>Ga0209610_1001187_pt1 | contig 13497 bp, 15 predicted proteins | sample LakKivw275mmetaG_FD_184137 | JGI IMG/M metagenome (GOLD analysis project Ga0209610, IMG submission 184137) | Anoxic lake water microbial communities from Lake Kivu, Rwanda to study Microbial Dark Matter (Phase II) - Lake Kivu water 275m metaG... | ecosystem: Environmental > Aquatic > Freshwater...
AGATTTGAGCGGCACCTTTAGTAGATTTGATGGTAATTCGGATAATCACTACCATTTCAGGTGTGATAAGTGTGGTCGTGTCTTTGATGTAGATGAGCCAGTAAACAAGGGACTTGATGAGAGAGTGGCCCGAAAAACGGGCTTTGAGATTTCACACCATCGGCTTGAATTTCGTGGATTATGCCAGGAGTGTCAGAAAGCTGCTGAATAAGCACTAATTATGGCAGAGGGGAAGGCGTGATGCCTGTAAGAATTTTGAGAAGGAGGTGGTAAGAAATAAAGTGATTGAAAGATGGTGTCCCTGGGAAGGGTTCAGGGAGACAGAGAGGATGATGGATGGGATGACCAAATTTTGTCCTGCTCCCTGCAAGAACCCAGGAGGAGAAAATGGCGCGAGAAGTTAAGGTTTATACCACTCCAACCTGTCCTTATTGCAAGATGGCTAAAAAGTTCTTGGATGACAACGGCATCAAGTACCAGGAATTTAATGTAGCTGAAGATAAAGCGGCTCGCGAGGAAATGAAGCGTAAATGTCATTCATTAGCGGTCCCGACAATTTGTTTTGATGACGAGGTATTGGTCGGGTTTGACGAGGCGCAACTTAGAGCGAAGTTAGGTCTTTAGGTCGCTGGGAGGAGTTATGTATGAGCTGGTTGTTATCGGCGCCGGTCCTGCCGGGATGACGGCTGTAGTGTATGCAGCAAGAAAAAGACTTAATACCTTGCTTATTAGCTACGATCTGGGAGGGCAACCTCTCACCACCGCTGGCGTGGAAAACTATATGGGCTACCAATTCATCGAAGGTCCCGATTTGATACAGAAATTCGAGGAGCAGTTAAGACAGTCTCCTTCAGATGTGAAAACAGAAATCGGTCAGAGAGTTGAAAGCGTGTCTAGAATAAATAGGGGCTTTGAGGTCAGGACAGATAAAGGTGAAACCTACCAAGCTAAGGCGGTCATATTTGCCACAGGCAAGCGCCCTCGTCAACTAAATGTTCCTGGAGAGAAAGAGTTAGCTGGTAAAGGGGTTACCTACTGTGCTATTTGCGATGGTCCCCTTTTTGCTGGTGAAAAGGTAGCTGTCATCGGTGGAGGTAATTCAGCCTTAGAGGCTGCTGATGACATGATTAAAATAGCGGAACACGTTTATTTAATATCGCTAACCTCCCTTACTGGTGACCAGATACTAATTGACAAGATAACCAAAGCCAATAAATTGACTATGTTTCTTGAGCATGAAGTTCTGGAGATAAAGGGAGAGGCCCGTGTTGAAGGGATAAAAATAAGAGACTTGAAAAGTAAGCAAGAAAAGGAGTTTGACGTTGGTGGTGTCCTTATAGAGATTGGACTCGTTCCCAACTCAGGGGCAATGAAGGGAGTAACTACTCTAAATCGCCTCGGCGAAATTGAGGTTAACTGTGCCAATGAAACTGGTGTACCGGGGCTCTTTGCTGCTGGAGACGTTACTAATGTTCCTGAAAAACAGATAATAGTGGCTGCCGGGGAAGGAGCTAAGGCTGCTCTTCAGGCCAATCGTTATCTTCAGAGATTGAAACAATAGCTGAGGAGGACCTGTATATGAGGATATTCTTAAGAAACAATTTGTTTAGAGAGTAGAGCAAGATGGAGCAAAAGGAAGCAAAGAAAATGGTGGATATACTTCAGACTGCAATTCAAATGGAAGTGGAGGGTAAGGAGTTTTATCAACAAGCAAGCTGGAAAAGCAGCAACAAGCTAGCTAAAGAGTTATTTCAAAGACTGGCTAACGAAGAAGCTGAACACCAAAAGAAGTTTAAGGAAATATATGAAGCGCTTAAGAGGGGTCAAGATTGGCCTGACGTGGGACTGCCATCCGAGAAGGCAAAAAAACTTAAGTCCATATTTGCCCAGGCCACTAAAGAGCTGGGTAATAGATTTAAAGTAGCCGAATCTGAGCTTGAGGCTATTAAGACCGCCATGGATATGGAGATTAAGACTTACGATTTGTATCGCTCCCGAAGCGAACAAAGCACCCTACCTCGGGAAAAACGGTTCTACGAGGCTTTGGCTGCTGAGGAGAGAGGACATCACCTTGCTCTCCTTGACTCTTATGATTACCTTACTGACCCGGCAGGGTGGTTTATTATGAAAGAGCATCGTTTGGATGGGGTGTAAGACTACGGGCTGAAATTGATGAGGTTAAGGATAAGGTATAACAGGAGGTAACAAATGAATTTATTGGCGTTACGCAAATTGAGGTATGGTTTGTATGTAGTGGGTTCAAGGAGGAAAGACAGGTTTAATGGGCTAATTGCGAACGGGGTTAGTCAGGTCAGTGCTGTGCCAGCTAATTTTGTTGTCTCTATAAACAAGGAAAACCTTACTCATGAATTTATCAAAGCAAGCAAAGTGCTATCGTTCTCAGTTCTCTCTAAAAACACGCCATTGAACTTCATTGGCCGTTTTGGCTTCAATTCAGGAAGGGAGATAGATAAATTTAAGGGCGTGAGTTACAAAATAGGCAAAACTGGAGCACCTATAGTTCTGGATAACACCCTGGCTTACGTAGAAGCCAACGTTATTAATGAAGCAGATTTAGGAACTCATACCATATTCATAGTTCAAATGGTGGACAGCGATATCATCAGGGAAGGTGAGCCAATGACCTATGACTATTACTCTGAGGTTAGACGGGGGCCCACCTCTAAGAAAGCATCGCTTTATATTGAACAAATAGCGGTGCCAAAGGCACAAAAGTATCAGTGTCGCCGCTGCTCCTCTATCTATGACCCCGAATTTGGAGATCCAGATGGTAATGTTTCACCGGGAACTTCCTTCGAGCTACTACCTGATGACTGGAAATGCCCTATTTGTGGAGCTAGTAAAAACTACTTTGCCAAATTAGAAGGCACGTAATGAGGAGGGAAAAGTGGATATTAAGACGCTGTACCAGCTAAGTTATGGGTTATATATAGTAACCTCGGCCAAGGGAGACAAGCTCAACGGGCAAATTGCCAACACCCTGTTTCAGATCACCTCTGAACCACCTACCATCGCAGTGAGCATTAATAAACAGAACCTTACCCATGAATACATCCATGACAGCCGTGTTTTTGCAGCCTCGATTTTATCCCAGGATACACCTCTAAGTTTTATCGGGAATTTCGGTTTCAAGTCGGGAAGGGATATCGACAAATTTGCTCAGGTGAATTACAAGATAGGCAAAACCGGAGCTCCCATAGTTCTTGACCATGCCTTGGGCTATCTGGAAGCAAAGGTGATTAATGAAGTGGATGTCGGGACGCATACCATTTTCACAGGGGACTTAATAGAGGCAGAAACTTTGAAAAGCGGTGAACCTATGACTTATGCTTATTACCACGAGGTAAAGCGTGGCACGGCACCAAAGACCGCCCCCACATATAGAAAAGAGGAGAAAGAGGTCAAAAAAGCAGCTAAATATAGATGTACAGTTTGTGGCTATATATACGACCCTGAGAAAGGTGACCCCGATGGTGGGATAGCACCTGGGACTCCCTTTGAAGAGATACCCAATGATTGGGTATGCCCAGTATGTGGGGCGAGCAAGGAGCAGTTTGAGAAGATAGGAGAGTAGAATGAAACCAAGAAAAATAAGGTCTGGAGTGTACTGGGTGGGCGCAATTGACTGGGACAGGCGGTTGTTTGACGAGCTCATTCCCCTCCCTGATGGCACGAGTTATAACTCCTATCTGATTAAGGGTAGTGAGAAGACAGCGCTTATTGACACGGTAGACCCTAGTATGGAAAGTGTGCTGCTAAATCGCCTGAAGCAAGCTGGAGTTAAGAATATAGATTATGTCATTGCCAATCACGCAGAGCAAGACCATTCCGGTACTATTCCCCCAGTTCTCGAGAAATATCCCACCGCCAAAGTAGTCACGACACCCAGAGGCAAGGATATGCTCATAGGTCTCTTGCTCATCCCCGAGGATAAGTTCATCACTGTAAGCGATGGTGAAACTTTATCCCTGGGAGATAAGACCCTTGAGTTTATCCATGCTCCCTGGGTTCACTGGCCAGAGACAATGCTCACATATCTTCGAGAAGATAAAGTTCTCTTCCCCTGTGACCTTTTTGGTTCCCACCTGGCAACTGCAGATTTGTATGTAACTGATGAGGGGCAAGTCTATGAGTCGGCTAAGAGATACTATGCCGAAATCATGATGCCCTTCCACACCAACATTCAGAATCACCTGGAGAAATTAAAGGGATATGAGATCGACATCATCGCCCCCAGTCACGGCCCTGCGTATGACAAGCCCAGCTTTATTCTGGAAGCCTACCGAAGCTGGGTTTTCGACCCGCCCAAAAACATCGTGGTATTGCCTTACATCTCCATGCATGGTAGCACAAAGGAAATGGTGGATTACCTCGTTGAAGCCCTGGCTGAAAGGGGTGTTACGGTAAGACAATTCAATATGTCCAAGACAGACATAGGAAAGCTGGCTATAGCATTGGTGGATGCAGCCACTATGGTCATTGGGACACCTACGGTTCATGTAGGCCCACACCCTAATGTCGCTTATGCTGCATTTCTAGCCAATGCACTAAGGCCCAAACTCCAGTTCGTCTCTATTATCGGTTCCTATGGCTGGGGTGGCAAGGCTGTGGAACAGCTCCAGGGAATGATTCCCAACCTCAAGGTGGAGGTATTACAACCTGTAGTCATCAAGGGATTTCCAAAGGAAGCCGACTTCCAGGCTCTGAATAACCTGGCTGATACCATTGCAGAAAAGCATAAAGCACTCTATGAATCAGCCTGACCACATTTTGATAGATAGGGTCGGTGAAGTGAATAGTAAAGAAATAAGAATTTGGGAAGAATTAGGAATCACCAAAGCACAATCAGGGAGCATTACAACAGAAGCGAGCAACTAATTAACAAAACAAGGAGGTAGATTATGGAAGCACCCAAATTTTACACTCTCCCACAACTGCCCTACGGATATGAACAGTTACAGCCATATATTTCCCAGGAACAATTACAGCTGCATCACCAAAAACACCACCAGGCATATGTCAATGGTGCCAATGCTATACTCGAAAAGATTGATAAGGCTCGTAAAGATGGGATTGACCTGGATGGCAAGGCTACTTTGAAAGAGCTGTCGTTTCACATCGGGGGACATCTGCTACATTCATTGTTCTGGGCCAATCTAGCGCCTCCGGCCAAAGGCGGGGGAAAGCCAGGTGGAATTGCAGGCACTGCCATAGAGAAGGAGTTTGGCAGTTTCGAAAGGTTTAAGAAGGAATTCAGCCAAGCTGCCACCAGCGTGGAAGGCTCCGGATGGGCAACACTCAGTTTCTGCAAGCAAACCAATAGACCAATAATAATGCAGATAGAAAAACATAATACAAATGTTTATCCCATGTTTACTATCCTCATGGTTATCGATGTATGGGAGCATGCTTATTATCTGGATTACAAGAACGAGAGAGCTAAATTCGTTGATGCCTTCTGGAACATTGTCAACTGGGATGAGGTGAACAAAAGGCTGGAAAAGATATTGAAGTAGTTTAAAGGCAAAGACCAAGCGATTGACTCCTCTTCACTGGAGACGGATAGTCTGTGTAACCAAGAGATTGGGCACGGAAAAGAATAATTAGGGAGGGACGAATGGACAAAAATAAAATTGTTTCTTTACTAAATCAGGATCTCGAGGGTGAGCATGGTGCTATCATTCAATATTTGACCCATGCTTATGCTATAGGTGAAGGTGAGATGGCTTGCGAGATCGAGGCTATCGCCCGGGAGGAAATGCGGCACCTAGACTGGCTGGCCGAGACCATAGTCGAACTGGGTGGTATCCCTAGTTTGAAGCGGGGAAAGATGCGAATGGCCGGCAAGTCAGTGGCTGATTGGATGAGGAATAATGTGCTACTGGAAGAAGATGCCATAAATACGTATAAGGAGCACATTAAGGCTATTGACAATCCCAAGATAAAGCGATTATTGAAGCGCATTTTGTCTGATGAGGAATCGCACCATGGTGATTTCATGCACTTTGTTGAAAAGGCGGAAAAGGAAAGAGCTAAGGATGTAAGAGGCGCCCGCCAGAACAAGATTACCCAGGTTCTCAACTGGGGCATTGAGCACGAGTACACTGTAATCCTCCAGTACCTTTTGCACTCCTATACGACTGCCAACGAAGATGTTAAGGGGGAAATGCAGGACCAGGCTATAAACGAGATGCAGCATCTTGGATGGTTGTCTGAGAAGATGGTTGGCAAAAAAGGCACTCCCAGGATTGAGCACACCAAGGTGGACCAATCAATAAAAACAGCTGATATGCTTCAGGCAGACATCAAAATTGAGCATGAGGTGGCGGCTGAATATGACCGCGCTGCCAAGAAGGTTACTGACCCTGACCTGAAGGAGCTTCTCAAGAGGATAAGGGACCACGAAGTATACCACGCCGAAGTATTCACCGACCTATTGAAGAAAGAAAAGGGGTAAGGTCATGTGATTATTTCACAGTGGGGTATCAGCTAACAGCAAGTAGTATCCTGGGTTGGGGGTATGTCAACTATGATGTTCTAATTTTGGAGAAGGATTATTATTTAACGAAAGGAGCAGGATAGCATGTGGAAATGCACCAATTGTCATCATGTAGAATTTACCACTGATAAGCCTGAGCGCTGTCCTGTCTGTGGTGCTGAGGCGGAAAAACTCGTCCCACACGAGGTTGTGGGGATAAAGGGGACAAAGACGCTGGAAAATCTCAAGGGTGGTTTCGTTGCTGAATCCCAGGCTCATCTAAGAAACATGGCTTTTGCTATGAAGGCTGAGCAAGAAGGCTATTCCCAGGTGGCAAGGCTGTTTCGCGCTGTTGCCGAAGCTGAGGCAGTCCATGCCTTCAACCACTCCCGCCTTCTGGGTGCTGTGTCTGGCACTCAAGAGAACCTTGAGAGTGCCTTTGAGAGGGAGAACCTAGCTAGCAGAGTCTATCCTCAGTTCATCAGGGAGGCAAATGAGGAAGGTAATACAAACGTGGCAAAGATCTTAAGTTATTCCCGCGATGTAGAGAGGGGACATGCCAAGCTCTACAAAAAGGCGCTGGACCATATGGTTGCCGAAAGTGAGACCGAGTATTATGTTTGCCAAGTCTGCGGCTACGTCTCTGATGGGGTTCTTCCCGATGAGTGCCCTATCTGTGGTGCTCCTAAAGAAAAATTTAGGAAGGTGGTCTAGTTATACAAGGAGGTTATGAAGTATTGAATACCATCTGGCTTTACTTCATATTTCTTATATAGCAATAATGTCGACTTTCTGATAGTTTCTTGCCTGGTAATAATATTCACCAATTCGAGATTTTCTTGACAGGATAGTAAGAAAAATCATACAATTCTGAGTTTAGCGCTAATCTTACTATAGGAGGAGGAATGAAACAAAAAGATAGACGTGCAGTGGGTAAGTGTTTTGGCTCTACGGTAGTTGGACCTCGGGGGCAACTGGTGATTCCAGTTGAAGCCCGAAAAGAACTTGGTATAGATGGTGGCAGCAAACTTCTGGTTTTCAGTCATTTTGGAGGGGGAGGGCTTATCTTTGTCAAGGTCGAGGCGGTGGAGGAGCTGTTTAACATTATGAGTCGCCGGGTCGCTGAGTTCGCCAAGTTGCTCAGGGAAACTGAAACCGCAGATACGGGGAAAAGTGAAAGCGATCGAAGTTAAGAATCTAACCAGGACATTTGGTCACGTTGTTGCTGTGGACCATATCTCATTTGAGGTTGAGGAAGGGGAGATTTTTGGCTTTCTTGGTGCCAATGGGGCGGGTAAAACAACCACTATTATGATGCTTACTACAGCGCTTAACCCTACTTCTGGCAACGCTACTGTGTGTGGGCATGATATCGTCAAGGATAGGAATGAGCTGAGAAAATATATGGCTGTGGTCTTTGAGGAGCTAAGCCTGGATACCGACTTAACTGCTAGGGAAAATCTTGATTTTCATGCTCGGATGTATCACATTCCCAGGAGAGTCAGGGAAGAGAGGGTATCCCGAGCCTTGGGGTTAGTAGGGTTGAAGGGTAAGCAAAACATGTTGGTGAAACATTATTCTGGTGGGATGCAGCGCAGGCTGGAGATAGCCAGGGCGATGGTAAATGAGCCCAGAATTTTGTTTTTGGATGAGCCAACTTTAGGTTTGGATGTACAGACGAGAAGGATGCTATGGGATTATGCCAGGAAGCTGAACAGAGAATCTGGAACCACTGTATTGCTAACCACACATTATGTTGAAGAAGCTGATTATCTTTGCGATAGGCTGGCCATTCTGGAGCAAGGGAAGATATTGGTCACTGATACTCCTGAGGGGTTGAAAAGCTCCCTTGGCGATAGCTTGCTCTCTGTCAAGCTTCTCCAGGGTGCGGATGGACTGGCGAAGTTGTTAAGGGAGGTAAATTGGGTCAAAGAAGTTAACCAACGTGATGGTTGGCTCGACTTAAGCGTAGAGAGCGGGGAGACGAAAATACCTGAAGTGGCCAGGTTAGCTAAAGAGCATGGATTTGCCATTTCCTCCGTTAGTCAGCATAAGCCGAGCCTAGAGGATGCCTTCTTGCACTATGTAGGCAGAAAGCTGGAAGACAAAACTTATGAGTAATGTCATAGAAATTGAGAACCTTACCAGAGAATTCGATGGGCTTTTAGCTGTAGACCATATTAGCTTGAATGTCAAGGAAGGAGAGATTTTTGGCTTTCTCGGTCCTAATGGTGCTGGCAAGACGACCATTACGAAGGTGTTGTGCACTATCTTGAATCCCACTTCAGGCTCGGTTAAAGTTTGTGGCTATGATGTCACACGGGAGAGGGATAAGGTTAGAGAATGCATTGGGATTGTGTTTCAGGACTCTTGCATCGATAAATTTCTTACCGGCAGGGAGAACCTGGATTTCCATGCCAGGATGTACCACATGGAGAAGAAGATAAGGGACAAAAGGATGGCGGAAGTGCTCAGCCTGCTGGAATTAAAAGGGAAGGAGAATATCAAGGTCGGAAACTTGTCAGGTGGCATGCAACGCAGATTCGAGGTTGCCCGTGGATTTATGAACCATCCTAAAGCACTCTTTTTAGATGAGCCAACCTTGGGCCTGGATATACAAACAAGAAGGAATCTATGGAATTACATCAGGATGCTAAATGAACAAGAAGGCACGACTATAATTCTCACCACCCATTATATAGAGGAGGCAGACTATCTCTGCCACAGGGTAGCCATTATAGACCACGGCAAAATAGCAGCGGTGGATTCACCTCAGGAGCTAAAGGAAGTAGTCGGTGTTAATCTACTGGCATTACAAATAGCCAATGAGAAAAGCGATGCTCTGGCGAGTTTGTTACAGGGGATTGATTGGATAAAGAAAATAGAGAGGCGTAATAGTTCGCTGGAATTGAGTGTTGAGGGGGGTGAAGAAAGGGTACTCGAAATTGTTGAGCTTGCCGATGAGCATGGATTTGTGATAACAGCTATTGACTTGCGCCAGCCAAGTTTGGAAGATGCCTTCTTGCACTATACGGGAAGAACTATAAGAGAAGAGGAAGGAAGCGTAAAAGAACTCTGGAAAACAAGAATGGCTGGAAGGAGGAAGTGAAGAGATGCAGGCAATAAGAGCTACCAAATTTATAGACCCGTTACCTATCTATACCATGTGGCTAAGGCAGATAAAGAGGTTCCTAAGGGTGAAATCTCGGCTTGTCAGCTCAATATTGATGCCCTTTCTTTTCCTCGCCTTTCTTGGATTGCCATTAAGCTTTATCCCTGGTTTTCAAATAGGGGGGATGAATTATCTTGACTTCATGGCTCCAGGGATAGTGGGTATGATCTTACTATTTGCCGGTACAATTTCGGGAGTGTCTGTCATCTGGGATAAAGAATTTGGCTTCCTCAAAGAGGTATTGGTAGCTCCCGTTAACCGTTTCTCAATTATATTGGGTAGAAGCCTGGGGAGTATGACTACAGCTATACCGCAGGCCCTCATCATAGTAGCAATAGCCATGGCTATGGGAGTGAAAATATCCGGCATTTCAGGGTTCTTTCTGTCAATTGTGTTTATGATTCTCACATGTGCTACCTTCACTGGTGTGGGCTTGATTATTGCTGCGAAGCTGACTGATACTGAAGGTTTCATGGCTATAATGAACTTGATAATAATGCCGATATTCTTCCTGTCTGGCGCATTCTTTCCTTTGCAAGTTATGCCAGCTTGGGTGAAGTATATAATGTATATCGACCCGCTTACCTATGGAGTAGATGGGTTAAGAGGTGCGCTTGTCGGCGGTGCTGCCTTTCCACTATGGCTCGACTTTACAGTTCTTCTGGTGTTATCAATAATTCTGGCAGGATTAGGAGCTTATCTCTTTTCTAAAATGGAGGCTGATTAGCCCAGACTATCCTGCTTTCACCTTGAGTGATAAAGAAGTTTCAAATGCTATGTTAAAAAATCTAAGGATTTCTCTCTTCTTAGCTTACAAGTCCGTAATCAGAGGCAGGAAGAGCATCTCAACTGCGCTTATTGTGATTATGATTATGATTTTTATTCTTCTTGGCTTTGTTCCTTCCATTTTACTTGGTCTAACAGAGACAATGAACAAGCAAACGGTGGAGAATACATTCGCAAACATAATTATCGAACCGGGAGAAGATGAGGACTACATTATAAGCGCGCCTTTATTGCAGGAGAGAATTGATAATATTCCCGGAGTAATAGGTAGTGCATGCCATTATATTGTTCCAGCAACATTTACTTATGATGAAAATAAAGATGGCGAAGATGTAAAAACTGCTCAGTGGTTGGTGGATTCTATAGACCCTGAACAGGAAATAACAGTGACTAAAATTTATCAGCACATGGTAGCTGGTGAATATTTGGACGAATCGGATCGCCAGAAAATTATTTTGGGCAGAGAAATCTCCGGTGGATATGGAGCCCAACTTCCGATAAAGTCTCTGGAAGGGGTGAAAATAGGCGATGAGGTAACACTGACTTTTAATAACGGCGTTCAAAGAGATTATGAGGTAAAGGGAATATTTAGCACAAGCTGGGCTTTTGCTGATATACAGGCTTTTATTACAGAAAAGGAGATGGAGTCTATTTTAGGGGTGCATAATAGAGCTTCAGAAATCTTGGTTAAAATTGAGCAACCTGGTCAAGAGGAAAGATACATTCAAGAACTTAGAGGAATGGGATTAATAGAAGAGAAGATTCATCCTTGGACAGATTATATGGGTATGGTGTCGGGTATAACTGAAAGCCTTGGTAAAATTAGATTGATGGTTACCGGATTTCTCTTAATCGTAGCCGCTTTGGTTTTCTATGTTATTATCTTTATTGATATTACTCATAAAAGAAAGCAAATTGGCATTTTAAAAGCCCTTGGCATAGGAAAGGGGATAATTATTAATTCTTATATTCTACAGGCTTTATTTTACGCCACTTTAGGAATAGGATTAGGAGTGGTGGCAGTCCATTTCTTACTCATACCTTATTTTGTCAGTCATCCTCTAGATTTTCCTTTAGGCTTTGTTAGTTTAGTCATGACTAAAGAACTGTTGATTATTAACAGCCTAATTCTATTTGTTGTCGCTATTATCGCCGGCTTTATCCCTTCTTGGCAAACTACCCGAGAGAATATCTTAAAAGCAATTTGGGGAAGGTAAATTCAAGATGGTGAAAGTTGAAAATCTAAAAAAGGTTTATCCGGGCAAAGTGCCAGTAGAAGCTCTTAAAGGAATAACTTTTGAAGTTGAAAGTGGAGAGATGTTAGGCATAATGGGTCGAAGCGGAGCTGGTAAATCAACCCTGCTTCATCAGCTTGGTTTGCTAGATAACCCAACCAGTGGGAAAATTCTTATTGACGGTGTCGATGTTCTTAAATTATCCGATTCCGAGAAAAAGCAATTCAGATTGGAGAAACTGGGTTATATTTTCCAGGAATACACTCTTATACCAGAATTGACTGTGGTAGAAAATGTTTATCTGCTCTCATGGGCTAGTAGCAAAGATAAAAAGGATTATAAAAAAGCTGCTAGGGAGTTTTTAGAAATGGTGGAATTGGGGCACAGATTACATCATCTTCCTCATGAGCTTTCGGGAGGAGAACAACAGCGAGTGGGGATAGCCCGAGCTTTAGTTAATAACCCTAAGGTATTATTTGCTGATGAGCCCTGTGCTAATTTGGATAGCAAATCAGCAGAAACAATCTTTAAGCTCTTGACCAAATTAAACAAGGAGTTAGGCCAAACTATTGTTATGATTACTCACGAACCGGAAGACAAAAAGTATCTGGAGAGAATTATTTATCTGAAAGATGGACTGATTGAGAAGGAAGAAAAGACTGACTAAACAAATTTTCCTATTTTGCGTTTCAAATTGCTGTTATAATGAACAGTTTGCCAAAAGGCGTAATCATACTAAAGTATGAGCCCCCAATCAGCCATTTTGCTGATTACAAGAGGAAGATATAACAAAATAAACTTATAAAGCAGAAAGAAGAAAGAGGTGAAGAAAAAAATGAAGAAATGGTTAATTTTGGTGACTGTATTGTGCTTGTTTAGTGTGCTTTTCACCGGCTGTGTCGGTTCACAAAGTGCGGTTCAAGAAACTGCCGAGGCTACGCGGGGCAATTTAGTGATAAGCGTCGATGTCAGTGGAAACCTTGAGATGCCGCGCAAGGTAGACCTGTCGTTTGGCACTTCAGGGATGATAAAGGAAATAATGGTAGAGGAGGGGGATAGAGTGGTGAAGGGGCAGACTTTAGCTAAACTCGATGCTCCCGTCTTGGAGGCAAATGTGGCGATGGCTGAGCTTAACTTGGAGCAGACGATTTATCCTTATTATTCCTATACCCATGTTGCTGATGTACCCGGGACATGGCTGGCTCTGGATGAAGCTGAGGGTAATCTGGAAGAAGCACAAAGGCTTTTAGAGGAAGGCAGAATTGAGGAAGCACAGTTATTGTTAGAGCAAGTAGGGCAAAGTTTGGACAAGGCAAAGGAAAAATCAGAATCCAGAATATTGTCATTGCCTTTATCGGTCAAAATGCTTGAACTGCAGCTTGACCAGGCTGAAGCCGAGCTGGATAAGGCAGTCATTACCGCTTCTTTTGACGGTGTTGTGGCTGATATTTATATAAAGGAAGGACAACAACTTTCAGCGATGACGTATACCAGTCCCGCGATTTGTTTAATTGACCCCAGCGAGATAAAGCTGGGCGGCGTGGTTGATGAAATGGATGTTTCCCAGGTAAAGCTAGGGCAGGAGGCAACTATCATTTTAGATGCTTTGCCTGATAAAGAAGTGAAAGGCAGGGTAACTTTTATCTCTCCAGCAAGTACTGCACAAGCGGGGGTGGTATTTTATAAAACCACCATAACTCTGGAAAATCCTGATGAAGAGCTTAAGGATGGTATGAGTGCCACTGCTGAAATTGTTATTGAGGAGCACGATGGTGTGTTGTTAATACCAAATCGGGCTGTTCAAG
>Ga0209610_1001190_pt1 | contig 13489 bp, 12 predicted proteins | sample LakKivw275mmetaG_FD_184137 | JGI IMG/M metagenome (GOLD analysis project Ga0209610, IMG submission 184137) | Anoxic lake water microbial communities from Lake Kivu, Rwanda to study Microbial Dark Matter (Phase II) - Lake Kivu water 275m metaG... | ecosystem: Environmental > Aquatic > Freshwater...
AGAATCCGCGCTTTCGCTGTGGGCCGAAAGCCAAGCGCGCCATCCCTATATGTTCTACATGGGCACGGATTTCCGCAAGCTCAAAGCGCCGTTCATCTGGTACGATTTGCTGCACGTGGCGGATGTGCTGACGCAATTTCCCTTCCTGAAAAGCGACCCGCGCCTGGCAGAGATGCTCGAACTGCTTGCCTCCAAAGCCGATGTGCAGGGCCGCTACACACCCGAATCCATCTGGAAGGCGTGGAGCGCCTGGGATTTCGGGCAGAAGAAGGAGCCGTCGCGATGGTTGACGTTGTTGGTGCATCGAACTATCAACCCGCTCTGGAATCCGTCAGCGTGATGATGGGAGAGGCAGAGTGGACGAAACTGAGAAGCAGAACAAGCTCTACGATTCCAAAAACCGAGGAGGTTTGCGGAGCAAGCTCCGCGAGTCCAAAATATGGATATTCACACCCGCCTGCAAAGAATCGCCGATTTCGTGCGCGCCCGCCAGCGGGAAACATATCTGGAACACCCGGATCGCGCCGGGTTAGATCGCCATCTCGTTGACAGCGATTATCGCTGGCGGCATACGCTGCGCGTGGCGCAGTGGGGTAAATCCATCGCCGAGGCCGAAGGCGCGGACGCGGAGCTGGTCGTCGCGGCTTGCCTGCTGCACGACGTGGCTTCGTTCGACGTGATACCTGACGACCGCGACCACGGGCGCATCGGCGCACAGATTGCTCGCCCGCTGCTGAATGAAATCGGCTACATGCCCGAACAGGTCGAAAACATCTGCACCTCGGTCGCCGAGCACGTGGATATTGAGAATCCTTCCACGCTGGAAGCCAGGTGCGTCACCGACGCCGATAATGTGGACAGGTTCGGCGCGTACCGCGTGCTGTACTGGTGCTTGCCAGACATTGCCGATTACGAGAAATTGACCGAAAAACTGCGTCAACGCATCGAGCGGCTTGAAAGTTACCGCGCCAAGAGTCCGCTATGCACGGCCACAGGGCAGGAACTGTTTGCCGAGCAGTTGGACTTCCAGATCGCCTTCTTCCGCAAGTTCGTGGAAGAGCACGATGCGAGCGTCTTGCCAGAATTGTAGGTAGTGGAGCCTTCATGAACAAAGTTTTGATCGCCAATCGCGGGGAAATCGCTGTCCGCATCTTGCGCGCCTGTCGAGAGCTTGGAATCGAAACGGTGGCCGTTTATTCCGAAGCCGACCGGCAGGCGCTGCACGTCCGTTACGCCGACGAGGCTTACCTGCTCGGTCCGGCGCCCTCACGTGAATCGTATTTACGCGCTGACAAGATCATTGACATTGCCAGGGAAACCGGCGCCCAGGCTATCCATCCCGGCTATGGATTTTTAGCCGAACGCGCCGACTTCGCCCAGGCCGTCCAAGAGGCGGGACTGGTCTTCATCGGCCCAAAACCGTCCGCAATTGCCGCTATGGGAGACAAGATGACGGCACGCAACACCGTCGCTGCGGCGGGCGTGCCAGTCGTCCCTGGCACGGAGGGCGAAGGCGCGCTCAACGACGACGATCTGATCGCCATCGCGCCCAAGATCGGCTTTCCGCTGCTGATCAAGGCCACAGCAGGAGGCGGCGGGAAAGGGATGCGCGAGGTAAAGAACATCGAAGAAATGCCCGACTTGATCCGCTCAGCGCGCCGCGAAGCTGAGGCGGCTTTTGGGGATGGCAACGTTTACCTCGAAAAACTATTGCTCGGCGCGCGGCACATCGAAATCCAGATCCTGGCCGACCAGCATGGCAACGTCATCCACCTGGGTGAACGCGAATGCTCGCTCCAACGCCGTCACCAAAAACTGCTGGAAGAATCCCCCTCCCCGTTCATCGGCGATGACGAGGAGCTGCGCCAGAGAATGGGTGCAGTGGCCGTCAAGGCCGCGCAGGCAGTGGAATATGTCAACGCCGGAACGATCGAATTCCTGGTTGACAAAGATAAGAATTTCTTCTTCCTCGAAATGAACACGCGCTTGCAAGTCGAGCATCCAGTCACTGAGACCGCCACCGGGGTGGATATCGTCATGGAGCAATTCCGCATCGCACGCGGGCGGCAGTTATCCTACAAGCAAGAGGACATCCGACAAGACAGCGCGGCAATCGAGTGCCGCATCAACGCCGAAGACCCGTACAACAACTTCATGCCGTCCACGGGGCGCATCGCGCACATCTTGTTGCCCACAGGCCCAGGGATCCGGGTAGACACGGGCGTCTATCCCGGTTTCGAAATTTCTCCTTATTATGATTCGCTCATCTCCAAAGTCATCACCTGGGGCGAGACGCGCGCCCAGGCTATCCTGCGCATGCGGCGTGCCCTGGAAGAGTACCGCATCGTCGGCGTGCGCACAAACATCCCGTTCCACCAAAAAATGATGGATTCGCATCGCTTCATGGGCGGGCAGTACGATACGCGCTTTGTCGAAGAGCAGTTTTCGTTCGAGGAAGTGGAAGAAGGCAAGGAGACATATCCAGAAATTGCCGCTCTGATGGCCACTTTGGTGGCCCATCGGCAGATGGAACGCTCGGCCCAGGTGATCCAACGCGGCGAGCGCGATACCAGCAACTGGAAGTGGGTAGGACGCTGGGAGAGGATGCAGCGGTAAAGACAGTGGAGCAGACCTTGTGTCTGCCCTAAATGCGAGGAGCGAAATGAAATACATCGCAACCATTGCTGGGCAAGAGTTCGCGATTGAAATCATTGACGAACACCACATCTTGATGGGCCTGAAATTGTTGGAGGTTGATTTCGAGTCGGTCAGCGGGCAGCCGGTCTACTCGCTGCTCGTGAACGGTAAATCTTTCGAGGCTTACGTATATTCCGAGGAACACGACTGGCAGGTCGTGCTGCTCGGCCAGCAATATCCGGTCAAGGTGGAGGACGAGCGTGAAAAACGCCTGCGGAGCGTGGGCGGCAGCACGGTCGGCGAAAGCGCTGAGTTCCACCTCAGGGCGCCTATGCCAGGGCTGGTGGTGGCGATCCCAATTGCCGAAGGGGATAGGGTCGAGAAAGGCCAAGTGCTGGTGATCCTCGAATCGATGAAGATGCAGAACGAGTTGAAATCGCCGCGCGCGGGAACGGCGTACCGCATCCGCGTCAAGCCGGGTGACAGTGTGGAGCAGCGTCAAACCCTTCTCAGCGTGACGTAGATGTGTGCTCATCATCAAGAAATCGAGGTCAAGTTCTGCGTGCAGGATTTGGGGAAGGTGGAGGCACGGCTGCAGGAATTGGGCGCGCGGTTGCTGTGCCCGCGCCTTCACGAGCTCAACCTGCGCTACGACCGGCCGGACGGCAGCCTGCGCCGCGCCCATCAGGTTTTGCGCCTGCGCCGAAGCGGCGAGGTCAAACTGACTTACAAAGGGCCAAGTTCGATTGTGGACGGCGCGATGTCGCGCCAGGAGATAGAATTTACCGTTGGGGATTTCGAAGCGGTCAAAGCGTTTCTGGAAATATTGGGTTATCAGATCGTCGTCATCTACGAGAAATACCGCACGGTCTATGAATTGGAGACACCCGGCGTCTTTAAAGACGCCGGGTGTCTGATCATGCTGGATGAATTGCCTTACGGGAGCTTCGTCGAGATCGAGGGGCCGGACGCGGCCTCCATCCGCGCCGCGGCGGATCGTCTCGGCCTGAAATGGGAGGCTGCCATCGCCGAGAGTTATCTGGCCCTATTCGAGCGGCTGCGGGGAAAGTTAGGGTTTACTTTTCGCGATCTGACTTTCGAGAATTTCGCCGGGCTGAACATGCCTACGGTTCAATTCTCTGACACGCAATAGCGGAAATCTATTGAATTTCGTCGAAATCGAGTGTATAGTATAAGCAGCCCAACACCAGAACGATTCCGGGTGTTAATCATTGGCAGCCTATAAGCCGTTGAGCCGCCGCCATTTGACGGCTGATACAATAGTTCGGCGGCAATCAAAACAATCAAATGAGAGGAGATGGAACTATGACACAACTAATTGGTGCAATATGCGATGATGGGAAAAAAGTTATAACGCTGTCTGACAGAATGGTCAGCACAGGCGATATGACTTTAGCATTCGAGCATCCTCGCATAAAGGCTATGGTAATAACTCAAAAGTCTGTAGTAATGACTGCGGGAACAGTACATGAACCAGATCTTCTCAGGCAAGCTAAAGAGAGGGCAAAGGGGAAAGAAAGGATTGTGGAGATTGCGGATATCTTAAAAGAAGTCTATCAAGAATTTAGAGAAGAACATGTTGTAGACGAAGTGCTAAGGCCACTTGCTGGTATCAAATCCTTCGCAGAATGGCATGGCAAACAACGAAGTCTACATGATGGCCTTGTTATGGATTTGAATCAGGGTATAGCAAATTACAGACTTGGATTGTCACTTTTACTTGCGGGCGTTGATAATGGCGGGCACCTCATCAGGATAGATGACCCTGGTATATACAGAAGTTTCGACAGTTTATCATATTGCTGTATTGGAATGGGCGACCGCCATGCGGATAACGTATATGCTTGGTACAAGTATTCCTCCGCATTCCCATTAGTTGAAGCCTTGTATATTGGGTTTGAAGCTAAAAAGCGTTCTGAAATGGCGGGAGGCGTCGGTAAATTAACTGATATACTTATTATGGACACCAATGGCATCAAAGAAATCTGCCCTGGCACAATAAATATCCTAGAGGAAATCTATTATGATCGCGAATCAAAATCGGAGAGAGCAGGTTTTGATAAGAGAATTACAGAGCTTAAGATACAAATGCGCGAATTGGAAAGCTCGCAAGATTGAACTCTCCCTAAAAAAGAAGCACATGATATTACTACGACAAAGGAGACTGTGGCAGAAGTCGCGGTGAACCTAAGATAAGCCGTCGAACACCGGCTAGTTACCATATTCCAGCCGACAGCGGCTCCGCCGCTGCTAGTATGCACCGGTTTGCCAGAAATGCGCGATAATTACTCCCGGAGGTGCCCCGAATGATTCGGCTGAAACGAGTTTACGATCCGCCCAATGACCAAGATGGATTCCGCATCTTGGTGGAACGACTGTGGCCGCGTGGCTTATCCAAACCACGCGCCCAAATTGACCTGTGGCTGAAGGACATTTCGCCCAGCCCCGCGCTGCGAACATGGTACAGCCATGACCTGTCCAAATGGTCACAGTTTCAACAACGCTATCGCGCTGAACTTCGGCAGAATCATTACTTGAAAGGAGGCAAAAATGTCTGGCAATCGAATCGGCAAGGTAACACATTATTTCGACCGCATCGGTGTCGCCGTGCTGGAACTGACGGAACGGATACAAGTGGGCGACACGGTGCACTTCTTTGGCCACGCCACCGATTTCAAACAGGAGGTGAAATCGCTGCAAATCGAACACCAAAATGTGAACGAGGCCAAGCCAGGACAAGACGTAGCCTTGAAGGTGGCTCAAAAAGTCCGCCCAAACGATTCGGTCTTCAAGATCACGGGAGAGGAGTAATATGAAAGATTACTCTGACAAATCCTTCTGGCTTGCAACCTACGGCGAATACACGCCCAACCCTCCGGTCAAGGGAGGGCTGAATGTGGATGTTGCCATCATCGGCGGCGGGTTCACTGGCCTGGCGACCGCCTATAATCTGCGCAAGGATGACCCCGGCATGAAAGTCGCCGTGCTGGAAGCCGAGGTGATTGGCTTCGGCGCCAGCGGGCGCAACGGCGGCTTCTCGATGACGCTCTTCGGCCTGGAGCCGGCGGTGACCAAAGCCTTTTTTGGCCACCAGCGCACGGTGGAAGCCCATCGGTACATGGAGCGGGCAGTGGATTACGTGGACGCACTGGTCAAGGAACACAAGATCCAATCCGACTACGAGTTCCCCGGATTCCTGCGCGCCGCGACCACGCCCGGCTACGTCAAACGCATCCAGCACGATCTGGAAATCCTGACCTCAATGGGCATCACCAATATCGAGTGGCTCGAAGCCGATAAGATCCGCGCCGAGGTGGATTCGCCGCTCTTCCTCGGCGGCTGGTGGGAACCGCGCTGCGGTCTGCTCAACCCAGCCAAGCAGGCGCGCGAACTCAAGCGGATTGCCATGCAAGCCGGCGCGGAAATCTACGAGGGGACACCGGTGACGGAAATCAAACGCGGCGAGAAATTCACACTCTCGACGCCCTGTGGGACAGTCACGGCCGGAAAGGTCGTGTTCGCCACCAACGCCTACTCGCATCTGATTCCGGGGCTGCGCTCCAAACAGGTGCCGGCCTTCACGCACATGGTCGTCACCGAGCCGCTGACAGAAAAGCAACTGGCGCCCATCGGCTGGAAGCACCGGCAGGGCATCGAGGATGCTCGCAACCTGGTGCATTACTTCCGCTTGACTGCTGACAACCGCATTGCCATGGGCGGCAGCGACGTAAGCATCTCGTATGGTCGCGACATGGAACGCGATCTAAACCCCCGCACCTTTGCCGACCTGGAACGTGATGTGGTGCGCCTGTTCCCATCGCTGAACGGCATCCGCTTCACCCACCGCTGGGGCGGGCCGGTCTCGGTGCCGATAGATATGGCTCCCGCCATCGGCTTTCTCGGCGATCTGCGCGCCGTCTACAGCTTGGGCTGTGTCGGCCACGGCGTCTCGATGACCCACCTCAACGGACGTACCATCGCTGACCTGCTGCAAGAGCGCAAGACCGACCTGACGGAAGTCTGGTTCGTGAACCGCAAGATGATCCCCTGGCCGCCTGAACCGCTGCGCCTGGTCGCCAGCCATGCCATCCGCGGCTACATGCGGATCGAAGATGCGCTGTATGAGAGGAAAATGGCAACCTCATGAACCCGTTCCCTCGAAGGAAACGGGTTCATGAGGAGGGTTTATTAAGAGGCAAACAGGAACCCGTTTCCTTGAAGGAAACGGGTTCCTCCACAAGGAGGTGCAATGAACAACCAAACAGTAGACTGGCTTCTCGAACCCGATAATCCCTCCGTCCGCTATTTCACCCTGCGTCACCTGCTCGACCGGTCGGAGGAAGATGCCGAGGTCCAAGCCGCGCGGCGTGACATCATGGCGAGCGAGCCAGTGCAGAAGATCCTGGCCAAGCAGAAGGCAGAGGGATACTGGGTCAAACCCGATAAAGGTTACTCGCCCAAATACCAGGCAACCTCCTGGCAAATCTTGTTCCTGGCCGAATTGGGCGCGGACGGGCAGGATGAACGCGTCCGGCGCGGCTGTGAATACTTTCTGTCCCAGTCCCCCTCGGAGAAGCACGGCGGCTTCGTCCACCTGATTTACTGCCTCAACGGGAACATGCTTTGGGCGTTGACCGCGCTGGGCTTCGGCCGCGATGAACGCGTCGCCCGCGCCCTCGATTGGCTGACAGGCATGATCGTTGGCGACCTGCCTCACACCGGCAGTCATTCTTGGCCCGCTTTCGTCTGCGGCGCCAACTACAAACTGCCATGCGCCTGGGGCGCGGTCAAGGCGCTGCGTGCCCTGGCCAGCCTGCCTGCCGCGCTACAATCGCCGAAAGTGAAAAAAGCGGCCGCGGCGACGGTCGAGTTCCTTTTCAGCCGCGACCCCGCCCAAGCCGATTATCCCGCCTACGAGCGCGTCAGCGGGGAATGGTTCAAGTTTGGCTTTCCGCTCTCCTACACCTCGGACGTGCTGGAACTTTCACTGGCGCTGTGCGAAGCCGGCCACGGGCGCGACCCGCGCCTGCGCAATGCCATCGAACTGATCCTGTCCAACCGCGCGCCAGATGGTCGCTGGCGGATGAAGCACAGCCTGAACGGCAAAATGTGGGCCGACATCGAAGCCAAGGGCAAGCCAAGCAAGTGGATCACGCTGCGAGCGTTGAGAGTGCTGAAGGTTGTCTAACGTAGGGCGGGATTCCAGTAAATGGCGGGGATAGAAACCCCTCCTACAGAATGATTTTTCATGCCTGCTCGCCCTGGCCTGGAGTGTTGGTAAGCTCCCTGTGATATAATTTTTTTGAGCGCGAAAACTGTCTGTACTTTCCACGCTTGAAAGGTTTGCAAGATGACCAGAACTCGTCTGATCCTCGTTCTGGCGAGTGTGATCCTCCTGGCTCAGTCATCGTGCAATTTGCCAACCACCGCCGTTCCCGTGCCTCAGCTTAGTAGACCAACATTTACTCCAACTCCGCCAGAAACTCCCACTCCGACCGAAATACTTACCCCTACGCCAACATATACTCACACTCCAACCGAAAGCCCTACGCCGATGCCATGCAGGACAATGCCTGCCATTGTTGACTATGGTTGTTTTTATTGGAGGAAATTCTTTACCACTATCGACACCTTTTGTCCCGAGGCGCAAACTGAATATTTTTACACAGTAAGGTACTATCCTATCAACGAACGAGGGAGCAGCGCATTCTTGGATTGTGCAAGAATGGAAGAAATCCCAGGTCGTTTGTACTGCACTACTTCCTGGGATTCATGGGATCATATATATGCATCCAATATGCCAGGAAAAATCCAAATCGGGGTAACGGACCCCCAAGGGCAGACATACAACTTTCCAAATCAATTGAATGCCAACTTTGACTACGATTCATGCGTACGCACGCTGCCACCTGCCCCCTCTCAACTGCCTGAACTTGTTGACTACCACTGTATTTTTGCCGACTGGGGAATAGAAAAAGTCGCTCTCACGATCAACACCTTCGCCCCAGATCTCTTTAAAGACATACCTTTGAACTTGCGCCACTTTATGGTGACAGTGTCAGTGATTGAGGCTAGCGGCACCCTTCATGAGTTATGGGCTTCTAACTTCGAAGATGTACCAGGAGAGCCCGGTTGTGTCTCCGCCACCGCACGCTGGGAGTATTGGTTTCTGGATCCCGTAAATCTCTACATTGAGCTCAAGTCACCCGATCAAGTTTACTACACCTCAAATACGATACCGAACATCCTCATAGGGAGTTGCATGGTATATCCCCAAATAAGAGGGTACGGTTGCCATGATCAAAATTGGGCTTTTGTTACCATTGATTTGCATCCTGCTGCTCTCTCAGACACCATACCGGCAGAGGATCTGACCAGTGTGCTTACGACCAAATTTTTCATCGAGTTTAAGAGGAATGGAAATTATGTTTATAAAGAATTTAATTCCTGCGTCCCGGTGGTGGAAGTTCCTGGTCGTGTGTACTGCACTGTTGAGAACATTAGCGAGGAGTATGATCCAGAAATATTTGGGAGGACGTGGCTTGAGGTGGGTCTCAATCTGTCCTATTTAGATCATATCTACTGGAGTGATCCGGAGGAAGTATTCTTCGGAGACTGTAGCGCGCCAACCCCAACGCCGACATCAACACCAGCGACAGCACCACCGTCACCTCCCCCTTGCAGTCAATATGACAGCCCAGGTATGTGTTGGGCATCGGGCTGTAAATGGGATGATCCGACATGGTCTTGTATAGAACCGTGAAGCCCTGCCCAAAGGGATGAATTGCCAATAACCTATGGCTACTGGAATGAACGCTTCCTCTACCCTCTACTGGATCGCCGTGCTCGTCGCCGCGCTGATGGACTGCGCTCTCGTCGCGCTTCTCGTCTGGCGCGTCAAACCGGCGCGCTTCCGCCAACTCAAATGGCCTCTTGGCATCGTCGCTGGAATCTTCTGGCTTGCCTTATGGAGTTGGGCAATGTGGGACCCATTTGTATGGGAAACCTGCTACCAATACGTTTTTCCGGCCTGGGTGCGCCCATACTGGCCGTTTGCCTTCGGCCTGATCAATAGCGGTCTTGCCCTGCTTTTCTGGTGGCTGGCGAGACGCCTGCCAGGCAATCCGATTGTCTATCTCGTTCTGCTCGGCGGATTGGAATCCTTCCCCGGCCATCTACGTGCCATCTACCGCATGGGCATCCTGGAAACGCCTCTGCTGAAAGGAATCAGCGCGGCCTCGGCGCTGGTATTTGGCTTTTTCGAGTTCATCTTCTATTGGAGTATCATCTTGGGTCTGTCCGCGCTGCTCGCTCTGGCCTGGGGGCACTGGCAAGTCCCTAAGAGGGGGAAAAGGTAATCCCAAAAAATTACACGAAAGCTAGATAATATCTTTGCGCTCACCAGATCAGGCGCTCAGATTCACTCTGGAAGCTTTGTAACCAAAAACGTTAAAGCCCTACCCAGACAGGAGAAAAGGACTTGACAATTAGAATATTTGTTCTATAATAACACCATGGACGATGTCCTTGCCCGCCTGCATGCCCTGAGCGAACCGATGAACCTCGAACCGGACGCCGAATGTTGCTCCGCTCCAGGCCTCCCGTTCTCTCCCACCCCCCTCGGGGGTGCTTCGCAGGTGAAGAGGAATTGGGGAGTTAGGTACGAATCTGAACTTCATCTAGACAAAACTGGTGGCTGCGGTAATCAGGATATCTTCATTCATCCTGCTGTTCTGCCCAATGGCAAGCGCATCAAGCTGCTCAAAACACTGCTCTCCTCGGCCTGCGAGAGGGATTGCTACTACTGTCCTTTCCGTGCCGGCCGGGATACACGCCGCTCCACTTTCCAGCCGGAGGAATTCGCCCGCTTATTCATGACGCTTGCGCAGAAAGGCACAGCCGAAGGGGTCTTCCTAAGTTCTGGGATGATCGGTGGTGGCGTGCGTACCCAAGATAAGCTACTGGATACCGCTGACATTCTGCGCCACAAGCTCGGTTTCCGGGGCTACCTCCATCTCAAGATCATGCCCGGTGCCGAACTTGCCCAAGTGGAACGCGCTATGCAAATGGCAGACCGGGTTTCGATTAACCTAGAAGCCCCCAACTCGCAGCGCCTATCCCAACTCGCCCCACGCAAGAAATTCATCGAGGAGCTGCTCCAACCGTTGAAGTGGGTAGATGAGATCCGCCGGACGCAGCCAAGATATAAAGGTTGGAATGGACATTGGCCTTCGTCTGTGACCCAATTCGTGGCTGGCGGCGCAGGCGAATCGGACCTGGAACTGTTGACCACTACCCAGTATTTGTATCGCCGCCTGGGCATGAGACGCACTTACTTTTCCCGCTTCAACCCAATCCCCAATACGCCGCTGGAGAACCGGCCGCCAACCCCACCAATCCGCGAGCACCGTCTCTATCAGGCCTCCTTCCTGTTGCGCGACTACGGCTTCGACCTGGAGGAGCTGCCTTTCGAAACGGACGGCCAGCTTCCGGTCCAAGACGACCCGAAACAGGCCTGGGCACAGAGAAACCTGTCTGAGCGGCCGGTGGAAGTCAATAGAGCTGACCGCCATGAGCTGCTGCGCATCCCGGGCATCGGGCCAAAAGGAGCGGAGGCCATCTTGCGCGCCCGCCGACAGACAAAGCTGCATGACTTGCGCGACCTGCGCGCCCTGGGCGTTCTTGTTGCTCGGGTTGCTCCTTTTTTGCTGCTCGATGGGAAACGCGCCCCTTACCAGCTTGCGCTGTTCTGACTCTCCCTTCAAGCCGGGTGAACGGGCTGAAACTGCGAGGTGGCTAGTAATCCTCCATTCTGGTACAATTCTCTATGGAGGTACGAATGAAAAGTTTTCTCTATGTTCTTACCGTTACTACACTAGCTATCCTTGTAGGATGCAGCCCCGCCGCGTCGACGGCGACGATAGAACCCGGCATTTACTACACCCAGGCTGCGCAAACCATCGAAGCAGACCTGACGCGCGTTGCGGGCCAGACGCCCTCGCCCGTGCCCGCCACTCCTACACCTACAGACACACCCACAAGCGTCCCCACACTGCCGGCACCGGCATCCGGGCCATCGCAAACGCCCAATCCATGCAACCAGGCGATGTTCATTTACGATGTGACGATTCCAGATGGAACTATCATGTCGCCCAATCAAAGGTTCACCAAGACCTGGCTGTTGAAAAATATCGGTACGTGCACCTGGAATTCCAGCTACCGCTTGGTTTACGTCAGCGGCGCCCCGATGGGCGGCTCCACTTCCCCGTTATTGACCACTGGCTCGGTCCCGCCGGGACACTCCGTCGAGGCATCCGTCAGCTTGCAAGCTCCGGCAACGGCTGGCACTTACGAGGGCTACTGGAAAATCAGCGACGCCAACGGCAACCTTTTTGGTTTACAGGGCGCGCCATTTTGGGTCAGGGTCAAGGTAGTGACGACAGGCACGGTCACGATCTCGTTGAGCGCCGTTTCGTACGAAAGCGGCTCTGTGGCCGCCAATGGCTCGGTTTCTGGTGGGATAAACGTGGGCGATACCGCAGACAAGGATGGTGTTCAAGGCTTCCTGAGCTTTGACATTTCAAGCATTCCCACAAAAGCCATCATTGACACCGGCACGCTCAACCTATCTTTATACGAGATCGTCGGCGATCCTTTTAGCGGGATGGGCTGCTTGAGTGTCTATCAGCAGGATTACACGCCACTGAGCGCTGGCGACTTCTTCACCGGTGCGCCCTCCGGCTCGTTTATGAATTGGTGCAGCGCAGCGGACTTATCCAACGTGGTTGTGGATAGTGATTTCGCCGCCGCCATCCAGGCCAGAGTGGGCGTGAACACTCGCATCCAATTCAGGCTGCAGTTCCCAGATAAGCAATCCAATGGCGACGGTACGAGCGATCAAGTACAATTTGGAACCCCATATTTGATTGTGCAGTACACGATCCCATAGACATTTGCACCGAGTGGAGCGTCGCGAAGCCGAAGCGCACGGCTTTCTTCGAGGAGAAACGAGCATGAGACAGATTCGTTTTACGCTTGTCATCCTGATCATCGGCATTCTGGTTGGTTGCAACCTGCCGAAAGAGGAAAAGACCCAAGAGCCCAGCGCGGCTTTCACCCTCGCTGCACAGACAGTAGATGCCGAACTGACGCGTGTGGCAGCGACGTTTGCCCCTCCAACCGCTACGGCCTCCCCTGCGCTCACACCCGTGCTGACAACGACCATCCCCCCCACATCGTTGCCGACCGCAACGAAAACGTCCATACCGTGCAATGCAGCCGGGTTTGTTGGCGACGTGACCATCCCAGATGGGACCGTCATGGCACCGAATCAAACCTTCACCAAGACTTGGCGGTTGAAAAACACTGGCACCTGCGCCTGGAACTCTGCCTATCAACTGGTTTTCGATCATGAAAAAGCTATGAGCGGACCCGCAAGCCAGCCCTTGACCACCGGCACAGTCGCGCCCGGGGAGACGCTCGACGTATCCGTCAACTTGAAGGCTCCACCAACCGCGGGTTCTTACAAAGGTTATTGGATCCTGCGCGACCCCAACGGCGTGTTATTTGGGTTGAGAGGCAACGAACCCTTTTGGGTTGCCATCGTGGTTGATTCCACATTACCGCTTGTGCTGACCCTGGATTACTTCGCTGCAGAAAGCGGATCGGTGCACTCAGATGGGGTTGTCAAGAATGAGATTTACGTTGGAGATACGACAGACAACGTTGGTTCGCAGGTTTTCCTTAGCTTCGACATCTCGTCACTTCCCACGACTGCAACGATCATAGAAGGGGCAATGGATTTATCACAGGGCTACACGATCGTCGGTGA
>Ga0209610_1001191_pt1 | contig 13464 bp, 15 predicted proteins | sample LakKivw275mmetaG_FD_184137 | JGI IMG/M metagenome (GOLD analysis project Ga0209610, IMG submission 184137) | Anoxic lake water microbial communities from Lake Kivu, Rwanda to study Microbial Dark Matter (Phase II) - Lake Kivu water 275m metaG... | ecosystem: Environmental > Aquatic > Freshwater...
GAGTTATGCCAGAGAACAGGTCAAACTGCTTCTTATTCAGCTCGAGAAGACAAAAACTGCGGAAATAATTTATTAATAGATAGGAGGAGTCATGACAACGAACAGTAAACTTGGTACCAAAACCCTCGGCTCCAAGAAGCAGTTCATCGACAGGTTGAGCAAGATGCGCCGGAATATATATTTCGACGGCCATCTGATTGACCGTACTGATGAGTTGCAGATGGACACCATCAATATGATCGGATCGACTTACGATTTCGCCCAGGATCCGAGGTTCCAGGATCTTGTCCTCGCCAAAAGCCATATAACCGGCAATATCATCAACCGCTTCACGCATATCCATCAAAGCACAGAGGACCTGCACAAGAAGCAGGATATGACCCGAGCACTCTGCCAGCAGGTAGGCGGCTGCATACAGCGCTGTATGGGCATCGATGGCGCCAATGCATGCAATGCCATATCTTTCGAGGCTGACAAGCAAAACAAAGGAGCTACCGAGTACCATAAGAATTTCCTTAAATGGATCGAGTATTTCCAGACCAACGACCTGGTCGGATGCTGCGCCCAGACCGACGTTAAAGGCGACAGGATGAAAAGACCCAGCCAGCAGAAGGACCCTGATCTATACCTCCATATCGTGGAGCGCAAGAGTGATGGCATCATAGTAAGCGGCTGCAAGGTTCACAATTCCGAGGCTTCCACAGCTGATGAGATCATAGTCGTGCCCACACGCTCCCTGCTGCCCGAGGAAAAGGATTGGGCAGTTGCCTTCGCCATACCAGCCGACTGGGAGGGAATAAAGCAGGTCGCGACTATCCATAACCTGAGGGAGCGCAAGCATTATAAAAAGGGAGTAATGCAGGGCGCAACAGACTCGTATACTATCTTCGACAAGGTATTCATCCCATGGGAAAGGGTGTTCGTGGCCGGCGAGACCATTCACGGCGCGGTGGGCGCGCTGCTTTTCGCGCTATTCCACCGCCACAGCTACTCCGGCTGCAAACCGGCCATCGGAGACCTTATGCTGGGTACGGTGGCGCTGGCAGCCGAGTACAACGGTATTGCCAAGGCCGGCCATGTTCGGGAAAAGCTGGCAGAGTTGATCATGGTATCCGAGCTCGGATACGCGGCCGGCTTCACTGCCTCGGAGATGGGTAAGCCTGAAGTCTATATGCCAGGATTCGGCTTTGTACCCTACGGACCCGGCAGTTTCATCCCCAACTCGATCTACTGCAATGTCGGACGCTGCCTGACCGGTGAGGCGGTCTATCGCGAGGCTGAGATACTCTGCGATGTGGCGGGAGGCATCCCCGCCACCTTCCCCCATGAGGGAGACTTCCTCAACCCGGAAACCAAGGCGCTGCTGGAGAAATACACCATGCGCAACCCGGATATAAAAGTCGAAGATGCCATCAAACTCTGGATGCACGCGGGCGACTTGCTCTGCTCCGCATCAGGCGGCATCGCGCAGGTCGGTGGTTTCCACGGCGGCGGCTCCCCCGTTATGGAACAGATTGCAATAACCACGCAATATGATATCGAGTCGTGTAAAAAAATGGCCAAGAGGATAGCCGGAATAGAGAGCTAACGGTAAGAGGCCGGACATGTTTAACGTGTCCGGCCTCTTCTATTATCTTCATGCGGCATTTTCAACCGATTTTCTTTGTTCTGCTGAAGGCCGTAGCGATGGTTTTACGGGTGAATGGCACTATCCTGCTATTGCAATGTACCTCATCGGCCAGATAATACTTCTTGATAAATCCGTTGCGGTCCGCCGCGAGCGACTGGATATCCACATACGGCACATCGATGCTTTCACAGAATGACCTGAGTTTCTCATTGAATATCCTGGATATCTCGCTACGCTCTCTGATGTTGCCCGCAAAGGGCAGAGCCGTGATGAATTCCTTGCTGGCTGCCGGCGGAATGCCGTGTATGCAGACGGCGTAACCGTCGTCCTTTATTTGCTGTATGGCCGCGCCATACCTGGCAACTGTCTTATCGATTAATGTTTCAATGCTCACCGTTTTTCCGCTCTTGCCATACTGCAAATAAATATGAACCCTGGCATCTATCTCGCCAAAAACCAGAAACACGACGTCCCGCTGCTTATTCACCCTCTTCAGGAAAAGGGCCAGATACTCCGACGACCTCGTGAAGCTTCCAATCTTAATCAAATTATGGGCCGTCGCCTGGGATATATGATGTACCAGAAAGGGGCAGCGATAGATGAACGGCATAACATGGCTATCTCCTATAGTATGTATAATGCAGGTATTGAACAATCCAGCCTTCAGCTTCACCAGAGCATTGAAGCCGGCCAGCGGGGGGTACTTGAAGACCATATCCAGGAACGGGAAATAGACGGAGCCCTGCCTTTGCAACCAGGCAAGCCTGTGTAGTTCATATTTCTTCTTCAGATCATTCATGGCGGGAGAGGTCGTCCGAAACGGCAGCTTTGAAACGACGTATATTTTCGCTGTTGCGGCCATATTATCTTATCGCAAGCACCGCAGCTTATCAACACTCCTTGTTGGCAGCATATCATAGCGATGCTAAAATGGTCACATACTATTTCTCGATAGGCATTCCGTCGGTGAATTAAGATGGGGGTAGTGAAATGAAGACTGGATTGATGGGCTATTTCAGTAATGCACCCGCTGCCTCGACGGGTAAAAAAGTATTGCTGATCATCCTGGGAATAATACTTTTTGTTTCTCTTGTTCTATTGGGGCCGATAATAGCGCTCCAACAAACCGTTTTCAATCCCGATTGCGTAGCTTCCTATGTGAACGATATCGATGTGCCAGCCATGACGCACAGCTGGCTCAAGGAAAATGTCGCTCCCGGGAATCCAGTGCTGGCTCAATCCGTGGAGCTTGTCGTAATCAATTTTGAGCCGCAGATAAAGGAGATGATGCGATCCTGCGTGCGGAATTTATATACCTATATCCTCGATAGCCTGAAGAAAGGCAAGTTGCTGAATACGGTGACAGCTCAAAAGCCTTTGGTTGACGACCTGGCAGCTCATATCCAGGCGTTGATGGACCTGCCCATCCTCAACCCTGCATTTCAGATGCTGGGCATCAATGCAGAGTCCGTAACCAAATACGTAGACATCAGCCAGCTAAACGGCCTTTTCGTTATGCTCGAGCAGCTGGCGGAGATAGAATCGTTGGCCGTAATTCTTATGTCCGGCCTGGGGCCCCTGCTGCTGCTGGTTATCACGCTGCTTGCAGCTATTGTCCTGATAGCGCGCCGACCCGGATTCATTTTGGGCGAACTGGGGTTGATCTCAGCTATCAGCGGGATCATTCAGTGCATCATCATTCTGCCTGCCGGCAGCATGGTCAAATCGCTGATATCCCAGTTTAACCTGCCGCCGCTGATCAGAGACTGGATGCTGAGATTGGGGCAGGATTTCAACTGTATTATCATGATATACGGTGGGGCGCTTCTGCTGTCCGGCGTTGTCCTCATCTTAATTCACAGTACTATGAGAAAAACCGGACAGATCAGTGATGGATAGCTAAAGGAAACGTTCGAACCTTTCTTTTTTAGCTTTGCAGATGGGACACATCTCGGGTGGGCCGTCCCGGGCACAGAGATATCCGCATACTTTACAGCGCCAGACTGGCATCGTCACCTGCAAGGGTCCCGATGTGACTGGTACACTATTCTTACTTCGAAGCGAGCGCGGCGGACGCCTCTCAGGAATGGATGCCAGCTCCCGCTTCCCATCCAGCACGTCCTGGGAAACATACAGGGCGCAGTAGCAGGCCCCGTATTCGACCACATCCTGGTCCCGGTAATCACACGGGCATATTATATCCAGGTCCTCGTCCTTTTTACCGCTGGCCAGGCGGCAGGGGCATGACTCATACCCGTATCGTGCCAGGTTGACCAGCAGGCCTCCTACCAGACCGCGGGCAAAGTCGGCATCAGGATTTACATGATACCCACGCGACTCGGCATCCTTTTTACACCTCAGGTAGCCATTTTCGATGTCTGCCGGGCCGATGGGGTCATCAATACTCACAGTTTCAGTGCCTCTTTTATCTCTTTTTCCTTGTAACCAACGATACACTTGCTATCATTGATCACCAGCGTCGGGAAAGAGCAATCAGGATTCCATTTCTCAATCATGGCGATGGTCTGTTCCTTCTCCTGCCCGTCAAGCAGGTCAACAAACACATAGTCATACTCAACGCCCAAATCGGTCAGCAACTGCTTGGTTTTCCTGCACCATATGCAGGTGCTCAATGCATACAGCATCAGCTTACCCATATTCTTTCCGCCGACGTGCTCAATAGTCATAGTTACCTCTCCTCAATTCACCCATCTAGCTCAGATTATTTTACGCTGCTAACGAATGATATCTTAATTACAAAGGCACAGGCAAATAAGTTTGATTTTGACACCGCCTGCCATCACTATGTAATATCAACAGGTATTCTCTTTTACGAGGAGGTCTTCACCGTCATGGACAAATTCAAGCTGAATGCGACCGATGCTGTTTTCCTGCTGATAGACTTTCAGAGCAACCTCGCTGTAGCCATGAAAAAGGATGTTTACAGCAATTGCGAAAACAACGTTGACCTTATTATTAAGTCATGTGAAACGATGAAAGTGCCTGTAGTCGTAACCGAGCAATACAGCAAGGGGCTGGGCAATACTGTCGATCTCATTAAGTCCAGTCTGAAGGAGCACTACAGACCGATCGATAAGCTCAGCTTCAGCTGCTGGAGCGATCAGCACTTCCAGAACAGCTTTAAAAAATTGAACAGGAAATATGTCATGGTGTCAGGTATCGAAGCACACGTGTGTGTACTGCAGTCGGTGATAGAGCTGTTGGAACAGGGCTATTACGTACACGTCATCAGCGATACCGTATGCTCAAGGTACAAAACCGATTGGGAAAAAGCCCTGAAACTGATGAGGCATGCGGGTGCGGTCATCACCACTACCGAGATAGCGGTGTTCCAGCTGTTGCAGAGGGCCGGCATACCGGAGTTTAAAGTTATCTCACCTCTTTTTAAAAACAAGGTGGTTAAATGATTCTGTTGCTACGTCCGTTTCAATTCCGGATATGTTAAAATGAAGGGCGGTTAACAGTAATTTATAAAGGATACAGACTGAGAACATGAAAGAATCGATAATGGAGATCATTGTGTGCCCCGTTTGCAAGGGTCCGCTCGACCTGAAGGTCGATGAAAAGAACGACGGCGAGATCACATCAGGCTCTCTTTTCTGCGCTAAATGCAAGTACACGTATTTGATCAAAGATAGCATCCCCAACCTGCTGCCGCCTGACATGAACGCCTGAAGTATCACCCCGAACGATAAAGAGCGCACGAGTCAGGCGATTCCCAGACCTCCACGCTGTCAAGATCAACAACTCCACTGAAATCAGGCTTGAGGGCATCATAGATGGTGGATGCTATATTCTCCGCGGATGGGTTTATCCGATTAAAGGGCTCGATATCATTAAGACACTGGTGATCGTATCTGGCTGTTACTTCCGCCACCTGTCCCTTTAAAGCTGTGAAATCGTAAGCAAGTCCCGTATCGTTTAACTTGCGACACATTAATCTCACAACCACCCTGTATCTGTGGCCGTGCAGCCTCTCGCACTTGCCCTCATAGCCCCGTAGAAAGTGCGCGGCATCAAAACTTTTTTCAACTGCTATCATATACATATTCAGTCCTTCTTCCTGCCTGTACTACGCTCCCACCTTTCTATCCTGTAACCCGGCTTCAACCCTTCAAGTAGTTCCTTTATACTTTTATGTAAAGCAGGGTGCACAAAACCGGGCGCGATCTCTGACATCGGCGCCAGTACAAAAGCCCTCAGGTGTAATCGTGGGTGCGGCACATCCAGGCCGGGCTGACTAATTATATCGCTTCCGAAAAAAAGCAGGTCCATGTCTATAACACGTGGCGCTCCGGCATAGGTCCGCTCTCTTCCCATCTGCTCCTCTATCCCTTGCAGCATTTTCAGCAGTTCTGCTGGAGTACAGTCCGTATCGATACAGGCTACGCCGTTCAGGAAATCGGGTTGATCTTTGAATTTCTCGGGTTCAGTTAAAAAAAACGGGGAGACAGCCATCACACGGACTTTCTGAGCGAGCATGTTGAGAGCCGTATCTAAATTGGCCTCCCTGTCACCAAGATTAGAACCCAGGCCGACATATGCCCGGGTCATTTCCCGATATCCCGCCCCAGTATAGCATCGCTCATGCGGCAAATCAGCTTCATCTGCCCGACATCATGCACCCTCACTATGTCGGCGCCCCGGGTAATGCCAATAGCCAGCGAGGCCGCTGTGCCCATAAACCGCTCCTCCTGCGACGATCCGACGGTGGCGGCAATGAACGATTTGCGGGAGGTTCCCAGCAGTACCGGATATCCCAGCGCTTTTATTTCATCCAGCCTTCTGACTATCACCAAGTTCTGTTCCACGGTCTTGCCGAACCCTACACCCGGATCGACTATGATATGTTCCGGCCTGACACCTGCAGCGATAGAGCGCTCACTAAGGTCCTTAAGCTGCGATCTCACCGCTTCAATGATATCAGTGACCTTTTTACCTCTCTGATTGCTGGTTAATATGATCGGCACCTGCTTTTCGGCCGCCAGCTTCACCATCCCGGATTCCACGCTATTGCCAGAGATATCGTTTATAATACAGGCCCCGGCATTCAACGCCTCTGCCGCGACCTCGTACTTGTAGGTGTCGACGCTTACCGGAACGCCTATATCTCTGGAAATACTACTGATGAAAGGTATGACTCTTCTTTTCTCCTCATCCGCCGATATTGAGTCGGCATCCGGCCGTGTGGATTCGCCGCCGACGTCGATGATATCGGCTCCTTCTTTAACCATCTGGATAGCCCTGCGGCGGGCAGAATCCAGCGAATCTAATCCATCGCCCGAAAACGAATCCGGCGACAGGTTGATAATGCCCATTATATAGGTGCGCTGCCCCCACCTGAACAGGCTGTTTCCGCAACGAGTAATACCGGATGTTTGCATCAATATCAGCCGGGCCGCAGTCCATTGCGCAAGATTTTAATAGTTTTTTCAGCCTCGGCAATCAGGTCATAACTGCCATTTTCCATACACCAGTCGTGAATCAATCCTTCCAGAGTTCTGATAATCAGACGCCCGATCTCATTGGCACTCAGGTCTTTGCGGATATACTCTCGATGCTGTGACTCTTGGATCAATTTCACAATAATTTTATATATCGATCTGCTTTCAGTCATAGACGGCTTGCCGCTCCGTTGCAGTAATGCCCTGGCCCGATATGATACCTCTGTTAGGTCGGGACCTTTTTCAACGGTAAAACAGAGGGCTTTATTCGCCAGCATCATCAACTTCTCCATAGGATCCACAACCGATACTAATTCGTTCGCCACAAAGTCATCGTACATTTTATCCGTCTGCGAAAACAGATCGAGAACTACCTGTTCCTTGGATCTGAAATAAACATAGAATGTACCTTTGGAAACACCGGCTTTCTTGCACACTTCGTCGACCGTTACCTGATCAAATCCCTGCTTCTCAAATAGCCTGAGGGCAGTTCTGTAGATCCTTTGATGCGTAGCCATCGCTCTTTTTTTTCGTTCTGTTAACTTCGATTTACGCATAATAGCTCCCGCAACGATCTTCTTTATTCTATATATATATATACCTTAATACAATATATAGCTACCATACAACCGCAGGGATAGTCGTGCTGATTAACACATTCAAAACATGTCTGGTCAGTGACATTTGTTTGACTGCGGTCAATGACCATAGTATTATTAGATTTAGTATGAATTAATCCGAACTTATAACGAGGAACTACCTATGAAAGACGAGAGGACAAATGTAAGCAAATTCGAACAACGCACTTTCGCCGGATTTAAGAGTCTATCAGAACTGCCTTATTTTGAGTGGACCGGTGATGGTTTATTCAAATTGACGGTGGACGGTTTAGAGGGGGTTATAGACGGCCACGCGCATTTTGCCACCAACGGGTTGTCGGGCCCGAAACCCGATCTACTCTTAAGGCATGCGGAAACGAAGTATTATCTTAATCAGAATAGCCCTTTTCGGATGGACAACTATATGGGGCAGAACAACACCGAGCAGGACGTGAGCAATATGACACAGAGCCTTTTGATGCAGTTCACTCCCGAGGGCAGTGTCTGGACCACGACACATACCATCCCTAATTTGATTGCGGAGATGGACCTGTTACACATAGACAAGGCGGTGATTTTACCGCTGTCTTACGGATTTCCCTATGGCGATGACATGACTGAATGGTATCTGGATTCCATAGAGAAGTCGGGTAAAAAAGACCGTTTCATTATTTGTGGAGCAGCTAAACCGACACTGCCGGACGCCGTTGAAAGGATCAAGCAGCTGAAACTGAAGTGTGTAAAGGGCATCAAGATACATCCTAATATGGCCCTTTTCAAACCCGACGACAGCCTGGCCTGGGCTTTCTACGAGGAATGTGCTCAGCTTGGGCTTCCTGTACTCGCTCATTGCGGCCTGGTAGGAAAAGAGAGTGCCGATCCGAGTAAAACGATGGGATACACGGGGCGGCATGCCGATGTACATAATTTTATGGAGCCTGTGAAGGCCTTCCCCTCACTTCGTTGGGTTCTTTGTCACTCCGGCGGCCTGCAGAATGATCTTGTAATAGATCTTGCCAGGCATAACAGGAACGTGTGGTTGGATATACAGGGACAGAGTGTAGAAAATATCCGCACCATGATAAAGGAGCTGGGACCGGAAAGGCTCATGTTCGGCTCTGATTGGCCGTTTTTCGCTGTGGCATCACTTATGTCAAGGCTCCTTTTGGCTACTGAAGGCGATAATACGGTCAGGAAGATGATCTTCTCTGAAAACGCCGCTCGCTTCTGGGGACTGGGCTGAACTGACGGCGATGTCATGTAAGCAGGTAAAGCACCAATACGAGAGAATTGCGGGAGCCAATGAACGAGAGCACTCTCCCTGTAGACTCGATGCAAGTCTCATAAAAGAACAGAAGGAACAGTTAAAGCAGTACTCTTTCTATAGGATGCCAGGATGGGGCCGCTGCTTGCGGACTCTCCTGTGCTGCTCATGATTCTGCCTGCAGTTGTATCTTTTCTACCTTGTTGTAGTCCTTCATAAAGAAAAAAGAGCCGATAAAGAAAAGAACCGCAGCCACAACCAGAAAGGCCGGCAGCACCATCATGGCAGTCTTAATACCAGCTGCGTCGGATATCGCTCCTATGACTATGGGAGCCAGAGACCCACCGATTAAACTGGTAGCAACCACAGACAGCCCTGCTGAAATAGCCCTGAGTCCTGGATGTATTACCTCCTGAGTGGTAGCTGCAGCGGCCGGAATAAAAGCAATAATGCTTACGCCCATCAATAAAAGGAAGATAAACTGGATATTGCCGTCAAATAGGAAGAATGCTGCGAAAGTGAATACCGCCGTTACGAATGTGGTTATTGCAGCAAAAAGAAGCCTTGAATCAATTTTTTTCTTTACCCATAAATCAGACAGGAAACCACCCAGCGGCGCCCCTACGACAGCAAGCAGCATGACCGCACCTGCCTTCAAGCCGGCCTGATCCATCGGGATGCCGGCAGTGCGATTGAAATAGGTAGGCAACCAGGTGATGAGGCCCACCGCGACAAATTGCACACCGCCCATACCGAGATAGGTGAAAATAAGAGACGGCGTCCGGATAAATTCCCTTGCGGCATCGGCCGCTTTCATCTTAACTTTAGCAGACATGTCAGCGCCTGCTTTAACGGTTTTCACCAGGTCGACAGTCTTATAGTCTTTAATAAAAAAGAACATGATCGCCACAATTAAACCCGGGAGGGCCGTCAGACCGAACGCGGCGCGCCAGCCAAGATGTGTCGCAATCACACCTCCTACAGCTATAGCGACAGCAGTGGCAACCGGAATGGACGCGTTCCATATACCCATCATGCGGGCACGCTTTTCAACAGGATAAAGTCCGGTAATCATGGCAGTGCCACCGGCCGCATAACCTGCCTCACCGATACCTAAAAACGTCCTGGCCACAAATAACTGACCAAAATTGGCCACGAATGCGCACGCCATGGAAGCTATGCTCCAACAAACAGCCATAATACTAATAGTCTTTCTGCGACTCCAGCGATCTATAATTATCGAGGCGGGGAACACGAGTATTAGAATCGACCAGTATACCGTTGAAACTAATAGCCCGCTCTGCATATCGGTCAGTCCCCATTCCTTCTGAATATAGGGGAACATCGATGACACCATGTAGCGGTCAACCACATCAAAGAAATATAGCAGGAAAAGAAGCACAAAAATATAAGTCCTGTGGCCGCTCGAAAGAGAATACCCGCTGACAACAGTCCCTTTATCGTCCATTTTCAACTTCTCCTCATTCCTATTTCTGGCCCGACAGCAGCTTGTTATACCGCGATTTTTATATACTTTGGTCAATGACCTCAGTATGATAAACAATTTATATCAAAATGTAAACCTTCGCAAGATTCTTATGCTGAAAGCAGATATTCGTAACCTTGTGAATTCCACCGGAGGCGTCTCAGGTAAACAGGCAAAATCAATTATGATAAAATATACACTCTCACGTCCTTTTTATAGAGAATGTTTCAGGATTGATCTAAATGGGCAAAACTATCAGTGAAAAGATATTAAGCAACAAATCGGGTATTGATGCACGAGCAGGAGATATCGTCATCTCTGCTGTGGACCTGGTATTCGTGCAGGACACGACAGGTCCGCTCACAATAAGGCAGTTCAAATCGGGCAAGAAACAGACGCTGGCCTCATCTGCAAGAACGGCCCTTTTTATCGACCATGCCAGCCCCAGCCCCAGCCGGCAGCTTTCGAACGACCATATCTTTATCAGAGAATTCGCTGCCGAGACGGGCTGCCTGTTATTCGATGCCGGCTGCGGCGTCTGCCACCAGATCGTGGCAGAGAAGCTGGCCAGGCCGGGCGACGTTATCGTGGGCGCCGATTCGCACACGGTGACCGCCGGCGCCATGGGAGCCTTCGCAACCGGGATGGGATCGAGCGACGTGGCCGTGGCCATGTCACTGGGCAAGACCTGGTTCAGGGTGCCTGAGACGATCCGCATCGAGGTGACAGGTAAGTTCTCCAAAGGTGTCGGCGCCAAGGACCTCATCCTGTATCTGATCGGATTGATCGGAGCGGATGGCGCGACCTACAAGGCTCTCGAATTCACCGGAAATGCGGTGGACTCTATGCCCATGTGGCAAAGATTGACAATTTCGAATATGGCTATCGAAGCCGGCGCCAAGGTGGGACTATTCCCATCCGACCACATCACACGGGAATATCTGAAAAAACTGGGCAGAGGGAATGGTTACAAATCCATATTTACGGACCCCGATGCGATATTCGAGCGTACAATCAATGTTGAAGCGGATAAGCTGGAGCCGATGGTCGCCAGGCCGCACACAGTCGATAATACGACCATAGCAAAGTCTCTGGGCGATATCAAGGTGGACCAGGTGTTCATTGGCACTTGCACCAACGGACGTTTGGAGGATATGGCTGAAGCGTCCTCTATACTAAAGAATAAAAAAATACACGCGGATGTCAGGCTGATCGTATGCCCGGCCTCACGAAAAATATATAGCGAGTCCATCAACGCCGGCTACCTCCAGAATATCGTTGAGGCTGGCGGTATCATTCTTCCTCCAGGTTGCGCCGGCTGCCTGGGACTGCACCAGGGCGTATTGGGGGACAAAGAGGTCTGCCTCTCCACGGCCAACCGCAACTTCAAAGGCCGTATGGGCAATCCCGAAGGGCTCATATACCTGGCGAGCACTGCTACTGCCGCAACATCTGCCCTGACGGGCAGAATAACCGATCCTCGAGAGGTACTGTAATGGGAGCGACCATTCTCAAAGGCAGGGTGTTTAAATTCGGCGATGATATATCCACCGACCTGATCATTGCCGGTAAATATGCTCACCTGCGCAGCAACCTGCCCGAGCTGGCCAAGCATGCTATGGAAGACGCCAATCCCGACTTCATCAAGCTCGTCAAACCCGGTGATTTCATCGTGGCCGGGTCCAACTTCGGCCTCGGATCCAGTCGGGAACATGCGCCGCTGGTGATAAAAATGGCGGGCGTAAGCGCCATCCTTGCTAAATCATTTGCACGTATCTTCTTCAGGAATGCCATTAACCAGGGCATGCCTGCACTGATATGTCCGACAGATAAGATCGCCGACGGGGACAACCTCGAGATCAGCCTGGACGAGGGCATCATTCGCAATATCACCAGGAACGAAAGCTACAGCTTCACGAGGATACCGGCCGCCATGTTGAGTATCTTGAACGAAGGCGGATTGATCCCCTATATTAACAAGCACGGCGATTTGAAACTCTAAATTTCAGGGTGTTAAGGGGTTATGTAAAATGACTTACCGCGTTACACTGATACCGGGAGACGGCATCGGTCCGGAGATCACTCGAGCCACAGTCAGTGTGCTGGAGGCCACGGGCATTGACTTCGATTGGGAGATACATACCGTCGGCGAGGCGGCCGTTGAGAAGTACGGGACCCCCCTGCCCGAAGCAACCCTCGAATCAATCAGGAAGAACGGTGTCGCACTTAAAGGGCCTGTGACCACTCCCATCGGCAAGGGGTTCCGCAGCGTAAACGTCGCGCTGCGCAAGCAACTCGACCTGTACGCCTGCCTGAGGCCCTGCAAAAGTTATCCCGGCGTAGTAACCACGTTGTACAGGAATGTGGACCTTGTGATTGTCAGGGAGAACACGGAGGATCTCTATATAGGTATCGAGTTCGCCAGGGGAACTGCTGAGGCCTCACAGCTCTATGATCTGATAATGCAAAGTTACAAGGGCAGCCTGGATAGAAATTCGGGGTTCAGTATAAAGGCTATCTCTGAGCGGGGGTCACGCCGTATCGTTAAGTATGCCTTCGATTATGCCCGCAAATACGGCCGGAAGAAGGTCTCGGCAGTTACCAAGGCCAACATACTCAAATATACCGACGGCCTATTCCTCTCTACCGCCAGGGAGGTAGCCAGTGGATATCCGGAGATAGAGTACGAAGAGGTCCTGGTCGATGCGCTGTGCATGCAGCTCGTGCGCAATCCGCAACGTTTCGATATGCTGGTACTTCCCAACCTCTATGGCGATATTATCTCGGACCTGTGCGCGGGACTGGTGGGTGGTCTGGGACTGGCGCCCGGCGCCAACATTGGCGATGGGCTGGCTATATTCGAGCCCACGCACGGGAGCGCCCCTAAATACACCGGCAAAAACGTGATTAATCCCCTGGCAGCGATCTGCGCTGCCGGGATGATGTTTGAGAATTTAGGCGAAGAAAAGGCAGGCAAGGCAATAGAAAATGCCGTAATCAAGGTGGTTACCAAGAAATTA
>Ga0209610_1001193_pt1 | contig 13455 bp, 4 predicted proteins | sample LakKivw275mmetaG_FD_184137 | JGI IMG/M metagenome (GOLD analysis project Ga0209610, IMG submission 184137) | Anoxic lake water microbial communities from Lake Kivu, Rwanda to study Microbial Dark Matter (Phase II) - Lake Kivu water 275m metaG... | ecosystem: Environmental > Aquatic > Freshwater >...
CGTCGGCATCGGGTTTCCTCGACTTCACAGTCTCCAGCAGGCCGGCGAATTCAGCCTTCATCTTCGCGTCGTCGGTGATGTTCACGCGCACGCCGCCGAACTCAGTCTTGTGCAGGATGTCCGGCGACACGATCTTGAGCACGACCGGGTAGCCGATCTCCTTCGCCGCCGCGATGCCTTCGGCTGCGGTCTTCGCGAGCCGGAACTGCGGCACGGGCAGGCCGTAGGCCTTGAGGATCTCGTGCCCCTCGGGCTCGGCGACGAACCGGGTCGGGCGAGCCATCACTTTCTGCAGTATGCCCTTTACGACATCCGGCTTCACGTCAGGGAAGTTCTTCACTTCGCCCTGGGGACGATGGCTCCATTCGCTGAACTCGACCATCGCGGCCAGCGCCCTCGCCGCATTCTCGGGGAACTGGTAGTGCGGTATCCGGTCGCGCATGAGTTGCCGTCGGATTTCCTCGGCGTTCTTCATCGACTGGATGCAGGCAAGTACCGGCTTGTCGGACTTCTGGCCAAGGTCGGCGGTGATGCTCGCTATGTCTTTCGACTCGGCCATGAGCGTCGGAGTCCAGATGGGCAGCAGGCAGTCGACGTTGTCGTCGTCAAGGAGCAGTTCGAGCGCGGCGCGGTAGCGGTTGGCGTCGGCGTCTCCGATGACATCCACCGGGTTGCCGGTTGCGGCCGTCACCGGCAGGTGCTTTTTCAGTTCGGCCCTGGTCTGGTCCGCGAGTTTGGCTATCTGCAGGCCGGCACGCACGCAGGCGTCGGTCGCCATGATGCCGATGCCGCCAGCGTTGGTGAGAATGCCGACGCGGCGACCTTTGGGCGGCGGTTGGTAGGCCAGCGCCGCGCCCTTGGCGAAGAGTTCGTTGATGGTCTCGACGCGCAGGATGCGGGCCTGGGCAAAGAAGGCGTCATAGGCGGCATCCGAGCCGGCAAGCGCGCCGGTGTGGGACGAGGCAGCCTTGGCTCCCTCGGAAGTGCGGCCGGCTTTGATGGCGAGAATCGGCTTGGGCCTGGTTGGATGCGAGGTCGTCTCGCGCGCGATGCGCATGAACTCCGGCGGATTGACGAGGTCTTCGAGGTAGAGCATGATGACGTCGGTCTCCGGGTCGTCGCGCAGGTAGGCGAGGAGGTCGCACTCGTTGATGTCGGCCTTGTTACCGATCGAGGCGAATTTGGACAGCCCCGCTTCCTCCGAGATGGCGTATTCGAGCGCGGAGAGGCCGACCGCGCCGGACTGGGAGATGAGCGCGATATTGCCGAAGCCCGGCATGGCGCGGCCGAACGTGGCGTTGAGCCGGATCTTAGGAGAGCAATCGATGGTGCCGAAGCAGTTGGGGCCGATTAGCCGGATGCCGTAGGTGCGGGCGCGGTCGCGTACCGCCTTCTCAAGTTGGGCGCCGGTCGGGCCCAGTTCCTTGAACCCGGCGGAGATAACGACTGCCCCTTTGATCTTCTTCTGGCCGCACTCAGCCAGCACGGCGGGTACGGCCAGCGCCGGGATAATCAGGATGGCGAGGTCCACCTCATCCGGTATCTGGAGCACGGTCGGATACGCTTTTACCCCGAGCACCGACTTCGACTTGTCGTTCACCGGATAGACGACGCCGGTGTAGCCGTTCATCAGGACGTTGGCGAACAGCGCGCGACCGACCGAGCCTTCGCGGTTGGAGGCGCCGATGACCGCGGTCGACCGCGGCCGGAAGATGAAGTCGAGCGAACCCGCGATTGGCGTGGCTGTGCTCATTGTCCCCTCCTACTTCTTCGGCTCGAACCGCATGGTCAATGTGTAGACGCCGTCGTCCCACTTTGTTTCAATGGGAAGGCCGGTGCGGGTCATCAGGCGGTAGGCCCGGGTATTGGAGTCGAGCACGTAGCCGACAAAGCCCTTGATGCCCTTCATCTTTGCCACCTTGATGAGGTGATTGAAGAGCACGCCGCCCGCACCTTTGTTCTGGAACTCGTCCTGCACCTCGATGGCGTACTCGGCGAGCCCGGTCGCCTTGTCGACGTAGTAGCGGGCCGAACCGATGATCTTCTCCTCGCCGCCCGACTTGAGCGCGAGCACGAGCGCCATCTCCGATTCATAGTCGACGTTGACGAACTTCGACATCTTGTCGTGGGGCATCGCCTTCAGATACGAGAAGAAGCGATAGAAGACGGTGTCCTTGGAGAAGGTGTAGAAGAGGTCGCGCATCGCCGGTTCGTCGGTCGGGCGGATCGGACGAATGAAAACCGGCGTGCCGTCTTTCAGGCCGGCCTGGGCCTCGAACTCCTCGGGATAGCGGGCCTCGACCAGCGGCAACTCCGGCTGGTCGGCGTAGATGTAGTGCTTCTCCTTCGCGAGTTTGAAGAGCTCGGAGCGGAACTTGGGGTGAGCGATCGAGATAAGGGCAAGCGCCCGGTCGCGGATTGACTTGCCGTGCAGGTAGGCAACGCCCCACTCGGTTACGACGTAGTGGACGTCGCCGCGCGAGGTCACGACGCCGGCGCCCTCGGTGAGCGTCGGGACGATGCGGGAGAAGTTATCGTTATCACGGCTGGAGCGGAGGACGATGACCGCCTTGCCGTCCTTGGAACGGGCAGCGCCGCGGACGAAATCTACCTGGCCGCCGATGCCGGAGAAGAAACGATAACCGATGGAGTCGGCACAGACCTGCCCGGTCAGGTCAACTTCAAGCGCTGAATTGATGGAGACCATCTTCTCGTTCTGGGAGATGATGAAGGGGTCGTTGGTATAGTCCACCGGGTGGAACTCGAACATCGGGTTGTTATCGATGTAGTCGAACAGCCGCTGGCTGCCCATCGCGAACGAGGCCACGACCTTGCCGGGGTGGAGCGTCTTCCGCCGGCAGTTGATTACGCCGGCATCTATCAGGTCGATGGTTGAGTCCGAGAATACCTCGGTGTGAACGCCCAGGTCCTTCTTATCCTTCAGGTAGGAGAGCAGCGCATTGGGGATGCCGCCGTAGCCGACCTGGATGGTCGAGCCGTCCTCGACCAGGTCAGCCACGTTCTTGGCGATGCGGCGGGCGACATCGCTCTCGCCCGGCGTGATGAACTCGTAGAGCGGAGCGTCGTTCTCCACCACGGCGTCGATGTCGCGGACATGGATGAAAGCATCGCCGAGCGTTCGGGGCATCTGCGGGTTGACCTCGGCGATGACGTACTTGGCGGAGTCGGCCGCCGGCTTGGTGATGTCCACCGATACGCCGAAGCTGCAGAAGCCGTGCTCATCCGGCGGAGTGACGTGGATCAGGGCGACGTCGAGCGGCAACCGGCCGGAATGGAAGAGTTCCGGTATCTCGGAGAGGAACACCGGCGTATAGTCGGCGCGGCCTTCCCAGACCGCGGGCCTGACGTTCGGCATGATGAAGAGTGCGTTGACCCGGTAGCGGCTGGCCAGCTTCTCCTGAGCATACGGCGCGACGCCCAGGGTCAGCAGGTGGGTGATTTCGACGTCTTCTATCGGGCAGTCGGCGAGCGCCTGCACCAGCTTCTGGGGAGTGCCGCAAGCCGAGCCGATGAACAGCCGGTCGCCCGGTTGCAGCACGCGCAGTGCTTCGTCGGCAGTCTTGATTTTCTCGCGACACTGGTCGCGCCAGTCAGTGTTCTTCATAGTCTCCTCTTGATTCCCGCGTCAGACGCACCGGGCAAGCCTCATACGTCGAGGCAGCGCGGCTCACACCGCGAGCGGCCTCAGAAATGGTTTTCCGTTCTCCTCTTCGATGACACCGCAGGCGTACTCCGGGTCGTGTTCGAGAAACGAGAGCCACTTCCCGGCGATGGCCTGCTGTACGAGCTTCTCCTTCTGCTCCATTGTCACGAGCGGAGACAAATCATACCCCATAATGTAGGGCGTGGCAATATGTGCACTGGTCGGTATCAGGTCGCCCCAGAAGACGGCGAGGACAGGGATCGAGGGATCAAGGGATCCAGGGATCAAGTGGTCGGCATCCGGACTCCGTTCGGCTGGCTCCGTGATTCTGAGTTCTGGTTTCTGATTTCTGATTTCTGAATTGTCCGTAATGACCACTATCTGGTGCCCGGGCGTGTGCCCGCCGGTGGGCAGCAGCTCAAGCCCAGGCACAAGTTCAAGCGGGCCGTCGATGAGTTCCAGCAATCCTGCGTCCTGCACGGGCAGGAAGTCATCAGAGCGGTAAGAGGCGCGGGAGCGGCGGTTGGGGTTCACCGCCGCTTCCCACTCCTTCTGTTGTACGTAGTGGCGGGCGTTCGGGAAGCGAGGAACGACGTGAGGGACATGACCCAATTCCGCCGAGGAATTGGGATCGTGTCCCGCGTTACCCAGCCTGGTTGTTCCTCCGGCATGGTCGAAATGGAGGTGGGTGAGAACCACCCTGGTGATGTCTTCGGGTCGAAAGCCGGCGCGGGCCAGCGACGATTCGACGGTTTCCGGTTTCTCGATGTTGTAGATGTCGTGCGCTTTGTCGTCCCACCGGTCGCCGATGCCGGTGTCGACGAGAATCCGTTCCGTTCCCGCGACGATGAGCAGGGGACGAGCAGCCAGACGGATGCGGTTGCGGGAGTCGGCCGGGTTGGTCCGTTCCCAGACCGGCTTCGGTACGACGCCGAACATCGCCCCGCCGTCGAGCCCGAAGAATCCATCGAGGAGGCTGTGGAGTTCGAATCTGCCGAGCCGCATTGGCAGATTGTAGTTGCGGGCGCTGGCCGGTCAAGGCCGCGCCGGTCATCCGAATCCGACACTGGGGCCACGAAAGCACGAAGGACACAAAACGAATGGGTACGCGATGCCACAGGTCCGTTTCACTCCGTTTTCGTGGCCATCGATCTCGGCCCCGGGTAGTCGGCCCCCAGAGCCGACATTGGGCCAACCACAGAGCCCACAGAGAACAGGGAGCAGGTGAAGCCAAGGTCCGGTCTGTACCTTCCGAGTCTCTGTGAACTGTGTGGTTCAATATCGGACTCAGGGCCGGCCAGGCCAGTTGACATAGCGTATTGCAGTGTATAATATGCTGTACACGTCAGAGCGACGGGTACGGTCGGCATGGGTTCGATGACTCCTAACCGGAGGTCGTTGGATGAGAGCTTTGTCACTGTTGCTGGCTGCGGTGGCTACGGCCTTTGCGGCCAACGTTATCTCGTGGTCCGGGCGAGCCGACGGCGGCGTGCTGTCGCTCGCTCAAACGAGGCTGGAAGTGGGTACGGTGCGGGTGGCCGGCAGTGAGTATGCTACGCTCGCACTGCCCGAAGCCGGGATCACTGAGGAGGTCGGTTGCCCGTCGCTGCCAGTGTACCTCCGGCTGGTCGAGATTCCCTACGGCTGCGACGTGACGGTCGCGTTCGTCGCCGGCGAGACCGAGACGACGCGGCTCGCGCGCCCCGTGCTCCCGCTCCAGGCGCCGATTCCCAAGAGCACGAGGGGCGGAGGACGAGGGACGAGGGATGAAGCGCACACATTCACGCTCAACAGCAAGGCCTATTCGACCGATGCCTACGCTCCCGCAATCGGAGCGCGACTGGTCGAGGTCGCCATCGTGCGAGGCCGGAGAGTCGCGGTCGTCGAGATACGCCCGGTCGCCTACAATCCGGTCCGCAATCGTATCGAGTATGCGCCGCACCTGAAGACGACTGTGAAGTGGACCGGCGCGGACTGGGCTAAGACCCGTTCGATGCAGCGCCGCTATTCCTCGCCACCGTTTGCCGGTCGGCTCGATGGAGTCGTGGTCAACACCCAGCAATGCCGGACCGGTCTCGGACCCGGCCTGCCCATCGGCTACCTGATAATCGTGCCGGACGATTGGCAGACGGACGTCGCTCCGCTGGCCGAGTGGCGCCGGCGCAAGGGTTTTAGCGTGTTCGTCCGGACTCTCAGCCAGGTGGGCGGCGGCACCGCCGACACGGTCAGGGCATTCATCAAGAATGCGTACGACAACTGGTCGATACCGCCGAGCTTCGTTCTGCTGGTCGGAGACGTGGACCGCATCGGCTGCTTCACCGGCAGTGGTTCGGACAACCCGCCGACCGACTTGAACTTCTCACTCTGCGAGGGAACCGACTTCTGGCCCGACCTCGACCTCGGCCGCGCGTCGGTCGCCGGCGCTGCCCAGCTCGACTCGTTCGTGGACAAGGTCGTGCGCTACGAGCAGAACAACTGGACGAACGGCACGGCCTGGGGTAAAAGGGCCTACTTCGTCGCATCCGGCGATACCACTTTCCACGGCAAGGCAGAAAGCACGCACAAGTACGTGATGGCGAAGCTGAGGCCGCTGGACTGCGACTGCGATTCTTACTTCGCCTACTACCACAGCGGCACGCCGGTCGCCACTGCTCTGAACGGCGGCCGGGCCTGGGTAGCATACTCGGGCCACGGGTCGGAACAGGGATGGTCGGACCCGGGCATCACGTTCCTGTCCGACGACGTCCGGGCGCTGTCGAACACCGACATGATTCCGTTCGTTCAGAGCTTCGCCTGTCTCACGGGCAACTTCGCCTCGTCGAGTCACCCGGAGTGCTTCTCCGAAACGTGGATAAGGCTCGGCCGCAAAGGCGGTGTCGCTTCCCTCGCCTCGTCGGTCGAGTCATACTGGGTGCAGGACGACACGCTCGAACGCCGGGTCTTCGACTGCATGTTCGATTCGGGCTACACCTGGATAATGGGCGGCGTCAACAAGGCGAAGATAAAGTACTACCAGCAGATGGGCTCCGGGCAGAGGACCCGGGCCTACTTCGAGATGTACAACTGCATGGGCGACGGCGCGACCGATATCTACTCGCTCGAACCGAAGCCGCTCGTCGTCAGCTATCCATCGGTCGTCCCGCTCGGGCCGAACACGCTGTCTGTGTCCGTAACCAGCGGCGGCAATGCAGTATCCGGCGCTCTCGTCTGTGCCGCGGCCCGAAACGAGTCGGAAGTGTGGGCCGCCGGCTACACCGACCCGGCCGGCCACGTGGACCTAAGCTTCACGGCCTACGTTCCCGACACGGTATTCGTGACTGTCACCGGCCACAACCTCGCCCCGCATCTCGGTCACTGCCTCGCCCTGCCGTCGAACGGGCCCTACGTGATTTACCAGCACCACACGGTCGACGACTCGGCCGGCGGCAACGACGACCATATCGTCAATCCGGGCGAGACGGTCAACCTGCCGATGTGGCTGAAGAACTGGGGCAGCGAGCAGGCGCAGGGCGTGGCCGTCCGGCTGCGGAAGACCGACCCCAACATCACGCTGCTCGATACCGTGAAGAGCGTCGGCAACATCGCGGCCGGCGATTCGGGCTGGACCGGCTCGAACTCGTTCAAGTTCGCGGTCGCCCCGTCCTGCACCAACGGCTACGCACTCCATTTCACGGTCGCGGCCAATGACTCCCGCGACACAACCTGGACATCAGCCATGACAATCCCGGTGGGCGCGCCGGTTCTCGGCTACGCTTCGTATCGAATCGACGACCCGCCGCCGGGCGGCAACCGCAGCGGAGCGCTTGACCCGGGCGAGACCGGGTACCTGACTGCGACTCTGCACAACGGCGGATTGGGGAAGGCATATTCAGTGACCGGGATTCTCCGCTCGGCCGACTCACGGCTGCACGTCCTCGACTCGACCGGTTCGTTCGGCGACATCGCACCGGATACGTCGGGGTCCAATGACGGCGACCGGTTCACGGTGAACGCCGACTACTCGATACCGCGCGATTCCGCAATCCCGTGCACGCTCGTGGCCGTGACCGGCGGTATCACCCGGCGGCTGGGCTTCAGCCTCAAGATCGGGTCCATTCGCACTATCGACCCGATTCCCGACGGCCCGCGCACGCCGCCGCTGTACTGGGCCTTCGATGAGGTCGATACCGGCTATGCCGAATGCCCCGTCTTCGACTGGGTCGACATAGCCGGCATCGGTACGCGGATGGACATGGCCGATGACGAGATAAGGACGATTGACCTGCCGACAAGCTTTGGCCCGTTCCGTTACTATGGGCAGGACTACACACAGCTTTCCATCTGCAGCAACGGCTTCGTAACGCCCGGCGCAAGCGCCTGCAGAGACTCATGGAACCTGGTCCTGCCCAAGGACACGCTGCCCGCGCTGCTCGCGGTAAACTGGGACGACATCTACCCGCCGCTATACAGCAACGGCATCTGGTACTACCACGACTCGGGGTATCACCGGTTCATCGTGCAGTGGGACTCAATGCCTTACGTCTTTGACTACACGACACACGACTGGTATGAGATAGTGCTCTACGACACAACTCTGAGCGCTGCCGACGGCAACTGCGAGTTCCTGTTCCAGTACCGGACTGCGAACAAGACGAATTCGACCACCATCGGGATGCAGAACCCGACGGGCACGGTCGGCATCACCGCGCTCTACAACACGACCTATACCAAAGGGGCTTCGCCTTGGATTCCGGGCCACGCCATCAAGTTCACGACCGATGTTCCCAAGGTCGCGGTTGAAGACCGCGCAGTCGAAGCCGCACTGCCGCGCCGGACGGCCCTGCTTACGAGCGCGCCCAACCCGTTCCGCGGCGCATCCCGGCTGCACTACGCGGTTCCGCGCGAGATGAGGCTGTCGCTCGCCGTCTATGACCTCACCGGCCGCAAGGTCCGGACGCTCCTTGCGTCGAACGTCAAGCCTGGTGCGTACAGCGCGACCTGGGACGGCCGCGACGCGCAGGGCCGCCATGTTGCGCAGGGCGTCTATTTCTATCGCCTCCAGGGCGAAGACGTCACACTCACATGCAAGGTTATCAAGGAGGACTGAAGAATGCATGACGCATTGAGCACCGCGCCCTGCGCACGGCCGCGTTTCCTGACTGCGTCTGCCGTCCTGCTTCTTCTTGCTTCTGCGGCGGGCGCTCAGTGGTTGGAGACGACGATTCCTGTCCCCGATACATTCGGCGGCATCGTCCTGCCCAACCAGTTAGCCTACGTTTCGGCCGGAAACCGTGTCTATGTAGGCGGCATGGTCACACGCGCCATGTTTGTTCTGGATGCGGCCGATGGTCATCGTGTGGCCCGCATTCCGCTCGAAGGGAACGTCCGCGCTCTCTGCTACAGCTCGGTCAGTAACAAGCTATACGCCGCCGTCGTCGACAAGGACCACGTCCTGGTAATTGATGCCGGAACAATGCAGGTGGTAGACAGCATTTCGACCGGCGACTCACCCGCCGCGCTCGCCTACAATCCGACGCTGGACCGCGTCTACTGCGCGAATCTCTTCGGACGGGATGTGAGCGTGATAGACTGCGGAGATGACAGCGTGGTTGCGACCGTGACGGTCGGCCAGCAGCCCGATGCGGTCTGCTGGAACCCGAACCGGAGCGTGGTCTACTGCGCAAACAGCGGCAGCAACACGGTGAGCGTGATTGATGCCGTCGCCGACACGATTGTGGCCTCCATACCCACTGGCAGCGCGCCGATTGGGTTCGTGTACAACCCGGACCTGAACAAGCTATACACCGCGAACTACGGGTCAGGCACGGTGACTGTCATCGACGGGCTGGCCGACAGCGTCCTTGCAGACATCGGCGACGGCGAGTCTCCGTGCAGGCTCTGCTACAACCCGGTGAACAGCAGGGTGTTTGTGGCGGATGAGGACGGCTATCTGATGGTGATCGACTGCGTTTCAGACACGCTCCTGGACGACGGCGAGGCCGGCGGCAGTCTTGACGTTGCCTATAACCAGTTGAACAACGAGGTGTACGCGACCGACGGTAGCTACGTCGTGGCATTGGACGGCGCGACGGGCGAGTATGTCGCGGATGTTCACGTCGGCCACTATGTTTGCGCGCTCTGCATTGCTGATTCCGGCAGGCGGGTGTTCGGCGCGGCGGACGATGACGCATTGGTCGGTGTGATGGACTGCGCGAGCGACTCGCTGCTGGCGCTCATCGCGACCGACCCTCAACTGCAGCCAACCGCGGCCTGCTTCAACCCTACAACTGACCGTGCCTACTGCGCCGTGGCTGGCGCGAATATCGTGATGGTCATGGACGGCACGGACAATTCCGTCAGACAGGTTGTACATTCCGGGATGCAGCCGTGGGGGCTGGTCCATGACCCGTCCGGGAACAAGGTGTATTGTGCAAACGCGGGATCGGAAGATGCGCAGAGCAGCATTACGGTCATTGACGGCGCCGGAGACAGCGTCTTGCGGACGATTGAAACCGGGCCGTGGGGGTCGTGGATGGACTGGTACGGCCCACAAGTGCTCTGCCTGAACGCGACCGGTGACCGGCTGTACGAGGCCCTGTACGGAGTGCTCGTGGTGGACGCATCCGCTGATACTGCCATCTGCGCAGTGCAACTCGACGAACGCCCTAACGCGATCTGCTACGAGCCGGCACACGACTACCTGTATGCGAGAACCTACGCTGCGGTGGATGTCATTGATGCCGGGCTGAATCTGCTTATCGCTCAGGTCGACATCGGCCGTGGTGCGTCCGCGCTCTGCTATGTACCGGCCGGCGCCAAGGTCTATGCCGCCGACCTGTACGATGGGACCGTCAGCGTCGTTGCCGGCGAGCGGCCGGAACTCGTTGCTCAGATCGATGTCGGCGGCGGGCCCTACGCTCTCTGCTGGGATTCAAAGGACAACAAGGTCTATTGCGCCTGCCGGGACAGCGACTGGGTCGCAGTGATTGACGCCTACGCGGACACCGTTGTCGCATCGTTGCCGGTCGGAGACGGGCCCCAGGCGCTGTTCTACGACTCGTTGAACAACTGCGTGTTCTGCGCGTGCACGTACGACAGCAGTGCTGCAATAATCGACTGCGAAAAGGACAGCGTAATCACCACGATAGCGGTCGGCGAGCAACCGATTGCGATGGCCTGGAATCCCGTTGACATGCGGACATACGTGGCGAACCGTGAGGGCCACAGCATATCGGTCATCCGCGACAGCCTGCGAGTGGGCGTTGAAGAAATGGCGATTGGCGATTGGCGATTGGCGAATAGAGCTACGGTCATCCGCGGCGTCCTTGTCCTGCCGCGGGACGGGCTTGGGACACGATCCGCGGGAACGGGACACGATCCGGAATCCTCGGCGGATTCCGGTCATGTCCCTTTGTCCCGCGCCGCACTCCTCGATGTCAGTGGTCGCAAGGTGATGGACCTGCATCCCGGCGCGAACGACGTCTCGCGTCTCGCTCCCGGCATCTACTTCGTCCGTTCCGGGCCGTCAGCCGTCAGCCGCAAGCCGTCGACCATCGCCAAGATTGTGATTACGAAGTAGGGGGCTGGCTTGAGAGCGAGCGTCGTTCTGCTCAGCCTGGCCCTTGTGTTCTCAGTCGTTCGCGGTCAATACGTCGAAGCGACGATAGCATTGCCCGACTCGGTTGGCGGCCTCAACAGCATCAGTGCACTGCTCTATCATTCGCCGACCAAGACAATATACGTCGGCGGCAGCGACAGCTTTCTTATTGCGGTCGATGCCCGGACTAACGAGAAGCTCATAAATATCCCGGTCGGCATCGGGCCGCACGTGGTCTGTAGCGACCCAGTCGGGAACAAGGTCTATTGTGCCAACTATGATGCCACAGTGACTGTAGTCGATGCAGCGACCAACCAGCCGCTCAAGACGCTACCACTCGGTCGGCGGCTGACCGACCTCGTTTACAATGGAGTTGAGAACAAGCTGTACTGCGGGAACAGCGAAGATAGCCTGGTGCGCGTCATCGACTGCGCCGGTGACAGCGTGCTGGCGCCGATTGCCGTCAGCTCCGGACCCAGCGTCCTCTGCTTCAGTCGGCAACTCAACCGCGTCTACTGCGTGCACGCGTCGCGCGACGAGGTCAGTGTGATTGACTGCGCCGCGGATACGAGCCTGGGCTGCATCTGGGTGCGCGGTGTTGAACCGCGGGACATCTGCTACGATTCGGCCACCAACTGCGTATATACCGCGAACAACGTCAGCAACAGCATAGCAGTCATCGACTGCGCGGGCGATACTCTGGCGCGGCTAGTCCCCGCGGGACGCTCACCTTCGGTACTCGTGGTCGGTCCGCCGGGTAAGGTGTACTGCGCGAACTCCGAAGACACCACGGCGACTGTCGTTTGCATGAACGGCGAGAAGACGGTGCGGACCTGCCCGTATCCGGCGTCGCTGAGCTATGACTCGGTGAACAACAAGGTGTATTGTGCACCTGGCGATGGGCCCCGGGTCATGGTGATTGACGCTGGTCAGGATACGGTCTTGGCAGAAGTGGCAGTTGGCATGTGGTCGCCCATCTTGTGTCACAACCCGGCCGGCAACAGTACCTATGGAGGTTGGCGTGATGCCGGATACGTGGCGGCCATCGGCGGGGAATCCGACACGGTTGAGGCGGTGATTGACTTTGACTTGGCCTACCCGGGGCCGATGTGCTACAACACGGTGAACAACCACCTTTACTGCCTGGACAAGGGCAGTCACACGCTGTACGTCCTAGATGGCGATTCGAACCGTGTGCTAAAGACCTTCAGCACCGGAGGCACCTACGGTTCTGACACGCTTATCTGGAACCCGGTCAGCAACAAGGTCTATATCACGAACGCAAGAGACCGCGCCGTTCAGATTCTCGACTGCGCGAGCGACAGCATCACGGCGACGGTCGAGACCGGCTACTATCCGCGCGCTCTGTGCTGCGGCGACGATGGCAAGGTCTATGTGGCGCATGACACTGGCGGCGTAGCGGTGATTGATGGCGCCGGCGATACCCTGCGCGAGGTGGTCCCGGTAGGCAACAATGCATGGTCTCTCTGCTACGATCGGGCTGATAACAAGGTGTACGTTGGCATGCGATACGGTTATGCGGTGAGCGTGATCGACGCAGCCGGCGACTCAGTCGTTGCGTCCGTCCCGGTGCGCACCTCGAACCGTGTCGCGGTTCGCTGGAGCCCGGCCCACGACAAAGTGTACGCGAGCGGCACGTCTCCGGATACATTGGCCGTTATCGACTGCATCGGGGATACGGTGCTCAAGAACATCTACGTGGCGAACGGACTTGATGGGCTGTACATCGATACTGTATGCGACAAGGTCTACGGTGTTGATTTGACGGACAGGCGTGTTCGCGTCATTCAAGCAGCAACCGACACGATCTGCAAGATACTGGATATCGGATACAATACTGCCCTTCTTGATAACGGAAAGCAGGGGCCGGCCAATCGACTCTACTGCGCCGACCGCGACGGAGACGCTGTCGCGGTGGTGGCCGGGTATAAGACAGACAGCATTCTCTGTCGCATTCCTGTGGGGGAATACCCGATTGCCCTTGCCTGGAATCCGACGCACTCGCGCATGTACGTGTCGAACAACGGCAGTTCGAGCATCAGTGTGATACGCGACACGCTTGGGCCGGGCGTTGAGGAAGCGATGAACGATGAACGCGGAACGATGAATGGGCGAGCTACGGTCATCCGCGGCGTTCTTGTCCCGCCGCGGGACGGGCTTGGGACACGATCCGGATTGTCCGACAATCCGGTCA
>Ga0209610_1001194_pt1 | contig 13452 bp, 14 predicted proteins | sample LakKivw275mmetaG_FD_184137 | JGI IMG/M metagenome (GOLD analysis project Ga0209610, IMG submission 184137) | Anoxic lake water microbial communities from Lake Kivu, Rwanda to study Microbial Dark Matter (Phase II) - Lake Kivu water 275m metaG... | ecosystem: Environmental > Aquatic > Freshwater...
CCCACAATCCTTATTAGTACTGGTTTAGAGTTTGGGAACTTAGTTCCTAAATATTTTTAAAATTTTTATGAGGTAAAAAATATGCAAACTACAAAAATAGCCTTATTTAAAGGCAGAAAAATTAGAAAAATTATTTACCAAAATGAATGGTGGTTTGTGGTAGAAGATGTAGTTTTGGCGTTGATTGATTCAAATGATCCTAAACAGTATATTCAGCGCATGAAACAGCGGGATACAGAGCTATCTAAAGGGTGGGTACAAATTGTACATACCCTTGAAGTGTTGACAGAAGGGGGAAAACAAAAAATGCTTTGCGCTAATACAGAGGGTATTTTTCGCATAATTCAATCAATTCCTTCTCCCAAAGCTGAGCCATTTAAACGTTGGTTGGCAAAGGTTGGCTATGAGAGGGTGCAGGAAATTGAAAATCCAGAATTAGCAACTAAACGAACCAGAATTCTTTATAAACTCAAAGGTTATTCTGATAATTGGATTGAAAAAAGAATGCGCGGAATTACCATTCGTGAAGAATTGACGGATGAGTGGCAAAAAAGAGGCGCAAAGGAGCAAAGGGATTATGAAATTTTAACCGCGGAAATTTCAAAGGCTACTTTTGGGATAACACCGTTGGAATATAAGAAATTAAAGAGATTGAAAAGAGAAAATTTGCGCGACCATATGAATGACCTGGAATTGATATTTACTATGTTAGGAGAAAGAGCTACTACTGAAATTCATCGCAATGAAGATTCACAAGGCATGCCCAAATTAAGATCGGATGCCAAAACTGGCGGAGATATTGCCGGCGGCGCAAGAAAAAATTTAGAAAAACGGCTAAGGCGTTCAATTGTTTCAAGAGAAAATTATCTAAAGAAACCAGAAAACCGAAAGAAATTGAAATAAGGATATCCAAGTTTTTATTAGTAGAGTTTGGGAACTAAATTCCCAAAACGTGACAAGGACTGAAAAGGGGACTGTCCCCAGAAAATGGCGCTCTTTGCAAGAATTTATTGACGGAAAGCCTAAAGAAAATGAGTTAGGTTGGGTTAAAATAAGGAAGAAGGTATTATACTAAAGTTATGTTGGAACTAACTGACCAAAATTTTGAGGAGACTATTCAAAATAGCCAAAAACCAGTTTTGGTTGACTTTTGGGCGGAATGGTGCGCGCCTTGTTTTGTCTTGGGCCCGATTTTGGAAAAGGTAGCTGAAGAATATAATGATAAATTTACTCTTGCCAAGGTCAATTTAGATGTCGCTCCTCAAGTCTCTCGACAATACGGGATTGAGAGAATTCCCACCGTTATTTTGTTTAAAGAGGGAAAGCCGGTCAGCGAATTCATCGGAGTAAGAGCCGAACCAGTGATAAAAGAGTTTTTAGATGAAGCGCTGAGCGGCGGTTTAAAGACGGAAATCCCAGCCGAGATGGTAGAGTTGATAAAAAATTATCAAGATTACGCTGAAAAAAACGGGTTTAAATTAAATCCTGACAGGGAAGCCGTAGAAAGATTAATTAAGGGACTATTGGAGAACGAAAAGAAATACGGAGCCAGATATTGTCCTTGTCGAAGAGTAAGCGGCGGTTTAGAAGAAGACAGACCTAAAATTTGTCCTTGCCAATGGCACAAAGAAGAAATTGAAAAAGACGGCCATTGTTTTTGCGGATTATTTTATAAATAATATTTTCATAAAGATTGCCATTTGAGATGTGGGCGATTGAAACAAAAAATTTAACTAATTTGAAAAATTTATTGAAAAAGAGAAAGGGGCTCTTAAGTAAGAGTCCCTTTGTATTTTGGCGCCAAGCAATCTATGAGATATGAGGGATATTATGTGGCCTGAACGGGGGTGTTCAGGGAGACAGACCGGGCGGTCTGTTTTGCTTAGCGCCAGATTAAACCTCCTTAAACGTCAGTATAATAATTTTAAAATAAAAGGTCAAGAGATTATTGGTTATTTTGTATATTTATGTTATAATTATTCCTTATGAATATTCTAATTTGGATTATCATTTCCGCTTTTGTCGTAAGCTTGGCCGCCTGGACAGGAGCAATTACTTTGATTTTTAAAGAAGAAATTCTTAAAAAATTACTTCTTCCTTTAGTGGCTTTTTCCGCCGGTTCGTTAATTGGCGGCGCTTTTTTACACTTAATTCCCGAAGCCCTGGAGAAAAAAACGTCTTTAAATGTTTTTGTTTGGGTTTTGGTTGGATTTTCAATTTTCTTTTTAATGGAGCAATTTTTACACTGGCATCACTGTCATCGGGTTCCTTCCGAGCATAAAAAACCCGTTACCTATTTAATACTTTTATCTGACGGCATCCACAATTTTATTGACGGATTAATTATCGCCGGTTCTTTTTTAGTTGACGTAAAAGTGGGAATAGTCACTTGGTTGATTTGTTTAGCCCATGAAATTCCTCAAGAAATAGGAGATTTTGGCATCTTGGTTCATGGAGGTTGGGGAAAATATAGGGCTTTACTGGTTAATTTCATTTCCGCCCTGGCCATTATTCCCGGAGGACTTTTAGTTTATTTCGTTTCTCATGAGATTGATATTACATTTTTGCTTTCTTTTGCCGCCGGCAATTTCATTTACATCGCTGCCTCTGATTTGGTTCCGGAAATAAAGGACCACCATGATTTAAAGAGAAATGTAATCCATTTTATTTCTTTTATTATCGGCATTGTATTAATTCTCTTTATGAAAGTCATTTTTGAAACATAACCTTTTATGAACACTTCCGACCAGCAATTAGTAATCAGTTATTTAAAAAGAGGAGAAGAAAATTTATTGAAAATCTTAATTAAAAAATATCTCAAGCCGATTTATAATTTTGTTTACCAATACGTCAATAACCCCTTAGAGACCCAAGACGTTACCAGGAAGCTTTTATCAAAGCCTGGCGTCATTTGAGAAGATTTAACCAAAAAAAGAATTTCAAAACCTGGCTTTTCCAGATTGCTAAAAGAGATTGCCGAAATTTTATCCGCGCCGTTAAACACAGTTAAAAGTCGGCATTGTCGGACTTTTATTTTTATCTTGCTTGCTTGACAGATTTTGATTTTTGTTTTATAATTTAATTATCAGAAAGCTCCCCCTAAGGAGTTTTTTGGTTCAAGGTCGATCTTTAACAAACTAAAGCAGAAAAGAGGTGCGCCTATGATTTTATTCTTCATCGGTCTTTTGGAGATGGTCATTGTTACCGCTTGGACCAAGGTGGTAACCAGAACAAAGATTATAGCGAGTGGGGTGATTACTTTGATTAACATCCTGATTTGGTACTATGTTTTGGAGACAATTGTTAAAGATATTAACAATTGGCGCTTGGTTCTCTTGTATGCTTTTGGTTGCGCTCTGGGAACAATGCTCGCCACGCTTTATTTTGCCAATGACGAGAGGAAACAGAGCAAAGAAGTAACAGGCCAAGATTTTTAAACCATTTTGGTCTTTGCAACTATGACACCAGAAGGTCCATCGCCGAACGGTCACCAGACAATCGGCGGCTAAAATCGCTTTTCCGAACAGGGGAAGCGATTTTAGTTTTTCTGTCTTAAAATTAAACCCCGCATCCATTTTTGGCGCGGGGTTCTTGATATTGACTAACTTTCAATGAGAGAGAATTCCCGGGCGAGCGCTTCCGCTGTTCTGACACATTCGTCTTTTCTTACCACTATCAGGATGGAAGTTCCCGATGAGGTCACCGATTCATATTTTATTTGCGCTTGTTCCAGAGATTTAATGACGCGATAGACGTAACCAGGTTGCTCTTTCATCATTGAGTCGACCAAGGTTAGTCCAGCTACCTCCCTAATTTCCGTTTTTATTTCCGGCTGTTTTAGCTTTTCAAGGTCAGCCAGAACGTAGTTCAGGTCGGTCGGCGAGCAAAACAGGGAAACTTTGTTTTGCTCGCGGATGTCCGCGTCAATGATATTGATTTCTTTAATCGAGGCGAGCATCTCTCCGCTGGTGCAAGCGGAAGGGAAGTGTATTTTAACCAACATCACCCGTTGTTGGATAGCCAAACCGGCTTGTCCCCAAATTGTTTCTATGGGCGGATGCCTCATTCGACCGACTAAAGTTCCTCCGTCAGATTCCCCCAGACTCGGGCTTAAACGGACTTCTATAGTGACGTCCTTGTCTGCGGCTGTTTTAACTGCTTGGTCCATTAAGACGCCCGCGCCGGCGCTGGAAAGACGAATCATCTGGTCGTATCCGACTTCTTTGAACTTCTTCGCTCCGGGGACGATTCTGGGGTCAACCGCGTAGACGCCGTCTACATCAGTGTGGATTTTACAATATTTATTTCCTAAAGAGGAAGCTAAGGCAATAGCTGTTTTGTCAGAGCCTCCTCTTCCCAGGGCGACGACTTCGTCTGTTCCTTTGATAATTCCTTGAAAACCGGGAACCACAATTACCGGATATTCTTTAAACAGTTTTTTTATCTTTCCGATATTTTTAATGGAAAGAATTTTGGCGTTGCCATATTTTTCATTGGTTTCAACGCCTATCTGTAAACTGTTCACTGAGATGGCTTTTACCCCGATACTGTTAAGGGCTAAAGCCATTAAAGGGGAGGTTTTTCTCTCTCCGCTTGTCATAAGAAGGTCAAATTCCCGAGGGGTGGGAATGGATTTTTCACATACCTCCCAGGCAAGTTGTTGCAGTTCGTCGGTTTCTTTTCCCATTGCCGAAACAACTATTATAGACTTAATTTTTCCCCCTGATAGTTGTTTTTTAACGTAGAGGGCGATTTTTTTGATTTTCTCGGAGGTTGCCACTGAAGTTCCCCCGAATTTCTCAACGATAATTTTTTCTCTCATTTTTCTCCTTTTTTTTGTTTTGTTGTAATGTGCCTTTTATTATTAAGACTATTATTAAGACTTGTGAAAATTTGTCAAGACGGTCTTCTTGATTTTTCAGATGTTTTTTGGTAATCTTTATTAAAGATTATCTTTAGAGAAAATTATGAAACAAATATATAATTCAAAAAAGAACGGACCGATAACGGTCAAAAAATTTTTTGGGCGGTATGCCATAAAAGCCGGCGGTTGTTACCAATCCGGAGTTTATGTTAATAACTTATGGCGCAAGGTGTTGAAAAGAGTGTCGGGCGGGATTAAAATTAAGAGCGTTTTGCTTTTAGGTTTGGGAGGCGGCGGAGTAATTAAAGGAATCAGAAAGCGCTTTGGTCAGGTTGAGATTATTGCTATTGAACACGACCCGGTAATGGTTGAGATAGCCAAAAAAACTTATTTAAGAAAAACAGAAAAAATAAAGATAATTTTGGAAGACGCAGTTAAAGTAATAGGCGGCCTGGAACAGAAATTTGACGTTATCTTAGTTGACCTTTTTAAAGGTAAAACGCCGGCTGAGGTTCTGAAATCAGAAGATTTCATTGAGGACATCCAAAAGATTTTAAATAAAAACGGGTATTTATTGGTTAATTTTTATTTAGACGAGAAAACATTAAGACCGATTTTTGGCCGTTATTTTTTTCAAGAGTTAGGCTTGCGATATTGGGCCAACAAAATGGCGATTTATCGGCATTTTGGGCAGGGTAAAGTCGGCGACCCCTTGCCCAAAGGATTTTTATTTAGGGAACAATCATTAGATTATTTAAAGGCAATTGCTTATCAGCCGGAGCGAAAGCAATTTGTTGTTAGCGGCTGCAATTTCGCGGTTAAGCGTCGAATCGGCCCGATTTGTTTTGAAAATTATTTTGGGGACGAAGAACCGAGAACCGGAGAGATAAGCGGGTTGAAGATTGTCAGTTGGCAGCCATTGACCAAGACGGGCAAACCCAAGGGTTGGCATAGAAATTATTTGGTCGGCAAGCCTCGTCAGAGCGGGATTATTTATTTAAACAATAATCAGCAGTATTTTAAAGATTGGGATGGACACGCCCAAAGGCACAGAAGAAAATGGTTGAAGGACCAAAATCATAGAATTGAGAAAATTGACTATCCGGAATTTAAGGAGATTTACCAGAAAGTGAAGCCGTTGGGGTGGATTTTGCGTCAAGGTTTTTTAAAGATTTTGGAGCATCATTTTAAGTTTCATCCGGATAAAATCAGTATTTTCGCCGGACGAGAGACGAATTCAAAAAAGATTATCGGCGCTTTAGTCGTGGTTGATTATGAAGATATTTCCCAGTCAAATCATTTGATTTCTTTTATTGACCGCGAGGCGGGAAGAACGTCGGTCGGCGTTGGGTTGATCGATTATTGGCATCAATATTGTTTGGAGAAAAAAATCAGATTTTTGAATTTCGGCATCGTCTGGAGAAGGGGCGACCCGAAATCTTGGCGCGGTTATTCACGATTCAAAAAACAATTTAATTTATATTTATTGAATTATCCGCGAAGTTTGGTTAGAATCTTCTGGCCAAAAACAAAGGAGTTTGTTTCTTCGGAGAAATAATTTTATGGACTATTTTAATCAGCAATCCGACCAAGAGCTTATAGAAAGCTATTTTAAGGGCGAGGAAAAGTCGCTGGAGATTTTAATTAAACGATATTTAAAACCTATTTACAATTTTGTTTATCAATATGTAAGCAATTCTCAAGACACGGAAGATATTACCCAAGATGTTTTTATAAAGATTTGGCGCAATTTTAGAAAATTTGACCGGAATAGAAATTTTAAGACCTGGATTTTTTCCATTGCCAAAAATACTTGTTTCGACTGGTTAAAAAAGAAAAAACCGATTGTTTTTTCTATGTTTGATACCGAAGAAGGTAAAAATATATTAAGCGAGACGTTAATTGACCCTTCTCCGCTTCCCGACGAATTGGCGGAGAGAGCGGATATCTCCGAGATGTTAGGTAAAGCAATAAAAAAACTTCCACCTCCTTATCGTTTAGTTTTGATTCTTCGGCAGAGGTATTCTTTTACTTTTTGCGAAATAGCCGAAATTTTAAAAGAACCTATTGATACAGTTAAAACCCGTTATCGGCGGGGGACAGAGGTTTTAAAGAAAATTTTCCAAAATAAGTGAACCCTACTCTAAAGTCCTTGTCGGGGTGAACCAAAACAACTTGTTTAATCGTATTAATATTATATGGGTACGGGTCAAGTGAAAATAGATGAATTTTTTTCGCAGTTGGAACTTGCGGAACCTCCGGAAGGTCTTTTTGATAAGATTACTTTTGAAATTAGAAAACAAAAAAGTCGCTATAGAAGAAAATTGGTTTTGGAACTTTTATTTCTTTTGATTATTTCTTTTATTTCAGTGCCTTTTTCCTGGATATTGTTTATAAATCAGGCGAGGGATTCCGGCATTGTTTATTTTATTTCGGCCGCGGTCAATGATTTGACCGTTTTTTTCGCTCTTTGGCGCGATTTCGGTTTGGTTATTGTCGATTCGCTGCCTATCGGGGGCATAACGGCCGTCTTATTAAGTTTGGCAATTTTTCTTTTTACGCTTCGGTTGTTTTTATATAAAAAGAGATTTTTATTCGGCTGTTTGGCGCATAAATACGGGGGTTAGCTAATTGATTAAAATCAAAGGTCGAGAAAGTTTGGAAATATTATAATACTATCTTGTCTTGTCGGCGTAAATTGACACATAGGCCTGCCGATAGGCGCCAATCTAAATGTTGATTTACGCAGGGGGAACGCGGGCTAAAGATTATAAATATATGTTTACTAACAAAAAGAAAACGGGCGTTATTTTATTAATTATCGTTTCGTTTATCGTCGGCGGGGTTATCTTTAACGCCCATCAAGTTAACGCATTTGGAAAGACGCGGATAGAGGGGTTTTTTAGGGGCGGCTGCGATTTAAGCGAATTGGAAAAAGATTCGCCCGAATGGCGGGCGAAATTAGACCAGCGTAAAGCCGAAATAGAGGCAAAAATAAAAGAACAAAAAACACGGATGGAAGAATGGGAGACGATGACGCCGGAGCAAAGAAAAACGAAAATAGAAGAAATGAAGGCGAGTATGCCGGAAGGCGGTAGGGGGCGGGTTGGTTCTTTTCCGGGAATTGGTGGACAAAAAAGACGCGGTTTCGGACCCGAAGGTTTTGTCGATAAAACCGATTACGAGGTGGTTAATCTGGCGAACGGAGTGCAGATAACAATTACTTCAAATGACGCTGATGTGGTGGCGAAACTTCAAGAAAGGGCCGCACAATTCAGTGGTTTAAACAGATAACAATATCTTAAGTTTATTATGTGGCGGTCTGCTCCGTCCCGCGTCCTGAAACGGAACGGGGCAAACCGCTAAATTTTGTTTTATATTATATGGTTAAAGATGAAGAAAAAAAATTGTCGGACGGCGGAACGACCGAAAAAAGAAAACAAAGAGATGTCTGGTGCAAAGTTTTTAAATGGGTTGGTGTCGGTTTAGTGGCGGCCACGGTTGTTTTTCTAATTTTCGGCATCGGCGTAATTATCGGCGAAAAAAGGGCGGGATTTTCTTACCGTTGGGCCGAGAATTATCACAGGAATTTTGCCGGACCAAAAGGAGGATTCTTCGGAGATTGGCGCGATTTTGGCAAAGGAGGTTTCATCTCCGGACACGGCACTTTCGGTTTAATTATTAAGATTAACAGCGACAGTTTAGTGGTTAAGGGGGCGGGGGATATGGAAAGAATCGTTTTAATAGCCGAGACGACAAAAATTCTTTCCGGCCGAAAAGAAATTAAAGCCGCTGATTTAAAAATTGACAACAAGGTCGTTGTTGTTGGTCCGCAGAACGAACAGGGGCAAATCGAAGCCCGTCTTATTCGTCTTTTTGACCCCGGAGAAGAGAAGACGATTCCTCCAGTCCCTCCAGCCCCGGCTCCGAAACCGTTTATTCCGTTTTTTTAATTTCAGAAAAGGAGATGAGTTCCGGCTTTTAATTTAAGTGGATTTTATTATTTGCGTTATGCTTAAAAAAATATCAAAGAAAAAAATCGTTTTTTTGATTTTTATTATTTTGGTTGTTGCCGCTTATTTTGTTTATCGTTCCCTTAAGAATAAAAATAAGGAAATGGTCACTTATGAAATCGCGACAATTGGAAGGGGAACGTTGGTTGTTTCTGTTTCCGGCAGCGGACAGGTTAACGCCTTAAACCAAATTGACGTCAAACCAAAAGGGGTTTCTGGAGATGTTGTCTCTATTGAAATAAAGCAGGGGCAAACAGTAAAAGCCAACGACATTCTTGTTGTCCTGGATACCACCGATGCCCAAAAAGCGATGGACGACGCCGAAACAAGTTTGGAAACAGCAAACCTTCAATTGGAAGAATTATTAAGTCCACCCGATGAATTAACCGTATTTCAAGCCGAAGATTCGCTGACTCAAGCCAAGAATTCTTTGACCAAATTGAAACTCAATCAGAAAGACAATTATCAAAAAGCTCTACAAGTAAAGCAAAAAGCCATTGATGATGTTACTAGTGGTTATGAGGACGCTTTTAACACCGTGGAGACCGTTTTTTTTAACGCCCCGACCGTGATGACCGCTTTGTGGGAAATCCTCTATGATGATACGATTAATAAAAATCAATTAAATGTCGGCGTTTACGAAGGCTATGATTATAGCGGCAGTGATCAGATGGCGTCTTTAATTGAGGACGCCAAAGACGATTACGGAATCGCCAAAACCAAATACACTCCAAATTTGGCGAGTTACAAAAAAACAAGTCGGTATGCTTCCCAGTCGGAAATTGAACTTCTTTTAAGCGAGACCTTAGAGACAGTAAAGGCGATTGCCCAGGCGATTAAGAGTGAAAAAAACGTCATTGACTACGCGGTTGATTACCTTCAGAAAAAAGGCTTTAGAACGCCGACGACTATCAGCGCTTACCAATCAAGTCTAAGCAGTTATTTGACTCAAATCAATACTTATTATTCAAATCTTTTAAGTCGCCAACAAGCGATTAAAAATAGTCAAGACGCTTTAATTAATGCCGAAAGAGATTTGACGCAAATGCAGGAGGAACAGCCGCTTGATTTGGCGGCGGCCGAGAGAAGCGTGGAAGAAAAAGAAAAAAAATTGGCCGATTTATTGGCGGGAGCGGACGACCTTGACATTCGCGCTCAAAAAATAACCGTTAAACAAAAAGAAGATGCGTTGGCGCAGGCGAAAAAAAATCTAGCCAATTATTTTATCAGGGCTTCTTTTGACGGCGTGGTTGCCGACATAGGGGTGAAAGAAAACGATTCGGTTTCCTCGGGAACGGCGCTTTTAACTTTGATAACGCCGCAAAAAATAGTTAAGGCCTCTTTTAATGAGATTGATGTGGCTCAGATTAAAGTGGGACAGAAAGCGACCGTAACTTTTGACGCAGCTGAGGATTTAACCGTTGCTGGAGAGGTGGTGGAAATTGACACTGTCGGCGCGGTTTCCCAGGGCGTGGTGACCTATAATATTAAAGTCGCTTTTGATACCCAAGATGAGAGAGTAAAACCCGGGATGAGCGCTTCAGTGAGCGTCATCACCAATGTCAGGCAGGATATTTTATTAGTTCCCAATGCGGCCGTTAAAGGGCAGGGCGAAATGCAATACGTGGAAATTTTGAACGAGGGGAATGTTTTACGTCAGCCGATTGGGGTCGGCGTTTCAAATGATTTATTTAGCGAAGTAATCGACGGAATTGAAGAAGGCGCCCAGGTCATTACCGGACAAAATTCTTCTTCGTCAACTTCATCGTCGGGAAAATCTTCTTCCGGCTCGAGAAACGGTATGCCGTCGGGCGGAGGAATGGAATTTATGCGCATAATGCGTTAATTTTGGGTATGATTGAGTGCCGGAGAATTAAAAAAATTTATAAGAGCGGCTATTCAGACGCTACGGGCCGGGAGATAGAAACAAAAGCGCTTAAGGACGTTTCTTTTTCTATAACGGACGGGGAGTTCGTCGCCATTATCGGCGCGTCTGGTTCGGGTAAGTCGACTTTGATGCATATTTTGGGAGCATTGGATACACCAACTAGCGGCGAATATTTATTGGACGGCGATGACGTTTCTAAATTCAACGATAACCAACTGGCCGATATTCGCAAGAATAAAATCGGCTTTATTTTTCAGTCGTTTAATCTTTTGCCCCGGGCGACCGTTTTAAGGAATGTTTCTCTACCCTTGGTTTATGCCGAGACGATTAGAAGTAAGCGGCAGAAAATAGCCGAGAAAGCCCTAAGAGATGTAGGGTTTGATGAGTCCCATTTTGAGCATCTTTCAAATCAGTTATCCGGAGGACAAATGCAAAGAGTGGCGATTGCCCGGGCTTTGGTCAATAATCCGAGCATTATTTTAGCCGATGAGCCGACCGGGAACCTGGACAGCAAGACTGGAGAAATTGTTTTGGAGACTTTTAAAAAATTAAATAAAGAAGGTCGAACCATCGTTTTAATTACCCACGAACGGTATATCGCCGAACATACAGGTAGGGTGATTACTCTTAAAGACGGCGAGATTGTTGAAGACACGTCCAATCGTTATTCCAAAACGGTCAGAGAAATCAGGGAATAGAGGGAAGAGGTTAAAAAACCTTAAACTCTAAACCTTAAACTTTAAATCTTAAATCTAAAATTCATTGTAGATTTTTATGTTACTTGTTGATTTAATTGAAGAGACGTTTTTTGCGGTTTTGGCGAACAAAGCCCGGTCCGGTTTGACCGTTTTAGGTATTGTGATTGGTATTGGCTCGGTGGTGACAATGGTTGCTATTGGTCAGGGGGCGACAAGCGACATCTCAAAAAACATTCAATCTTTGGGTTCGAATTTGCTTGTGGTAATGCCCGGGTCGCAAAGGGGCGTCGGGTCGCAGGTTCGTGGCGGTATGGGGTCAGCCACCACCTTAGTGGTTGCCGACGCCGAGGCGATTGCCAAAGAAATCGCTTATGTGGAAGTCGTGGCGCCGGAAGTTTCCGTAAGAAAGCAGGTCGTCTTCAAAAGTAATAATACGAACACGAGCATTCGCGGCGTCACGCCCGATTATGCCAGAGTAAAAAATATTGAGATAGAAACGGGAAATTTTATTTCTGCCCAAAATGTGGACAAGAATTCGAAGGTCGCGGTTTTGGGTCCGACAACCAGAGATGATTTATTCGGCGAGAGCGCGAATCCGGTCGGACAAAAAGTTAAAATTGAAAAAATGGAATTTACAATCATCGGGGTGACAAAATCCAAAGGAGGGACGGGCTTTGGCAGTTCCGACGACCTTGTTTATCTACCCCTTAGCACAACTCAACGTTATTTGACCGGCAGCGATTCGGTGAGCGATATTAATATTCAGGTTGAAAAAGAAAATTTTATGTCTTTGGTGCAAGAGGAGATTACGAGTTTATTGTTGAAAAGACACAATATCGCCGACCCCTTAAATGCGGATTTCAATATTATGAATCAGGTGGACATTATGGAAACAATGTCTGACGTTTCCAAAACTTTAACCCTGCTTTTAGGAGCGATTGCCGGTATTTCTTTGGTTGTCGGCGGCATTGGGATAATGAATATGATGTTGACCACGGTAACCGAGAGAACCAGGGAAATCGGTTTGCGTAAATCACTGGGCGCAAAAAATAAGGATATAACTTTTCAATTTTTAGCCGAATCCGTCACCCTGACCTTTGTCGGCGGTCTTGTCGGAATTATTTTAGGTTGGGGGGCTTCGGTTTTGGTGACGAAATTCAGCGGGACAACTACTTCCGTGACCACCTGGTCTATTTTTTTGGCTTTCGGGGTTTCGGCGGCCATTGGCATTATTTTCGGTTATTATCCGGCGCGTAAAGCCGCTAATCTCAATCCGATTGAGGCCCTGAGATACGAGTAATTAAAATTTTCAATTTTCAATTTTTCCACCAAAGGTGGATAGATAATTTTTAATAACCAATTTTAAATTTTCAATTATTAAAGTTATGAAAAAATTATTACCGATTTTTATTATTGTGATTTTAGCGGCGGTCGGGGCATCGTTTTACGGCGGGATGAAGTACAGCGAGAGCAAGAACCCTTTTCAAAATTTTCAAGGGTTGTCTTCGGAACAGCGCCAGCAGTTTGTTAATCGGAGTGGTGAAAAAAAATTTGCCGGTGATTTCAGGCCGACGGCCGGGACAGCGTTTTTAAACGGCGAAATCATAAATAAAGACGAAAATTCTTTGACCCTCAAACTGGGCGATGGCGGGTCAAGAATCGTGTTTTTTTCCAATGCTACGGATATCAGGGAATTCGTCAAAAGTTCGCCGGCTGACGTTAAGATTGGCGACCAAATTTCGGTTAGCGGAGAAAAAAACTCCGACGGCAGCTATACGGCAGAAGTTATTCAAATAAGCCGGGAGTGAATCCGTCGTTAAAAATTTTTTAAGCGGCGGTTTTTGATAAAAAGGTTTAGAGTAGATAATTTTGGGAGAAATCGGGAGATATGATGTTATATTTCCTTTCTTTTAATCTGAAAAAAATCATTTAGGGCTTCTCACTTGACAAGGTGGGGTTTTATTTTTTTATAAAGTACTATATAATATA
>Ga0209610_1001195_pt1 | contig 13445 bp, 9 predicted proteins | sample LakKivw275mmetaG_FD_184137 | JGI IMG/M metagenome (GOLD analysis project Ga0209610, IMG submission 184137) | Anoxic lake water microbial communities from Lake Kivu, Rwanda to study Microbial Dark Matter (Phase II) - Lake Kivu water 275m metaG... | ecosystem: Environmental > Aquatic > Freshwater >...
CTTAAAAGGGTGTATAAACTGATAGAAAACTATATTATTTACCATACTGAATGCAATGTGGAAAGTTTTAAATATTTTAAAAAAATAGGACTATAAGCGACCCCAGTTTAATTGACTATTAAAATTAATGTTATTAAAATAAGGAACTATGAATTTCCAGGATATTATTTTTAACCTGCAAAAATACTGGTCAGATAATGGCTGTATTATAAAGCAGCCGATGGACCTGGAAAAGGGTGCGGGAACATTCAACCCGGATACTTTCCTGCGGTGTTTGGGCTCTGAACCATGGAATGTTGCTTATGTTGAACCCAGCAGGAGACCTACAGACGGAAGATATGGTGAAAATCCTTTCAGAACCCAGTTTTTCTATCAGTTTCAGGTACTTTTAAAACCATCTCCTGATGATGTAATAGATCTTTATCTTGGTTCTCTTAAGAGCCTGGGTATCAACTTAAAATTGCATGATATAAGGTTTGTTGAAGATGACTGGCAATCCCCAACTATAGGTGCAGTAGGCGTGGGCTGGGAAGTATGGGCTGATGGAATGGAAATAACCCAATTTACCTATTTCCAACAGATGGGAGGCTTTATACTCAAGCCTGTTTCAGCAGAAATAACCTACGGTCTGGAGCGAATTGCTATGTATTTGCAGGACAAGGATAGTTTCTGGGATCTAAAATGGTCTGACGGGATCACCTACGGGGAATTACATCTTGAATCTGAGAAACAGTGGTCAGTTTACAATTTTGATGTAGCCAGTGTAGATATGCTCCTGGCTCTATTTGAAAAATATGAAAAGGAATTCAAGAAAGTTATAGACAAGGGACTTATCTTTGTAGGATGCGAATATGTAATTAAGTGTTCACATATTTTTAATTTGCTGGATGCAAGAGAGGCAATAAGCGTAGCAGAGAGAACTTCTTATATTGCCAGAGTTAGAAATCTTGCCAAAATTTTATGTTCCGCCTATCTTAAGCAGAGAGAGGAAATGGGATACCCGCTACTTAAAAAGGAATAGAAAATAATTATGAGAAAAAATTTAATTTTTGAGATTGGAACTGAAGAACTTCCTCCTTCATGTACTGGAGAAGGAGTTAGCGGGCTTAAGGAAATTCTTGAAAATAAACTGTCTGAAAATAGATTAGAATTTGAAGATATTCAAACTTACAGTTCGCCAAGAAGGCTGGTTGCTGTAGTAAAAGGATTAAGTGAGCTTCAAAATTCTAAAGAGAAGACAGTTGCCGGCCCTACCCTGAAGGTTGCATTTGATAAGGATGGCAATCCTACCAGGGCTGCAGAAGGATTTGCCAGGAGTTTGAATCTGGAAGTTTCTGATCTGGAGGAAATCGAAGTTGAGGGCAAAGGTGTATATCTGGGGAAAAGGATTATAGAAGAAGGGAAAAAAGCTGTAGATGTCCTGCCAGATATATTAAAGGACTCTATACTCTCTCTTGCCTTCAGCAAGCAGATGACCTGGGCAGGCTATGATATTAAATTTGCTCGTCCTATAAGATGGATACTTGCTTTATATGATAATGAGGTAATAAAATTTAGTCTCGAAAATTTAAATTCCGCAAATATTACTTTTGGACACCGCACACTAAGTCCCGGACCCATTAACATAAAAGATGCTGACAGCTATTTTAAACTGCTCCAGGATAAGGGGAAAGTAATAGCTGACGCTGGAAAAAGAAAAGAATTAATATTGAATCAGGTCAATCAACTGGAAGAAAAAGTATGGAAAGGTAATTATAAGGTTGTTTTGGATGGAAACTTACTAAATGATGTGGTGAATATGGTCGAGATACCAAATGTTGTTATAGGTAACTTCCCTGAAGAGTTTCTATACATTCCAAAAGACTTACTTGTAGAAGCAATACAGTACCACCAGAAATATTTTGCAGTTTTAGATAAATCGGGTAATGTCAGCACCAAATTTTTGATTATACAGAATGGAATAAAAGATAATGGTGGAATAAAGAAGGGTAATGAAAGAGTACTGAAAGCCAGGTTGAGCGATGCCGCATTTTTTTATGAAGAGGACAGGAGACACAATTTCAGCTACTGGGCTGATAAACTAAAGGGAGTGATTTTCTTTTCAAATCTTGGCAGCATGCATGATAAAGCTTTAAGGCTTAAAAAGGTCAGCGCCTATATTGCCGGGTTATTGGGGGGTAGCAGGCTTCACGAAAAAGATGATATCTCTACTAATTTAGCTAAAGCAAGTACGCTTTGCAAATGTGACCTGGTTACCAATATGGTAGTGGAATTTCCAGCGCTTCAGGGGGTAGTTGGCCGTCAGTATGCCAGAGAGAAGGGCGAAAAGAGCGAGGTGTCGGATGCAATTTATGAACACTACCTTCCCAGGTTTGCCGCTGATATTCTTCCGACTGCGGATGTAGGCCTGATATTATCTATTGCTGATAAAATTGATACTATAACCGGGATGTTTCTGGTGGGAAAGATACCTTCCGGTTCTGAAGATCCTTTTGCATTAAGGAGAAAAGCTTCCGGTATTGTACTTTCAATACTTAAAGGAAAATATGATTTTGATCTGACCGGTTTAATAAGTTACAATCAGAACCTCTACCAAAAATCTTTTGATTTTAGGGGTATAAGTGATTTGAAGATTAGTACCGGGGTTAAAGATTTTATTATTGCAAGATACAGGTTCTTGCTGGAGAAAAAAGATAAGAGATTGGATATTTTAGAATCAATTCTAGGGTCAGGATGCTGCTCTATTTTAGATATCGATTTAAGATATAAGGCCATAGAAGAATTTATCGAAAGTGAAGATATAAAAAAGATTTCATATCCTATGATTAGATGTAAAAATATAATAGATAAAAAAGAATTTGAGGAAGTTGACGTGGACCTCCTGGAGGAGGAATATGAAAAAAGATTATTTTTGTCTCTTAATAGTAAGGAAAAAGCAATAAAGGACCTTATGTGCAAAAAAGATTACACCGCAGTTCTTGCTGAACTTTATGGATTTAGAGAAATTGTGGATTTGTTTTTTGATAAAGTTCTGGTTATGGACAAAGACAAAAAAGTAAGATCCAATAGGATTAATTTAATTAAAAAAGCAGTTGACCTTTACTTACTGCTGGCAGATTTTTCAAGATTGACCATAGAGGGGTAATAGTAGGATATAGAAACCTTTTTAAAACATTTTGCTCTTATTTTTTTTTAATTTTTTTGGTATCATAATTCGATTTAATTTTTTACAAATACAAAATAGAATTAGTAATTTAATAGGAGAGAGGAATTAGTAGAAAATGGCTTTAAAAAAATATGTATATTTTTTCGGTGAAGGTAAAAGAGAGATGAAAAAACTTCTGGGAGGAAAGGGTGCGGATCTCTCAGAGATGACCAATATGGGTTTACCTGTACCCTATGGTTTTACCATAACCACAGAAGTTTGTAACCTATTTTATGACCTGGGTAAAAGGTACCCTGAAGGTCTGGAAGATCAAATTGAGGAAAATTTAAAAAAATTAGAAGAAAAAATGGGGATGGGTTTTGGAGATGAGAAAAATCCACTCCTGGTTTCTGTTAGATCTGGAGCAGCTATTTCTATGCCTGGTATGATGGACACTGTACTAAACCTGGGTTTAAATGACAAAACCATAATAGCCTTAATAAAAAAGACAAAAAATGAAAGATTTGGCTGGGATTCTTATAGAAGATTTGTTCAGATGTTTGGCAATGTGGTAATGGATGTAGAACATAATAGGTTTGAGGAAGCGCTTCAATCAAAAAAAGATAAGAAAAATGTAAAGTTTGACACTGAGCTAACTGCGGAAGACCTGAAGGAACTTGTAGAAGATTATAAAAAAATAATCAAAGAGGCTAAAGGAAAAAGCTTTCCTCAGGATCCCAGAGAACAGTTAAAAATGTCCATTAATGCAGTATTTGGTTCCTGGAATAACAAAAGAGCCATATCTTACAGGAATCTTCATGATATTCCCCACAATATTGGTACCGCAGCAAATGTGCAGGCTATGGTTTTCGGAAATATGGGCCAGGATTCAGGAACTGGCGTAGCTTTCACCAGAAATCCAGCAACAGGTGAGGATAAGTTTTATGGCGAGTATCTGATGAATGCTCAGGGTGAAGATGTTGTTGCGGGAATAAGAACCCCAAAGCATATTTCTGATTTGAAAGAAGAAATGCCTGAAATATACAAGCAGTTGATTGATATACGAAAGAAATTAGAGGAACATTACAAAGATATGCAGGACGTTGAATTCACCATTCAGGAAGGAAAATTGTATATGCTTCAGACCAGAACCGGTAAAAGAACAGCAGCTGCAGCACTTCAAATTGCAGTTGATATGGTGGAACAGGGATATATAGATAAGAAGACTGCTGTAACCAGAGTAGAGCCTCAAATGCTTGATCAATTACTACATAAACAGCTGGATAAAAAAGCTAAAAAGAATGCGGAATTACTTACCAGAGGGTTACCGGCATCACCCGGAGCGGCATTGGGTAAGGTGGTTTTTGACGCAGACACAGCTGTAAAGGAAGCCAAGAGTGAAAATGTGGTTCTGGTAAGAACAGAGACATCTCCTGAAGATATTCAGGGTATGGCAGTAGCTCAGGGAATTTTAACTGCAAGAGGAGGAATGACTTCACACGCCGCTGTTGTTGCGAGAGGTATGGGTAAGTGCTGTGTTGCTGGCGCAGAAAGTATTAAAGTATTTGAGGATAAACAATATTTTGAAGTAAATGGCAGCAAGGTAAATAAGGGCGAATGGGTTACACTTGATGGTTCGACCGGAGAAGTATTTAAAGGTAAAATTCCGGTAGTAGATCCTGAAATAGGGAAAAATTTTAAAAAATTCATGAGCTGGGTTGATGATTACAAAAAAATTGGAGTAAGAGCAAATGCCGATACTCCTAATGATGCTAAAGTCGCTTTGAATTTTGGAGCAGAAGGCATCGGTCTTTGCAGGACAGAGCATATGTTCTTTGAAGCAGATAGAATAAAAGCTATGAGAAAGATGATAGTAGCCAACAGCAAGGAAGAAAGAGAGAAAGCTCTGGCAAAGCTTCTACCAATACAGAAAAAGGATTTTATGGAAATCTTTAAGGTAATGAATGACATGCCTGTGACTATAAGGCTTTTAGATCCGCCCCTTCATGAGTTCTTACCTCATGAAGAAGATGATATCAGGGAAATAGCCGGAGAGCTGGGTTTGAAATTTGATGAATTAAAAGCAACTGTCAATTCCCTTCATGAAATGAATCCAATGCTGGGACACAGAGGATGCAGGCTTTCTATTACATATCCTGAGATTCTCGAAATGCAGGTCAGGGCTATATTTGAGGCAACTGTTGAGCTTGCCAAAGAGGGCTATAAAGTAAAACCCGAAGTAATGATTCCATTAGTTGGAGATGTAAAGGAGGTAAAGGTTTTAAAAGACCAGATTATTAAGATTGCTGATGGAATAATGAAGAAAGAAAATCTGAAATTTGATTATAAAGTTGGTACAATGATTGAGATTCCAAGAGCCTGTGTTACTGCTGATGAAATTGCTACAGAAGCTGAATTTTTTAGCTTTGGAACAAATGACTTGACCCAGATGGCTTATGGATTTTCAAGAGATGATTTCGGCAAGTTTCTTCCTGACTATATAGAAAAAGGAATTTTGGAAAAAGATCCATTTGCCACTCTAGACAGGAACGGTGTCGGCCAGTTAATAAAAATAGGTGTGGAAAAGGGAAGGAAAGCAAGAGAAAATTTAAAGATTGGTATCTGTGGTGAACATGGAGGTGACCCGAGTTCAGTAGAATTCTGTCATATGGTAGGGATGGATTATGTAAGCTGTTCACCATATAGGGTTCCGGTTGCCAGGCTGGCTGCTGCACATGCGGCAATAAAGGAAGAAGAACAAAAAATATATTAAAATTTCCTGAATATTTAGAAATAGCCTCTCTAATAAATAATATATTAGTGGTAAAATAAACATAAGTTTATTTCATTTATACAGTTAGAATAATTTGTTTTTTTGTTTCACGGAAGTTTTGCCACATATATTAATTATTATATTTTAGTGTTTAGAAGAGAAATGAGCAGAAGTTTAAAAGAGGGCGGAGTAGAGGAATTAAAATCTAAAGCGGATATTTATAGCGTTATCTCAAATTATGTGAAACTTAAAAAAACTGGCAGGAATTATACCGGACTCTGTCCTTTCCATAAGGAAAAAACTCCATCATTTACTGTTGATACTTCAAAGCAGCTTTATCATTGCTTTGGGTGTGGAGAAGGTGGTGATTTAATAAGCTTTATAGAGAAGATTGAAAATATGGAGTTTATAGAAGCTGTTGAATTTCTGGCAAAAAAGATTGGCTACAATTTAAAGTATAATTACAGTGGTTCTAAAGAGTCATCGAAATTAAAAAACAGGCTGGTAGAATTAAATGAGCTTGCTAAAAAGTATTTTAATTTCATACTTTTTAACAGCAAAAAGGGTTTGCCTTCCTTAAATTATTTAAAGAATAGAGGTTTTACCGAAGAGACGTTGAAGGAATTTGAAGTTGGGTTCAGCCTGGACAGCTGGGATAATTTTGCAAATTTTGCTAAAAAAAGAGAGTACAAGCCTGAAGAAGTGATAGAGTGCGGACTGGCTATTAAAAGCAATAGAGGTTCAGGTGAGATATATGACCGGTTCAGAGGCAGGATAATGTTTCCCATTGAAGATATAGTCGGGAAAACAATAGGTTTTGGAGGAAGAATTATCTCAACTATGAGTAAAACCGGCAGTCAGAAAGCAAAGTATATAAACTCCCCGGAGACCAGGCTTTATTCTAAAGGTAAAAATATATATAGAATTTTTCAGGCCAAAAATCATATTGTCAAAGAAGATGAAGTGCTTATAGTTGAAGGGTATACTGATGTAATGGCCCTGTATCAGTCCGGGATAAAAAATGTGGTTGCCAGTCTGGGCACTGCCCTTACTTCAGACCAGATAAAGCTTTTAGGGCGGTTTACAAAAAATATTGTGCTGGTTTTTGACAGTGATACAGCTGGTATGAATGCTTCCCTTAAGGGAATTGAAAGATTAAGAGAGTATAATGAGCGGCTTGATCTGTATTATGAAAATAATTTAAATATCAGGGTGGTGGTACTTGAAGAAGGATATGATCCTGCTGATTTTATATTTAAAAAGGGCAAAGGTATCTTTGCAGCAAAGATTGAAAATGCTGTAAGCATTATTGATTTTACAATTGATGCAATTATAAAAAAATATAATATAGGCAGTCTGGCTGGGAAACTGAAAGCGAGTGATCATCTCATAAGGTTTATTTCCACTCTTTCTTCAAGCATTATTCAAGGGGAGTGTATAAAGAGTGTGGCTGAAAAGTTAAATCTTGAGGAAAGCCTGCTTCTGGAAGAGATGTTAAAGAAAGAGTATGATCATAAAAATAGGACTGTACACTGGAATAAAGATTACGATATCGGGGAAAAAGAGACTGGAAGCGAAAATATCATTCCCTTAAAAAGAATAGAGGTAGAGGCATTAAAACTGATAATAAATGGGCTGGGAGACAAGATTGACGAACTTTTAAGTCTGGGTCCTGATTATTTTAGATTTGAGGATACCAGACAACTTTATCTGATTATAAGAGATGAGATTTCAAGAGCGAGAGAGGATAATAAAAAGGTAAACTTTCCTTTTAAAATTACGTCAGGGGCAATAGAAAATGAAGATGTGAAAAAATTATATAATTATATTTTATTTAGCGAGTCACATTTTAAGAACCAGAATATTAGTTTGATAAGTAACGAAATCATCAATAATTTAAAAGGAATCCGTATTTCTGAAGAAATTGAGAATATCAGGAAAAAGATGATAGAATATGAGAAAAATAAAAATGCGGGCAGTGCTGTAAAAAATGAAGAGGCAGCCAGTAAGTATGATGAACTGTACCGGAGATTAATAGAACTGGAAAAAGAGAAAATGAATTTGAGGATACTTTAAGTTTAGAGGTGAATTTAACATGAAGAGAGGATCAGAGTTCAAGTTAGAAGAAGTGAAAATGCTGATTAGTAAAGGTAAAGCTGATGGGCTTCTGACTACGGAAGAAATTGCTGAAACCCTTTCAGATATAGAACTGTCCAAAGAGCAAATTGAAAATATTTATGATGTCATTCAGAATCTGGGAATAGAGATTGTAAGTGAAGAAGATGATGATATTGATAGTAGAAGCCAGGGCAAAAAAAGTGAAGAGGAAATTTTTACTAAAAAACTGGATTTAACCATAAAATCTCCTACAAATGACCCGGTCAGGATGTATCTTAAAGAAATTGGAAAGGTAAGACTTTTGACCGCTTTTGAAGAAGTTCATCTTGCCAAGAAGATTGAAGCAGGCGATATGAAAGCTAAAAGGATGCTGGTCGAAGCTAATTTAAGGCTTGTGGTAAGCATTGCCAAAAAATATGTTGGCAGGGGAATGCTCTTTTTGGATTTGATACAGGAAGGCAATCTGGGACTTATAAGAGCGGTAGAGAAATTTGATTATAAAAAGGGTTATAAATTTTCTACCTATGCCACCTGGTGGATAAGGCAGGCCATAACCAGAGCTATAGCCGATCAGGCAAGGACTATAAGAATCCCTGTGCATATGGTAGAAACAATAAACAAATTAATAAGAACACAGAGACAGCTTCTGCAGAAATTTGGAAGAGAGCCTACCCCGGAAGAGATTGCAAGGAAAATGAAATTTTCTGCGGAGAAGGTAAGAGAGGTAATGAAAATATCCCAGGAACCGGTATCTCTTGAGACTCCTATAGGAGAAGAAGAGGATAGCCATCTGGGGGATTTCATAGAAGATTCGGAAGTTGAAACGCCTTCTGATGCTGCCTCTTTTACCATGCTCCAGGAACAGCTTCAAGAGGTTTTAAATACATTAAATGATAGGGAAAGAAAAGTTATCCAGCTGAGATTCGGACTGCAGGATGGTCACCCCAGAACACTGGAAGAAGTGGGCAGGGAATTTGGCGTTACCAGGGAAAGAATCAGACAGATAGAATCCAAGACTCTAGGAAAGCTGAGACATCCAAACAGGAGCGGAGTTTTAAGAGATTTTCTCGAGCATTAATAAAAGTTATAATTTATCCTGTAAGATATTTTAAAGCAGAGTTATTTAATTTTTATATTAATTTAGACCTTGGAATAAACTTCTTATATACTATAATGGCATATCGTGCCATCGCTATTCCCCGATAGCTCAATGGTAGAGCATTCGGCTGTTAACCGAAGGGTTGTAGGTTCGAGTCCTACTCGGGGAGCCAACTGAGACATTATTCGAACCAAGATCAAGTGCCTCTAAATCCCCCTTAGAGTTATTCCATAATCTGCGTCTTCAGGCTCCAAATACGGAAAGGATGTAAAAGAGTTTAAGCTGCCTTGAATGGATGGCAGCACTTGTCTCCCACATACCGGAAAGGGGAGGCCAGAATATCGTTATTACGGATATTACAGCAATGCTACAAGGGGCAGGCTTAAAAAAGAAGAGGGCCAGCCGGAGTATCACATTATAGAAGATGATTCCCCCGGGGGACTGAACAGATCCTGGGCACGGCTCATACAGAAGATATATGAAGTGGATCCATTATTATGTCCCCGGTGCCAGGGAAAGATAAGAATAATAGCTTTTATTGAAGATTATAAAATAGTTAAGAAGATTCTTGATTATCTTAGTATATATGAATCCCAAAGAAAAAGGCCCCCACCCAGGATAGAGCCTGGCCCTGACGAGTTTGATGATTATATTATAGATGACTATATAGATAGTGACCACGTATGCTGAAGCTTTTATAGGGTTGCAGGATACTTGCCTGCCATAAAATAGGTCTGCATATAATATATTCTAAAAGATTTCTTCTATTCTGCGCTTTTTCTAATCTGGTATTGTAACAGGCAGTTATCTTTGTATCCAATAATATCCGGTTATGTCGACTTTTGGGGGATTATAGGTTGGGGATCCAGAAGCAAATTCTTATAAGTTTATAAGTTTTATGGCAGCGAGGAAAGCCATCTGTGAGCAGTAACAACTAGTATATTATTGTTCTTATTCTTATAAATCTTTTTAATATTATCTTTTTTTACAAGCTGGACTGCAGGAATATTTAAAGTATCCTGGAAATTAATAATGCTTGCAGAAGGTTTATCATCAGATGATTTTGTTTCCAACATGAGCAGGGGATTATTATTTTTTGTTATAAGAAAATCTACTTCCTGCTTATCTTTATCCCTTAGATAATTTAATGCAAAATTTCCCCAACCATAATCCTTCCACATCTCTACAGCTCTTAATAATTCTAAAGCCACCAGGTTTTCAAAACGGGCGGATTCATTCTCAATGACTGGATAATTAAACAAATAGATCTTTTTCTCTTTAAGAATGCTTCTGGAAATTTTTTTAGTCCATGGAGAAATCCTGAAAGTAAGATAAAAAGAATCAAAAAGCAGCAGCCAGTTTTTAACTGTATCAAAAGCTACCTTTAGATCCATTGCAAGGCTGTTTATTGAAAAAGGACTCCCCACTCTTGAAGGTATGAGGGCAAAAAGTGTTTCTACCAGGTCAAGATTACGTATATCTGCAAATGCTGTCAGATCGTTCCGCACAATTTGCTGCCCATATGTCTGGGTCCATGCGGACCAGAAAGATTTTATACCCTTTATAAAGGGTTCGGGGAATCCGCTGAGTTCCCAGAGGTTATGGAAATTATCAGCTGTGTTTCTGGATATGATATCTTCAAAATCTTTTAGGGGATTTTTTAAAAAATCTTTAAAATCTGTTTTTGGTGATTCCAGCTCAGATAATGTAAATGGGAAAATATGGAACTTAAGATACCGGCCTGCAAGTGAATCCCCGGCTTTTCTCGAATATTCAAGACGTCCGCTTCCGGTGACAAGAAATTTATATTCCTTTTCAAATTGATCGTAAATGCCTTTAAGATAATTCTTCCAGTCCCTGTATTTGTGTATTTCATCAAGGATAACAAGGGGTTTTGATGAAATGCTACTTCTTGGTATTTTTGAAAAAAATACAGGATCGTTTATAAGTTTTCTCTTGTCGGCATCTATATCCCAGTTGAAGTAAACAACATCCTGGAAATCCTTTGCGGCAATATCCCGGGCAAAAGTAGTCTTGCCGGACTGACGGGGCCCTGCAAGCAATATTAAGGACTTGTCGGGTAGCAGCTTATCCCAAATGTCTTTATAGATTGTTCTTTTATTCATGATAAAAGTTTAAACCATACTGGGAAAAAGTCAAGTAAATTTCCGAGTATACCTGAAACACAATACTGGCCTTCATCTACTTAGCTGGAGGATCCTGAAAGATTTGATGAATATATGCATATCCAAAGATTATCTTTCTGTCGGGATACAACAGAGTAATAAGATTTTATTGTTCTGTATTGGTTCTCATAATGACTATGACAATCTCTTAAAACAATAAGATCTACTGATAAGAAATTCTCTTGACCAACGAGAATCTCTTTAAAGCCTAAGAAAATTTGATTGTTGGTAATTCCAGAAAAATCTAAATATTTATGTTATAAATATCGTCCAGTCCGGGGAGCCAATTAAAAGAAAAAGGCCTCCGCCCGGGATAACTACCCCGAATGAGTTTGATGATTATGCCCAAAATGACTATATAGACTGTGACCATGTGTGTTAGGATGATTATAGGGTTACAGGATATTAACCTGTCATAAAATAGGCCTTGATATTAGACTTTCTTTGTTATTTCTTCTATTTTATGTGTTTTGTGATCTGGTATTGTGACCTGTGGTTATTCTTATCTCCGATAATCTGTAGATATGTCGACTTTTAGAGGATTATAGGTTGGGGATCCAGCATTCTATAAGTATAAGTTATAAATCTTAAAAATGAAAGGCTGGTATGATAAAATATATAATCAATACTACAGGAAAGGAAAAATATGACAAAACTTTTAGAAAGAGCATTTAAAGAAGCATCCAAGCTTCCAGAAGTAGAACAGAACGCTTTGGCAAAATGGGTTATAGAGGAGCTGAAATCAGAAGATAGATGGGGAAAAGCTTTTGCAGAATCTGAAGATATACTTGATAGGCTTGCTGATGAGGCTCTTTTAGAACACAAAGATGGAAAAACAAAAATGATGGATATAGAGAAATTATGATATCAGCGACAAGCAGTCGTTTTTGGAAATGTTATAGAAAATTACCAAAGAATATAAGAAAAGAGGCGAAGAAGGCATACGTACAATTCAAAAAGAATCCATATTACCCAAGTCTTCACTTCAAACAGATACATTCTACCCGACCAATTTTCTCTATACGCATATCTAAAGACTATCGTGCAGTTGGTATACAACAGAATAACCAAATAATATGGTTCTGGATTGGTTCTCATAACGATTACGATAATCTCTTAAAACAAATAAGGTCTGCTGATAAATAAATTACCCTGAATATTTGTATCCTCTTTTAAATTTCAAATAATTTGATTGTTGATAATCCCGGAAAAATTTTAATATATTTTTATGTTATCAATATTGTCCAGTCCGGGGAGCCAAATAGCATTATTCGAACTAAGATCAAGTGCCTCTAAATCCCCCTTAGAGTTATTCCATAATCTGCGTCTTCAGGCTCCAAATACAGAAAGGATGTAAAAGAGTTTAAGCTGCCTTGAATGGATGGCAGCACTTGTCTCCCACATACCGGAAAGTGTAAGCCCACATTTCCTAAAAAGGTTAATTTAACAATGCAGATTTGGAATTAAAAGATTTTATTGTAAACGAGTTTGGAATTTATGCCAGCAGGTTTCTTATCAATAGTGCTTTAACGGTCTGGAATAATATATTCAAAGATGATTTTATTTCGAAAAAAAGAAAAAAGAATGTCCCTCAAAATGATAAGAACCCATTTGAAATATTCAAAGAATTTTTTCCTGAAAAAAAGGTGAAAAAGACTGTGATCTATAAAGATGAATTTGACAGATCCGGAGTTTATACATTTAAAGTTAGTTTGCACAGTGGTCTTTGGAGAAAAATAAGTTTATCACATTATCACTATCTGCGTGATTTGCACCTGGCCATACAGGAAGCCTTTGATTTTGATAACGATCATCTTTACGCCTTTTATGTCGGCGGGGACCAAAGGACCGGAAAACCAATATATTGTCCTGAGGTTGAAGAAGTAGGTAAAACTACAGATGAGATAAACATTGCTGATCTGAGGCTTTTTAAGGGTCAGAAAATATTTTATCTTTTTGATTTTGGCGATGAGTGGTGGTTTGATATTAAGCTTCTAAAAATTGATAAAGAATCACCTCAACTTTCCAGACCTGTAATTATTGGCCGGCAGGGTGAGTCGCCCGAGCAATATCCTGTTTGGGAATAATTATAAACTTGAAGGTTAAACAAGGTGATGCATATAT
>Ga0209610_1001197_pt1 | contig 13423 bp, 10 predicted proteins | sample LakKivw275mmetaG_FD_184137 | JGI IMG/M metagenome (GOLD analysis project Ga0209610, IMG submission 184137) | Anoxic lake water microbial communities from Lake Kivu, Rwanda to study Microbial Dark Matter (Phase II) - Lake Kivu water 275m metaG... | ecosystem: Environmental > Aquatic > Freshwater...
TTCTTTATAAATTTTTGCCTGCTTGGCCGTAACCATGCAACAGATACGGGAACAGTAAGGCATATAGCGATCGGGATCCCTTGAGGCAACGCACTGAATAAAGACCATCTCTTTCGGGATCTTCCCATCGGAGGGTCGAATGACCTTTCCACGGGTGGGCCCATCCGGTGATAGCATCCGCTCAAATGTGAGGCCATCAATCACATCCGAAATCTCACCATACCCATATTCTCCCAATGCTTCCCTGGGATAAAGTTCATAACCGGTGGCGACGACAATGGCACCGGCCTTCTTTTGAATCTTTTCATCCTCCTGGTCAAAACGGATGGCCGCTTCGGGGCAGACCTCTTCACACCTTCTGCAGCTCCCATCTTTGAAATATTGGCACCGGTCACGAGCAATCATGGGCTGATGGGGAACGCAATGAGGATAGGCCAGATCAATCGCCTTTCGCATACCGAGCCCTCTTTCGAATGGGGAGGCATATTCCACAGGACAACTTTCGATACAGAGGCCGCAACCGTTGCACTTCTTTCGATCCACATAAGTGGCTTTTTCCCGAAGGGTCAGGTCAAAATTTCCCACAAATCCCTTGACCTCCTCCAGCTCTGAATTACAATGAAGATCAATCCTCGGATGTTTCTCAACCTCTGATGCTTTGGTGAGGAGATCCGGGACTGCAGGAGAAAGATCGGGAAAGGTCTTTGAAAGCTGGGCCATGTGGCCTCCCAAAGCGGATTTTCTTTCCAGCAGGATGACCTCATAGCCTCCGTTGGCCAGATCGAGGGAAGCGGTCATCCCCGCGATCCCTCCCCCGATCACCAGAACGTTTCTGTGGATGCTCATTGCAATCGCTTCAAGTTCTTCGTTTCGTCTCACCTTCTCTAAGGTGGCCAGGATGATCTCCTCCGCCTTTCGTGTGGCCTCCTCCTTCTCCTTCTGGTGAACCCAGCTGCATTGTTCCCGAATATTGGCGATCTCACAGAGGTAGGGGTTCATCCCCTGAGATCTCACGGCCTTTCGGAAGGTGTTCTCATGCATGTTGGGTGAGCAACAGGCTACGACCACCCCCTCCAGCCCTTTTTCCCGGATCGCCTCCCGGATGAGCTGTTGCCCCGGATCGGAGCACATATAGATATAATCGGTGCTATGGCAGACATCCTCAACCCTGCCCATCTTTTCAGCGACCGATTTAACATCCACGGTGCCGGCAATATTGACTCCACAGTGACAGATAAAGACACCCAGCTTCTTCATGTAACGTCTCAGAAGGTTATATTCATCTACTCACTTCTTTTGATCTCTCAAGTTGGAATATTGGAACAATGGAATATTGGGGAACAAATAAGGGCCTTTATTTATTCTATGTTTTTAGCCCATCATTCCACCATTCCAGTATTCCATTATTTCCTCTAATGCCTTGCAAACAGAGCCTGGACTTTGCTTGCCGCAGCATTCGCATGAGCCACCGCATCTGCAATATCCTTTGGGCCCTGGGCACAACCCGCGATATAGATCCCCTCTTGATTCGTCTCAACCGGTCTCAGTTTTCTTTCTGCCTCGGTGAGAAACCCGTATTCATCTGCAACGATCCCTAATTTTTTAGCCAGCTCCTTTGTCTCCCTCTGGGGGACGATGGCTGTGGCTAAGACCACCAGATCCGCGAAAATTTCCACCTTCTTTCCGGTCAGGGTATCCACTCCCCAGATGGCCACCTTCTCCCCATCCTGAAAGATTCTTGAAACCCGACCTCTCAGATAAAGGATCCCTTCCTCCTCCATTCCCTGCTGAATGAACTCTTCATATCCCTTTCCTGTCGAGCGAATATCCATATAAAAAATATAGACCTGTCCATCGTGAACTTTATGTTTATAAAGGCGCGCATGTTTGGCAGTGTACATACAGCAGACCCGCGAACAATAAGGCATATAGCGTTCAGGGTCTCTTGAGCCCGAGCACTGGATGAAGACGACCTCCCTGGGAATCTTCCCATCTGAAGGTCGTCTGATCTCTCCCGTCGTGGGCCCGGAAGCGGAATTGAGCCGTTCAAAGGAAAGCCCGTCGATCACATCTTGAATTTGACCATGGCCATATTCGCCGAAACGATCTTTCGCAATGAGATCGAATCCGACAGCCACGATGATCGCCCCCACCCTCTCCTCGACAAAACGGTCCTGCTGTTCGTAGTCAATGGCTCCCACAGGGCAGACCTTTTCACAGACCCTGCATTTCTTTTCTAAAAAGTACCTGCATTGGTCAGGATTGATCACGGGTTTATTCGGAACAGCCTGAGGCGAAAGAGTATAAATGGCCTTTCCCAATCCCATGCCTCGGTCAAATTCAGAGGGATTCTTGGATGGACATTTCTGCTGGCAGAGACCACAACCCGTGCATTTCTCCCAATCCACATAAGCTGCCTTTTTACGGATCCTAACGGTAAAGTCTCCTGCCTTTCCCTCCACGCTGTCCACTTCCGAGTAGGTGAGAAGTTTGATTCGGGGATGCTGGCCTGTCTCCACGGTCTTTGGCGTCAGCGTACACTGGGCACAATCGAGGGTTGGAAAGGTCTCTGAAAGCTGTAGCATCCGGCCGCCGATGGAGGGCAACTTCTCTACCAGGACGACCTCATACCCGCCATTTCCAATATCGATGGATGCGGAGATCCCTGCGATTCCTCCCCCGATCACCATTGCCCTCTTGGTGAATGTCTCATCCGCTTTCATCTACAGGAGGCCTTTCTCTTTTAAGAGGGGAACAGGATCAACGGCATTCTGCTCAAATCCTAACGACCGATAATCAAGCCCCATGGCGATCCCGAGGAGCTGTGTGAAATAGAGGACCGGTATGGTTTTAAAATCTAAATACTTCTTCTGGATATCGGATTGTTTGTGATCGATGTTAAATGTACACATCGGACAGGTGGAAACAACGATCTCCGCCCCGCTTTTAATGGCAGAGCCTAAAATCTTATAGGCACACTCCGTGGCGACATCCGGTGAACCGACCGATTGAAATGATCCGCAGCATTCGATCTTGAACGGAAAATCGATAGCCTTTGTTCCCAGTCCTTCCAGAAACTCTTCAAAGAGAGTGGGTCTCTCCTTATCGTCAAACTCCATCTCTTCAAAGGGACGAAGGAGCATACACCCGTAATAGGCCGCTGTTCTGAGCCCCGCCAATGGCTTCTTCACCTTCTCTCTGAGTTGAGAAAAACCGATCTCCTTCTTCAGGATCTCCAAATAGTGAAGGACCCGGAGGTCTCCCTGGTAATTCTTTTCGATAAAATTGTTGATCTTGTCCCTCTTCTCCCCATCCTGCTGAATTAATCGGTTGGTCCGTTTGATCACGTTGAAACAGATGGCGCAGAGGGTGGTGAGGGTGGTCCCCTGTTCTCTCGCATTGGCTAAGATCCTCGCAGGTGGAAGAAGGGCCATCAGGTTGTCCGTCGCCAGTGGAAAGGTCGCTCCGCAACAGGTCCAGTTCGGGAGTTCCTTAAGCTCAAATCCGAGTAAAAGCGAACAGTTCCGTGCGGTCTGATCAAAATTTTTAGCCTTGGTATAGAGGGTACATCCAGGAAAATAGAGATAATCCATAAAATCTCCTCTCCAAACTTCCCTCCCCCCAGATGGGGGAGGGGGGGAATCAGCTTTTCACCCCCTCTCCTCTATCTCCTCCCGCCAGGGAAGGGGAGATTTTTTAGTTATGATAAAAATTTTCTAAAACCACTGACAAATGCGATCTGAGGTAACTTTTCCAGAAATCCCTCCGGAAATTCTGATATCTGAATACGGTCTTTTCTCTCCTTCTTGCGGAGAACCACCATCCTCAAGGCATCCATCACCCGGGCGATATCGATCCCCTTCGGACATCTTGATGTACACTGAAGACAGGAGGCACAGAGCCAATAGGTGTTGACATCGAGGACCTCCTCTTCCAGACCCAGAAGGGTATATCGAATGACCTCGTGAGGACCGACCTCCATGGCAAAAGCCACCGGACATCCGGCCGTACAATTCCCGCATTGATAACAGGCAAAAAGGTTCTGCCCGCTGATCAACTCCACCTTCTTTGCAAATTCATTATGGACCTTATGTCTTGTCAGTTCGATCTTCATGATTCGACCCTCACCTTTTCCTGAGTAATGCCCCAACCTTCCGTACGGATCTAATGATCCAGCAGGGATGTCTGAGAAAATCATACTCGGTTAAAATCAACCCCTTCGATACTTCCTTTCTCCCTCCATATAAAGATCATTCCCATTCACATCATTGATGACAATGACGGGGAGGTCCTCCACCTCCAGCCTCCGGATGGCTTCAGGGCCCAGGTCTTCATAGGCGATCACTTCCGCCTTCTTCACCCGTTTGGCCAGAAGGGCCCCGGCCCCTCCTGTGGCTGCAAAGTAAACCGCCTTATGCCTTTTCATTGCCTCTTTGACCGAATCGGATCGCATCCCTTTCCCGATCATCCCTTTCAAACCCCTCTCGATCAAGACAGGAGAATAGGCATCCATCCGATAACTGGTTGTGGGACCCGCAGACCCGATCACCTTACCCGGTTTCGCAGGGGCTGGCCCCACATAGTATATAATTTGCCCCCTTATGTCAAAGGGAAGGTTCTTTCCCTCTTTCAATAAATCGGAAAGCCTCTTATGAGCGGCATCCCTGCCTGTATAGATCACTCCATTGATCAGGATGCGGTCGCCGATTTTCAATCTCTCCACATCCTTATCCGTCAAGGGTGTTTTTAAACGAATGGGGCCGGCCATAAATCCTCCAAGTTAAATTCCGATAACCAAATTCCCTGCCTGTGGCAGGCAAGCTCCAAAGAAATTCCAATCACCCAATACCAAAAAATTTAAATCTTGGAATTTGGATATTGGTGATTATTTGGTGTGTGGTGATTGGAGTTTGGTTATTGAACTATATGGTTACCTCTTTATGCCTTTGCGCGTGGCATTGAATATTGACCGCCAGAGGAAAGCTGGCGATGTGACATGGCATCATCAGGATATGGACGGCCAAGGAGGTTATTCTCCCTCCCAGCCCCTCCGGTCCGATACCGAGTTGATTGATCTTTTCCAATATCTCCGACTCCAGCCTGTCCAGCTCCGGATCGGGGTTCCTGCTTCCAAGGGGCCTGAGCAGACTCTTCTTTGCAAGGAGAGCGGCCTGCTCGAAATTTCCACCAATCCCCACCCCAACAATCGTCGGAGGACAGGGGTTTGAACCCGATTCCTTCACCCTTTGAACCACATATCTTTTAATCCCTTCGACCCCTTCCGATGGGGTAAGCATGACCACCCTGCTCATATTTTCGCTGCCCCCTCCTTTGGGAGCCACTGTGATCTTTACCTGATCTCCCGGAACGATCTCTGTATGGATGATGGCCGGGACATTATCTCCTGTGTTGGCCCGTGTGAAAGGATGACACATGGACTTCCTCAAATAACCCTCTCGATACCCCTGCCTCACTCCTTCGAAAATCGCCTCCTTCAGATCCCCTCCGACCAAATGGACGTCCTGGCCTAACTCGACGAATACTACGGCCACTCCCGTATCCTGACAGATCGGGACACTCTCTCCTTTTGCAATTCGGGCGTTCTCCTTCAATTCCTTTAAAATCGCCACACCCAGTGGAGATTCTTCCTTCTTCATGGCACTCTCAAAGGCCTGAAGAACATCCTCACCCAAATCGCAATTGGCCTTTATACAGAGGTCCCTCACCTTCTCGGTAATCAATTGAACATTGATCTCTCGCATGATCTCCCCGCTCTATTTAAGAACGCCTCGCCCTATTTATAACTTCAACTCTGCAATGCTCTTCTTCACACTCTCCGCTGACTGGGTCACCCGTTTCTTCTCGTCCTCTGTCAGATCGATCTCGATGACGGACTCAATCCCCCTGGCACCTAATTTCACCGGGACACCGAAACAGATATCCTTCAAACCATATTCTCCATTGAGGTAGACGCAGCAGGGAAGAATCCTCTTCTTATCTTTGAGGATGGTCTCTGCCATTTGAATCACCCCTGCCGAAGGGGCATAAAAGGCACTTCCTGTCTTGAGGAGATTGACAATCTCTCCACCGCCTTTTCGGGTTCGGTCAACCAGTTGATCGATCTTACTCCTGGGAAGGAGCTGGGAGAGGGGGATACCGCTCACGGTTGTATACCTTGGGAGCGGAACCATCTCATCCCCATGCCCTCCCAACAGAAGGGCCTGAATATCTTCCACCGATACTCCCAATTCCATGGCAATGAAGGCCCGGAACCGGGCGGTATCCAAAATGCCTGCCATCCCCATGACCCTTTCTCTTGAGAGGCCACTCCTCTTATAGGCTAAATAGGTCATGGTGTCCAGGGGATTGGTGACCATGATGAGGATGGCCTGGGGCGACCTCTCCACGACCTGAGTGACCACGGATTCGATAATCTTCTTGTTAATCTCCAATAAATCCTCCCGGCTCATCCCGGGTTTTCTCGGAACACCCGAGGTGATGATGACCACATCCGAACCCTTCGTCTCCTCATATCCATTCGCCCCGATGACCCTTGAATCGAACCCTTCAATGGGTGAGGCTTCGAAAAGATCAAGGGCCTTGCCCTGGGGAATCCCCTCAAGGATATCGACTAAAACGACATCTCCCAATTCCTTTTCAGCGGCCCAGTGTGCCGCCGTTGCCCCGACAAATCCTGCTCCGATAATGGAAATCTTCTTCCTTCCCATAAAATCACCTCCTATTAAACTATGCACCATGGACGATGAACCATGAGAGTAGATTATTGTTCATCGTTCATCGTTCATCGTTCATCGTTCATTGTTCATCGTCCATCGTTCATTATCATCGTTCATCGTTTATGCGATGCCAGTTGATAACCTTTCAAATGGAAACCGCAGGTCTTTCGGATGATCAACTCCGGCTCCAGAATAATCTCCTCTGAAGGTCCACCCTTTCCTCCCTCAATCCTTTCCACCAATGTCTTGACAGCGAAAGTTCCCATTTCATACTTTTTTTGGCCAATCGTTGTCAACTCAATCCCCTTCATGGAGGTGAATTCAATATCATTAAATCCAACCAATGCCATTTCTTCTGGAACTTTTATCCCCTCCTCAGCAATCGCCTGATAAGTGCCCAATGCCATGTAGTCGTTCGTCGCAAAAATCCCGGTCGGAGGTTCGCTCATCCTCAGGAATTCCTTTCCCCCCTGGTAACCGGACTCCTTTAAAAAATCACCCTCTAAAAAATAATCGCCTTTCAATTCCAAACCATAAGCCGAAAGCGCTTTCTTCCCGCCTTCCAGACGTTCAAGCCCGACAGAAGATTCCGATGATCCTCCGAGCATTCCGATCCGCTGATGGCCCATCCGGATGAGATGTTCAACCGCCAGAAATCCACCCCGCACATTATCCACTCCCACATAATCCACTTTTCCCTTCACCACAGGGTGATAGGTCCTCCGATTGACCAGGACAATGGGAAATCCTTCCTCGGCCAAATCAACGATATTGGGATCTTCCCTGTGGGCTGAGGAGAAGACGATGCCATCGACCCCTTTGCTTCGAAGCATTTCAATATATTTTTTCTCAGTGGAAAGGTCTGAATGGGTGCTGCAGAGGATGATGTTATAGCCCAATTGGACAGCCATCGCTTCGATCCCTTTAGAGAGTTCCGTATAGAAGGGATTAGCAATGGTGGTAATGACGAGGCCCAGTGTTTTGGTCCGTTTCATGACCAGACTCCGGGCAATGAAATCAGGCCGGTAGTTTAACTCCCGGGCAATGGAAAGAATCTTTTCTTTTGTTTCCGCGCGGATACGTGACTTATTGTTAAGTGCCCTTGAGACCGTGGTGTGGGAGACATTTGCCAATCGGGCGATATCCTTGATATTCACTTTTTTCTTCATTTTATTACAGGATCGAAATGGATGATCATTTCTTGATGGCTTCGGCTTTGGCCTTTGCGATCGCCTCATCCTCCCGCTTCACATCTTCTAAGGATTTTGGTTTCACCCGATCAGGAATGGGCTCCACCCCGTATTTCCACTTCAAAAACTCAATACCGGTCTTCGGATAAAGGGCATAGATCAGGGTATCGCATAAATCCTTGGCTAACCCCTCGGTCTCTTTTTTTGCCTTCTCCAGCTCCGGCTCTATCAAATCTGCAGGCCGACACGTAATCGGTTCCTTTCCTCTCTTATACCCCTTTAAGACCAGCTTCTTAATCTCATCTGAGATGGGGACCGGGGATCTCCCATAAAGCCCATAGACATAGTCCTGTGTCTCCTTTGACACCATCTTGTAACGACCAAAAAGGGTATTGAGGACTGCCTGGACTCCCACAATCTGGGAAGTCGGCGTGACCAGCGGTGGATATCCCAGATCCTTCCTCGTCTTTGGGAGCTCTTCATAGACCTCATTGATCCGATGGAGGGCCTTCTGCTGTCGAAGCTGGCTCACCATGTTTGAAATCATCCCTCCGGGAATCTGATGCCTGAGCACATTCGTATCAATGACCGCCATCTTTGTCGTATCCAAAAAATCCCTGTATTTCGGGGCAATCGTCTCCACATATTCTCCCAATTTCAATATCCTCCCGAGATCCAGACCCGAATCCCACGGTGTCCCCTCCAGAGCCACAATGATGGGCTCCACTGCAGGCTGGGAAGACCGGAGTGCGAAAGGAGCCATCGCCGTATCAATAATATCCACCCCTGCCTCGATCGCCTTAAGGTAGGTCATCGACGCCATGCCGCTTGTATAATGGGTGTGAAATTGGAGGGGAATCTTAATCGTTTTTTTGAGGGCCTTGACCAATTCATAAGCATCATACGGGGCCAGCAGCCCAGCCATATCCTTAATGCATAATGAATCCGATCCCATATCCACCAAGATCTTCGCCTTATTGAGATAATAGTTGAGGTTGTAGACCGGCCCTCCCATCCTTCGCTCGGTCAAAGAATAACAGATCGTTCCCTGAATATGCTTTCCGCACTTCTTGATCACCTTAAAAGCGGTCTCAAAATTACGTTCATCGTTGACCGCATCGAAACAACGAAAGATATCAATACCCACTTCTGCTGACTTCTCCACAAATGCCTCTACCAGATCATCAGGATGGTTCCGGTAGGCCACCAGATTTTGCCCGCGGAGTAGCATCTGGAAAGGCGTCCGGGGCATGAGCTTCTTTAAAGTCCGCACCCTCTCCCACGGATCCTCCCCTAAAAATCGATGGGCCACATCAAAGGTCGCTCCTCCCCATATCTCAACCGAATGGAATCCCACCTGATCCAGTTCCTCAGCTACAGGGATCATATCTTCAGTCCTCATCCGTGTGGCTAAAGACGATTGATGCCCATCCCGGAAAGTAGTATCCGTTATCTTAATCGGCTTCTTCGGGATCTTATCCATATTATCCATTTTCTCCTCTCCTTTTCTATAATCTAAATTGGTTGGACCTTTTCCCCTCTCTCCTGCTACAAATTATTAAATGATGCGTTAACGTTAACATCAAATAAAACTCCTTGTCAAGAAAAAACCTATTTCCGGCTGATGTCTCTCTCGATCGGGGAAATCTGACGATCCGGCAGGTCCTGAACCTAACCTACTACAGGGCGGGAGTGTTAAAAAAATCCTATACCTGCCTGCCTTCAGGCATGGCGGTGACATTCTTTTGCCCATCGAACTCAGGAAAGATGAACGAAAGAAAGAAAACCATCCTCGCCTCAGGGAAAGGTTTTCCACCAACCAAGAAGGGAATACGAAGGGGGTCTATCTAATGGACTTTCCTTTCGTAGCCTTTCCAATATTGATCTCTTAACCCCTTTTTATGGATCTTTCCGGAACCCGTTCTCGGAAGCGCATCAATGAAATCGATCGATTTGGGAGCCTTATAATGAGCAATACGGTCTTTGCAGAATTGAATGATCTCCTGTTCAGTCGTCTTTTGACCGGGTTTCAACACGACGATTCCCTTCACCGCTTCACCCCATTTTTGATCGGGTATTCCAATGACCGCACACTCTAAAATGGCAGGATGCATGTAGAGGACATTCTCAACTTCTGTCGAATAGACATTTTCTCCGCCAGTCAGGATCATATCCTTTTTTCGGTCAACGATGGTCACATAACCTTCTTCATCGATCACTGCCATATCGCCGGTATAGAGCCATCCATCCCTGATCGTTCTTTCCGTCTCTTCTGGCAGTTTCCAATACCCCCTGGTCACACTGTCCCCTCTGACAATGATCTCTCCAACCTCTCTCTCATCCTTTTGAACCTCTTTTCCCTGTTCATTGACCACTTTCAACTCCACTCCGATAAATTCTCTTCCTGTCTTTGCCTTGAACCGAAGCTGGTCCTCACTGGATAACCCCTTCAAATGGTCCTTTAAAATGGAGAGCGTCAGATAGGGACTGGTTTCGGTCATCCCGTAGGTCTGGATGTAGTCGCATCTAAAGGTCTCCACCACCTTTCTTACCACTTCAGGAGCAATGGGCGCGCCTCCGCTCAATAAGACCCTCAGGCTCCGGTAATCATATTTCTCGACCTCCGGATCATTGACCATGAGGTTGAGCATTGTGGGGATGAGATTGGTGAGGGTGACCCTTTCCCTCTCGATTGTTTCGAGAACTCTCTTCGGGTCAAACTCTCTCACAAGGACATGGGTTCCCCCCACCCAGGTGATGGCCCAGGTAGCCCAGGCATCCGCCAGATGAAAGAGGGGAGCCACATGAATCCACACATCCCGGTCCGAAAGATGCACTTCTGCAATGGTCCCAAGGGCATGGCTCATCACATTCTTATGGGATAGCATCACTCCCTTGGGTCTCCCCGTTGTCCCGCTCGTATAGTAAAGCTGGGCGATGTCTTCCCCGTCAATATGAATCTCAGGAATGACATCGGAATTTTTCTGAAATATCATCTTTTCATAATTTAAATCTCGAGATTCCTTGTTGACGTTCACCTCTCCTGTCCAGATTATCCATTTAATCTCTGAGAGCTTCCCCCTGATCGAATCAACAGCCTTCTCGAACACAGGGTCAGAAATCAGGATCTCTGATTCCGAATCCTTAAGAATATAAGCGATCTCCGAAGGGGAGAGCCTGTAATTGATCGGGACGGAGACAGCCCCGATCCGGGCAATCCCGTAATAGGTTTCCAAGAAATAGTGGCAGTTGGGGTGAAGGATAGCCACCTTGTCATCCTTCTGAATCCCAAAATCCTTTAAGGCATGAGAGAGACGATTGATTCGGTTGTAGAATTCTTGATAGGTCCATTTTTTCTTTCCACACACGATGGCGTGTTTCTCGGGAAAGAGTTTAAGCGCTTTTACCAATGTCTCCGTCAGAATCATCTTTTTATAATCCTCTCTTAACAATCTTTCGTGACGGGTTCCGTCACCTTCGAAGGATGAAAATACTCCAGAGGCTCGGGTTAGGGTTACGGACACGAAGCCCGTTTAGTCTTTCGGTAACGGTTACGTTAAAAAAATTAATACGAGAGACGTAGCCTTTTATCACGATACGGGCATCGTTACCGTTGCCGTTAAACGAACCCTTCATTTTATAGGTAATTATTCTTCTTCGCTCTTGGTCAGGTCTTCAAACCGGATATCGAGCCCAAGGATGCCCTGGATCTCTCCAACTTCATTTCGAATGGGTCCGGAGACAGTGATACAGAGAACCCCTGTATGTTTTGATGAATAGGGATTGGTCACGTGGATCTTACCGTTCTTCAAGGGCTCAATGAACCAGGGCCGGTTTGAGTAATTCTCCCCCAGAGGAATATTCTCATATTTGGATTGATCCACCGGCTGGACGATCGTCCGCGTGATTTTCATCCCGTGCACATTCACGGCATAGACATACTGGAGATAGGGATATTCATCCAGTAAGGATTGCAAGATGGGTTCTATCTGTGCTGGATTGAGCGATTTCAGCTCAGGCTTCTCAATCACCCGTTCAACGATATGAGCCGCCATCTCATAGGCCTTCGCCTTCAACCGGTCAAATTCGGAGACAAAATATTCGGGCAGATACTTCCGGGTCACCTTCTCCATCTCCTGGTCTGAGATGGAGGTCGTCCTCCCCTCCTCATACTGTTTGGTCACCCAGCGGTTGATCCTGGCCACTCCAGGATGCGTCTTTTCGACCCGATCCTTCCCGGTCAGGGCAAAATGGGAATTGATCCACTGGGCAATGCCTGCCAGGCCTGATTTATCGTTGACCGAAATCGAGATCGGACGGTTGAGAATCTTTGTGGTATTGAAAATATTATAGATCTCCTCATTCTTCAGAATGCCATCCGCGTGAATCCCCGCACTGGTGGCATTGAAGTTTGCGCCCACAAAAGGCATGCCCGGAGGAATATGGACTCCCACCACCCGTTCAAAGTAATTTCTGATCTCTGTGATCATCGTCGTATCGATGCCATGGTCATGTCCCATGAGGCTGATATATTCGATAATCAGCCCCTCGATAGGGGTATTGCCTGTCCTCTCCCCAAAGCCCAAAAGTGTTCCATTGGCACCGGCACATCCGTAGAGCCAGGCCATGGTCGCATTGGTCAATCCCTTGTAGAAATCATTATGACCGTGCCATTCAAGGGACTCTGAGGGAACCCCTGCATCATCGACCATGGCCCGGACGATTTTGGGTACGCACCGAGGAAGGGAAGCTCCCGGATAGGTGACTCCGTATCCCATGGTATCGCAGAGCCGGATTTTGACCGGAAGTTTCGCCTCCTCGGAGAGGCGCATGAGATCCTGGGCAAAGGGGACGCAGAAGCCATAGATATCGGCCCGGGTGACATCCTCAAAATGGCAACGGGGGATGATCCCCAGATCTAAGGCCGAAGAGACAATCGAGAGATATTCCCTTAAAACGACCCTCCTGTTCTTTCTCAGTTTTAAAAAGATGTGGTAATCCGAGATGGAGGTGAGGATGCCTGTCTCTTTCAGCCCCATTTCCTTCACCAGTTTAAAGTCTTCTTTGACAGCGCGGATCCATCCGGTAATCTCAGGATAGCGATAATTCCTCTCCTGACATCTTCGCACCGCCTCTTTATCCTTTTCACTGTAAAGGAAGAACTCACATTGGCGAATCACCCCATTGACCCCTCCCAATTTGTGGAGCATATCATAGAGGTCAACGATCTGTTCCACCGTATAAGGAGGCCTGGCCTGCTGTCCATCCCGGAAGGTCGTGTCGGTGATGAAGATCTCTTCGGGAGGATCGGTGAAGACAAATTTATTGTCGAACTCTATCCTGCAGACCTCTTCGTATGGAAAGATGTGTCGGTAAAGGTTCGGTTCCTGGACATCCAGGAGGGGATAGGGGCCTTTATTGGATTGGGTTTGAAATACCTTCCTCTTTCGGGTGATGGTCATACTTCCTCCCTCCCCCCATGAAATTAGACCTTCA
>Ga0209610_1001201_pt1 | contig 13393 bp, 13 predicted proteins | sample LakKivw275mmetaG_FD_184137 | JGI IMG/M metagenome (GOLD analysis project Ga0209610, IMG submission 184137) | Anoxic lake water microbial communities from Lake Kivu, Rwanda to study Microbial Dark Matter (Phase II) - Lake Kivu water 275m metaG... | ecosystem: Environmental > Aquatic > Freshwater...
CAGCATCCCCATCGACGTCAGGGCCCTGGGCGTCGACGCCCTGAGCCTGGCTGGCGACCAATTCTACGGACCGAAGGGCGCCGCGGCCCTCTATGTCCGCAAGGGCGTGCGCATCCTGCCGCTCATCGACGGCGGCATCCAGGAGGGCGGGCGCCGGGGCGGCACGGAGAACGTGCCCGGCCTTGTCGGGCTGGGCAAGGCCGCCGCTCTGGCCCGGGCCGAGAGGGACGCCCGGACCGCGGCCCTGGTCCCGCTCCGCGACCGGCTCCTCGACGAGCTGCCGCGGCGCATCCCCCACGTCCTCGTGACCGGTTCGCGGACGGCGCGCCTGCCCCACCACGCCAGCTTCTGCGTCGAGTTCGTCGAGGGCGAGGGCATGCTCCTCTTCCTCGACATGAAAGGCATCGCCGTCTCGAGCGGCTCGGCCTGCACCTCCAAGTCGCTCAAGGCCTCGCACGTGCTCCTGGCCATGGGCTACGATCACGCCGTGGCCCAGGGCTCGCTCGTCTTCAGCCTGATCGAGGGGACGGCCGCGGCCGGCATCGGCCTCGTCCTCGAGGCCTTCCCGCCGATCGTCGAGCGGCTCCGGGCCATGTCTCCCCTCTATACCGAATTCCTCAAACAGAGAGGCTCCTGATGTACAGCGAAAAAGTCATGGACCATTTCGCCAACCCCCGCAACGTGGGCGTCCTCGCGGACGCCGACGGCGTCGGCCAGGTCGGCAATCCCGTCTGCGGCGACATGATGACCTTCTACGTCAAGGTCGAGGCCGGCCGGCTGAAGGACGTCAAGTTCCAGACCTTCGGCTGCGGCGCGGCCATCGCCGTCTCCAGCATGGTCAGCGAGATGGCCAAGGGCAAGACGCTCGACGAGGCCATGGCCATCACCAACGAGCTGGTCGCCGAGGAGCTCGGCGGGCTGCCCAAGAACAAGATGCACTGCTCCAACCTCGGCGCCGACGCCCTCCACGAGGCCATCAAGAATTACCGGGACCGCCAGGCCGGCCAGGCCGTCCCGGCGGCCGGGGCGCCGGCGGGCCACGAGCACGAGGAGGGCTGCGCCTGCCCCTACTGCGACACGGCCCTCGACGAGCACAACAAGGCCTTCTGCCGGGCCTGCAAAGTGGAATTCGAGGAATGCCCGGCCTGCGGCGGCATCACCAAAAAGGGCGACCCGGTGTGCATCCAATGCGGCCGGCCGCTCGGCGGAAAGGGCTGAGGCGTGGCGGATCTCCGGGAGCGGATCGCGGCGCTCAAGCGGCGGCGGAAGGCCGTCATCCTGGCCCACAATTACCAGCTCCCCGAGGTCCAGGACATCGCCGATTTCACGGGCGATTCGCTCGAGCTCAGCCGCAAGGCCGCAGGGCTCGACGCCGAAACCATCGTCTTCTGCGGCGTCCACTTCATGGCCGAGACGGCCGCCGTGCTGGCCCCGGGCAAGACCGTGCTCCTGCCCGAGATCGAGGCCGGCTGCCCGATGGCCGACATGATCAACGGCCGCGAGCTCAGGGCCTGGAAGGCCCAATACCCGGGGCTCAAGGTCGTCTGCTACGTCAACACCAGCGCCGAGGTCAAGGCCGAGAGCGACATTTGCTGCACTTCGAGCAACGCCGTGGCCGTCGTCGAATCGCTCGGCGTCGACCGGGTCCTGTTCGTGCCCGACAAGAACCTGGCCGCCTACGTCGCCAAGCGGACGGGAAAGACCGTCATCGCCTGGGACGGCTACTGCTACGTCCATCACCGCTTCACGCCTCGCGACATCGAGGAGGCCCGCGCCGCCCACCCCGGCGCCGAGGTCTGGGTCCATCCCGAATGCCCCCTCGAGGTCAGCGACCTGGCCGACAAGGTCCTTTCGACCGGCAAGATGGTCCTCGAGGCCCGGACGACGGCGAGCCGTGAGGTCATCGTCGGCACCGAAAAGGGCATCATCTATCGCCTGGCGAAGGAGAACCCGGCGGTCCAGTTCTTCCCGGCCCGCGAGACCGCGCTCTGCGCCCACATGAAGATGACGACGATCGACAAGGTCCTGCGGTCCCTTGAAACGGACACGTACCGCGTGGAGGTCCCCCCGGCGACCGCCGACCGGGCCCGGGGCGCCATCCAGGCGATGATCAGAATCTCATAAGGAGGAGTCCCCCATGAAGAAGATGACCGAAGAGAACGTCAAGGCCGCGCTCGCCGGCGAGAGCCAGGCCCACGTCAAATACGCCGCCTTCGCCGGGAAGGCCGAGGCCGAAAAGCTCTCCAACGTGGCCCGCATGTTCAAGGCCAACTCCTTCGCCGAGCAGGTCCACGCCACCAACTATGTCAGGACCCTGGGCGCCCTGGGCCCGACCAAGGACAACCTGGCCGCGGCCGTCGGCGGCGAAACCTTCGAGATCGACGAGATGTACCCCGCTTACGTCCAGATCGCCGAGGCCCAGGGCGAGAAGACAGCGGCCACGTTCCTCAAGTACGCCTTGGCCGCCGAGAAGGTCCACGCCGGCATGTACAAGGCCGCCCAGGAGGCCGTCGCCGCCGGCCGGGACATCGCCGCCCGGCCGATCCATGTCTGCTCGGTTTGCGGTTTTACGATGGAAGGCGAGGCCCCCGACAACTGCCCGGTCTGCGGCGCGCCGAAATCGAAGTTCGTCACGTTCTGAGTCTCGAGAGGGAGGTCCACATGGCCATCGACAAGGATCTTGCCGCCTGGCAGGTCCTCGGCGTCGCCATCCGGTCCGAGGTCGACGCCGCGGCCTTTTACGCTCGTCTTCAGGGGCGGGTCAAGAACGCCCTGCTCGTCCAGAAGCTGAAGTTCCTGGCCCTGGAGGAGGGGCACCACCAAGCGATCCTCGAACGCCTGCTTGGCCAGCGCTACCCGGACAAGCCGAAGGACGTCCCGGCGTCGTCGCTGATGCCGCCGATCGGCGTCTCGCTCCCGGCCGAGCCGAGCGTCCCCGAGCTGTTCGAGGCGGCCCTCAAGGCCGAGGAGACGGCCGAGGCCTACTACAACGAGGCGGCCGGGCGGCTCGGAGAAGAGGCGGCCCGGCGCATCCTGGCCTACCTCGGCCGGGTCGAGCGCAGCCACCAGGCCATGATCAGGGCCGAGCTCGATCTCATCGCGCGGTTCCCCGACTATTACAGCGTCGAGGACTTCCATATCGGCGCGGACCTCTTCCACGTCGGCCCCTGACAGGCGGGGGAGTCCCATGGAACCCGCGACCGAGCGGATCCGGCCGATCATCCGGCTGCTGCGCCGGCGCTATCCGCACCCCCGGACCGCGCTCGAATTCGCCAATCCGCTCGAGATCCTCGTGGCCACGATCCTGGCGGCGCAGAGCACGGACAAGCTCGTCAACACCGTGACGCCCGCGCTGTTCGGGAAATACCCGACGGCCGAAGACTTCGCCAAGGCCGACCGGTCCGAGATCGAGACGATGATCCACTCGACTGGCTTCTTCCGGAACAAGGCCAAGAGCCTCATCGGCGCTGCCACGCGGATCGTCGAGGCCTACGGAGGCCGGGTCCCGGACACGATGGGGGAGCTCGTCACCCTGCCCGGCGTCGCCCGCAAGACGGCCAACATCGTCCTCTCGTCGGGATTCGGCAAGGCCGAAGGGATCGCCGTCGACACCCACGCCCGCCGCGTCTCGCAGCGGCTCGGGCTGACCAAGCAGGACGATCCGGTCAAGATCGAGCGGGATCTCATGGCCCTCGTGCCGCGGCGCGACTGGCTCGATCTTAATTACCTGCTCGTCGAGCACGGCCGGGCCCTGTGCCAGGCCCGCAAGCCCAAGTGCCCGGCCTGTTTCCTGAAGCCGCTCTGTCCCTCGGCCGTGAAGCTCGCCCCCGAGCTCAAGACCCGGCCATGATCCACGAGGCGGCGCTCTGGGACGCCCGGGAGGGCGGGATCGCCGCCTGCCGGCTCTGCGCCCACCGTTGCGTCATCAAGCCCGGGCAGGCCGGCGTCTGCGCCGTCCGCGAGAACCGCGACGGCCGGCTGGTGACCCAGGCCTACGGCGAGGTCGTGGCGGCCCATGTCGACCCCATCGAGAAGAAGCCCCTCTTCCATTTCTTACCGGGATCGACGGCGATGTCCATCGCCACGCCCGGCTGCAACTTCCGCTGCGGCTTTTGCCAAAACTGGCAGATCTCCCAGGCCCCGCGCCGGTCCCGCGGCGGCATCGCCGGCGAGCCGTTCCCGCCGGACGCCGTCGTGCGCGCCGCCGTCGAGGCCGGCTGCCGCAGCATCTCCTATACGTACACGGAGCCGACCATTTTCTTCGAATACGCGGCCGAAACGGCTCGCCTGGCCCGTGAGGCCGGCCTGGCCAACAATTTCGTGACCAACGGCTACATGACGCCTGAGGCCCTCACCGCGATCCAGCCGGTGCTCGACGCCGCCAACGTCGACCTCAAGGCCTTCCGCGACGAGACCTACCGGAAGGTTTGCGGGGCCCGCCTCGAGCCCGTCCTCGAGACCATCCGCGGCATGAAGTCACGGGGCCTCTGGGTGGAGGTGACGACCCTCGTCGTGCCGGGGCTCAACGACGAGGTGACGGAGCTCGAGGGGATCGCCCGCTTCATCGCCTCGGTCGACCCGGACATCCCCTGGCATGTGAGCCGCTTCCATCCCGACTTCGAATACACCGACGCGCCGGCGACCCCGCTCGCGACGCTGCGGGCCGCGGCCGAGGCCGGGCGCCGCGAAGGGCTCCGGTACATCTACGTCGGCAACGCGCCGGGCGAGTCCGAAGACACGCGCTGCCGGACCTGCGGCACGGTCCTCATCGGCCGCCGCGGCTTCACCGTCGTCGCCAACGTCCTCGTGGGCGCCCGCTGTCCGAAGTGCGGCACGCCGCTCCCCGGCCGCTTCGACTAAGGGGGCTTGCGGCTTTTTTTTCGACGAGGATCGACTATAATGGCCCCTTTACCCGGAGGCATCATGAACCCACATCGGCGGCTTCGAACAGCGCTCATCCTTCTTCTCGCACTCGCCATCGCCGGCGCGGGCCGGCTCTCCGCCCAGGGCCGCCAAGCCCCTCCCGAATACCGGGAGCTCGTGGCGGCATCCCAGATCAAGGACCCGGCGGCGCGGCTGAAGGAGTTCGAACGGATCCTGGCGGCCTACCCGAACACCCGGTATCTCGAGGCCATCCAAGCGAACATCCTCGACGCCAAGGTCGCCTTGGCCACGACGCTCGACGAGATCCTGACCCTGCAGAGGGACTTCCTGAAAGCCGGGGAGGGGCCGTCCCGGCTGCAGAGGCCCATGGCCGTCGCCGTCCAGCTCCTCAACCATCCCCGGCTCGAGACGTTCGATCACACCCGCGTCCTGGACACGGCCCTGGCTTATCGGGGGGCGGCGCTCAAGGCCGCCGCGGACCCCGCGTCCTACGAAGGGATCCCGGACGATCAGAAAGACCTGTTCAAGGCCAGCATCCTCAGCGCCGTCGAGCTCCTGACGGCCCGGGCCTATCTCAACGCCGGGGACGCGGAAAAGGCCCTGGCCTCGGCCGAGGCGTACCGGCGGGCGGGCGGCGCGACCGGCGGGAACTATTATTATGTCCTGGCCGGCATCTATGAGAACCTGGGCAAGGCGCCGGAGGCCCTCGACGCCTATCTCCGGGCCGCCTCCGAACAATACGCCGACGCTTCCGCCAAGGCCCGGATCCTCTACGCCCAGGTCCACGGCTCCGAGGCAGGCTACGAGGCCGCGGTCGAGGCCAAGCTCAAGGCCCTGCCCTTCGAGCCGGCGCCTTTCAAGGCTCCGGGCGCGTGGAAGGGCAAGGCCGTCTTGGCCGAGCTCTTCACGGGCAGCGAGTGCCCGCCCTGCGTCGGCGCCGACGTCGCCTTCGACGCCCTGATCGAGACCGTTCCGTCCAAATATCTGGCCGTCCTTGTCTATCACCTGCCGATCCCCCGTCCCGATCCGATGATGAACCCGGCCTCCGGGTCCCGCGCGCTCGCCTACGACGTGAACAGCACGCCGACCGTCGTCATCGACGGGGCGTCCAAGACCGTCGGGGGCGGCGGCCGCGGCGCGGCCGAGGGCCGCTACAAGCAGTATCTCGCCGCGATCGAGCCGCTGCTTGCGCTCACGCCGGCGGTCTCGCTCAAAGCCCAGGCCTCGCTCGCCGGGGACAAGGTCCAGGTCGCCTACGATCTCGACAAGGTGATCCCCGGAGCCGAGTATATCCTTGTCCTCGTCCAGGCCGAGCAGGAGCACAAGGGCGGCAACGGCGTCGTCTTCCACAAGATGCTCGTCCGGGACCTCACCGTCCTCGATCCGGCGGCGGCGAGGACGGCGGCTTTCGATCTCCCGGCCTCGGAAAGGACGGCCGACGCCTACCTGACGGAGTTCGAGCGCACCTACGCGGCGATCCCGAACTTCCAGTGGCCTGTCCGCCGCAATGCCATCGCCCGCCAGGGCCTGCGGGTCGTTCTCTTCGTCCAGGAGAAAGCCTCCGGCAAGGTCCTCAACGCCGTCGTCGCCAACGTCAAGTAGCGGCCCGGCTGACTTTGCCGGGCGATTCGGGTACCATGGCGGGGGAGGGGACCCGTCATGAACCGGTACCGCATCCTGCCGCACACGGCGGACGGCAAATTCGAGGCTTTCGGCAAGACCCTGGAAGAGGCCTTCGGCCATGCCGCCCTGGCCCTGGCCTCGCTGATGTGGGACTGGTCGAAGATCGAGCCGAGGATCGAGCACCTGGTCCACGTCGAAGGCCTCGACCGCGAACAGCTCCTGGTCAAGTTCCTCGGCGAGATCGTCTATCTCTTCGAGACGCGGCAATTCCTGCTCGGCCGGGTCTCGCGGATCGTCATCCGTCCCCACCTCGACGGTTTCGCCCTCGACGCGGCCCTGGGCGGCGAGACGCTCGCGTCGGGGCACGAGATCACCGGCGACGTCAAGGCGGTCACCTATCACGAGCTCGCGATCGAGGACGACTGGCCCGGGGGCGGCTGGCGCGTCCAGGCCGTCGTCGACATGTAGGGAGAACGTCATGGACATCCGCAAGATCGGCGAGAACACCTGGGAGATCGCGGCCGACGCCGCTATGAAAGTCCCGGCCGTCGTCTATTCGTCGGCCCGGCTCCTCGAGGACATGCGGCGCGACCAGACCCTCGCTCAGGCCCGCAACGTGGCCTGCCTGCCCGGCATCGAGAGGCGGTCCTACGTCATGCCCGACGCCCATCAGGGCTACGGCTTCCCGATCGGCGGAGTGGCCGCCTTCGATCCCGACGCCGGGGTCATTTCGCCGGGCGGGGTCGGCTACGACATCAACTGCGGCGTCCGCCTGCTGCGGACGGACTTCACCGAAGCCGACGTGGCCGCCAAGAGCAAGGAGCTGCTGGCGGCGATCTTCGAAGAGGTCCCGGCCGGGGTGGGGAAGGGCGGCGTCACCAAACTCAACCGGGCCGTCCTCCGCGACATCCTCGCCCGCGGCGCGGAGTGGGCCGTCGAGAACGGCTACGGCCGCAAGGAGGACCTCGAGCGGACCGAAGAGGGCGGCCGGATGGCCGACGCCGATCCCGGCGAGGTCTCCGAGCGGGCCCTCGAGCGCGGCATCACCCAGCTCGGGACTCTCGGGGCGGGCAACCACTTCCTCGAGATCCAGAAGGTCGAGGAGATCCTCGACGAGGCCGCGGCCCGGGCCTTCGGCATCGACGCCGCCGGCCAGGCCATGATCATGGTCCACTGCGGCAGCCGCGGCCTCGGCCACCAGGTGGCGACCGACTTCATCGAGATCCTGGAGAACGCCTTCGGCGTCGCCGGCCTGCCGGACCGCGAGCTCGTCGCGGCGCCCTTCCGGTCGGCCGAAGGGCAGCGCTATTACCGGGCCATGTGCGCCGCCGTCAACTACGCCTTCGCCAACCGGCAGATGATCGCCCACTGGATCCGGGACGTCGTCGCCCGGGTCCTCGGCACGGCCCGGGGCGTCGACCAGGTCTACGACGTCTGCCACAACGTGGCCAAGGTCGAGGAGCACGAGGTCGGCGGCCGCTCGAAGCGGCTGGTCGTCCACCGCAAGGGCGCGACGCGCAGCTTCGGCCCGGGCCGGCCCGAGGTGCCGTCCGTCTACCGCGCCGTCGGCCAACCCGCCCTCATCCCCGGCAGCATGGGGACGGCCTCGTATGTCCTTGCCGGAACGAAGGAGGCCGAGGCCCTCAGCTTCGGCTCGACGGCGCACGGCGCCGGCCGGATCATGTCGCGCCACGAGGCCCTCCGCCGGTTCCGCGGCGAGAAGATCCGGGACGATCTCGCCCGCCGCGGCATCGCGCTGAAGTCGACGAGCTGGAAAGGCGTCGCCGAGGAGGCCGCCGAAGCCTACAAAGATGTCGACGAGGTCGTGCGCGTCTCGAACGAGCTCGGCCTGGGACGGGTCGTGGCCAGGCTCGCCCCCCTCGGCGTCATGAAGGGCTAGCCCGTATCCTCTTGACAGTCCCTCCCGTCCTCGGATATCATCAGCCGTTATAAGTCGCTGAAAAATCCGAACATCGATGCCGAATGACCTGCGGATCGCCATCGTCGCCCACCGGTTCGACTGCCTGGGCGGGATCCAGACGCTCGTCCTCGAGCTCATCGCCGCCCTCAACGAGGCGGGGACCGTGCCGGCGCTCGTTTGGGACGAGCCGCAGGATTGGGACGTGCTCGGGCGGCCCGACGTACGGACGACCTTCGGCGGCGGCCGGCTGCCGGTCAGCTCCGCCAGGCTCCGCCGGCTGCCGGTGCCGCTGGCCCGGATCCTGAGGCCGTGGAGCGTCCGGCATGCCGCGCTCGGCCTGGACCGTTACGATTTCGTCTATTGCTTCGAGAGGGGCGTGAGGATGCCCAAGGGCGTGCCGAACCTGTGCTGGCTGGCCGGCCCCGGGTATTTGCGGCTGCCGGGCGACCGCGTCAACTGGCGCCGCTTCGGAGCGCCCTCCGAGCTCAAGCTCATCCTCAGCCATGTCCTCCATCCGCTCGTCCGGAAGGACCCTCAGACATCCTACGTGACCCACAGCGAATACATCGCCGGCCTCGTCGAGGAGCGATGGGGCGTGCGGCTGCCCGTGATCTGGCCGTCGGCCCGCTCTAGGCGGCTGCCCGCCCCGCCGGAGAAACGGGAGGGGTTCCTTTATCTGTCGCGCCTCGAGGAGCTGAAGCAGGCCGGCACCGTTCTGAACCTGGCCAAGGCCCTCCCGGACCAGCGGTTCACCCTGGCCGGCGCCGTCATCCCCTCGGACCGCGCGTTTCTCGCCCATCTGCGGGGCCGCATCGCCGCGGAGGGGCTTGGAAATGTGGCCATCGTGGAGAACCCCTCCGAAGCGGACGTGGCCGCGCTTCTCGTGAGCCACGAGTTCTTCGTTTTCCCGGCCCATTGGGAGCACTTCGGGATCGTGACCGTCGAGGCCATCCTGGCCGGGCTGCTGCCCCTGGTCCACGACACCGGCGGACAGCGCGAGATCGTCCCCGACGGATCGCTCCGGTTCTTGTCCGACGAGGACCTGCTCGACCGGGCCCGCCGGGTCCTGCGGATGTCGCCGTCCGGGCGGGCCGCGCTCATCCGCGGGCTGCAGCGTCACGCGGAGCCGGGAACCCCGGGACGATTCCGGGAGATCATGTTGCAGAAGGTCCGCGACGTGCCCCATCTCAAGGACCGGCTCGGCCGGCGGAGCGGGGGAGACGCCCTGGCGTCGGTCCTGCCCGTACCTCCCGGAGCTTGACAGGCCTTCCCGGGAATCCCTATCATCCGATCATGACCAGCGACACTCCCGCGCCCGCCAACGGCCTCGCCAGCCGCTCGATCACGGCCGCGTCCTGGGAGTTCGGCTCGGTCATCGGCCAGGCGGTCATGCAGCTCGGCGTCATGGCCGTGCTGGCCCGTCTCATCCCGCCGTCGGGCTTCGGCCTGTTCGCCATCGTCAACACCTCCATCGTCCTGATCTCGCTCGTGGCCGAGATCGGCGTCGGATCGGCCGTCGTCCAGCGGCGGACGCTCACGGAATCCTTCCTCGATACGGCCTTCCTGATCTCGATCGGCCTCGGGGCGCTCGGCACCGTCCTGATGTGGTTCGGCTCGCCGCTCATCGCCCATTTCTTCAAACAGCCGGCGGTCGTGCCCATGGTCCGCGTGGCGGGCTTCGCCCTCCTCATCACCGGCTATGTCACCGTCGCCCAGGCCCTGCTCGAGCGCGAGCTCGTTTTCAAGAAGCTGGCCATCGTCAACGTCGCGTCCTACGCCGTCGGCTACGGTCTCATCGGCACCGCCCTCGCCATCCTGCGGGCCGGGGCCTGGGCCATCGTCTTCGCCTCGCTGGCGCAGAACCTCATCCGGGCCGGGATGCTGCTCAAGATGACCGGGCGCCGTTCGGCCCGGACCTTCAGCCGGGAGGACGGCAAGTCCATCTTCCGGTTCTGCGCCGGGCTCAGCCTCGGCAAGATCTTCAATAGCCTGGCCGGACAAGTCGATTTCCTGGTCGTCGGACGGGTTATGGGGGCCGTGCCGCTCGGCCTCTATCAGATGGGCAACCAGATCATGGACCTGCCCCGCCGGTTCCTTGTCGGGGTCATCGACCGTGTCATGTACTCGGCCTTCACCCGCATCCAGGACGAGGAAGCCCGGATGCGGGCGGCCTACGCCCAGGCCCTGGAGCTGGCCAACGCCGTTCTCGTTCCGCTCGCCGCGTTCATGATCATCGTCGCCCCGGAGGCGGTCGGCCTCGTGCTCGGCGACAAGTGGAAGGACCTGGTCCGCCCGCTCCAGATCATGCTCCTCCAGGTCCCGCTCCGGGCGTCGGTGCGCATGGGGGACATCACCGGCACGGCCGTCGGCAAGGTCTACACGGTCGGCTTCCTGAAGGTCGCTTACGCGGCGATGATCGGCCTCGCCGCGCTCTCAGGTGTCCGCTGGGGCCTGACCGGTGTGACCTGGGCCGTGACCCTTGCCGTCCTCCTGAACCTGGTCATGATGGTCCGGTTCACCATGACCCAGGTGCGGGTCTCGGTCCCGGACTACGGCCGGACGTGGCTCCCCGGGCTGCGGCTCGGGGCCATCGTGGCCGCGGTGGCGCTGCCCTGCGCCTTGATCATGAGGCGCAGCGCGGGGTCGGGGATCCTGACCTTCGCGGCCATCATCGCCGCGACCGGGCTCGCCGTCGGGGCGGCCGTCTGGCTGCGGCCGAGGACCATGGGCGGCGCGGCCTTCCAGGTGGTCATGGATTTCGGCCGCCGCTTCCCCGCCTTTTCGCCGATCAGTCGGAGCCTCCAGAAGCGCGGCCTCCGGCGGACGGAGCCTTGAGGCCATGCGGGTCCTTCTTGCCGGCTACAACGTCGACAGCGCCGTCCTCGCCGAGCTCAAAAAGAACTCGCCGCAGCGCGAGGACGTGACCCCCGAGACCCTCTCCGCCTCCTATGCCCGCATCTCGCGCGATCCGCGTCCGGCCGACGAGCTCCGGGCCGTCGCCCGGGCCGAGGTCGAGCGGGCCCGCCGCTCCAACCAATCCATCATCTTCAAGATGGGCCACCATTCCGTGGCCGAGCACGCCGTCTTCAACTTCGACGTCATCGGCGTCAGCCGTCTGGCCATCGAGGAGATCGAGCGCTTCCGTCTGATGTCCTTCACGGAAAAGTCGCAGCGCTACATCACGCTCGGCGAGGACTTCGTCATCCCCGAGGAGGTCCGGGCCGCGGGCCTGGAGGGCCTCTTCGTCCGCACCGTCAAGGCCCAGAACGCCCTTTATCACCGGCTCTACGCGAGGCTCAAACCGTTCGTCTTCGCCAAATATGCCGCGGCCGCGGCCGAGCCGGGGAACCAGGCCGTTCTTGACGGCTGGGCCAAGGAAGACGCCCGCTACGTCGTCAGCCTGGCGACCCAAGGCCAGCTGGGCCTGACGGCCAACGCCCGCAGCCTCGAGCTCCTCATCCGCCGCTTCGCCGCCAAGGGCCTGGCCGAGCTTAAGGAGCTCAACCTCAAGCTCTACGAGCTGGCCAAGTCGGTCGCGCCGTCCATCCTGCTCTTCACCGATCCGAGCCCGTTCGACGCCGAAACGTACCCCGACCTGGCCGAGGCCGCCGCGCGGTGGACGCGGCGGTCCGGGCCGCCCGGCCGGGGCCGCGGCCCGGCGCGGCGCGTCGTTCTGGCCGAAGCCGCGCCCGACGGGGACACGCGGATCATCGCCGCCCTGCTTCACACCGTCACCCAGCTTCCGTATAACGCGTGCCTCGCCCGGGCCGCCAAGGCGGGCCCGGCCCGACGGAAGGACCTTGTTCGCCGGGCCCTCGAACGCATGGAGTTCTACGATTTCCCGCCGCGGGAATTTGAGCACGCCGATCTCGTCTACGACCTCGTTCTCTCGGCCTCGTGTTTCGCCCAGCTCAAGAGGCACCGCATGGCCACTCTGACGTGGCAGCGGTCCGACCCCGCGCTCGGCGTCACCGTCCCGCCGACGGTCCTGGAGGCCGGCGCGGAGAAGGAATTCCTGTCGGTCATCGACCGGACCAACGAGGCCTATGCCCGCCTCGAGCGGGCCGTCGGGCCGGCCGCCGGCTATGTGCTGACCAACGCCCACCGGCGCCGGGCCCTGCTCAAGGTCAACGTCCGTGAGCTCTATCACATCGCCCGCCTGCGCGAGGACGCCTCGGCCCAATGGGAGATCCGCGGCGTCGCGGCGGAGATGTCGCGGCTGGCGGCGAAGGCCATGCCCCTCGTGTGCCTCCTCATCGGCGGGAAGGATGCTTATCCTGAGATCTATGCCCGGGTCTTCGGCCGCGCGCCGAAAATGACGCCGCCCCGGATCCTCAAATAGCCGGTCGGCTCCGGGCCGCCCTCAAGGCCGCGGCCAAGGCCACGGCCGCTCCGGCCCCCCTGACGGCGTCGACGGGTGAGACGCCGTGCCAGACGAGGCCGCGGGCTGCGTCGACGGCGTGGAAAGACAAGGCGCTGACGAAGGAGACGGCGAGATAGGCGGCCAGCCCGATCCCGGCCCACCAGAGGCAACGGTGCGGGCCCGGCCTGCGCACGGCCCTTATAAAAAGGAGGAAGAGCCCCAGCGAGGCGGCGGCCGTCGCCGCGGTGAGGGCCTCCTGGAAGGGTTTCCGGATCTCATAAACCCCCCGTTCCTCCGCCAGCTGCCGGCCCCATGCGGCGACGTGACCGGCCATCCCGGAAAGCTCGATGATCGCGGCCGCGGCGAAGAGGACGGTCAAGCCGAGCCAGGCGGTTTGTTCGACGGTTGCACCGGGGCCGGAACGCATGGCCGCCTTTGCGGCGGCGAGCGCCCCGGCGGCGAGAAGGAGGCCGAGAACCGGATGGACCCAAACCGAGGGACGCCCTCGTGGCCTGGGCGGCCTCGCCTGAGCCCGGGCCGTTTCAGCGGCCGTCGGATAGCGGTAGACGGGCGTCCTCCGCAGGCCCGGCGCCGGCCTCTGG
>Ga0209610_1001202_pt1 | contig 13385 bp, 11 predicted proteins | sample LakKivw275mmetaG_FD_184137 | JGI IMG/M metagenome (GOLD analysis project Ga0209610, IMG submission 184137) | Anoxic lake water microbial communities from Lake Kivu, Rwanda to study Microbial Dark Matter (Phase II) - Lake Kivu water 275m metaG... | ecosystem: Environmental > Aquatic > Freshwater...
GGTCAAATCTTTATTCTTGACAGTTAATTTAATTAACTGTCAAGAATAAAGATTTGACCCCACTCCTTTTATATTATTTTTTATAGGTAAGCTTCATTAACTTAAGAAGTTCTACATATATTATCGGAGCTAAGGATAAAATAACCACTATCCACCACTGATTTAAAGTTAACGGAACTGTTTTAAAAATAATTTGCAAGGAAGCAATTGAAATTACGAGTAATTGTAAGATACCGGAAATAAAAATAGCCATAATTAAATATAGATTAGTAAATAAACCTAATTTAAAAATAGAATATTTTTCAGAACGAGAGTTTAATGATTGATATAACTGAGAAAAGCTAAGAGTGGCAAAGGCCATAGTCCTGGCAATATCCAGAGAATAAAAGGAAATACCAATATAAAAAGCACTTAAAGAAAGTAATCCGATAAAAATACCCTGCGAAAAGATATTAAAACCCATTTTACCAGAAAATATTCCCTTATTCGGATCACGAGGTGGTCTTCTCATAATATCTTCTTCCGCAGGATCTAGACCCAGGGCCAGGGCAGGCAGACCATCAGTGACTAAATTCACCCAGAGTATCTGAATAGGAATTAATGGACTAGGTAGTCCAATCAAAATAGCACCAGAAATAGCAATTATTTCGCCCAGATTGCAGGAGATTAAATAATGGATAAATTTTTTAATATTTTGATAAATTTTTCTTCCTTCTTCTACGGCTCCTACAATAGAAGCAAAATTATCATCGGTCAGGATCATATCAGAAGCTTCTTTGGTTACATCTGTCCCGCTAATACCCATCGCTACTCCAATATCCGATTCTTTTAAGGCCGGAGCATCATTTACTCCATCTCCGGTCATTGCTACTATTTGTTTATTCTTCTGTAAAGCGCTAACGATACGACGTTTATGACGTGGAGATACCCGAGCAAAGATAGTAGTATTTCCCACCGCCTCTTCTAATTCAGATTGCGACATTTTTTCTAATTCTTCTCCGGTAATAATCCTATCTCCCGAACGATATATACCCAGTTCAGAAGCGATTGCTTTGGCGGTAAGAGAATAATCTCCGGTAATCATAATCGGAAGAATACCAGCTTTCATACAAATTTTTACTGATTCAATAGCTTCTTTACGCGGCGGATCAATCATAGCTATTAATCCTAAAAAGATTAGTTCTTTTTCAGCATCTTTTATTTCTTTAATTTCGTCAAGGTTTTCTTTATCCACATCCACAAATCTATAAGCTATGGCTAAAACTCGTAAGGCTTCCTCTGCCAATTCTCTATTCTGAGATAAAACCTTATTTTTTATGGATTCTTCCATTTCTTCTTTCTTGCCATTTTTCTGATAATAAGTGCAAAAACTTATCACTTGATCAGGAGCTCCTTTGACAAAAATAATCTGACTTCTATCAGGTGTCTGATGAAGAGTAGACATCTGTTTACGATCTGAATCAAAAGGAAATTCTTTTATTAGAGGATAATCCTCTTCCATTTTTTTCTTATCATAACCAGCTTTAGCAGCAGTTACTACCAAAGCACCCTCGGTAGGATCACCAATAATTTCCCACTGTTCATTATCATTATTCTTTTGCAGTTCGGCATTATTGCAAAGGACTGCTCCTCTTAGCAATAAGGATAAATCTGGGTCTGTTTGCGGTTGAATCTCTTGCTCAGTTTGATAAAATTTCCCCACCGGCTGATAACCTTCTCCTTCTACTTCAATATTTTTCTCCGGAAGAACTAATTTTCTCACTGTCATCTGGTTCTGAGTTAAAGTCCCGGTTTTATCCGAGCAAATAACTGTCGTAGCACCTAAAGTTTCTACTGCTGGTAAACGCCGGACAATAACATTCTTTTTTATCATTCTCTGTACTCCGAGAGCTAAAACAACCGTTACCACTGCTGGTAAGCCTTCTGGAACCGCGGCTACAGCCAGAGAAATTCCGACAAGAAACATCTCAAAAAATTCAATACCGCGTAAATAACCTAATAAAACCACAAACCCCACCACAATTAATATAATCAAACCAAGTTTTTTGCCAACTTGATTTAATTTCTTCTGTAAGGGAGTTTCCTCTTGTTTCTGTTCTTCTAACATCCCCGCAATTTGACCCATCTCTGTTTTCATCCCCGTAGCAACTACAATCCCTCTGCCTCTTCCGGAGATAACTGCAGTCCCCATAAAAGCTAGATTATTCCGATCCCCTAGAGAAACATTTTCTTTATCTATTAACTCACTTTTCTTTTCCACTGGCACTGATTCACCGGTTAGGACAGCCTCCTGTATTTTAAGATTAGTAACCTTAGAAAGACGAAGATCAGCGGGTATATGGTCACCAGATTCTAAAAGGACAACGTCACCTGGTACTAATTGAGTGGCTTCGATCCTGGCCTGTTTTCCATCTCTTATTACCAAAGCATTGGATGTGGTCATCTTCTTTAAAGCAGCCAGTGACTTCTCTGCTTTATACTCCTGGACTACTCCTAAAGTAGCATTTAAAATTAAGATTATAGCAATAACAATAGCATCACTTACTTCTCCTAAAATAAATGATACCAGGGCAGAAATCAGTAAAATAAGAACCAGAACATCTTTAAACTGCCCTAAAAACATATCCCAGGGAGTGCGACCTTTCTTTTCCTCCAGTTGATTGGGTCCCACCTCATCCAATCGTTTCTTCACTTCCGGAGAGGATAATCCTATTTTTAGATCAGTTTTACTGTTCTGAACAACCTCACCGATAGATTGCTGATAATATTTTTTCATTTAGTTTGTCCTCTTATTATTAATTATTCTCTCTTTTTCCAAAAAACATTTCCTTCCAAAAAAAACATCTCTAATTCACCTTTTTCACCAAGAAAAGAAAGATATGATTTTATGGTGCTGGAAAGCTGATTCAGTAAAATCAGAATAACTCCTTTTATTTTCTTAAATCTTCCGAACGATCAAAAGAAATCCGATAGGTTTCCAAAATTTCATTATGTGTATTCTCTTCCATTTCCTGGTCAATCACGACTTGTTGACCCCATTTATCTTCAAATATAATATAGGGATCCAGGCTGTTTTCCACTTTTTTTATCAGATCGTTTAAATTCCATATTTTTTCGCCATTAACTCTATCTACCACCCAGCTATTTACATTTTGATAGCCTTCATTCACATTGGCAGCCAGAGTTTTTAATAAAACCACTACTTGTTGACCTTCCTTTTCGGGAATATTATTATTCAGTAATGGAAAAATTAATTCTTTGGGTGCAGATTGATACCACTGTGGGCCCCAGATATTCAGTAAATTTTTACTCAAGGGACAAAAAATGAGGCCGCCATAAATATAATAAGAAGGTAATGTTTCATACTCTTCCATAGGAACAAGTTGATCTTTTTTTAAAGAACGGAAGAGATTCAAATCAAGGGATATTTTTTTACCCTCTCTTAAAACTTCCATCTGAATTTTCTCTCCAATTTGCTTTTGCTGAATAACATAAGTCAACTGAGTTCGTTCATTGGGACGGAACTCTATGGTTCCATCATTACCAACCGCATAATTTCCGATGGAAAGTAAAACATCGTCGGCCTGTAAATATCCATCGGCCGGGGATCCGGGGATGATCTGATTGATCAGAACACCACTGAGGCCTTCCTCCATTTGATAATATTTTCTTAAACCCTTATTTTCCATATCCTGTAGACTAACTCCCAGACTGGGGTAACCATCATAAGTACCGTCCTTCAAATCATCAAAAAAGTGACGGATAACCGGAACCGGCACCATATACCCGATATTCTGGGAAGAAGAAATACCCTGCATGACCACACCTACAATCCTATTATCCACCAGAACCGGACCACCGCTATTACCCGGATTGATTGCCGCATCGATTTGACCGGCTAAAAATGTCAAAGAACTATGGACATAAGGTTGATGTTCAATTCGAGAAATAATGCCTTTGGTAATACTCAACATATCACCACCCATGGGAAATCCATAGACCAAGACTTCCTGCTGGGTTTCAGGTAATTCACCAAATAACAAGACAGGTTCCCCTTCAAAAAAGGCGGGGTCTTCTACTTTTAAGAGAGCCAGATCGGTTAAATGTGAAACGGCAACTACTTCCGCCTGGTAACGTTCGGTTTCTCCATATTTCCGGACCTGCAAGAAAGTATGATCACTCACCACATGGGCATTGGTCAGAATAAGATTATTCTCAATAATACATCCTGATCCTGAACCACCCTGGGGTCCCTGCATACTCCAGGGATTATAGTAATCTGGTGAATTACTGACTACATACACTTTAACAATTGCTTCCCTGACATCTAAAGATGTCATGGCACCGGATACCGGGAAGGTAATACCAAATAAGAAAATGATAATAAAAAAGAATATTAACCTGACTTGATACAAATTGTGGAAAAGTAAATAGGTCTTTAAACCTCTTGAGCCATTTTGTTTTTTCATAATATTAACCTCTTTATCTAAAAATAATAATTAATTAACTCATTACCAATGCGGGACTTTTATCCATTTTAACATGAATACTTAGCAAATCAAAACATATTTGGAATAAGAAATATTTTTATTCCAATATTAAGTTAAATAATGGAATAAATCAAGGTAAGATATCTTTATTTTTTCTACAAAAAATTATTACGTTCCTCATGATATTCGTGTGTGTTTATGGTTTATGAGGTCTATAGTTATAAAATACTTTTTTAACTATAGACACCCTATTTTCTATTTTCCAAAAAAATTAAAAATATTTTATAAAAATATTGATTCGGATTGACTTTTAAAAACGCTTATGTTAAAATTTTAAAAAGTTTAAAACTGAATGATAGAACATTGAAATAATACATAATCAATTTAGTTTCGATTCCATGACTCTAAAGTCTTGGCAGACTAAGAACATGGAACGATAGGGTATACCAGGAAACAGGTATGCCTCCCATTATGGAAAGAAATTAAATTTATTTTTAATTCATGGTCATTAAAAAAAGGCTTCCATAATGGAAGCCTTTTTTATTGTATTGATGGATTTATAGAAAGGGAGTGATATAGAACTGCTGAGATATTATTAATCTTTTAAAATGAAACTTATATCTTTTAAAAATGGAGGATGAAATACATGTCAAATCGTAAAATTCAGAGAATATTGGTTACACTATTTGTTGTTTTGATGTTATTTTTTCAAACAGTAAGTTCTGTTTCAGCTAGTGATCCATTACAGGGAGAGCTGGTTATTCTTCATGCCGGTAGTTTAACCGTGCCAGTAGATAATTTAAAGAAGGAATTTAATAAAATAAATCCTGATGTAGAGATTAAAACTGTGCCTGGTGGAAGTGTAGCACTTGCACGGATGCTTACAGAACTTGGTCAAAAGGCCGATATCTTCATGTCAGCAGACTATATGGTTATTAATACACTTTTGATTCCTAAATTTGCTGATTGGAATCTTCTCTTTGCTGAAAATGCCATGGTAATTATGTATACAGATAAAAGTAAACATGCCGATGAGATCAATGATCAAAACTGGTATGAAATTTTAACTAAGGAAGGTGTAGAATACGGATATAGCAATCCAGATATGGATCCTTGTGGATATCGTTCAGTTTTATTGTTTCAATTGGCTGAAAATTACTATCAAAAAAAGGGTATTAACCAATCCTTATTAGATCATTGTCCTGAGAAAAATATTCGCCCAAAATCAGTAGAACTCATTGCACTATTGGAAACAGGTGCCCTTGATTATGCCTTTGAATACGAATCCGTAGCATTACAACATCAATTAATGGATAAGAAATTTAAATATCTTAAACTGCCAGCTGCTATCAACCTAAGTTCTCTTAATTATGTCGAAGATTATGCCAAGGCAACCGTAGAAATCGCTGGTACAGAACCAGGGAAGACCACCGTTGTAAAAGGAGAGCCTGTTGTTTATGGCTTGACCATGCCTCTTAACGGTGAAAACCGAGAGAATGCCTTAGCCTTTATGAAGTTTTTACTTACTCCTGACCAGGGTTTAAAGGTTTTGCTTGACTCAGGACAACCGGTTCATCAAATTGAAGTGGTTACCGGAAAAGAAAAAATTCCTCAGGAATTAATTGAGCTGATACCCTAGTTTTTTTGTATACTAAAATATTAACAGCCCGAAGAATAGAAATTAACCATTCGGGCTGTTTCAAGTTAGATAAAATATTGGATAGATCTTGTTTAACTCTTTCACTTGTGTAGATAAGTTAGGTACTAAATTAAAGAAGCTCGATCAATAAGGGGATATTAAGTTGGGAAATCGATCAGAATTCATTTATATTGTCGCAGCTATTACCGGATTTATCGTTTTGTTTTTTAATGTTTTTCCTATTATCAATACCTTTTACTGGACTGATATCCATACTTTGAAGGAGGCTATGGTCAACCGGGAAATACTTGTCAGTATCTGGTTAAGCGTGAAATGTGCCTCAATTACTACCATCATTGCCTTTTTATTGGGCATTCCTCTGGCTTATTATCTAGCCCGGCATGAATTCCAATTGAAGAGTTTAGTAGAAAGTTTAGTTGATATTCCTATGGTTATTCCTCATACGGTTGCCGGAATCTGTCTTTTGACTGTTTTAAGCCCTCGCAGCCCCATTGGACGTTTTTTAGAGGAAAATCATATCGAAACACTAGGAACGGAAGCGGGTATTGTGATAGCCATGCTTTTTGTCAGTATGCCATTACTGGTTAATTCAGCTAAGAATGCCTTCAAGTGGGTTCCCACCCGGATGGAAAATGTATCCCGCAGCTTGGGTGCCAGCCAGTTGCGGACGTTTTTTGGTATCACCTTTGTTCTATCATGGCGCGGTATCTTAAGCGGGATGATCGTTACCTGGGCTCGGGCGATTAGCGAATTTGGGGCAGTGATTATCCTAGCCTATCACCCCAGGATTGCCCCTACCCTGATTTATGAAAGATTTACTACCTATGGCATGAAATATGCAGTACCGGCTAATATTATCTTGATTTTTATCAGTATCATTATCTTTATAATATTACGGCTGGTATCGCTGGGAGAGAAAGAGAGACATGATACAAATTAAAAATCTCAATATTCGGTTGGGAAAATTTCAAATAAAAAATGTGAATTTGCAGGTTAGAAAAGGAGAATTTTTAGTCCTTTTGGGTCCAACAGCGGCCGGCAAAAGTGTTATTATTGAATCGATTGCCGGTTTAATTCCTATACAGAGTGGAGAAATTATTATTAATAATAGAGAGGTTACCTATTTAAGACCCGAACAAAGGAATACCTCTATTTGCTATCAGGATTATAGTCTTTTCCCCCATATGAATGTCAGAAAAAACATTTGCTATGGATTAAAATTTAAAAAGGATAAAAATAATCCTCAATATCAGAGAAATTTCAAAGACTTAATTGGCCTTTTAAAATTGGAAAACATATTAGACCGGTTGCCCCTTAATCTAAGCGGAGGTGAACAGCAACGTGTATCCCTGGCTAGAGGATTGATTGGGGATCCGAATATTCTACTGTTAGATGAGCCATTATCTGCATTGGATCCCAATACTAAAGCCTCAATTCAGGAAGAGTTAAAAAAGATTCACCAGACTATACACACCACTATTATCATGGTGACCCATGATTTTATCGAAGCAAATTACCTGGCTGACCAAGTTGCGCTGGTTCATGAGGGGGAAATTGTTCAACAAGGATATATTAAAGATATTTTTCAGCATCCAGACTCTATCTTTGCTGCTCAATTTATTGGTGTAAAAAATATTTTCCGAATTGACGACCTGGCAGAATTTTCATTCTTTGGTCTTAAGAACCCGGGTTATATCGGTATCCGACCAGAAAACATTTATATTGATCTCCAGCCGCTTGTCACGGATTATCATTTCCAGGGAACGGTTGGCAATTTACAAAATAACCAGGTCTATATGGAAATAGAATGCTGTAATTTCAAAAGAAACTACCTCTCTTATCTGACTATTAACCGTTTTTTTGAACTGGAACTAAAAAAGGGGATGCCAATTCATTTCGGATTTAACCGCGAACACCTGATTTTAATTCAATCAGCTGAGCAACCTTAAACCAAGTAAAGAGGGTTTTTTAAGAATCCATCTTTTAGTTCTGGAGTTTAGTGGTCTTAATCTTCTAATATTCCTATTACCGGAAATTTTTCCAGCAATTCAGCTCCATGGGGAGCTGCATTTAGTTCTTCTGTTAAATCTACACCAGCATTATGGAGTGCTTGATGTTTTCCTTTTTTCCATAAAAAACTATCAGATACATCATAGACTTTTCCCCGATAAGATATAAAGATCGGTATCCCGTTTTCACCATTATACCTGCTTAATTCTGCCTGTGTAAATTTTTTCAACTAATAGGTCTCCCAATTTAAAATAAAAATTTGCAAAAAAGGTTCTCTTGTTGCATTAAGGAAACCTTTTTTGCATATTATTCGTGTCGATCTTATTTCAAAAATTTTGAAACAAATGGAGAAGTTTCTCCCCGACGCAAGAAATGACCGGAAGGTCCTTCTCCCAAGAATTCAGAGAACCAGGACTCATGTTCTATCTCTTCATTGAGAATTGCTTGAGCTAAATCGTAAGTGCGATGGTCTTTGCCGGCCGTCATATTACAAATTTGAGTATAACCCCGCACTGCACATCTCTCTGCTCCTACCAAAACCTCTAATATCTTCCGAACATCTGTCGGGTCATCAGGTAAATATGCCGGAGGACAGGCAGAAATATCGTGAAAATCATTCATATTTCGAGGCAATTTTCCGCCTAATTCGTAAATACGTGGAACTAAAGCCTCAAAATGATTACGGTCCTCAATCCTCGCTGTTTCAGCAATCTCTTTAACCCCTTCTCCCTCCAAACCAATTAGATTAAATCTAAGTATAGTGTAATAATAGAAAGTGGTTAATTCTGCAGAAGCATTTTTTATTAAAAGCTCAAGTAGCTGGTCAACATTAATTCCAGATCTCTCTACCACTTCTCTGGTAACCTTAGCCATTTTTTTCCCCTCCTTTTTTAATATTACCTTCTTATAATTGTTTAAATTGAATAAAATCAATCTAAAAACATCACCTTCCTTTCTTACTTACTCAATTATTTGTAAATTTTTCTTGCTTAAATTAATAGTAAAATTTTTATTCAAAATATTTATTTTAAGACAATTCAATAATCTTTTTTCACCACTGATTAATTAAAGTTCGGAATATTTCGAGGTGCCTCCAGACAGCCGAAATATTTTACATCACTACCCCATAAAGCATAATATTCTATCAGAATTTTTCTTTTCCTTCGATTTTTAATTTTTTTCTGCTGACCCAGACGAAGCCCTGGTCTGCAGTGATAACTGCAACATCTACCGGACCGCCTACACCGGGCATATCTCCCGGATTAGCTATGATGCCATCGGAAAAACGCTGCAGTGCTGAAGTAGTCTGGATCATTAAAGTACAAAAGTCTATGGCATCCTGCAAGGTCATGGTCCCCCACTGAATAGCATATTGTAAGCTCCCCAGTTGTTTTCTTATTTCATCTTGCCCCAGCTTCTGTACTGCTTCACTAATAAATTTTAAATTATTAATTCTTCCATCAAATCCTAAAACAATTCTGGAAACTACATCAGTTTGACCGATCCAGCTTGCTCCATATTCTTTACTTTTTTCTCTACTATCTCGTTTTTTCTGAACCTCACCAGGGATAAGACAACTATAGACTTCGTGAGAACCATCTTTATTAAATCCTGCTACCAGAAGGTTAATGGTATCAATTCCCCCGATTCCATTTTTTAAATTCCCCTGCAAGTCTTTAAATTGGAACTTAATCATATAATTTTCTTGTTTAACTTCCAAAACTTCAAAACCCTGTCTTACCAAATCGCTATTAATCTTTTCTACCGCATCATCTAACCTCTTCTGCCAATCATATTTTTTATTAAAAAGACTATGTAATCTATCCGTAGCATCTCTTACGTTCAACTTTTCTACCTCGGTTTCTCTTTTAAATTGCTCGACAAATTTACTGACATTTTTCATTACTCCATCTTCCGGTAAAAAAGCCAACCCGGTTACAATTAATCCTATCCTTCCATTCAATTGAAAAAGCTTAGAAGCATTATCACTTCCGATTCGGCCTATTCCCTTACTGTTACGGTAAGATTGTCGGCTATCAGCAGCTAAAACAATTCCCTCTGGAGTAGTAGTATTTATTCCTAATGACATATTATCATCTCCATTTTAATTTGTTCTTTACTTTTCCTTTTTTTCGTCCTCAATAATTTTAATAATCTTTAGTAATATTTCTATTCGTGGCTGAGCATTAATATGGACAAATACTTCTAATGCCTCCTGATAATACTTTAATGCCTCCTTAGACTGACCTAAAGTAATATACACCAGCCCTATGTTGCCAAGATTAGTGGCTATACCTTCTTTATATCCTATCTTTCTATTTATCTTTAGTGCTTTCCGATAATAATTTAGGGCTTGATTGATTTCCCTTAATTTACTGTAGGTAAGACCAATATTGTTAAAAATATTGGCTATCCCTTCTTCATATTTCATCTTTTTATTAATCTCTAAGGCTTCTTGATAAAATTTTAAGGCTTCCTCGGTTTTGCCTAAATCATTATATACTACCCCAATATTGTTTAAGCTATTGGCTATACCCGGTTCATCTTCAATCTTCTGGTTAATCTCTAAGGCTTCTTCTTGAAATTTTAAGGCTTCATCATGTTTACCTAAGTCATTATATACCGTACCTGTATTACTAAGATTATGGGCTATTCCTTCTTCGTATCCGAGCTTTTTATTAATCTCTAAGGCTTGCTGGTAATATTCTAATGCTTCATCGGGTTTTCCTAGGTTATGGTAGATGTTTCCTATGTTGCCAAGAGCAATTGATTTTGCTGGGAATCTGGCAATTTTATTTTCTGCTCTTTTAAAAATATTTAATGATTCTCTAAAATGTTTTTCCGCTTCTTTCAATTTAGATAAAAAGTAATAACAGTTGCCCATAAGGATATTGAGGGCAAGTCTGTCTTCTTCTGTGACACTGGCATTATTCAGACATTCCCTATATGACTCAATGGCTTCCTTAAATTTATATTCTTTTTCATACCTTTGACCTGTTTGAAAAGAATCTACTAATAAGGAATTTCTTTCCAGAGTATCGATCAAAGTCCTAGGTAAATTTCTATTAAATAATTCCTGTCTTTCGTATAAACGATTATAAAGAGCTTCTCTTTTAGATTTTTTTTCTTTAGCCTTTTTATCTTTTATTATCATATATGCATCAAAGATAATTATTAAGGCACAGAAAGCCCATAACCATATCTTTATTTCCATAGTTATATTTTTTAGCTTAAATAGATAAGCTGCAAAAATTATTGGTGCTAATATTGAAATAAAATTTAATAATGAATTCATATTTTAACTCCTTGATAATGTTTAATTATCCTTCATTAAGAGAAAAAATATGTATTTTTTAATTTATTTTGTAAGGGGCGAATCTAACCGCCGCCCCGATAATCTTGTGAGCTTGATAAATTAAGTTCCTACATATTATTTGACAAAGAATTCGATAAATCGAATTCTGCCATTTTGTCTAAAGCCTCACCAGCTAAACGATACACCAACCACTCATCCATAGGTTTTGCACCCATATGGTCATAAAATTTTCGAGCAGGATTCCATTTTAAAACAACCCATTCCATTCTAACACATTTGTGTTCTTTGGCAATATGGGCACAATATCTAAATAAGGCAGTACCAATTCCTTGTCCTCGATATTCCTCAGAAACATATACATCTTCTATATAAAGACCGGGTCGCCCCATAAAAGTAGAAAAATTATAAAAGTATAGAGCATAACCCGCGGGCTTTCCTTCAATTTCTGCTATGAGGACCTGGGCATATAATTTATCTCCAAAAAGGGTTTCTCGGAGAGTATCTTCAGTGGCAACTACTTCTTTAGACATTTTTTCATATATTGAAAGTTCCTTTATAAATTTAAGAATTAAGGGGACATCCTCTACGGAAGCCTTTCGAATATTCAGATTGACCTCTTCAGATTTTTTCATAATTTCCCTCTTTTTAATTGAATTTCTTCCAATTATAGATAGTATAATTATAATAGAGAATTACTTATATTTTTTTACACCCCTTTTAAACCGATTTCCTCCGCAACTTCCTGCATACCGGCAATGGTATCTGCAATAAGGTCAGTTATTTCCATTCCTAACCTTTGAGCACCTTGCTCAATAACAGATCTATTTACCCCAGCAGCAAATCTTTTATCTTTCCATTTTTTCTTCACCGATTTTACTTTTACATCCATGACACTCTTGGAAGGTCGAACTAAAGCCGTAGTTACTACCAGCCCGGTAAGCTCATCTACAGCATAAAGAACTTTTTCCAGTTCTGTTTGTGGTTCAACATTTGAACAGAGTCCCCAGCCATGGCTTACTACCGCTCGAATATATTCTTCAGGCCAGTTTCTTTCTTTTAGTATTTCTTCGCTTTTATGGCAGTGCTCTTCGGGAAATTGCTCATAATCAAGGTCATGAACCAGACCAACAATCCCCCATTTTTCTTCATCTTCTCCTCGCTTGCGAGCAAAATAGCGCATAACTCCTTCTACAGCTAAAGCATGTTTTAGCAGACTATCATTTTTGTTATATTCCGTGAGTAATTGAAAAGCCTCTTCCCGAGTTGGAACCTTTGAACTCATCTTATTTCCTCCTATCTGCTTTTATTTTTCCCAGGGGACGGTTATCTGGGAATAGAAAACTATCCCCTGTTCTTTTCTAAAATTTTACTTCAACGTTTTCTCTTTCTTCTCCTTCTGTTTTGAAATAAGGTCTACCCTTGAACCCAAATAGACCAGCAATTATTGAAGTAGGTACTTTCACTATAGCTATATTAAATTTCATAGTAGTGTCATTATAGAATTGTCTTGAGTAGCTTATCTTATCTTCAGTATCCTTAAGTTGATTTTGTAAATCCAGGAAGTTTGTACTGGCCTTTAAATCAGGATAATTTTCAGCTACAGCAAATAGTCTGCTTAAAGCACCGGTCAATTCTGAATTTGCTCCCAATTTTTCCTCTGGTGTTTTTGCTGATAAATACTTAGTCCTGGAGGCGGTTACTTCTTCTAATGTTTCTTTCTCATGCTGAGCATATCCTTTTACAGAACTCACTAAACTAGGAATTAGATCAAATCTTCTTTTTAACTGAACATCAATTTGAGCCCAGGAATTATCAACTCTCCCTCTTAATATTATTAATGAATTATAAGTCAACACTCCCCAAATCGCAACAAAAACAATAATGATTAGTCCTATAGTCATAAAAATAC
>Ga0209610_1001203_pt1 | contig 13373 bp, 17 predicted proteins | sample LakKivw275mmetaG_FD_184137 | JGI IMG/M metagenome (GOLD analysis project Ga0209610, IMG submission 184137) | Anoxic lake water microbial communities from Lake Kivu, Rwanda to study Microbial Dark Matter (Phase II) - Lake Kivu water 275m metaG... | ecosystem: Environmental > Aquatic > Freshwater...
CTTGTACTCTAAAATCTTGTCGTTGCTCAGTTCCATCCTGTTAGATATCATATTGCTGATTTATATCCTTTAACCCAATATCTACCATGCATTTGAGGTCAAGGTTAACGCATTTGTACGGCCGGTTGAGGGTGTTTCTTGAGGCGATAAGGTTACGAAATTGCCTTATCGTTTATTTTGGCGTTCTTGTCGGTGCAACGGTAACGCTCGCTAAACTCCCGCTTGATTTGGATGTGCACCTCGCCGCAGCGGCAGCATTTCTGATAACTGGCGGTGGCAACGCGATTAATGATTATTTCGATATCGACATAGACCGCATAAATAAACCGGAAAGACCACTTCCGTCAAACAGGATGTCAAAGAGCGACGTGCTGATGCTGTCACTAACCATGTTCTTCGTCGGTTTGTGGATTTCGAAGTATGTAAATACGTACTGTGCGTTTATAGCGGTCGTAAACGCTGCGGCACTTATCCTGTATGCGAAATTCTCGAAAAATATTTTGATCGTTTCGAATTTTGTTATAAGTTATCTTGTTGCATCCGTGTTTATCTTTGGTGCTTTTTCAGCGTTTGATGGACCCATCTGGAAAGCGCCGTTTATCGGAATTCTCGCTGTTCTCGCAGCATGCGCATTTTTCATGACATTCTCGCGCGAAATCGTAAAGGACATAGAGGACATTGAGGGCGACAAAAAATCAAACGCAAGAACCCTGCCCATTGTCGTGGGGATGAAAAAATCAAGATACGTAGCAATTTTGTTTGCCGCGGTGGCGATACTGCTCAGTTTCCTGCCCGTCGTGCTGCCGCTCGGTGAATTTAACACCGGCATTTACAAAAAACTCATAATACCGGCGGACAGCGTTTTTATCGCCGCCCTTACGCTAAGCCCGAAAAAAAGCCAGAGGGTTATGGTCCTCAGCATGGTTTTCGCGCTGGTTGCGTTCTTTTTGGGGAATCTAGCGTGATTTATTTTTTAATAGTCTAATTGTTAAAATCTTAAAGTTAAAGTTGCAGTGCTATCGAGGATAGCACAAAGGAAGAGTAGGGTTGATAAGGGCGAGAAACCTGTGGGGTCTTGCCCTTATGCCTCAGTAGCTCAGTAGGTAACGCACAGCCCTTTCTTAAAAAGAAAGCGCTGGCGGAAAGAATGTAAAATGCAGTGCGGCTGAAGCGAAGCGAAATGCCGCACAAAGCGTCAACCGATTTTGCGGTTGCCTCAGTAGCTCAGTAGGTAACGCGCAGCCTTTTTCTTTTAGGAAAAGAAAAACGCTGGCGAAAAAGAAAAGGAGATGTAGGGTTGATAAGGGCGAGAAACGTAGTGTCTTGCCCTTATGCCTCAGTAGCTCAGTAGGTAGAGCGCGTGCTTGGTAAAACCTTTTCTTTCTTGTAAAGAAAGAAAAACGTTTACGAAAAAGATGGAACTTGAGGGGTTACAAATAGCACGAGGTCGCGAGTCCGATTCTCGCCTGGGGCTTTTTCAATTCAAATTTAAGTTTTTAGAATGACGGCTTTTCCTGCACTATATGAGGAGATATGATGATTTATGATTCTTCTCTCTGTTTTATTTTCTGATTTTTCATACAATAACATGCCCGTAAAGACAGCGATGTCAGATATCGCGAACCACGTCAAAAAAATTATAGACGACTTAAACAACGTGGAAATAGAAAATATGCTGGACCGCATACACCGGGCAAAAAGAATTTTTCTCATGGGTACTGGACGTTCAGGCATGGCTGCCAAGGCGTTCGCAATGCGCCTTGCTCAGATGGGTCTCAATGCTTATGTTGTCGGGGAAACCGTAACTCCGGCAATAACGAAAAACGATTTATTCATCGCGATATCGGGTTCCGGGGAAACGGACTCCGTGGTCAACGCCGCAAAAATCGTGAAGAAGATAGGGGCGAAGGTGCTGGTCGTCACTTCATATCCGGAGTCAACCCTTGGCAGGTTGGCGGACAACATCGTTAAGGTTAGGGGCAGAACGAAAATCGACATAGAACGCGACCACCTGAAAAGCCAACTTGAGGGCAAACACATGTCCCTGACACCGCTCGGAACGCTCTTTGAGGATACGGTGATGATTTTTCTGGACGGGATAACCGCCGGACTGATGTACAAACTCGGCAAGGATGAGATTTACATGAAAAACCGGCATGCGACGCTTGAGTAATCAACGGATTTTGAAACGCAAAATCGCTGCAATTCCGCCGAGAGCATCCAACTTTTGACCCGCCTCTGTTTCGTGGTTCAGGATGTGCACGAAACCCCGGGAATTCTTGACCCTTTGCATCGGTTCTTCGATTTTTTCTCTATTGTTGAGGAAAAAAGAATCCGTCAGCAGCAGCGTTTCAACAGCGCCGAAACTTATAGCATTAAGCACGTCGTTAAACCCGTAAACCCCTAAACCGGAATCCCTGCCTACGTGTTCAAGCAGTTTCTCCATCAATTGCGCATCCCTGGCGATTGTCAGTTTTTCCACAACCTTGTTTACGGCCTTGCGCTTTAGCACTTCCTGGACGCCGGTTCTGCCGTGCGAGCCTATGTTTTCAACGGTCGAGATTTCCGCAAGTTCCGGATACTTTTCCGACAGGAATCTGTGGAAATTGTCTTTTTCAAAGCCTGTTCCGGCTATTATTATCGCCGAGATTTTTTCCTGTTGGTTAAGTCCGGAAATGAAACCCGCAGATTCCGTGTAAAAGTCAATCTTCCGCGAATCCCTGCCCTTCGGCTCGTCTTTTCCACCGATGACCTTCGACATCTCGTAGTACTTTATCGCGGATTCCCTTACCAAACCGAGAGTTACCTCGCCCTCGTCTATCACCACTACCATGACCCTTGGTTTTAATGCGGTTTCTTCCGCGTTCTTCAGGCAATCGATTTCGGAACCCAGCCATTTTTCCTTTTTTACGGACAGAATCGTGTCGGGCTCGACATTGAAGGTGTGGTGTGAACCTACAGCAACAACGTCTTCCGGCCCTTCCGTGATTGTTCCGGAAATTCTTAAAGTGTCGGAATCTGACCTGAACTCGGTTTTTTCGGTTTTTACGGTTATGCTCACGCTTACTCGCTCACTCTCGCTTCTGAGCCGGTCATCGGAAGATTTCACGCGCCGCACGGTGTGTCCCCTCACCAAATCTCCCGGCTGAACTATCTGGCTCAGGTACCACAGGTCGTCAAGGTTCTCGACCTTTACCTTCACTATGCCGTGCTTGAGATCCCTGTGAAGAATTTTCATGTTATTGATTGAGTGATAACGAACGGTAGTATTTATATAAGTAGGAAGAATCATTAAAAGGTGGTTCTTATGGAGCTAAAAAAAACATTTTCAAGGAAAAGAACGATATTCCTGTTGTTGTTCTTGGTGATGGTTCTGATAGGTAAAAAAATCAACTTTTCCCCCGTGATTGGGGCGGAAAACCAATACTTCACGCTGTTCCAGTTTTTTGGTCCAATAACGGGTTCATTTCTTGGACCGGTTTTTGGCGCCGTTTCTGTTTTAGGGGCAGAGGTTGCGGATTTTTTGATCACGGGCAAGGCACTGAATCCGATAAACCTCGTTAGGCTGACGCCCATGCTCTTCGCTGCATATTACTTCGGAACAAGAAAACGCAACAGGGTTAGCATAGCCGTGCCGCTGATAGCCATGGTCCTGTTCATGCTGCATCCGGTCGGCAGAGAGGTCTGGTTTTTCGCGCTTTACTGGACAATCCCGATAATCGTAAAACTGTTACCGAAGGGTTACTCGAATAACCTTGTACTGAGGAGTTTAGGGGCTACATTCACAGCACACTCCGTCGGCACTGCGGCATGGATTTGGGTGGTTCCAATGACTGCGGAACAGTGGATAATGCTGATTCCGATCGTGGCTTTTGAAAGACTTATGTTTACCGCAGGGATAGTAGTCTCCTACGTGATGGTTGACACGGCGCTGGACAGATTGTTCAACGGGTTCAAGTGGAAGATTCCGTCAGAGGTGCTTTTTGTGGATAAGCGGTATGTGTTGTCGAAAAGGCTGTTTGGGATTTTGACTTGATGGCTCACAAAAGCGCACCCGTAAATGCCCCTTAGGGGCATATGTGTCCCAGAGGGACACATTTCTTTCTTTTTCCGCAAAACTGCTTTGCAGTTTTGGGACCCAAAATCTTAGATTTTGCGGTCCCAAGGGTTTTTCTTTCTTTGGAAAAGAAAGAAAAAGGCTTGCTCCCGCCGGGATTTGGACCCGGGTCGCCGACTCGAAAGGCCGGTATGATTGGCCGGACTACACCACGGGAGCGTAGAGAATAATAATAAGGTTTTAGATTATAAATTATAAGAAACCAACTTTGGTAGAATGTTGTTGAATTTTGCTTTGCAAAATTCTTTTCTTTCTTTTTCCGCAAAAGTGCTCTGCACTTTTGGGAGCCAAAATCTTTTTGGATTTTGTGGTCCCAAGGGTTTTTCTTTCTTTAGAAAAGAAAGAAAAGGCTTAAGGCTTACTTGGTCAGCTCTATCTCGATATGCACGTTATCCGGCACCTGGATGCGCATTATCTGCCTGAGTGAGCGCTCGTCTGAGGAGATGTCAATAACGCGCTTGTGGATGCGCATCTCCCAGCGGTCCCAGGTGTCTGTTCCCTCGCCGTCTGGCGATTTCCTACAGACGATTTTCATTTTTCTCGTGGGTATCGGTATCGGACCGGAGTACTTTGCGCCGTTGTCCTTGGCAATGCTCACTATCTGGTCGCATACGTTCTGTATGGTTCCGATTTCCTTGCCCACGAGGATTATACGTGCCTTTTCCATTCTGAGGTGTGGTTAAAAAATAAGATATAGGGGAAGTTTAACCGCCGATCTTAACTTCCTTCTTCTTGACGTCGATTACCATTCCGGCAGCCACCGTCTGGCCCATGTCCCTTATCGCCAATCTTCCTAACCTCGGGAAGTTCTTTGAGCTTTCCACAACCAGCGGCTTGGTCGGTTTGATTTTTACAACCGCGACATCGCCTGCCTTCAAGAATTCCGGCTTTTCCTCCTTGGTTTCACCTGTTTTCGGATCAACCTTCTTTACCAGTTCTTCGAACTTGCAGGCCACGTGCGCTTCATGGATGTGGAACACGGGCGTATAGCCGACAGTTATTGCGGATGGGTGCTGTAAGACGACAATCTGGGCCGTGAACTCGTCAGCGACCGTTGGCGGGTTGTCCGGATGACCGACAACGTCTCCGCGTTTCACGTCGTCCTTGCCTATGCCCCTTACATTGAAGCCGACGTTGTCGCCGGGCTCTGCCTTCGGGAGCTGCTCGTGATGCATTTCTATGGTTTTGACTTCGCCCAGCTTTCCGGATGGCATGAACACGATTTTGTCGCCGGGTTTCATAATTCCGGATTCTACCCTGCCGACCGGAACAGTACCGACACCGGTTATGGTGAAGGCATCCTGTATGGGCACGCGCAACGGCTTGTTGGTTGGTTTTTCTGGTGCCTTGAAACTGTCTAAAGCCGCGAGCAGCGTTTGACCCTTGTACCATGCCATTTTATCACTCTTCTTGGTTACGTTTTCGCCCCTATACGCTGATATCGGTACGAAGGGGATTTCAGCAACCTTGTAACCTATGCCTGTCAGCAGCTTACTTAAGTCGTCTTTGAGTTTGGTGTACTTGGACTCCTCATAGTTCACTGCATCCATCTTGTTTATGCCAATAACAAACTGGTTTATGCCGAGTGTTTTTGCAAGGAACGCGTGCTCCTTTGTCTGCGGCTGGATTCCCTCCTTTGCAGAAACTACGAGAACCGCACCGTCTGCCTGCGATGCGCCGGTGATCATGTTCTTGACGAAATCCTGGTGGCCTGGTGCATCGATGATGGTGAAATAGTTCTTGTCTGTCTGGAACTTTCTATGCGAGATGTCGATGGTTAACCCGCGCTCACGCTCTTCCTTCAGGGAGTCCATGACCCATGCGAACTCGAAGGTTGCCTTTCCGATTTTGGATGCCTCGTCCCTGAGCGATTTGATTTTCTGCTCGGATATTTCCCCGAGTTCGTAAAGCATTCTACCTACTAATGTGGATTTTCCATGGTCTACGTGACCGATGAAAACCAGATTCATGTGCGGTTTTTCAGCCATTTTTGTGCCCTCCTATTATCTTTATTTTACGAAATTTTGAGATTATTTATCTGTAATCGGTATTTAAAAACGTATTTAGTCCATAAATTCCTCTGCTTTTGGTATTTCGGGCTTTAACCCCTTGCGGTTTCTGACCTGGTTGATTACCTTGAACTGCAGCTCGTTTGGCAGTTTTTCAAAACCCGCGTTCTCTGTGGACCAGAGCGCGTGGCCCTCGGATGCCCCTCTTATATCTCCGGCAAAACCGAAGGATTCCGCAACCGGCAGTTTTGCCTCTATGGTCATGAGGTTGTCCTTCTGTTTCATGTCAATGACAACGCCCCTTCTCCGCTGGAGTTCCCTTGTCACGGAACTCATGTAGTCCTGCGGAACGTCTATGTAAACGTTCTGTATGGGCTCAAAGATGCACGGCTTTGACCTCAGGATGCATGCGTATATCGGGCGTTTCACCGCGGGATAAACCTGGGCAGGTCCTCTATGGATTGCGTCCTCATGGAGTTTTGCGTCCATCAGCTTTACCTTCAGGCCTATCATCGGTTCCTGCGCCAAGGGCCCTGAATCCACAACGCTCTCGAACGAGTCAAAGAGAAGCTCGTAAACCTCGTCGAGGTGCTGGATACCCTTTGTCAGGTCAATCATCACGTTTCCGTGGTGTATGTCTATGATTCTGCTTGCCTCCTCCGGGTTCATGCCCAACTCCGAGAACTGTTTTCTTAAATCCTTGCTCCTGTCCTTACGTCTGCCCTGCTTCACTTCGCCTTCAACTATGGTTTTGTAAACCCCCTTCTCGAGCGGCTCAACCTCTATGTAGAACTTGTTGTGTTTGTTTGGCGATTTTCCTTCTATCGGGCCGAACTTGCTGTCTATGGTCTCGCGGAAAACCACGATTGGAGATGATGTTTCAATTTCAAGTCCACCTTTTTTTATCCTGTTGGTTATAACCTCGAGATGGAGTTCGCCCATGCCCGACAACAGATGCTCGCCTGTCTGCTCGTCAATTTTTGCAATAAGCGTTGGGTCCTCCTTTGCGACCTGTCTTAAAACCTCGATAACCTTCGGCAGGTCTTTGGTGTTTTTCGCCTCGACCGCGATTGTTACAACCGGCTCTGAAACGTGCTTTATCGCTTCGAACGGCTCTATGGGCTCCGTGGATACGGTTTCGCCGCTGAACGCGCTTTTCAGCCCGTTTATGCCGACGATGTTTCCTGCGCAAACCTTATCCGTCGGAATCCTCGTGGCACCCATGTAAACCCCGAGGTTATGAACGCGCTCGATCTTTTTTTGTCCCACGAGATAAGCGTCCTGACCGTTCTCGAGGGTTCCGGAAAACAAGCGCCCTGTTGCCACCTCACCTTCACGTTTGTCAAAAACAGTGATGTTCGTGATCATGATTGCGAGTTTTCCGTTCGGGTCGCAGTTCAGCATTGACTTGCCTATTTCGCTCTCAAGGTCACCACGCCAGATCTGCGGAATTCGGAGCTTCTGGGCAATACGGGGATTCGGCAGGTGTTTGACAGCCATGTTTAATATGATTTGCGCTATTGGCGCCTTTGCTGCAAGTTCCTTGTGTTTGTCGTTCATACAGTGTTCTATGACGTCCTTGAAGGTTATCCCTGTTCTCTGCATGTATGGAACATTTATGGCCCAGTTGTTGAACGCCGACCCGAAAGAAACACTGCCCTCAGTAACGCTTACGGTCCAGTCAAGGCCTTCTGGTTGGCGCTGCTTGATGAGGTCGTTTGCGTCCTTTATTATTTTCAGGAGCCTTTTCTGAAGCTCTTCGGGTGTAAGTCTGAGTTCGTTTATCAGGCGGTCAACCTTGTTTACGAATATGGTTGGACGAACGCGTTCCTTCAATGCCTGCGATATGACCGTTTTGGTTTGGGGCATTACCCCCTCAACTGCACATATGACAACCACGACGCCATCAACGGCACGCATCGCTCTGGTAACATCGCCGCCAAAATCCACGTGCCCGGGCGTGTCTATAAGGTTTATCAGGTAATCCTTACCTTCGTAATTGTGGACCATGGACACGTTGGCGGCATTTATCGTTATTCCGCGTTCACGCTCGTCCTCATGGAAGTCGAGAGCAAGCTGTCTGCCTGCCATTTCCTGCGATATCATGCCTGCGTTTGCAAGCAGGTTGTCGCTGAGCGTGGTTTTGCCGTGGTCTATGTGGGCGACGATGCCCATGTTTCTTATGTAATCCGGTTTCGTAACTAACTCCTGGATCTTCTTAAGAATCTCGTCTCTGCGGCTCATTTTATCTGGCTGATTGCGCTATACGCTCAGTTTCCTCCTTTCTCTGGATTGCGTAGGATTTGGGGTCGGATTTTGATGCGAACATTATTTCGTCTGCGAGGCATTCCTCTATCGATTTTTTGGAGTTGAATGCGGTTGCGAACGCTCCAAGCGAGATGTATTTTAAACCGAAGTCCACCCTTCTCTGCGGTGAAACGTCAACTGCCTGGTGGTAGCGTATGCCCCCGTATATTATCACTGTTGTTTCCTCCCTTGGAGCGGTGTTTACAAGGGCGGTAACCAAAACCTGTATGGGATTTTGTTTTGTTCTCTGCTCTATTATTTCAAACGCTTTTTTCACGATATTGATGGCGTTCTGTTTCTTGCCCGTAGCACCACCGCCACGTATGAATTTTCCTGCAACCTTCTTGGTTCCCTGACCGGAGCGCATCGTCTTGTTCACCAAGCGCTCGACTATGTTCATCTTGCTCTTTGCGAACTGTTTTCCTGTGAGGCGCCCAGAGGAGTATGGAACGTAAATCGGCTCCAGACAGATGTATTTTTTCATGCCTGGATCATTTACTTCTACGTTGAAGTCCCATTTCCCAAACAACTTTACATCCATTTTAAGTGTACTTCTTGAAACCTATGCTCGGCGCGACCTCTCTGAAACAGCGCCTGCATATGTTCAGGTTGTATTTGTGTATAACGCCTTTGCATGCACCGCAGACACTGCACCTCAGGTTTCTTGCATCCTGTTTTGCGTTTTTCTTATTCAATTTTAACACCGAACTGTTCCTTTGCGAATTGCATTGCTTCCTCCCGGGTTACCTGGTGTTTTTTCGGTATCTCCGCCTTCTTGAGACGCCTGTGCTTCACCCTGTAACCGGGTTTTTTCATTGTCGTTGTTAGGTTCATCCCGAGTATTCCGATTTCCGGATCGTATTTCATCCCTGGGATGTCAATGCACTCATGAATTCCGAATGAAAAATTGCCGTCGTCCGTGAACGATGACTCCTGCAGTGTGTTGTCTTTTGCTGACAACCCACGCTTCAGGAATTCCACTGCCCCCTTTCCCCGCAGGGTCACCTTGCACCCTATGGGTTCCTTTTTGCGAAGATTCCACGCAGGAATCTTGTGTTTTGAAACCGTTCTTACGGGTTTGCGCCCGGTCAGCTTTTCAAGCAATTTTTCAGCCTTGACAAGTTTTTCTCCAGATTCACCTGCGCCGATGTTCACAACGACCTTCTCTATCCTCGGTTTCTGCATAACATTCGTTTCAGCCATTTTATACCGTAATCGCGGGCTTATCTGCACCTATCACGAACACGTAGTCCGTAAGTGTTTGCAGGTCGTCAACCGTTGTGAGGGATTTACGCGAAATCGTCGCTTTTAAAATTTCCTTTATCTTTCCTGTCTTGCCGCTGTGCCTACCCTTCACAACCATGACTGTAGCTCCTTTGTCGAATTTTAATGTTTCCTCAATCTTGCGTTCCGGAAGTTTCAAAATGACGGTGTCATTGGTTTTGTATGCGCCCTTATCCACGAGTATGTTGCTTCCGTCGTGTAGGTTTAACTGCATCGCACCTTTCTTCAGAGTCCGTTTGTCCAGAATTTTGCATAACTTTATCTCTGATTCCTTTCCGTCTATCTTTTTCAGTATTAAACCCTTCCTGCCTGGTAAAACCCTGAACTGCTCTTTGGTTTTTGGTATTTCAACGACATCCATCAAACCGACCACAAACTGGTAATCCCTCCTTGGTTTTTTGTCCACGAGGATTTCACCACGGTTTATTAGGCTCTTCGTCTCCTTTGCGTTGTCCGCATAGCTGAGGAGGTTTCTTACAAGCAGCAGCAATGGTATGCTGTATGACTTCGGATGCATTCCTGGTTTTTGTGCAACAATCCATTTGCGTTCTTTTCCGTATCCCGATGAAATACTTTTTCTGTGCATTATTTGACCTCCAGTTTCCTGCTCAGCATGGCCCTTCTTTTTTTGTCTTCCAGGAAAAGTTGCGTGATAACGACATTTGATGGGTCTATCGCCCTAGGAACATCAGTGCCATCCGCCTTCTTGATTGTAACGCCGTCCACGTAAATCCCGTGTTTTGTTGGATTGACGTTCATCACTTCACCTGCATGGTCCTTAAATTTGCCCCTCACCACTTTCACGATGTCGGCTTTTCTCACGTTTACGGTTCTTCTCTTGTACTTTTCCCTCAACTCCTTGCTTAGTGGCGCCGCGCACCGCTTGAGCTGTTTGTGCTTTGGTGCTTTGAACATCCATCTTCTCTGCTTTCGGGATTTTTCTGATTTGGTTTGCATTTTAAATTACGATACTCGCTATCGTGCCTATCTTCGTCCAGCGCTCCGTGACCTCGCGGGCTATCGCCCCCTTGATTTCCGTTCCGCGCGGCAACCCGTCTTCAGTCACCAGAACGGCAGCATTGTCCTCAAATCTTATCTTGTTGCCGTTGGCTCTTGTGTATGATTTTTTCTGTCGTACTATTACTGCCAGCACGATCTCCCGCCTCATCTCCGGTTTTCCGGACTTGACGGATGCAACAACAAGGTCGCCGACGCCGGCTGAAGGATATCGCCTTCGAACACCGCCGTATCCCCTCACGGCCACTATTTCAATCTCCTTTGCGCCTGTGTTGTCCGCGCACTTGACTCGTGCTCCAACTGGCAATGACCTTGAGACGCGTGCACTCAGCGCCTTTCCCAAGGGCAAATTTTTGGATATGCCACCCATCGGTTTAGCCATTTTACTTGGCCCCCTCCTTCGGGTTTATTTTCTCGATGACGACAAAACTTATGGTCTTGCTCAGCCTCCTACACTCCATTATTCGCACGCGATCACCGACCTTGGCGTTGATGCACGGCGGGTTGTGCGCCGATATCCTGGATTTCACATGCCGCTGTCTCTCGTACTTTTTAGATTTTACGGTGTAATCCCTTTGCACCACGACGGTGTTTGTCATTTTTGCAGACTTAACAATTCCTTCGAATATCATCCCCCGCGTGGATAAGCCACCGTGTTTCGGGCAATTCTTGTCTTTGCATTCCATTTTAAAACTTTATCCGATATTTTTTCTTTATCCTGTCTTCGGGTCGTTCTACCAGAAGGTTTCCGTCAATCCTGACAACAGCGTTTTTTGGAAGTTTCAGTTCCAAGCGAACGCAGTCCTTTGGTATTTTTTTTACCTCGTTGCCGTGCTTTATGCTGAGCATGTTTCTTGTCTCCTCTACGATTTTGCCCCTGCACCGGTATCCCTCGTGCGTGCCTTCTACAACGCCTGCCTCCAAACCAACCAATTCATGCCTCAATATGTTGTATGGTGTGATCATTTTGGGAATAAGATAAATCAAACAACATCTATCATATCCCCAGAGAAACCCATGTCTATCAGGATGCCCTTGACCCTGTTTTTGTGGTTGCCCTGTAGTTCAACGCTGTCGTTTTTATTTGTCCCCCCGCATGCCAGTCTGCTTTTCAGCTCCTTGGCGATTTTTTGTAGGTCCACATTATCAAACCCGTCTACAACCGTTACAATCTTGCCATAACTGCGTTTGTCTGTGCGCACCCTTATCCGCTGGCGCTCCTTTTGCATCTCGTAGCAAACGCAGAGTTCCTTTGGTAATCCGCACTTGGGGCAATTCATTTCTTTTTCGTTACCTCCTTGGTGTCCTTACCTGGCTTCTTTTTTGTGCTCAGTTCCTTTTTTATCGTCAATATGCGGGCAACCGCCCTTCTAAGTTCGCGTGTTTTTCCCACGTCCTCGGGTATTCCGCCCGACGCTAAAACGCCGCGTATCTTCATCAGCTCCCGCTGAATCTCCACAAGGTGCTTGTCGATTTCGTCAGCACCCATGCTTCGCAACTCATCGGGGCGTAGCGTTGCCATTTTGGTTTATGTTATAGTAATCGAGTATAAAAAAATTACTTTTCCTCCTTGGTTGTTTTCTTTTTCGTTTTTTTCTTGGGTTTCTCTTCGCCCTTTTTCTCTTTTTCTGGTTTTTTCTCTTCTGGCTCTGGCTCCGGTTTTTCCTCCTTTTTCGGAACAACGGATATCTGGTCTGGAAAGATTACGTCCGGTGGAACGATTCTCACAAGCACACCGATTACTCCTGCCTTCAGGTTGGCCTGGATTGAACCTAACCTCACCAGTTTTGTTGAATCCCCGGCTTTTTTCATGTAACCTTCGGCGTATTTCTCGGTCCGTGACCTTCCGCCCTTGCCCACTATCTTTCCGGATAAGACGATTTCGATACCGCGCGCGCCAGCGCCCATGACCGAGCGGATCGCTTTGTAGGCCACGCGCCTTCTGTTGAGCCCGCGCTCAAGAGCGATTGCAATCCTTCTTGCGACTATGTTTGGGTCGAGCATCGGGTTTTCGACCTTCTGGACGTCTATCGCCGGATTTTCAATGCCGTACTTCTCCCTCAGCATCTGCGTAAGCTTGTTTATCCTGCCGCCCTTTTTCCCGATTACGAGCGGTGGTTTTTCGACGTATAAAACGACGCGGGTTGCAAGCGGCGTTTTCATTATGTTTATGCCGCTGTAACCCGCCCTGTTTAGTTCGTTTCTCAAGAAGCTTTCTATCTGGGAGCGTATCACGCCCTCCTGAATGAAGTGTTTCTCAAGCGCCATTTTATTTCTTCCTTTCCGTTTTTGGTTTTTTGCCTGCTGCTGTTTTTTCCTTCTTCACGGTTTCTTTTTTCTTTTTCGTTTTGTCTTCCTCGGTTTCCTTTCTAGCGATTTCCTTCACGATGACCTGAACGTGGGTAAACCGCGTCCTCCAGTTTTTCCATCTCCCTTTCGGCTTTCTCCGCCTTCGGGAAACGCCTCTCAACGCCTGAATGTGCACAATCTTGAGGTTTTCGGTATCCAGACCCTTGTATTCCGCATTTGCTTCCGCGTTTCTCAAAACACGAAGTATGTACTCGGACGCCTTCCGCGGGTATTTCCCGATTTTTTCCGAGCCAGATAAACCGCGTCTGTGCCCGATGCCTGTTCTGAAT
>Ga0209610_1001204_pt1 | contig 13366 bp, 15 predicted proteins | sample LakKivw275mmetaG_FD_184137 | JGI IMG/M metagenome (GOLD analysis project Ga0209610, IMG submission 184137) | Anoxic lake water microbial communities from Lake Kivu, Rwanda to study Microbial Dark Matter (Phase II) - Lake Kivu water 275m metaG... | ecosystem: Environmental > Aquatic > Freshwater...
GCTCCTTCAAGCATCACTTCATTGAACACGATCTGGTTGCCAGATGGAAGTACAGAAACGAGAGTGATACTCTCAGGCCATTCTAGGAGGTTGCCGATCGACATTGAGACATTGAAGGTTTTGGCACAGAGAATTCAAGGCATAAGTATTAGAGTTGAGTTCGAGATGCCGGGAGGCAGGTACAGTTGAGTCTCGATTCGCTGGGAGATTGGCGCAGGACCCATCTTTCATCCCAAGTTCTTCCTGAGTTGGATGGTGAGAAGGTCACCGTTCTCGGTTACGTTGAAGAGACGAGGGATCTGGGTGGCGTAAAGTTTGTCGTTTTGCGAGATAGGGCTGGGACAGTTCAGGTTACCATACATCAAGATGTAGTAGCATCGAGCCTTTTTAAAAAGATCAAGGATTTGAGGAGTCAATCGGTCGTCGGGATTAAGGGGATCGTAAAGAGGATTGAGAAAGCTCCACGTGGGGTCGAGATTGTTCCCGAGGAGATTAGGGTTCTCTCTCAGCCTGATCGCTCCCTTCCGTTGGATCCTACGGGAAAGATGCCGGCTGAGCTGGAGACCCGATTGAATGCGAGAGTACTGGATTTGAGACGACCTGAGAATCGAGCTATCTTTAGGATTCGGCACGTTGTTGTCGGCATAGTAAGAGAGTTCTTGTGTGAGAAGGGGTATGTCGAGGTAAATACTCCGAAGATTATTGCTTCTGCAACCGAGGGCGGGGCGGCTTTATTTCCCATAGCTTACTATGATAAAGAAGCCTTTCTTGCACAAAGCCCGCAGCTCTACAAGGAACAGTTGGTGATCGATTTCGAAAAGGTCTTCGAGATTGGTCCAATTTTTAGGGCGGAGGAGTCGCATACACGTCGTCACTTAAGCGAGTCGATCTCAATAGATATCGAGGAGGCGTTTGTTTCAGCGGTGGATGTGATGGAGACGCTTGAGGAACTGATCTTTGAGGTTTTTGAGAGGGCTGGGAAACAGTGTGAAGAAGACCTTGAAGTACTGAAGCATAGGTTGAAGCTTCCTGAGATGCCGTTTGGACGGTACACATACGATCAAATCTTGGCCGAGTTGAAAGATAGAGGAATTGACATCCCATGGGGAGAGGACATACCGACAGCCTTTTTGAAGGCCTTGGGTAGACTTCATCCAGGGTTCTATTTTATAACAGACTGGCCTAGTAAGTCTAAGCCGTTCTACATTAAGCCGTTGGAGGAGAACCCTGAGATATGCGGTGCCTTCGATTTGATGTATGGTTGGCTTGAGTTGGCTTCTGGTGGAACCCGCGTGGATTCAAAGGATCTGTTGATGAGGCGGATCAAGAAGTCTGGGCTAAACCCGTCGTCCTTTGAGTACCATCTGAATGCGTTTGACTATGGGATGCCGCCGCATGCTGGTTGGGCGCTGGGTTTGGAGAGGCTGATGATGATCATGACCAACAGAAAGAACATAAGAGAAGTCGTATTGTTTCCGCGAGACAAGTTTCGTCTGACCCCATAGCAACTTGATTAATTACGGAGATGAGAAGAGGGCGATCGATTTTCAGGTTGTGAGCGATCTTTTGTCACATTCTTAAATAGCGGGTCAATAGAATTGGATGGCTAGAATTTAAGACGCGGTGGAGTAAATAGAAAATCATAGGTGAAAGATGGGTTGATGAAGGAAAGTGCAGAGATAGGGATCATAGGTGGAACTGGAGTATACGATCCTGGCATATTTGAGGATGTGAAGGAGATAAAGGTCTACACCCCTTTTGGGAAGACTTCGGATTTGGTTTCATTGGGCCATTACAAAGGGCGAGCGATAGCTTTCATTCCTCGGCACGGGAGGAATCACCAGATTCCGCCGCATATGATAAACTTCAGAGCGAACATTTGGGCGATGAAGGAGCTTGGGGTGAAGAGGATAATCTCGCCTTCCGCTGTAGGTAGCCTCAGGGAAGACTACAAACCGGGTGACCTTGTCCTCGTAGATCAGTTCATAGATAGGACGAAGGGTCGGAGGGACACCTTTTATGAGGGCGGCCAGGTTTGTCACATATCCTCTGCTGATCCTTTTTGTCCGGAGTTGAGAAAGATTTTCTTCGACTCAGCAAAGAAGATGGGGATCCCTTGTCACGAGAAGGGGACTTATGTTTGCATACAGGGTCCAAGATTTTCCACTAGGGCTGAGTCCAAGCTGTTTCGTTCTTGGGAGGCTGATGTGATCGGGATGACGGTGTATCCTGAGTGTGTTCTTGCGAGGGAGTGCGAAATATGTTATGTTTCTTTGTGTATGATAACTGATTATGATGTTTGGGCTGAGAAGGCTGTGTCTGCTGAGGAGGTCGTGAAGACTATGGCGAAGAACGTGGAGAACGTGAAGAAGCTTATGATGAACACGATTCCCCTTGTTCCGAGAGAAAGGAGTTGTATGTGCGGTCATGCGTTGAAGGAAGCATTGATGTAGTGTCTTGGTAGCTGAATTTTTCATAAGAGTGGTAATGCCTCGGTGATTTTGTCCACGAGGTAGTTAGGAGCCGGACCGATACCTAGGCAAGTATATGTTCCGGGGGGTATCTCTGTCAAGCCTTTGTCCTGCACTAGGCATGTTGGAAGTTTCAGAGCCTTGGCGTCGTTCTCAATCTTGAAGAGTTCCTCTTCTGAACTGGCCTTCACTGCAATCTTACGCTGGCCTTCCTTTAGCCATTCGCTCCACCAGTGACGATGTTTCCTGCGGGCGTAATCTGCGGTCATTACGGCTGCGTGAGCTACTTGGACCGCGGTCTTCCCTTTGCTCATGTTTATGTCTGAGCGGACGACGATCACTTGCTTGTAGCTGAATGAAGACAAATATGGCTCCTCTTAGGGCGGTTCCTTTGTACTGTTGTTACTGATAGATTCTTTGTGGACTATTTAATTTCTATCTGCTTCTTCCTTGGCGCGTGAAAGAAGATATAAATAGTAGATGTTGTGGTTATTTTTGTTCAAAACCTAGAAGAAGAATTCTGATGAGCTCAGAGAGGAGAGTCAAGATGCCGAAGTGCTTGTCTTGTGGACATATTATTGCTCCGGATGAGAAGTCTGTGAAGTTTCTGTGTCCATCTTGTGGCGGGCTTTTGATTTGGCGGTGCGAGAAGTGTCGGTTGTTTGGTAGATTGTATAAGTGTCCCAGCTGTGGCTTCGCTGGTCCTTAGCGGATATTTGCGGTATCCTATTTTCGCTTGCGTTTTCATGCATGCAGACGTGTTTGAACCGGCTTGGCTCATCATCCTGTCTTGAGGTCCATGTGAGGGAAGGCATATAAGTCGGTTCCCAATTTTTTTTTAGTTTCTGAAGTCTTCGGAGAATGATTCTTTCTTGAAAGGGGAGTGGAAACTGAAAATCTCACAGGAATCTACAGGATTTTACAGGAATCTGCAGGAATCCACAGGAAACCACAGGAATTTACAGGAAACCAAAGGAAATGTCTGAGAAGATTGAGTTCCATGCGAAGCTGGCCACACGTGGCCGCGTCTACATACCAAAGATTATGGTTGAGCGCTGGATGCTCTGGAAAGAGACACCCATCCATGTTCGAGTCTTGCTCCGTGGCCAGCTTAGATCGGTCGAATTTGATGCGAGAGTTCGGTCTGGCTTCTGCTTCGTGATTCCCCAGAATGAGCTGAAGGTACTCCAGGCTGAAGATGGCGCCTATTCCCTGTTAAAGGTTCACATGTGCTTGCGCTTTCGACTGCCGATTATTGCTAGTAGAAATACTGATGCAAGCATGACGACTCCTATCAGATACATATAATCTGTTGGAGGTGGAGGTTCTGGGGTAGATTCAGCAATCAGTTCATATAGATCATTCGTGGTTTTGTTGTATGAAACGCTTGTTTTGTAATATCCAATTTTATCTGCGAAAAAATCGTTACATTCCACACTCAGATCAAAACATAGCAAAATCCTCTGGAAAGTTGATACTGAGACATACGTTAGTGCCGGGGCGCCAGGTGAAACAATATTCAATTCAAACACTCCGTATGACGTACTTGAGGCTTTTATCCGTTGCAGATATTTTGGAAAGGAGGTAGGCGATCTTGTTCGATTGTTCATCGATTCGCAAGAAGAAGATGGTAGATGGTACCTCGCCGATTCTCATCAAGCTCGGCCTATTTGCACTTGGCCTACATCGGAAGCGATTGGCGTTCTGGATCTTGCGCAAGAACACTATATGAAGAATATGTTTCAGGCATCTGAAAGAACATCAGCAACTTATTGGAAACTGTTGTTAATGATTCTAGCTGCGACTACTCTTATACAGTTCTTTTACATATTTGGTTTCTATAATACCATTTCAATATGGTGGGAAAATCTTTCCGAATCATGGAAGCAAGCGATAATATTTGGTGTGATCGTAGCAGTAGTCATAGGCTTAATTGTAAATTTCATAACTGATAAGCTATATGCTTTTGCTAGCTACCTTAAAGAACGATTTAAGAGCAAATAAGAGGTGAATGGATGAAAGCATCTCAAGATATTCGTTGGATGCGTAAAGCAATCGAAGAAGCAGAACTCGCAATGAGAGAAGGCGAACTTCCGATCGCCGCAATATTAGTTTCAGCCAGTGGAGAACTGGCCAGAGCACAAACTCAAACTGGTCGCAAAAAATCAATGGCAGCTCATGGCGAATTATTCGCTATTCTAGATGCTGGTGCCAAAGTCTTCACCGCTAAACATCCACTAACGATATACACCACACTCGAGCCTTGCCTAATGTGTATTGGGGCAGCAATGCAATGTCAAGTGGACCGAATTGTGTATGCGATGCCTGCAGATCCTGATGGAGGTTCCCGTTTTGTATCAACCTTTGCTGCAGGAGGACAAAAACCACCAGAGATTCAAGGTGGCATACTGGCGAAGGAGGCAGTTCAGCTAATGAAAAAGTTCGTTAAAGAAAATCCAAACCATTTTGGTTTAGGCTATGCCAAATCTCTCTTGGATGCTGTTAACCAATAAATGAATCTCACTGTGAAGGGATGTATCCCATAATACAAACATGTATTTAATCTGTTGATATTCATATGAAGTTCAAAGAATTCTTTGATAACGTGTACGCCTCCAGCAAAGCACCATACTTTGGAGACAAACCATCTGAAGAACTTGAAGATTACGTACTTATGACCAAAATCCATGGCAAAGCTTTGGATATTGGATGTGGTAACGGTAGAGATACTCTGTTTCTCGCAGCTAACGGATTCTGTGTTACTGCTATTGATACATCAAAGGTTGCATTGCAAAAACTAATGCAGTTCGCTAGATCTCTTGGCCTTGAAAAAAAGGTGAACCCTATACAATGCGATGCTAGGTATTGGAACTACCCGAATAGTTTCTTTGACCTTGTTACATCAGCTACATGCCTCGATCACATCCCAAAGAAGGATCTTACATCGTTACTGCAGAAGATTACAATGTGCCTTAAGCCGGAGGGCATATTGTTCCTAGAGGTTCATACCGTAGATGATCCTGGGTTTGGAAAAACAACTGGAAGGGTAAGCGAACTATCAAGTGTGATATTACATTATTTCAGACATAATGAATTGCTAAGACTGGTAGAACCAGAATTTTATATTGTAAGATATGAAGAGAAGATTGAAGAAGATAGAGATCATGGCGAACTCCATGTCCACGGGTTTGCAAATGTACTTTCCAAACGCGTGGATAATAGAAAAAAGAGAGGGTTGTTGGAAGAGTCACCCAAGTAGTGTGCTCTAACTGAGCCAGATTACTGTTCTTTGAGTGGTTAAATTCCTCATAGGAAAAAGGATGAAGCGCGAATATTTCGCCACTTAGTTTAAGGTTCAAATACAACGGCGCCCGTTTTATTTTGCTTTTACTAGTTCAATATTAATAGAATAACACAAAGTCATTTTCTTCACATTTTTCTCATTCTTCTCACTTTGTTGGATTCTTTAAGACACAGTGGTTTCACCTGTCCAGCCGATTAAAGGTTGGCTAGGACCTGCATCTCGTGATTTTGGATTGAGTTCCCCGGAAGCTAGAAGTGGATTCGGGGCACATCTAAGAGGCCTCGCTAAAGCTGCAATAATTGATAGGCATGCCGGATTTAGCTGAGATGTTTGAAAGAGAAGCTAAATAGTTAGAATGACTTTCGCACACTCGATCAAAAAAGAGGGGTTTAAGGTAAGTGCTGTGTAATCTTGCTGGCTACTACTGTTGCTGATGACGCCAGTGTTGTGAGCACGAATGACGCTGTGGCGGCCATCATCATTGCTGGTGATAGGGCGATTTCCCCCAGGAGCACTAGCACCAGGCTTATCAGCAATGGAATCATCAGCAGTCTGAATTGCATGGTCTTCAGCGTCTTCTTCTTGAACCGCTTCATGAAAACGACCCCTACCCCAAAAAGGTTTTTAGAAATTCACGTCCCGAAGACTTTACAGAACCAGAAAGAGTAATGCATATAAGCCTCTCGCAAGACAATGGTAAAAAAAGAGGGGATATTGCGGGAGACGTCTCCACGATAATGCGTAAATGCGGCTTTGCAGGATCCTAGTGATTTTTATGAATCAGGTTGTTGCCAAGTTCAAAATATTTCCTAAAGATGTAGAAGCTGATCTTGGCGAGTTGAGAAAAGAGATAGAGAGGAATCTTCCTGCAAATACCTCTGTTTACAAATATGATGAGGAGCCAATAGCCTTCGGCCTCAATCTACTAATTGCTTACATTCTGATGCCCGAGGAAGAGAGCGGGAAGATCGATGACGTGGAGAGGTCCATAAAGGAACTGAGCGATGTGAGCGAGGTCGATGTGGTTTCGGTCAGGAGAATCTAAGGTCAGACTTTCTACGCTCCCACTACTTTTATAAATGTCGCAAGATGCTTATCTATCAGAATCAGACCCCAAGTTGAGGACTAGCTGATGGTAAAAGAAGCTCAGTTGAGGGTTGCTGAGGCGAAGCAACGAGACATCGGGCGCGGAAAGGCGAGGGTAGATAGTGAAACTATGCAATTGTTAGGCATAACAGCCGGAGACGTCATCGAGATTGACGGTAAAAAGGTCTCCGCAGCTGTTGCTTGGCCGGCCTACCCAGAAGATCAGGGAAAGAGTCTGATTCGAATCGACGGGATAATAAGAAAAAACGCCGGCATCGCAATAAATGACTACGTCATCATCAAGAAGGCTGACATCAAGGAGGCTCAAAACATCACCTTAGCGCCCATAGACATGCGATTGAATGTTGACAGAGACTTTGAGAGCTTCGTCAAGAACAGGCTACTTGAGATCCCATTGGTTGAGGGCGACTCTGTCTTTGTCACGATCTTGGGCAGCGCGATTCCATTTTCTGTTACCCGCGTTAGACCTCGCGGAGTAGTAAAGGTCACGCCGACCACCAGCTTGAAGGTCTTGACGGAGCCATCTCCGGAGAAGAGAGGGATCCCCATGGTCACATACGAGGACATAGGAGGTCTCCAAGAGGAGATTCAGAGGATCAGGGAGATGGTTGAGCTGCCTCTTAGGCACCCGGAGCTGTTTCAGAGGATCGGCATAGAGCCACCAAAGGGCGTACTCCTTCATGGTCCACCCGGGTGTGGGAAAACCCTATTAGCAAAGGCTGTGGCAAATGAGTCAGACGCAAACTTCTTTTCCATAAATGGCCCTGAGGTCATGAGCAAATTCTATGGCGAATCAGAACGCAGGCTCCGCGAGATATTCCAGAAGGCGCAGGAAAACGCGCCAAGCATCATCTTCATCGATGAACTTGACGCTGTTGCTCCGAAGCGCGAAGAGGTTACAGGCGAGGTTGAGCGAAGGGTTGTTGCTCAGCTTCTGTCTCTAATGGACGGGCTTGAAGCCAGGGGTGATTTAATCGTGATAGGGGCTACCAACCGTGTAAACGCGATTGATCCCGCATTGAGGAGGCCTGGCAGGTTTGATAGGGAAATAGAAATAGGTGTCCCAGACAAGCATGGAAGGCACGAGATGCTTCAAATCCATGCGCGGGGGATGCCGTTATCTGAGGATGTAGATCTGCGCAGATTGAGTGAGTCAACCCACGGATACACCGGGGCAGACATAGCTGCTCTGTGTCGTGAGGCCGCGATGAAGGCTCTCAGGAGGTACCTGCCGAGCATCAGCTTAGAGGAAGAGAGGGTTCCGCCTCAGATCTTGGAGAAGATGGAGGTAAACATGGATGACTTCATGAACGCCTTTCGAGAGATAACGCCGACAGCTATGAGAGAGGTCTACATAGAGATCCCCACCACGCGTTGGAGCGAGGTTGGCGGACTAAAAGATGTGAAGGACCGTCTAGTTGAGGCAGTTGAGTGGCCGATCAAGCATCCAGACGTGTTCAAGAAGATGGGGATCCATTCACCTAAGGGCATACTGCTTTACGGGCCTCCTGGCTGCGGCAAGACCCTACTCGCCAGGGCCGTGGCCACCGAGAGTGAAGCAAACTTCATCAGCATCAAGGGTCCCGAAGTCTTCAGCAAGTGGGTTGGAGAGTCGGAAAAGGGGATTAGGGAGATCTTTAGGAAGGGAAGAATGGCGGCTCCGGCTGTGATATTTATAGATGAGTTGGATTCTGTTGTTCCTAGGAGAGGAATTGGGTACGGTGACTCCGGCGTAACAGAGAGGGTTGTCAGTCAGCTTCTCACGGAGATAGATGGCATTGGAGGCCTTCAGGGTGTTGTTGTGGTCGGGGCCACGAACAGACCAGATATATTGGATCCAGCTCTGCTTAGGCCTGGCAGGTTTGACAGTCTGATCTACGTTCCTCCACCTGACGAGGAGAGCAGGTTGGAGATCTTCAAGATTCATACAAAGGGCATGCCCTTGGACAAAGACGTGGACCTGACCGAGTTTGCCAGGACGACGAAGGGCTACTCTGGTGCTGACATTGAGGCCCTGTGCAGAGAGGCTGCTATGAGTGCTTTAAGAAGGAGCATGAAGGAGGAGAAGGTTTCCCTCAAAGATTTCACGATGGCCATGGAAAAGGTTAGTCCAAGCGTAACTCCAGAGATGGAGTCTTGGTATGGAGGAATTTCTAAGCGCATAAAAGTGGTTGCCAAGCCAGCTACCCCCGTGGCCTAGCCTCCATTGTTATTTATGTGGTGGTCTTTTGGCGCCTCGTCCGCTTCACACATTGATAGTTGAGCTTCTTGAGAAAAGCGGTGGCTCATCCACAGACAACAAACTGTACAATTCTATTAGTAAACTTCAGGAAGGATTGAGTTTCGGGCCATTCAACAAGGCCTTGATGAACCTCGAGGTTTGCGGCGTGATCCGCGTCCGCAACCTCACCAAAGGAGAGAGAGTCGTCGAGCTGGTCTAGCGCCATTCTGTTCGTTTAAGTCAACATTTTTGTGTGTAAGGATGGTGGGAGTATGGGGGTAAAGATAGGCAGTTTAATTCCAGCTAGAGAAGTGGAGTTGGATGATCTTGCTGGAAGGGTTATAGGCATAGACGGGTACAATACGGTCTATCAATTCCTCGCCAGAATAAGGAGAAAGTTTACAGGTGAACCTCTCAGAGACAAGAAGGGCAGGGTAACTTCCCATCTCTCAGGAATACTCTACCGGGTAAGCAATTTTGTTGAGGCTGGCATTAAACCCGTGTTCGTTTGGGATGGTATGCCTCCAAGATTCAAGAAATGGACCATCAGGGCTAGAAGGGCTGTTAGGGAGGAGGCGATGAAGAGGTGGATCAAGGCCTTGGAGAAGGGTGAAGAGGGGATGGTGTACGCCCAAGCATCTTCAAAACTGACTCCAAAAATGGTTGAGGAGTCCATTCAACTTTTAGATTACATGGGAGTGCCCTCCGTACGGGCTCCAAGTGAGGGGGAGGCGCAGTTGGCTATGATGGCAATGGAGGGCGACATCTGGGCTGGCGCGTCTCAAGACTGGGACAGTCTCCTATTCGGTTCCCCCCGTTTGGCCAGAAATCTTTCCATAACAGGTCGAAGAAGGCTACCTAGAAAAGATGTTTACGTTGAGGTCAAACCAGAAGTCATTGAACTTGAGAGGACGCTTAACAATTTGGGGATAACGAGGGAGCAGCTGATAACGATTGGAATACTCATTGGTACAGACTACAACCCCAGCGTCAAGGGCGTTGGACCAAAAACGGCGCTACGCTTGGTCAAGGAGTACAAGACCCTGGATCGTGTATTGGCAAACATCAAGTGGGAGGGCGATGTCAACATTGAAGAAGTCTTCAACTTCTTTCTGACTCCTCCAGCAACAAAAGCTTACGAAATCAAATGGAAAGAACCCAAGGCTGATGGTGTAATAGGTTTCCTTTGTGGGGAACACAACTTCTCTGAGGAGAGGGTTAGAAAGGCTCTTGGAAAGATTTCCGCCGGGTATGAGAGGATGGAGGAGAAGGCGACGCTGGAGAAGTGGTTCAAGCAAAAATGATGTTGATTTCCCTTTGTCCTCTGACCTAGTTTCTCTTCTTGCAGCAGACATTGAAGAAAGATCTTAGATTCCTTTTCTGTCAAAACAATTCAAAACGTTATGGTTTCAAGCACCCTCTCTTTTTTGTTCAGGTTTTTCCAGTCAACCGTCGATAAACTAGCTAGCGCACATCATAATTATGAGAAATATTGCTCAGTGTTCCTAATGCATTCTGTGGCGATCCTGTCTGGGTTTCCGTCGCCAAACACCTCATGCATCAAGACGAGGTCAGGATTTGCTCTTCCCAACGCTTCAAGGACCTTGTGCCAGTCTATTGTCCCACGTCCCAGGGGCCAGTGGCGGTCCTCCAAACCATCGTTATCGTGCAGGTGAAGAGAGAACAGATCTTTCCCAGCCCTACCTATCTCCATTTCGGGCGAAAAGCCCTCCCTGTGTATCATGTTAGCGTGTCCAGTGTCAAGGCAGATCCCAACACAGTCGAACCCCACATTCTTTATAATGATTTTTAAATCAGAGACCGTTGAACCAAACCTTTCGACACCATGCTCATGAAGGTTCTCCAGGGCGATCTTCACATTCAGACCACAGGCGTACTCTGCCAATGTCTTGACAGAATCTTTCGTGTTCTGCTTCATGGCCTTCCTTGTCAAGCACTTCAAACTCTCACTAGAATTCGCGTGAAGAACCATTATCGGACACCCGAGTTTCGCACAGTAGTCGATGGTTTTCATCATCGCCTTCAAGGAGGATTCTCTCTTGAAACTCTCCGGGCTAGCCAAATCAACATCGGTCCACGGGGCATGAAAGGAATGCGGCCTCAGACCTATTCTATTCAACAAATCTTTGACTCTCCGAACCTCCTCTATCGAGGAGACCCTAGGATCCAAGTGTGTCCTGTCAGCGCATATTTCAACATCATCGAAGCCGACCGCCTTTATCCTTCTTACAGCCTCAATGATACCAAAGCTTTCGTAAGCCAGAGTGGACATGCCGAGCCTCAAGGTAGCTTCCAGCCTCCGCAAAAACGTATTAAATGGGTCACCCTAATTAAGACCATACTGCAAAACCTAATGGTTGATTCTTCTTGGAAGACGAGAAACTCATTGGAATCGATCTTGGTACGACAAGTATAAAAGTTGACAGCTGCGATCTAGGCGGGAATCTTCTAGGCTGCGGAAGGGCCAGAATTAAGGGACAGACTACAGAGAAATGGATCGAGGCACTGGTCAAATCTTCACCCGCAGACATTCTTCGCGACTACCCCTCTGAAAGTAAGATAGTGGGTGTAGTAGGATCCTCAGGCACAATCCTTCTGGTAGACGAGTTTGGTCACCCCGTCTTTTCACCAATCATGTACTACACGAAAGCTCCTGAAGAAGCCTCAGAACTCAAAGAATATTCTTCAGCAAGGGAGTTAGCTGAAAGAGGCGTCGAGACCTCTCCGATGTCGCCGTTACCGAAAATAGTTCAAAAAATGCGTATTGAAGAGAGTAGGTTTAAGAAGGTGAGATGGATAGTCTCTCCCTCCTCTTGGTTGGTCTACAGTCTCTTCTTCAGGGAAGGGGAAAAATGGGAAAATCTAGCCACGGACTACACCAATGCGTTCAAACTCGGGGTGGATGTGACACGCGAAAAACCTGTTTGGTTCACCTCAATTTTTGAGGATGCAAGAGTATCAGTTGACCTGTTGCCCACTCTAGTTCCCAGTGGTTCACATGTAGGCCTGGCAAAAAGTAAGTTGGCGAGGAAACTGGGGTTGGAGAACGCGAGGCTCCATCATGGAATGACTGATGGGAACGCTTCAGCACTTGCCTTGGGCTGTCTGCAAACAGGTGACCTCGGGGTTGGCTGTGGAACCACGACGTTCATAAAGTTTGTCTGTGAAACCCCCAAGCGCCACCCAGCAATATACTATCATAAGCATCCTTTGCATGGTTTCCTGGGGACCGCGGCTGGGCCTATGACTGGGAGAATGCTTGAGTGGTTTTCAGAAAAGATTTTGGGGATAAGCTTGGAGACAGCTTTCTCTTACGCTGAACGAATTGAACCTGGTAAAGAAATATTCTATTTCCCGCCGGGAGACAGGAGCCCATTTTATGATCCTTCAATGGGAGCGGCCTTCGCAGGATTATGGCCAGAAGACCGATCTAAAGGCGAGGTTAGAGGTGAAATTCTCAGATCTATGCTGCTCGGAACAAGCTTCCTAGAATATTATTACATCAAATTATACGAGGAGCTTTTCGAAGTCGTGAATGAGGTCAAAATCATTGGAGGGGGAACAAAGAGTTCTTTTTGGAACAAGATGAGGGCGTCCGTCTATGAGAAAACCGTAAAGGTAATGGATGAGAGAACCACAATATGCGCCTTGATGCCTGCTGCTCTTGAGTTGAAGCTGTTCAAAAATGTTGGTGAGGCGGCCGAAAGATTGCTCAGGGTCACAGATGTGGTGAAACCTGACGCAGAACTGACGTCAAAATATAGAAATTGGCGGGACAGTTTCATGGTGCGATGGAAAAAAATAAGAGAAGTACATGGTACTAGCCAAAGCAAAGAAGGACAGAGAAGCTAATACCAACATCAAAACGTTGATGTAGGCACTAAAACAGAAGTTGCTCAACTAGTCGAGCAGACTATCAAAACTCTCGCTCAAATGAAGATCTACTCACATTGACCAGTGAAAATGCTCCAACTATAACCATAAGACTTAAAACAAATCAGTGGACTTAATCCTAGCAGACATTTGCGATCAGACCGTTTATCAGAAAATTCTATGTGGGCTACCCTATGCGTATAAAGGCTATCGCTTGCGATGTGGATGGCACACTAACAGATACTTTATGGAAGATTAGTTCTGAAGCCGTGGAATCCATAAAGAGAGCTGAGAACATGGGTATACCTGTGATTCTAGCCACCGCTAGAACGTCCGCTTTTATTAAAGAATTGTTTGAGGATTTTGACT
>Ga0209610_1001206_pt1 | contig 13359 bp, 9 predicted proteins | sample LakKivw275mmetaG_FD_184137 | JGI IMG/M metagenome (GOLD analysis project Ga0209610, IMG submission 184137) | Anoxic lake water microbial communities from Lake Kivu, Rwanda to study Microbial Dark Matter (Phase II) - Lake Kivu water 275m metaG... | ecosystem: Environmental > Aquatic > Freshwater >...
ATCTGCTTCAGTGGTGGCAAAGGATTCCATGTGACAGTCAGCAGGCATGTCTTTGACATTCAGCCAAGCGGTCTTCTTTCTCTAGTCTGGAAAAGCATGGCTCAAGAGTTGAGACAGCAGTGCCGGCTGAAAACGCTGGATGAAAACATATATGACTGCAGACGGCTTTGGAGGCTACCAAATTCCAAACACCTTAGTGGTTACTACAAAATTCACATTACAAAGTCTGAGCTAGAAAACATGACTGTTGAGAAGATGAAGGGACTCGCCACTAATCCCAGAACAACTGTGGCCATAGTTTCTGAGCACAGTCCAGAGGCGGAGCAATGGTACCTGCAGCACCTTAACAAGGTCACGCAGTGGATGGAAGAAGGGAGACTGGAGTTCAAGCCAAGTGACCTCATCGGGCTGGAAGCGGATCCTCCGTGCGTCCAGAAGCTGTTTCAGTCAGGCGTTCTAGAGGGGAAGCGGAACATTTCACGCTACCTTTTGACCGTTTATTTTAAAACCGTTGGAAAAAGCCTGGAGGATTGCAGGCAGCTTCTCTTAGACTTCAACTATCGCTGTGCTCCACCTGAGACGCGAGAAGAAGTCCTGCGACAGGTCGAGTACCTCTGCCAACAAGAATACCATGTCGGCTGTGGCAACTTCCAAGAATATTGCTCCGGCAAAGAACAATGCCCATTATTTGCGAAACGAAAAGCCGCGGATTTTCCAGATAGCATCAAGAGAGAGGGTCTTAAACGCCTTGAATCCCCGGATCTAGAGCAGTGGGTCCTGGGCGTATACGATAGGAATATTGTGCGCGAGACTGAGAACAAGCTACTGCTACACTATCTTTTACTAAGTGGTCGAAGAAAGAACCCCAAAGAAAAACAGATTATCCTTTTATTGGGTGATCCTGGCGGAGGCAAAACCCAACTTGCGAACGAGACCACTAGGTTTCATGCGACAAAGAAACGAGGACGCTTAAGCGAAAGAGCCCTAGACTACGGCGACCTATCAAATTATGACATCTTGTATCTCCAAGAAATTATGGGCGTGGAGAAAGAGGAGCGGGGTATCAGCACGCTCCGCTTCTTGAGTGCTGAGGATAAAGGCTACACCGTCGAGGTTGTGGTGCGTGATCCAAAGACTGGTCGGTTTACAACCGAAGAGTATGTCATACCACCCATATGTGTATTGTCAACATTGACATCGGTTGCCGTGGAGTCCCAGCTTGAGAGGCGTTCGTGGCTACTTAATGTTGACCAGTCTGAAGAACAGACAAGACTAATCTTCAATCATAAGGCAAGAAAGGAGAAAGAACGATTCTTAGAGCTAATGGGAAAGAAGGAGCCTGATAAGGATCTCGAGACCCTCGAATGTACCATGAATATGTTGGAAGACGGCGAAGTCATAGTGCCGTTTCCAAAGAGCCTGACGAAGGCCTTAGACGCTACCATGCTGAGGTCCCGGGGAGACTATGACAAAATCATGTCACTGATAAAACTGCGGGCCTGGTATCATCAAAGACAGCGAAAGTGCCTAGTTTCACCGGACAGCACAAAGATCTGGATCGCCACACCGAAAGATGGCATTGAATCTTTGAAGCTTGCAGCCAAGGCAATGAGAAGATGGAAGACGCAGTTGGACGAGAGGCTTATCGAAGCGTTGCCTCACATCAGGGAGCTTGTCCATGAACCCGCTTATGTTGGCAGAGACGAGAGCGAGGCTGTTTATGGGGTGACCGCGGGTAAGCTTGCGAAGAAGATGAGAATCTCCGACCAGACCTCAAGAACATACCTTAACGCGATGCGGGAGAGAGGCGTTTTAACATATACTCAGCCAAAAGGAAGGCTTAAGGTCTATGAATTTGTGGTTCCAGAGGACGAGATTGAAAAGAAGCTTGAACTAACCTCCATTGAGGTAAATGAGGATGCTCTGGTCTTAGAATTTGAAAAAGAAGCAGAAGATTTCTTAGAGGAGTATTGTCTCAAACGAAATGTAGAAGGCGGAGATAAAGAAGTTAGGAAACAGGCAACCACCACAACCCCCGCTTTCGTTCAAAACATTCAAACAAAGTCTGAGGCGACCTCGGTTCAAACAAAGATGTTCTTCGATAGGATACCTCCAAGCGAGCCATGCGAATTGTGTGGAAAACATCCGATTGAATACGAAGTGTTTAGAGATGACATGATGATTTTAGGACGCTGTCCCAGATGCTTTGAGAAGATGCGTTCTGAACTAAAAACGACCAAGTTCATAGAGAAATCGCCGAGAAGAATAGGTGAACAATTTTTAGATAAAGCGTAAAGGCACATATTGTCTGTAAGGTGGGTTTCGAGGGTTCTGAAACTCTACCTGCCAGTCTTCAACATAAGTAACTTCGCTTGCCTTGCGTGTGCTCCCATGTTTTGACACAAAGATATGTTGTTCTTCTGAGTTCTCCATCAATTGTTTTGGGGGTTGGCTATCGAAAGGCTTTTAAATATAATTCCTATTTAATTCTAAATAGAAGTGAATAGGATTGGGTAAAAAGGACTATGCTACTATTTATGTGGATCCTGAAGTGATTAAAAAAGCCAAAGAATTGGGCTTAAACATCTCAAAGACTTGTGAAAACGCTCTAAAAGAGGCAATAAGGCGTCTAGAAGGCTCTAATTCTCAAAGCAGTTTAGAAACTGGTTCAGGTTCTTCGCAAAAAAACAGTGGCATGGTGGGGCCGGAGAGATTTGAACTCTCGGCATTCGGGTCTCACCGCTCCAGAACTTCTTCATCCCACCGAAGTGGTCCGCGTACCCGAATCACATAGCCACGTGGGCTCTGGAGCCCGACCTTACGCCCAGAGACAACGAGCCTCTGAGTGTCATACCTAGCTAGAGTCCGCCCATGAACATACGTCAACCATCACGGTCCACGGCCCCTATCCGGCCCCAGCAAATTATAGAATGTCTAAAGCCTTCATATATCCTTTTTTCGCTAGGGATCAAAGAACAATAAGGGCGCAGAAAACCGTAAGACTCGGAAGACCCAACGACCGAAATGTTTAAACACCCCGACCTAAATCATTTACCTTGCCTGCCGGCCACAGGAGGCCGAAACCAATAACACCCGTTCCCGTTCCGAACACGGAAGTTAAGCCGGTCTCCGCTGGGCTATTAGTGCAGTGCGAGAGCCTGCGCGAGGGTTCAGTGCTGGCAGGCATCTCCCAAAAATCTCCACGACAAACCACCTAAATACTTATAAATGCAAACTTCTCCCAATTGAGTAAATCCGGAGCTAAAAAACGTTGATACAAACACTCTTTGAGCAGGTGCCCTCCATAGGTGGAGACTCTCTCGGCTTCATATTCAACCTCATCTACCTACTGCTATTCCTCATATTCATGCTGTACGGGCAAAAAATCCAGATGCTGAGCATGCTCAGAGAGGTCGGAGGAGCAGTCGACCGCCTGAAGGTCCTTAGCGACGAGGCACGTGGGGTTTCGATATCCTCCGTAAAGGAAATGGGAAAGCCAGACAACGACCCAACGGAAAGGATAGACCAATTCCTAGAATACTTCACAGTCCTCCCAGTCGGCCTAGACCCGGCAGGGATAGTTCCAAAAATCGAGCACATACTCGACGTCAGACACAAAAGATTCGAAGATGAAATCAGGAAGATCGCCCCGGCGGCCGCCGATAGCCAGGTAAGCAACATCGAGGGGGTTTTGGAAGTTGCGCTGGGACTGAACTACATCTACCGGATCATAAGGCACTTCTACCTACTAGGAAAGAAAACGATGAGCTACATCATAATTATGCAGATCCAAATGCAGCTACCACTCATCCTACGCGAAGCTGAAGCCTACTCAGCGGCCTCAAAGGCGTTCGCCCACGGTCAGCCCATAGGAGATGGAGCCGGAGCCCTAGTCGCGGCCAAAATGATGCATGGGAAAAAGGCCAAGATTATCGCAGAGGACATAGTGGCCACAGAGCTATCGATAGATAAGAGACGGGTCTTCGTCCTGAAGGCTGAGGGGCCAGGAGCAAAAGTTGGGAAATACGGAGACGCTATCAAAAAACTGGTTAAGAAATGTGGTAATAAGGTTTCAATGATCGTGATGGTGGACGCTGCTGGAAAATTTGAGGGAGAGGAAACTGGCACAACAGCGGAAGGTGTAGGCACAGCGATAGGCGGCATCGGCGATATTCAATTCAGGATAGAGGAAGTGGCGTCGAAGTACAAGATCCCGCTAAACGCCGTTGTTGTAAAGGAGTCCGTGATAGACTCCGTGGCCCCCATGAAGAAGGCGATTATCAAAGGAGTCGACGAAGCCATACAAAAAGTCCAACGACTGATAAGTGAAAAAACAAAAAGGGGCGACGTAATAATAGTGGTCGGTATAGGAAACACAGTTGGAATAGGTCAGTGAGACGAGATGGCACTGAGAAGAGGGGGCTCTGTAGTATTTCTCGTATTTTTGGTCAGCATAATAGTGATGTTACTTCTATCCGCCCAAGCGCTCTACACATCCTACTCCTCATTCAAAAACGGACAGATGGATCAAGCGAGCTACTACTTTCTGTTTGGATCGGCTGGGTTAGCCTCATCTCTGTACGCACTAACGAAACTGAGGATCAGAGTAGACCTAACTACACCGAAAGAGTTGGATGTGTTAACCGAGATAGAGTGTGGTAAGTGCGGTTTTAAGAACATAAGAAGATTCGCGAAGGGAGATTACATACTAAAAACGGCTGAAAACTGCCCCAAGTGCAATGAACCAACAACCATAACGGCAATATACCAGGAAGAAAAGGAAAAGAAAGGGAAGGGACTACTCAGATAGTTGTTGGCACGCAGCCGTCCCGTGTTATGATTGCTGTGTGCTCAGCTTGGGCAACTACATTTCCACTAGACTCAACCAAAACTGGGTAAGCGACCACACTCTTGTTAGACAGGAGCTCAGAAAGAGCCCGGTCAAGCTCCCCATCCGGCAGGATCCCTCTCAACCATCTTTCGGAAAAAGGCAAAGTCTTGAACCTTGACTTAACCTCCTTGAGTAGCATTCTCACATTCGCGTCCTTCACAGCTCTCTCCCTTTGAAATCTAAAAATGTAGGCCTCATCTAATCCCCTGACCTCTCCTTTCGCAGATGGCGTAGTGGAAAACGGCTCGATGGCACAAACCTCTCCTTCGCTTATTTTGGACCCGTCGAACCCTGAAACATTAGGAATAGACTTGCCGGTGTGGATCGCATATCTTGCAACCTGATGTCCAGAAAGGTTCCGAATCGGCTTGAAGCCGTAACGTTCAATGGTTTTCTGCACTACCCTTCCAACGTCAGACAACTTAATTCCAGGACGCAACGTTTTAATCGCCTGCTCCAGAGCATCGTTCGTCGCATTAATCATATCATCATAATCAGGGCCGAAACCTATTGAGATCGCCGTATCAGCTATGTAACCTTCTACATGAACACCCAAGTCCACCGAAACCAGCGAGCCTACAGGTACCAACTTCTTTTCGCCCGGCGGAGGCGAATAATGGGCGGCTACCTCATTTATACATATGTTGCACGGGAACGCAAGCCCTCCGCCCTTATCTCTAATCATTTTCTCGATGGTTTCGCAGATCTGAAGTACAGATGCTCCCTCCCTCACGATTTTCGTCGCTTCTTCTCGAACGTCTTTGGCTATACGACCCGCCTTCTTGTAGCATCGAAATACATCATCAGGCAACAAGGCCTTCGCACCGCGCCATTGAGGAAGAATATCAATTAAACGAGTTTATATCTTTAGGAGAAACCTTAAAGTCTCATAGCATTTGAACAAAAACAGTTCAAAAATCCTAATAGACGTGGGGTAACAAGAGGAGCCTGGTTGATGGGTAAGTTTAAACATGTGGTAATAGGGGGGACCTTCTACAGACTACACAAGGGACATAAGGCCCTAATCAGGAAGGCTTTAGAAGTTGGTGAAATGATCCTCGTCGGTTTGACAACAGATGAGATGGCTAGAAGAATGATCAAGGGCCATAACATAGGTGATTATGAAGGGAGAAAAAGAGGTCTCGAAGAATTTCTTGCTGGGTTGAAAGCGCTTGATAGGGCCAAGATATTTCCAATCGATGACCCATATGGACCCGCGCCTGTTGACGGTGAGATCGACGCGATTGTTGTGAGTCCTGAAACGGTTGAAAGGGCAAGAGAAATCAACTTTCTGAGGGAAAAGAACGGTTTGGAGCCGCTGAAAATCGTGGTCATCGAGATGGTTTTAGCCAAAAATAGCCTCCCAATTTCAACAAAAAGAATTCTGTCAGGAGAGATAACAGAACAGGGAGAAATTCAGCATCGCGAGCGGAAATCATCATAGACGCCTATTCTTCCCAGCTCACATCTATGTTGAGTTTATCGTCAACTAGAAAATCTTCCACCACATCCCTGGCTTTCTCTCTCTTCTCTTGATGCTGTATCAAGAAATCCTTAACCATCTCAGCCAGTATCTGTTTGCAATCACCGCAAATTACATCGCCAGCCCTGCACCCTTCATAGAGTTCCTCCATCTTCCTGTCGTCTTCTTCAAATATGTAATTCATATACTGAAAAACCGTGCACACGCTTGGGGTTCCACCCGTCTTTTTCTGCTCCTCCGCAGTTGCCCCCCCTCCTGTAAAGGCATTCATAATCTTCTTCTCTGCCGTTTCAGGCTCGTCCGTCGTAAATATGCATGTTTCCGGGATTGAAGCCGACATCTTCCCACCCTTCCCAAGCCCAGGCAAAAATCTGCAGTGAATCTGTGCCGGTTTATAAAAACCAAGTTTAGGGGCCACATCCCTTGCAATTCTCCAATATGGGTCCTGATCTATAGCCGCCGGAATGAGGCACGGGACGTTCCTCTTTGAAATTATCGATTCCAAGAAGGCCGGTACCGCCTGTAATGCTGGAAAGAATATTATGCCAATGTTAGAGCTGTCTTGGAAGCCAAATACTGCCCTCGCCGTTGAAAAAGTTATGTGCTTAGCTATCCTGATCGCCACGTTATACAACATCTTCGCAGATTGTATGTCGGAAATTATCAGCGTCTTCTTTGGATCAAAACCCACGGCTATTATGTCCAAAGTGTTCTCGTACATGAACTTGTTGACAGCTTTGGTTGTAAGCTCAGGGTGTATAAGAAACTTCTCATCATCGGTCATTTGAAAATACAATTTTGCGTCAAAGGCGTCTTGTAGGTACTTTGTGAAAAACCATGGGACAAGATGACCTAGGTGAACGGGGCCTGAAGGGCCTCTGCCGGTGTATAGGCAAAAGCCTTCTCCTTTGTCATATAAGTCTAGTATCCAATCCAGATCTCTGTGTGAGAAGAAGAGTCCTCGGCGCAACTGCATGTGTAGCTTTCCAGAGTACCTCTTTATTCTCTCGAGGATGTCCTTTGTTATGAGCTGAGTACCGAACTTCCTTACCAACTTCTTGTAATCTATTTTTCCAGAGACTTCCCAAGGAGTAACGACCATTTCTTCGTTCAACACATGTCACCTGCCCATGCGCGCGGGCTTACTTTTTGAGCGTAATTCCTACAATCTTATAGTTAAATAAATTAATGTAGATTTAATTGATTCAGTCTCTCATTATATAGCGACTATGACGCCCTAGTTAAGAAAAGAACAGAAAGGCGTATATCTTATACACAACTCTTTGAGCGTTTCAACAAGGAGAGGCCCAGAGCTTGGTGGAGCTACACTCCCTCGAGGTTAAGATTCTTCAAGCATTGAAGAGCGAAAGAAGACTCAGCATTGATGATCTGGAAGAAAAGACGAAGATTTCTATAGATTCTATTTCACGCGCCTCTCTCTGGCTAGCATCTAAGAACCTTGTCAGCATAGAGGAGAGGGAAGAAAGATACGTGCGGCTTGGTTCGGAAGGGGAGAGATTTCTTGAAACGGGGCTACCCGAAAGAGCTCTCGTAGGATTCATTCTTAAAGCCGAAGGGAAAACTTCTTATGATCAGCTTACGAGGCTTTCTGGCTTTAAAAATGAGGAGATAGACATTGCGATAGGCTGGGCGAAGAAGAAGGGGTGGCTACGTGTCTTCAAAGAGAGGGGTAAAACGGTTCTTGAGTCCAAAAAACCGTTCGAAGTGGGTTCGGACGAGAGGGTTCTTGAGCTTCTTTCGGGAGGTCCAGTTCTTCTAAGAAATTTAAGCCCAGCCCTCCTTGAAGGATTAAACCTTTTGAAGAGAAGGCCAGATGTCATTGTCAGTTCAAGAAAGATTGAGCGCTTCGTTACGCTTACCGATAAAGGACTTGGAGCGGTGGAGAAAATTAGGGCGCCCGTCAAAGAGGTCAGCCAACTTACCCCGGAGCTTATTCAATCCGGCGATTGGCGGGTGGTAAAACTGAGGAAATATGACCTCACAGCCCCCGTACTAAGAATATGGCCTGGGAAGAAGCAACCATACAGGAGATTTCTAGATGTTCTCAAGGAGAGGCTCGTCTCTTTAGGATTTAAAGAGATGGAAGGGCCGCTCGTTGAACTCATGTTCCTCAACTGCGATGCCCTTTTTATGCCTCAAGACCACCCTGCTCGTGAAATTCACGACATATACTTTGTGAAGGCTCCTCTGCACGGAGATCTATCGGCATACGGGCAAATCGTTAAAAAAGTGAAAGCTGCTCACGAAAACGGTTGGAAGACGGGATCCAGTGGCTGGGGATATGAGTTTTCAGTTCTAGAGGCGAGCAGGTTGATTCTGAGAAGCCAAGGGACAGCGCTGAGTGTGAGAACCCTGATTAGCAAGGATTTAGATATCCCTGGAAAGTACTTCTCCATAGCCCGCTGTTATAGACCTGATGTGGTGGACAAAAGTCATCTTACCGAATTCAACCAAGTTGAGGGGATCATTCTGGGCAAGGAGCTAACGTTTAGAAACTTACTGGGCGTATTGGAGAAATTCGCGGTTGAAATAGCTGAAGCAGACAAGGTCGTCTTTAGACCAGACTACTTTCCATTTACCGAGCCAAGCGTCGAGCTTTCTGCCTACAAGGAAGGTTATGGATGGGTTGAGTTCGGTGGAGCGGGAATCTTCAGGCCAGAGGTGACGCTGCCTTTGGGGATATCTGTTCCTGTAATAGCATGGGGTCTAGGCGTTGACAGACTCTTCATGATGAAGGCCGAAATCGACGACATTAGGACACTGTTCACTCAGGATCTTGAATGGCTCAGAAAAAAGAGGATAGTTTAAATGCCCACGATAGAAGCCTCGTTTGGCGATCTGGAGCGGCTGGTCGGAGTGAAGCTGCCCAAGGAAGCTGGCAAGCTTGATGACCTGCTTTACTATGTTAAGGGTCAGGTGGAGTCCTTTGAAGGTGAGATGCTCAAAGTAGAGATAAAGGATGGTAATCGCCCAGACCTCTGGAACGTCGAGGGCATTGCGAGATGTCTGAGGCTGGCGATCGGTGTTGAGGGGGGGTTGAGGAGTTACGCTATAGAGGACTCCTCAAAAATCAAGGTTCTAGTTGACTCAAGGCTTGAGAAAATTAGACCATATATAGCATGCTCCATACTGAAGAACGTAAAGCTTGACGACGATGTCATACGTGGACTGATGCATTTACAAGACAAACTGGATCAGACTTATGGAAGAAACAGAAGGAGGGCATCGATAGGCCTTTACAACTTTGATTTGATTGAACCACCATTACGTTACACGGTGGCTAGACCAACAGAGGTTAGCTTCGTCCCACTTGACGCCGCCGAGGAAATGACCTTGGAAGAGATCCTTAGAAAACACCCTAAGGGCCTGCAGTACGGTGGCATCATTGGAAAACACCGATATTTGCCAATACTCATGGACAAGAAGAATAGAGTCCTTTCTTTTCCACCAATAATCAACTCAAATGACTTGGGTAAAATAACGGAGAATGTAGAAAATGTGCTCGTAGAGGTCACAGGTACGATCTTTCAAAACTTATTAAACACACTGACGATAGTATCGCTTTCCCTCGCTGACAGAGGTGGACAAATATATTCTGTTGAAGTGGATTATCCATATGGAAAAGAGAAACGGGTCATCACCCCAAAAATTGAAAGTAAATTGATGGTACTAAGGCCAAGCTACGTTAATGAGGTGCTTGGCTTGAACCTGAAAACCGAAACGGTAGCTGAGCTTCTTAAGAAGGCTGGATACGGTATCGCCGGGTCGAGAAGAGATGAGATAACTGTGATTGTTCCGTGTTCACGAATCGACATCATGCACTCCGTCGACATCGTCGAAGATGTTGCCATTATGTTTGGGTACAACAGTATTAAACCAGAGTGGCCAAGACTCGCGACGGTAGGCTCTGTGAGTGAGAGAGAGGTTTTCTCGAACCTTGTTAGAGAGGTCATGGTTGGACTTGGGTTCCAGGAGGTTTTATGCTTCTCTATGAGTACGCCGCAAATCCTTTTCGACATGATGAATCTGGAAAGAAGTCCTGTTATTGAAGTCTCTAATCCAAGAACGTTGACTTATACCTGTTTGCGAAACTGGCTCATGCCAAGTTTGATGGAGTTCCTGGGTCACAACACACACATGGAGTACCCTCAAAAAGTCTTTGAAGTCGGAGAATGTGTGGTGTTTGACGAAAAAAATGAAACCAAGAGCCAGGAAATTAGAAAACTGGCCTGCCTGATCGTTCACTCCAACTCAAACTTCAGTGAGATAAAGGCGACCTTAGACTCTCTTTTCCTCAACTTGGGGATAGAATATAGGTTAGAGGAAACAGACCACAGAAGCTTCATTGATGGAAGAGTAGCGAAAGTCTTGATTGGAAACAGAGAAGCAGGGATTGTAGGTGAAATAGATCCAGCGGTTATTCAAGAATGGAAGTTGAGAAATCCAATCGCTGGATTTGAAATCAACCTTGACATTCTTCTCCAGAAAGCAAAATTTTGATTTTATGGGATTTTTAAGCCTCGTCATCATTTTATGAAGAAGGGAGAAGGCAATGCACAAATTCGACAGACTTTCTTTGGTCACAAGAAATACGTGTGAGGTCATTACAGAAGCTGAGTTAAAAAAGCTGCTTGGAATAGGGAAACCATTACGCGGATACATTGGGGTTGAGCCGTCGGGTCTCTTTCACGTAGGATGGATCATATGGGCCTCGAAGTTAAAAGATCTCATGGACGCAGGTGTGGAGATGACTTTTCTTGAGGCCACGTGGCACGCTTTCATAAATGATAAGCTCGGGGGAAAGTTGGAGAACATACATAAGTGTGCCTCCTACTTAGAGCATTGCCTCACGGCTCTTGGTATAGATGTAAAAAAACTTAATGTTGTAAAAGCTGAGGATTTGATTGGCGATCCTGACTACTGGTCTCTGCTTCTTAGGATTGCAAAGAGGGTCACGTTATCCAGGGTGAAAAGGGCTATGACGATTATGGGTAGGAGGGAGAAGGAGGGTTTATCGGACTTCTCAAAGCTAATCTATCCAGCCATGCAAGTCACAGACATTTTTTACCTTGATTTGGACGTTTGCCTTGGAGGGAGCGATCAGCGTAGGGCGCATGTCCTTGCGCGGGAAGTTGCTAGTGGGCTGGGCCACAGGAAGCCCATTGCTTTACACACGCCTCTTCTGATGGGTTTGGGCGGTCTTGAAAGAATGGATGCGGGTAGGTTAACAGAAGCGGATCTAATAGAAGCAAAAATGAGCAAATCTAGGTCAGAAACTTGCCTGTTCATACATGATAGCGCTGTCGAGGTCAGAAAGAAGGTTTCAAATGCGTTTTGCCCACCTAGGCAGGTGGATAATAACCCGATAATTGAGCTTAACAAGCACATCCTTTTTTCTGATGTTGGATTCAAGCTTAGTGTCGAGAGAGCAGACAAGTATGGGGGGCCAAAAATGCTAGAAAGCTTTGAAGAACTCGCGAAGGCATATCAGAGGGGGGAAATTCACCCGTTGGACTTGAAAAAAGCGACGGCTGCTGCACTAGACAAAAAGCTTTCTCCTGTGAGGAAGTATTTCGCTGAAAATCCCGAGGCAGGTAGTTTACTTAGAGAGGTAGAAGAGTTAACTATCTCCAGATAGGAGGATGAGTCGCTTACGAGCTTGCAGAGAAAATATGATGCTTTAAATGGGGTCCTAGTTAAGTTGGCAAGGAAGGCAGATGAAAGGGTTCCAATACTCGTTGAAGGGACAAAAGACCTTTTAGCATTAGAGAGATTGGGTATAATGGGGAAAACCATTTGTGTCAAAAGCTCAAATAGCGTACTAGTTGACCTTCTTGACAGCATCAAAGATAAAGAAGCGATCGTTCTGGTTGATTTTGATAGGACTGGAGAAAGGCTAGCTGAGCGCATAGTCACATACTTACAGAGAAAGGGGGTAGACGCGAATTCTGTCCTTTGGAGAAGAATAGGTTCGTTGGTCAAACATGATGTGAAGGATTTGGAAGGGTTGCCCTCTTACTTAGAAAAGATCAAAGAAACCCTCAAGAAGCAACTTTAATACGGAGAACTGAAGTATTTAAAAGTATAGAGAATGAGGATTTGACGTTTATTAAAATTTTTGAACTGTTTTCTATTGGAGGTTTTCGAGTTGGATGATTCTCAACCTATTACTGCAAAGTATAATATTATGGTTAAATTCGAGGTTGACGGGATCGTCGAAAGGTCAGATGTGATAGGCGCCATTTTTGGTCAGACCGAAGGGCTGTTTGGCTCAGACCTAGATCTTCGTGAACTGCAAAAAACGGGGAGGATTGGTAGAATAGAAATTGAGATGAAGTCAAGTAGGAACAAGACTCGGGGTACAATCCTTATTCCATCGACCTTGGATAGGGCTTCAACCGCCATTATAGCCGCCGCAGTCGAGAGTGTTGACAGGGTGGGACCTTGTGCTGCGAAAGCCACTCTAGAAAAGATTGAAGACGAGAGGGAGAAAAAACGCACAACTATCGTAGCTAGAGCCTCCGACATACTCAAGGGGTGGAACATAGAGTCCTCAACAAGCACAGACAAGATTTTGAAGGAGCTATCCACAGCAGTAAAGCCAGGCGAGATTGGCAGGTTTGGGTCAGAGGGTCTACCGGCGGGACCGGCTGTCTCCGCATCAGAGTCTATAATACTTGTGGAAGGTAGGGCTGACGTTGCAAAACTGCTGAAGAGTGGCGTTGACAACGTTATAGCTTCTGAGGGGGCAAAGGTTCCTGAAAGCATTATTGAACTCAGCAAGCAAAAGGAAGTCACAGCATTTCTCGACGGGGATAGAGGAGGGGACATCCTTCTAAAAGAGCTGTTACAGGTTGCGGACATAGACTATGTAGCTAGGGCACCGCGCAAAAAGGAAGTTGAAGAGCTTACGTCGGAAGAGATTTTTGAAGCCTTGCGGAACAGACTGCCCGTTGGAAAGCCA
>Ga0209610_1001207_pt1 | contig 13357 bp, 9 predicted proteins | sample LakKivw275mmetaG_FD_184137 | JGI IMG/M metagenome (GOLD analysis project Ga0209610, IMG submission 184137) | Anoxic lake water microbial communities from Lake Kivu, Rwanda to study Microbial Dark Matter (Phase II) - Lake Kivu water 275m metaG... | ecosystem: Environmental > Aquatic > Freshwater >...
GTGTCGAAACCGAAGGTAATCACCGTACCACCGAGGTCGTTGTCAATAGTTTTGGGAACCCCTATAACCGGAATCCCCTTTTTATAGAAATCATAGGCAATTTTAAGGCTTCCATCACCTCCCACAGCTATCAGACAGTCGAAGCCAAGGAGCTTGAAATTCTCCACCACCTTGTCAGAAACATCCCGGATTTCTGTCTCACCAGACAGGTTGGTTATGGGCATCTGGAATGGGTTCCCGCGGTTTGTTGTCCCGAGGATTGTGCCTCCGAGGCTTGAGATTCCTCTAACGTTCTCTGGGGTCAAACGCATAATTTCACTGGTATTGAGAAGCCCGGCATAGCCGTTCTTAATACCGTAAACTTCCCAGTTCATTTTTGAAGAGGACATGACCACGGCCTCAATAACCGCATTCAGTCCTGGTGCATCCCCACCGCCCGTATTTATGGCAATTTTCTTTCCCCAGACCATAACACCCCCCTTAATAAATAAAGGAAATTGATTAGGTTATTGTATGATGTTAATAATACAAGGTCAAGCCCTTTAACCTTTTTTGTTTTTATAACTTTATCCCGGATATATCATTAGAGCATGGTGTCGGGGTTTCCAAAGCAAACCGTCGTGAGGCAAGGAAGCTTGGTCTTTTGCATAAGCAAAAGTTCCGAAGCCGAACGCGAGCGAACGAAGCCGCTGGAGTGTAATGAGCGTGTTTGCGTGGAATATCCCGACACAGATGCTCATCCTAATGGAAAATCTGGGTTTATCTGAATATGTTTTAGCACCCTTGGAAGTGCCTTTTTAAACCAGGGGGTATATCTTTCCGGATGTTTTTTTATAGCTGCTAATAATTTTTCTATTGTCATAAACTTCCAGTCTTCAATTTCCTCTTCATTTGGTTTTACCATCCCGTCGTAGGTTCCCCAAAAAACGTGGTCGATTTCATTCTCTCCGTATCTCTTGTCATAGTTTGTTTTATAGTGAAATGGGAACAGATATTTTAAATCGCATTTGAATCCCAGTTCTTCTTGAAGGCGTCTTTTTGTGGCCGTTTCTAAGCTTTCACCCTTTCTTGGATGAGAACAGCAGGCATTTGTCCAGAACCCTGGCCATGTTTGTTTTATGCCGCATCTCTTGTGTATGAGCATTTCGCCTTTTATATTTAAAATGAATATAGAGAATGCGCGGTGAAGCTTTGTCGGGATAAGATGGCAACGCTCTTTTTCTTCATAACCTGTTTTTCTATCGTTCTTATCAACAAGAATGAGTGTATCCATAGAGGGTATTTTATTAAAGATTGTAGTAGGCTGAAAGTCAATAAAAACTTCAGTAAAATCTGGTCTATCTTAAAGAAAAAATGGGTACTGATATGGCCATAGATACATGGAGGTTTGGTTTACAATTTCTTTAAAATCTGTAATAGAAACTCATGTAACCCCCAACTCATTGGGGACACATAGACTTCGGGCATATTCTGATGTATATTATTTGTAAATTCTGATGTTTAATATTTATGAAGGCCATAGACAGAAAAGAGGGTCAAGAAAAAGTGTGTGTTCAGTCCATAATTTGAATACAATACTGAAAGATGCTTGAGAGAAGTGTTGGCGCATTAATGGATAAAACCGTTCAAAAAAAGGAGAGAAAGCCGGGTCAGTTTTTTTCCACTCACGTGTCTCTCAAACACTATTTGTGGACATTTCTAACAGTACTGATCGTCACGGTTATCGGGAAAGTTCTGGCCCCCTTTTTTGATCTTGTAAATATTGTCCTTTTTTATTTGCTACCGGTACTTATTAGCGCAGTTCGTTGGGGGCGAGGACCTTCATTTTTTGCAGCTTTTTTAGGTGTACTGGCTTTTGATTTTTTCTTTGTACCTCCAGTTCTCAGCTTTACGGTGAGCGATGTACGTTATGTTTTCAGTTTTGTTATTTTCCTTCTCATAGCCCTTGTGACCGGAACAATAGCAACAAAGCTCCGGAATGAACTGGAAAAAACCAGACAACGAGAGAGAAGAACGCTTGCTTTGTACGCGCTTAGTCGAGAAATAGCCGCAGAAACGGATTTGCAGCAAGTCTTAAAAACCTTTGTAGAGAAGATGGCTGAAGCCATAAACGGCGAGGTAATTGTTCTTATCCATGACCCTGATGCTGACGTTCTGCGTGAAGTGGCTGCTGCCCCGCCTGATAGCGCTTTGCCTGACGAAAAAGAACGGGCAGTTGCACATTGTTTTGGAGCATGGTCAAAGTGCCGGGAAGGGAACAGAAATTATCAGGGAAGCAAAGGAGCTGTTATTTCCAGTTAAAGCAGAAGATAAAACCCTGGCTGTCCTTGCTATTAAAGTCAATTCTGAGGACGAAATCCTTACGACTGAACAGTTGCAACTTATTGAAGCGTTTACCAACCTTGCCGCTGTGGCAATAATCCGTGTGCAGTTAGCAAAAGAAGCCGAGCAGGCGAAGTGGTTGGCCGAGTCAGAAAGATTGCACACAGCATTACTCAATTCCATTTCCCATGATTTGCGCACACCCCTTGCTTCCATTACAGGGGCAGTAACAAGCCTCCTCTCAGAAGAAAACGTTTACAGCCAGGAGGCCAAAGGGGTCCTTTTACAGACGATCAAGGAAGAGGCACAGCGCATGAACCGTTTCGTAGCAAATCTTCTTGATATGGTACGACTTGAAAGTGGTATATTAAAACCAAATAAGCAGTGGTGTGACATCCAGGATATTGTGGGTGTTGTACTGAGGGAGATTAATGATATTTTACAGGGACATCCATTGCGGATTAATATCCCTCAGGACCTTCCTCTTGTGAAGGCTGATTTTATTCTCATGGAACAGGTAATAATTAACCTGTTGGAAAATACCATAAAGTATTCACCACCAGACAGCGAAATCTCCATTTCTGCTCATTACAGCGACAAAACATTGCTGGTTACCGTGGCCGATCGTGGTCCGGTAATTCCCATGCAGGAGCGGGAGCATGTGTTTGATAAGTTTTATCGACTACATTCCTTAAAGCATGTAAGCGGGACAGGGCTTGGCCTGTCGATCTGTAAAGGGATCATTGAAGCTCACGGTGGGAGAATATGGGTTGATTCACCTTCTGAATACGGTAACCGGTTTACCTTTTCTCTACCCATATCCGAGCAGCCATCAGATCAATTAGTCACCAAACAAGGAGCGGATCATGCCGTCTGATGGTGCGCGCATACTTGTTATCGATGATGAGAAGCAGATCCGCCGGATGTTGAAGGCCGCTTTGTCCGGCTACGGCTATGATATTGCCGAGGCATCTTCAGGGCATGAGGGCTTGAATCAGACAGCAATATTTCATCCGGACTTAATTATCCTCGATCTGGGGTTGCCAGACCTTGATGGCATTGAGGTAATTAAACGTCTTCGTGAATGGACACAGATCCCTATCATTATTCTCTCTGTTAGGGAACATGAAGACGATAAGATTAAAGCCCTTGATGTTGGTGCAGATGATTACGTTACCAAGCCTTTCAGTATGGGAGAACTTTTAGCCCGGATTCGTGTTGCCCTCCGTCACGTAGCCAAATCAGAGGATGAACCAATACTTACCTTTTTTGGTGAACTCACAGTGGACCTGGCGCACCGCAATGTGATACTCAAGGGAGAGGATGTAAAGCTCACACCAACAGAGTATGAAATCTTGAAATATGGCGCACCGCAATGTGATACTCAAGGGAGAGGATGTAAAGCTCACACCAACAGAGTATGAAATCTTGAAATATCTTGCCTTACAGGCAGGTAGGGTTGTAACCCATGGGCAACTCCTCCGTGCCATCTGGGGACCGAATTACCAGGAAGAAACGCAATACCTGCGAGTCTACATCGGCCAACTGCGCCGCAAAATCGAGGCCGATCCTTCGCAGCCCACTTACATCATCACTGAACCCGGGGTAGGGTATCGGCTGGTAACAAGAGATTGATCTACAATTGTTAATCTCTTCACTGGCCAAATTCTAATAAGATAGCTTCAGTATTTCGTCTTTTTCTGTATATCACAACATTCTTTATATTTTTTTTATGCTTGTCGCCGATTTTTTAACGCCAAATTTATATTGGATTGTTTAAAATCTAAAATGTAAACGATAACCCGCAGGGAGGATTAATGCGATGGCGAACGATATACTCTATATTGTAGTTTTTCTTGGCGTTCTCATGCTTCTGGCAGTGCCTTTAGGTGGCTATATGGCAGCAGTCTTCACGGGTAGACACACCTTTCTCAGTTTTATGATTCGCCCCATCGAGTCAGGTTTCTACAGGTTTTGCAGGGTGGATGAGAATGAAGAAATGTCCTGGAAACAATATGCATTTGCCCTTCTCCTTTTCAATGGGATTGGTCTTGTCGTGCTCTTTTTGCTGCAGATAATTCAGGGCCGATTACCCCTCAATCCGATGGGCTTTGGTGCTGTCCGCTGGGACACTGCGTTGAATACCGCCATATCGTTCGTAACCAACACTAACTGGCAGGCATACGGTGGGGAAACGACCATGAGCTACCTTACCCAAATGGCGGGGTTGACCGTCCAGAACTTTGTCTCAGCCGCGGTCGGGATGGCAGTTGCTCTGCCGCTCATTCGTGCTTTCACCTATAAATTGAAAAACACCATCGGCAATTTCTGGGTTGACATGACCCGTTCGGTGCTCTATGTGCTCCTCCCCTTGAGCCTTATATTGGCAATGCTACTTGTCTCCCAGGGGGTTGTGCAAACCTTCAGCCATTACGCGAAGGCACAGACCCTGGAAGGCACCGAACAGGTGATTGCTGTGGGGCCGGCAGCTTCACAGGTTGCTATCAAGGAACTTGGTTCTAATGGCGGCGGTTTCTTCAACGCCAATTCCTCCCATCCATTCGAAAATCCCACACCGGTCTCCAATTTCCTCGAAATGCTTGCCATTTTGCTCATACCTGTTGCATTGCCTTTCACATTCGGGAGGATGGTCAATAACCGGCGGCAAGGTTGGGCCATCTTCGCAGCAATGATGATCCTCTTCTTGATCGGGTTGGGTGGGGCGCTCTGGGCCGAGTGGACCGGAAATCCCTTGCTAACAAAATCAGGTGTTGTAGGTGAAATTAACATGGAAGGCAAGGAAGTTCGGTTCGGCATCGGTCCATCTGTTCTCTGGGGTCAGGCCACTACAGTTACATCTAACGGGTCCGTGAATTCTATGCACGACAGCACCATGCCCCTTACCGGTCTTATTTACATGTTCAATATGGCGATCGGGGAGGTAATCTTCGGAGGTGTCGGTGTTGGTCTTATTGGCATGCTTATGTATGCTATCCTCGCCATATTCCTTGCAGGACTTATGATCGGACGTACGCCCGAGTTTTTGGGGAAAAAACTGGAATCACGGGAGATGATTATGGCAGTAATCGTCGTCATTGCACCTGCGATTGCATCTCTTATATTCGCCAGTATAGCAATAGCAATTCCGGCGGGGCTCAGCAGCTTAAACAACGCCGGCCCGCACGGTCTTTCGGAGATACTCTATGCCTTCTTCTCTGCGGCGGGTAACAATGGATCAGCATTCGCAGGTCTTAATGCAAACACGGTTTTTTATAACCTGACTACAGGTTTTGTAATGCTTGTTGGGCGATTCGCCACGATTCTACCCGCCCTGGCTATTGCAGGGTCACTGGCACTTAAGAAAAGTGTACCACCAAGTTCTGCAACCTTCCCTACAGCGAGTCCTCTCTTTACAGTTTTACTTATAGGGGTAGTTCTCATTGTCGGCGCCCTCACATTTTTACCTGCACTAATACTCGGGCCATTTCTTGAACATTTATTGATCCTTTCAGGCCGGACTTTCTGAGGAGGAATGATCTATGGAACAAAAGAAAGCAGCAATCTGGCACCCTGATTTGATGAAATCCGCTATCAAAGGATCTTTTCTCAGGTTGGACCCCCGTCTTTTGTGGCGTAACCCCGTTATGTTTGTGGTGGAAATAGTTTCAGTAATCACAACCCTGATCTCTGCAAGCAACCTCATCTATGGCGGTTCATTCTGGTTCAATATCCACATCAGCCTGTGGCTCTGGTTTACAGTATTATTCGCCAATTTTGCCGAGGCGCTTGCGGAGGGTCGTGGGAAGGCACAGGCCGAAACATTGCGGCGTGCCCAGAGTGAAGCGTATGCGAAGCGACTTAAGCCGGACGGACAGATTGAAACCATTCCCGCACTTTCTTTACGCAAGAATGACATGGTAGTAGCGGAAGACAATGATCCTATACCAGGTGACGGGGAAATCGTTGAAGGGGTAGCCCTTGTTGATGAATCCGCCGTAACCGGCGAATCAGCTCCTGTAATACGGGAGGCAAAGGGTGATCGTACTGGTGTGACAGGCGGCACCCGTGTATTATCCGGACGTATAAAGGTTCTCATCACAGCTAATCCAGGCGAAACCTTCCTTGACCATATGATTTCCATGGTAGAAAGTGCCAAGCGCCAGAAAACGCCGAACGAGCGAGCCCTCGAAACCCTCCTTGTTGGACTAACTATTCTCTTCATTGTGGTGGTGGGCACTCTGTCCCCTTTTGCCGGTTATTCACAGGTAAAGACTACCATACCCGTGCTGGTAGCCCTTCTGGTCTGTCTTATACCAACGACCATCGGCGGGCTGCTCCCTGCCATCGGAATCGCGGGCATGGATCGCCTGATCCAGCACAACGTCATCGCTTTGAGCGGCCGGGCAGTAGAGGCGTCGGGCGATGTCAATGTGGTGCTGCTTGATAAGACAGGAACCATAACGCTTGGAAACCGTATGGCAACAGACTTCATTCCGGCTCAAGGGGTCAAAAATGAAGAGTTGATTGAGGCAGCCCTGCTCGCATCGCTGGCGGACGAGACACCGGAAGGTCGCAGTATCGTGGCCCTGGCCAAGTATCGCTTAGATATACGCGGGCGTGATATAAAGACTTCGCTGGCAGCCACGTTCATTCCTTTCAGTGCTGAACTTCGTATGAGCGGTATTTCGTGGAATGGGCGTGAAATCCGTAAGGGTGCCGCAGATGCTGTAGCTAAATTTGTCCAGGAGAGAGACGGTGTGATGCCTGAAAGTGTGACTATGGCTGTGGATAGGGTAGCCCGTGAGGGTGGAACCCCTCTTGTAGTGGTAGATTCTGCAAAGGCACTGGGGGTCATTTATCTGAAAGACGTTCTCAAAGAAGGCATAAAAGAACGCCTGTCTCAGCTCCGTCTCATGGGTATTCGTTCCATCATGATAACCGGTGATAATCTGCTCACAGCAGCCGCAATTGCCGCTGAGGCAGGGATTGATGATTTTGTTGCCCAGGCGCGTCCGGAAGAGAAGCTCAAACTTATCCGGAAATATCAGGCAGAAGGTAATCTGGTGGCCATGATAGGCGATGGTACCAATGATGCTCCGGCCCTGGCCCAGGCGGATGTTGCTGTTGCTATGAACGCAGGGACACAAGCATCCAGGGAAGCGGCCAACATGGTAGACCTTGATTCGAACCCGACAAAACTTTTAGACATCGTTGAAATCGGAAAGCAAATCCTTATGACCCGTGGTGCCCTGACTACCTTCAGTGTCGCCAACGACGTGGCGAAATACTTCGCCATCATCCCTGCCATCTTTGTAAGCTCTTTTCCTGTGTTAGGTATTCTGAATGTGATGCGGCTTGCCACACCTCAAAGTGCTATTATGTCAGCGATAATATTCAATTCCATTATCATTCCGCTGCTGATTCCGCTGTCGTTGAAAGGCATCAAATATCGTCCAATGACTGCTATAGCACTCTTGTGGAGAAATCTGATTATCTATGGTATTGGCGGTCTGCTCCTGCCGTTTATCGGGATCAAGCTGATTGACCTTTTAATTGTATTCTTGCACATTGCTTAGGAGGGGAGAAATGAAAAAGTTAATGAGAGGGTTGCTTTTCTTCGTTGTGTTATCTATTCTTACAGGTCTTGTTTATCCGTTTCTCATAACCGGCGTGGCTCAGCTTGTATTTCCCAGATGGCTCAGCTTGTATTTCCCAGACAGGCGAAAGGAAGCCTTTTAACCGTTGACGGTAAAACCATCGGTTCAGAACTGATAGGCCAGAAGTTTACAAATCCCAGGTATTTTTATGGACGTCCATCCGCTGTGGATTACGATGCAAGTAATTCCGGGGGGAGTAATGTGGGGCCGTCGAATGCGAAGTCTCTTGAAGAAATGGGCGGGCGGATCGAGAAGGTTCGAAAGGACAACGGACTAACCCACGCAACACCCGTCCCTGCAGACTTGGCACTTACCTCAGCGAGTGGGCTCGACCCTCATATCAGTCTTGAGGCGGCAATGGTGCAGGTCAAACGTGTGGCAAAGGCACGGGGGCTGTCGGAGTTAGAAGTACAAGAGTTAATGCAAAGATATATTGAAGTCCCTCTGCTCGGTTTCCTCGGTCAAGAAAGGATCAATGTACTTCGGCTCAATCTCACTCTCGATGAATTGAGCTCTCGTTACCTACGACCCAGCACTCACCCACCGGGCAACTGAGAGGGATGAGAGGTTGGATATTGTGCCCAAAAGACGACGTTGGTCGAGCAAAAGATTCCTGAATTCATATTGAATGCCTATGACCCCGACAACCTCCTCAAGTACTTTCATGGGCATGAAAAATACTTTGACGTTTGAAAGGGTTTGAGTGCCTGCTCCTGCTATTTCCCCGTTAGCATAGGTCCATTCAGCAACAGCCATCTCATGGGGATCGAGGTCATTTTCAGGGTTACTCCGGGCCCATACCTGTAACCTCCTGTTTTTCCCCTTGAAAAGTACGAAAGACGGTGCATCAATAAGTTTTGTGATATATTTGATTGTAATGTGACCTACTTCATCGAGCACAGTTGTACGTAATAGAGGCAGAACGCCGCTCCATTCTCTCGAGTCTTGTAGAAACCCTCCGACCAGTTGCTCCACAGGCGGAAGTGTTAAAAACTCCCTGCTCATTTCTTCAATAAGAGTGGCCCGCTTAAGACGGAGTTGCAGTGTAAGGTTTTGCTGTTTCGTTGTCTTCACGAGTTGTCCGACAACTATTGAAGTAAAGAAGAATACCACAGTATTAACAATATCGTAGGTGTGATGCATGGAAAAACTATATCTGGGTTCGACGAGGAAAAAATCGAATGTGAGCAGACTTATTATTGATGCGAATATGGAGGGGATTGTTCCAAAGAAAAGAGCGCTCGCAATAGTGGCTATCAGGTACATGAAGACAAGCGACCTGGGATGAATAAATTCCTCCAGAAAAAAGTTCAAAACTGTAATAGCGGCAACCATACCAAGGGTAATTGCATAGTCTTTGGGATAGAATGTAAATCTTTTTAAGGCTGTTTTTTCGCTACTCTCTTTCTTGTCAATTGAAGGGGTCACAAGGTGGAGTTCAAAATCTGTTTTTGCGTGCAGTAAACGATTTACCGGTGAGCCCTTCCAGAATCCAGCCACCCTTGATCGCTGAGGTTTGCCGATAACTATTCGAGTGATATTGTTTTCTTGAGCAAAGCGGAGTATTTCATCCGCAATATCTGTTCCTAAAAGGGTTACAACCTTTGCACCAAGTTCCTCAGCTAAATTTAATGCACCAGTTAGATAACCCTTTTCTATATCCGATAGGTGTTTTAAAGCTGGAGTAGAAACGTAGGCAGCATACCATTCGGCATGGGTGTCTTTTGCAATTTTATATGCTCTGCGGAGTAACTGTAGTGCATAAGGATTTGGTGCTATACATACCATTACCCTTTCGCCTGCTGGCCAGGGTCCTGAAATGGCCTTTGCTTTCATATAGTTCAGAAGTTCGGTATCCATCTTCCGGGCAACCAGGGTGAGGGTTAGCTCTCTTAACGCAACGAGATTACCACGCTGGAAGAAGTTCTGCATTGCCTGTTTCGCCTGTTCGGGAATATAGACTTTTCCTTCCTTCAGCCTCTGGAAGAGTTCTTCAAGAGGGATATCTATGACCTGAACCTCGTCAGCCCTATCCAGCAGACTATCAGGCACCGTCTCCTGCACGCGGACCCCTGTGATTTTTGCTACCACATCCACCTGACTTTCGAAGTGTTGTATATTGACCGTTGTATACACATCGATTCCGGAATTGAGTAATTCCTCCACGTCTTGATACCGTTTAGGATGCTGGCTATTGGGATCATTTGTGTGGGCGAGCTCGTCAACCAAGACAATGGAGGGTCGCCGTGCAAAAACTGCATTGAGATCTAATTCTTCAATGATGATGTTTCTATATTCAACACGTTGTCTTGGAATAATTTCCAGATTTTCAAGGAGAGCCTGAGTTTCAGCACGTTTGTGTGTTTCTATGATACCGACTACAACATCTTCACCACGGTTTTTCAGGACGTGAGCTTCTTGAAGCATAGCATAGGTTTTTCCAACACCTGGTGCATAACCCAGAAAAATCTTTAGCTTTCCCTTTTTTGTCTCCTCCAGCTGTATCTCTTTCAAAAGAGCATCGGGGTCTGGTCTTGTGGTTTCTCCTGAACTGCTTGTTTGTTTCATTTTAATGACCACCTTTTGTGCTATCCAAACTAATAGCTATGGGTAGCCTATAAAATCTGAAAATAAAAGTGAACCTGATCGTTATCTTTAGTATGTTTTTATAGAAAACTGTCATGAACTGGTTTCTGAGTTGGAGGGATTCAATGATGTGCTCTCACGGCCTATCCTGCTTTTCAGCCAGGTGTTTCCGCCTGGTTTACACTTTTTGTGCCGCCACATGCTGTTACCGATATATATGCCATCGTTATTTTTGATTCTCCTGTAGCACACATAACAGTAATCCTTTTTAAGCTCCTCAAAGAGCGGCTCCTGAAAATATCTTACCCTGCCTTTATCGGACACTGTCAATCCTCTTCATCCAAGGATACCCAATAGTATTACTCATTGCAAGATATATTTATGTTCTTTGGGTTTTACCATGAGCCATCAGCCGTGAGCTAATCTGTTTGATTGTTGACTTTGCATTTTTCAGTGTAGGATAATAAAAAATGGCCGAAAAATCTATTCCAGAAATACTTGAAGAAATCGCCATGCTATTTGAAATTAAGGGTGAGAATCCTTTTAAAACGAGGGCGTATTATAATGCCGCAAAGGTACTTTCAGGTATTGATAATCTTGAAGGGATGATAAAGGAAAAGAGATTGAGGGAGATCAAGGGGATAGGGGAAGCGCTGTCTAAGAAGATTGAAGAGTACAGCGAAACAGGAAGGATGGAATACTACGAGGAATTGAAAAAGGAAATCCCCTTAGCCCTCCTTGAGCTTATGAGAATACCCAACCTGGGTCCAAGGAAGATTAAGGTACTCTACGATGAACTTGGGATAACAAATATAGGCGAGCTTGAGTATGCCTGCAAAGAGAACAGGCTCGTGACGCTTTTTGGTTTTGGAGAAAAGACACAGTCAAATATACTCAAGGGGATTGAATTCCTGAAAAGGCATAAAGGGGAGTTTTTGTTTGGTGATGTATATCAGGAGGCGGAAAAGATTAAGGAGAGATTTGGAGAGATTGTTTCACCTGAGTGGGTAGAGGTGTGCGGGAGCATAAGGAGAAGGAAAGAGATTGTGAAGGATATAGATATCCTTGTTGGCAGTGGCGACCATGAGGGCCTTTCCTCATATTTTGTATCGATGCCTGAGGTAGAGGAGGTTTTGTTAAAGGGTGAGACAAAGACCGCGTGCCGCCTGAAAAAAGGGATAGAGGCGGATTTGAGGGTTGTCAATAAAGAAGAGTTTCCTTATGCCCTGATGTATTTTACAGGAAGCAAAGAACACAACGTGAGGCTCAGGGGGATTGCAAAGAAGAGGGGATGGAAGCTGAATGAGTATGGGTTATTTGATGGCGATACACTTATAAAGCTTGAGAGTGAAGAGGAGATATACCGCGCCCTCGGGCTTTCTTTTGTTCCACCCGAACTGAGGGAAGATATGGGCGAAGTGGAGGCGGCAGAGCATGGAACACTCCCTGAACTTGTAGATTTGAAGGATATAGAGGGCACGTTTCATGTGCATACAGATTTCAGTGATGGGATAGATACAATAGAAAGGATTGTTGATACTGCAAAGAAGATGGGTATGTCCTATATCGGGATTTCAGATCACAGTAAGAGCGCCTATTACGCAAGGGGACTCAAGGTAGAGGATATTTTAAGACAGTGGGAAGCTATCGAGAGATTGAATGAAAGAAATAAACCCTTTTATATATTTAAAGGCATAGAAAGTGATATCCAGGCTGATGGCAGCCTCGATTACGAAGAGGATGTACTGAAAGGTTTTGATTTTGTCATTGCTTCAGTCCATTCCCATTTCAATATGAAGAAGGATGAGATGGAGCAGAGGATTATAAGGGCAATGGAAAATCCTTACACGACTATGCTTGGACACCCGACAGGACGGCTATTGCTCTCGAGGGAAGGTTATGCAATGGATATGAGGAACATCATTGATTGTGCATCACACTATGGCGTCATTATGGAGCTTAATGCAAGTCCATACAGGCTCGATATAGACTGGAGGCATCTGAGATATGCGAAAGAAAAGAACGTATTGATCTCCATAAATCCTGATGCCCATGCAACAGGGGGTCTTTACGAAATCTTCTATGGGGTTGGGATTGCAAGAAAAGGCTGGCAGGAGAGGAAAGATATATTGAATACAAGAGGTGTTAATGATATAAAAGATACATTCCACAAGCTAAGAGATGGGAAAAGAAATACACTCAATAATAGATAAGTTGAAAAGGATGCATGGAAAGCCGAGGGTTGAACTTAATTTTACAAGCCCTCTGGAACTCATCGTCAGTACTGTGCTATCAGCACAGTGTACTGATGAAAGGGTAAATAAGGTTACAGAATCTCTTTTTAAAAAGTATAGAACATTAAAGGATTATTTAGATGCTCCTCTTGATGTGCTTGAGGAGGATATAAGGCCCACAGGTTTTTATAAGAATAAGGCAAAAAGCATAAAGAACATTGCCCGCGAAATAGTGGAGAGGTTTAAAGACCGCATTCCTGAGGATGTGGACACCTTTGCCACAATAAAAGGTATCGGAAGAAAATCGGCAAACATGATAGTGGGACTGGCGTATGGAAAACCTGTAATTATCGTTGATACCCACGTGGTGAGGTTATCAAACAGGATTGGTTTTTCCACGAAGGAGGACCCTGATAAGATAGAGGAAGACCTGAAGAGAAAGGTACCGGAATCTTTGTGGACGGCATTTTCTCTTCTTTTGATACTTCACGGGAGATATGTATGTAAGGCAAGAAAACCCGAATGTGAGCGGTGTCTCCTTAGAGAGGATTGCGATTA
>Ga0209610_1001208_pt1 | contig 13344 bp, 9 predicted proteins | sample LakKivw275mmetaG_FD_184137 | JGI IMG/M metagenome (GOLD analysis project Ga0209610, IMG submission 184137) | Anoxic lake water microbial communities from Lake Kivu, Rwanda to study Microbial Dark Matter (Phase II) - Lake Kivu water 275m metaG... | ecosystem: Environmental > Aquatic > Freshwater >...
CTTTAAAGGGTTACCTCCCACAGTTAATCAGAAAGTAATTCGCCCCTTTCGACCACAGAGTCCTATCTCCTTACCCGGCAATATGTTGCGCAGATTACGCTTCCATCCTGCCTGCATCTCCCCCTTTAGCCAATCTTGATCAAATCTATGTCAAATGTATGTCTAAAGTATATCAAATGTGCTTTAGAATACATTTACCATACATTTGATATACATTTGATATACAGATGATATGCTTTTGGTAGTAGGGGTGCAGCGTCCTGAAACAAGGTGAAAAAGTGGAACAGTGAAAAGTGTGTCGTAACACAGATTGGCAATCTGTTGGAACCCGGGATTGGCAATCCCGGGTAAGAACTTTCCCAGAGTTCAAATTGCCGTGCCAGCAATATGTAAGCAGTAGATTTCCGGAGGCAGTTTGAACTCCGGTTCTGAAGAGCAGGAGGCAAATATTTCTTTCTTAAGACCAGTCACCGGTTATAATATCACATATGGTCTGAAAAGGAGAAAAACCATGACAACAGCAAATATCTATCTGAACTTTGCGGGAAACTGCAAAGCCGCCTTTGACTTCTACAAATCCGTCTTCGGCGGAGAATTCCCCTATGTGGGCACTTATGGAGACATGCCTCCCATGGAAGGAATGCCGCCTTTGTCCGAAGAAATGAAAAAACAGATAATGCACATCTCCCTCCCGATCGGCGGCGACACAGTCCTGATGGGCAGCGACGCCGGCGGTGAGTGGGCACCTCAACTGGTTCAGGGCAATAACTTCTCGATTTATGTGGAAACTCCCGAAAAAGCTGAAACCGATCGCATCTTCAACGCCCTGGCTGAGGGCGGCAAGATCACCATGCCACTGGACGAAACATTCTGGGGTGACTACTTTGGAATGTGCACTGATAAATTCGGGATCAACTGGATGGTGGCCAACGCCCTGCCTAAAGAATAACCAATAACGCTGCAATAGATAAAACCCGCTCTGCTCAGAGCGGGTTTTTTTTATGGATTCCAGCCTGAGCTGGAATGACAAAAGTGGCTCGGGCAATCCTGCCCGAGTAACAAACACGGACAAGATTGTCCGTGCCACAAAAAGATAAGATTCCTGCTTTCGCAGGAATGACTGATATGTAGATACAGACGCCCCGTCTGTATCACGACAAGCGGGGACGCTTGTCGCTACGAAAAAGGGTAATAGGGCGAAGCCCTATACAAAAAAGAAACGGGGATGAATATCTACGCTACAAGATTCCTGCTTTCGCAGGAATGATAAAACAGACTGGATTCCTGCCTGAGCAGGAATGACGACAGACGAGGCGTCTGTCGCTACAAAAAAAAGCACGGACAGGATTGTCCGTGCCACAAAACAAACTACCAGCGCAGATGGGCAAAAGCTTTGTTGGCTTCCGCCATCTTGTGGGTGTCTTCTCTTTTCTTGATGGAATTGCCTTCTTTCTTGTAAGCAGCCATCAGCTCTCCGGCCAGTTTGTCACGCATGGTCTTTTCAGAACGGGCGCGGGCATAGCTGATGATCCAGCGGAACGCGATCGCCATACCGTTCTTTTCATTCACTTCAGTGGGGATCTGGTAGTTGGAACCACCCACGCGGCGGGACATCACCTTGACCAGGGGACGAACGTTTTCCAGAGCGGCCTTAAAGACTTCCAGGGGATCCTGTTTGGTCTTTTCGGCAATGGTCTCAAAAGCGCCATAAACGATCTTTTCGGCAATTGATTTCTTGCCGCGCTTCATGACGCAGTTCATGAATTTGGTGACGACGAGGTCGTTATACTTGGGGTCCGGCAGGACTTCACGGGCAACAGCTCTTCTTTTTCTCGGCATGCTCCACTCTCCTATTTCTTGGCAGCTTTGGGACGCTTGGTGCCGTATTTGGAACGGGAATTGACCCGTTTATCGACACCGGCGGAATCCAGAGCTCCGCGAACAATATGAAAACGAACACCGGGCAGGTCTTTGACACGACCGCCGCGGACCAATACTATTGAGTGTTCCTGCAGATTATGTCCTTCACCGGGAATGTAGGCAGTAATTTCAAAGCCGTTCACCAAACGGACACGGGCAACCTTACGCAAAGCTGAGTTGGGTTTCTTGGGCGTTGTCGTGTAAACACGTGTGCATACTCCGCGCCTTTGCGGACATCCTTGCAGCGCCCTGGTCTTCTTCTTCTTAATGATCTCAGTTCTGCCTTTGCGAATTAACTGATTAATGGTTGGCACTTACTTTTTTCCTCCACTTTTATGTGTTTCTATTTTAGAAATCATAGATACTTTCTGTTGCTTCCAACTCAGCCGGATGAGCGATCTCAGCCACGATCTCAGCCACTGTCTTGCCTTCGTTGACGGCCTGCTTGACCCGTCCGGTGTAAACCTTGGAGCCGGTGCCGACAGGAATCCTGTGACCCAGAATGATGCTTTCCTTGAGCCCTTCCAGATGGTCAACCCTGCCTTCAATAGAGGCTTTGGTCAACACTTTGGTGGTCTCCTGGAACGACGCTGCCGAGAGCCAGCTTTCCGTCAAGAGAGAAGTTTTGGTGATGCCCAGCAGCAGTTGTTCAAACTGCGCGGGTTCGAGGTCATTCTCCAGGGCAAACCTGTTTTCCTTCTCCACCAGCACCTTGTCGATGATGTCGCCTTCCAGGAAACTGGTCTGGCCGGGATCGGTGATGCGGACCTTCTTGAACATCTGACGGATGATGACGCTGATGTGCTTGTCGTCGATCTTCACGCCCTGTTTGCGGTAGATCTCCTGCACTTCATTGAGGATCAGCATCTGGGCTTCGATGATGCCTTTGACCAGCATGTCGTGAGGGTCAAAAGACCCGTCTGATAAAGCGTCGCCGCTTTCCACCCAGTCGCCCTGATGGACGATGATCCTCTTGCCGGAAGGAATGGCATACTTGCGTCCTGCAACGGGCTGGCCTTCCTTGACGGGGTCGCCTGAAGCCAGGATGCTTTCCTGATCGGAAGGAATGTTATAAACAATTCCGCAGAGCGGAGCTCCGGCTTTGACGGAATCCCCTTCCGAAACAATGATCTCGAGTTTTTTGGGAATCTCATAATCGACGGCTTTAGCATTTTTCTTGGCAACCGTGACGATGCGTTTCTTCTTGTCCTCAGTAATGGTGACCTTACCGTCCTTTTCTGTGTAAACAGTGTTTTCAGGCAGCACAATAAGGACCGGCTGCTCGTCGCGGGTTTCCACCAGGACTTTGCCGTCACAGGGTGAATAGATGCCGTTGGTCGGAGTCACAAAGATGTCACGGCCCGTCTTCTTCAGGCCGCCGATGGTGACCAGGCCGTCAATTTCAGAGATCTTGGCCTTGTCCTTGGGCACGCGGGCTTCAAACAGATCCTGCACGCGCGGCAGACCGCCGGTGATGTCTCTCTGCTTGATGGTGGTTCTGGAGGTCTGGCCCAGAATGTCACCGGGATAGACATAGCTGCCATCCTCGACGCGCACGATCAGTCCGGTCTGCAGAGGAACCTGTGTGATGGCTCCCTCGTCGCTGACGATCTTGAACTGGGGCTGGACCTTTCTTTCCTTGGATTCGATGATGGTGATGTCACGCGTGTAGGTGATATCGTTATATTCTTCCTTGTAGGTGAGGTCTTTGAGGAAGTTTTCATAATGCAGCACGCCTTTGGCAGTCGAGATGAGCGGGTTGTTGTACTGGTCCCAGCTCAGCAGGACAGTGTCCTTTGCCACTTTCTGACCGTCTTTGACGTGAATGGTGGCAGCGTATTCCACTTTGTATTCCTCGATGATCTTATCCTGGTCATTTTCGTCAACGATATTGATCTTGCCAAGATGGCTGACAGAAACGAGCTGATGTTCCCGATTGGTGACAAAGTTCATTCTGTCAAACTTGACGATGCCGTCATAGCTGGAAGCCACTTCAGCCAGTTCAGTGGTTGTGCTGGCAGCACCACCGATGTGGAAGGTACGCAGGGTAAGCTGAGTTCCGGGTTCGCCGATGCTTTGAGCAGCGATGATGCCGACAGGGTCACCGATGATGACGGGTTTTTGCGTGGCAAGATTCCTGCCGTAGCAGGCAATGCAGATGCCTCTTTCAGCTTCACAGGTCAGCACGGAGCGCACTTTAACAGTGATGATACCGTGATTTTGAATGGTGCGCGCCATCTTATTGGTGATCTCATCGCCGGTCTGGACAATGGTCTTGCCAGTAACGGGGTCAACAATGTCTTCGGCAGCTGTTCTGCCCTGAATTCTTTCAGCCAGGGACTGCACGATCTCGTTGCCTTCTTTCAGGCAGGTCATGTTCACGCCTCTGGAGGTGCCGCAGTCATCCATCGTGATGATGGCATTCTGAGCAACGTCCACCAGACGCCTGGTCAGGTAACCTGCGTCGGCTGTTTTCAGAGCTGTGTCAGCCAGACCCTTTCTGGCGCCGTGAGTGGAAATGAAGTATTCCAGCACGGTCAGGCCTTCTTTGAAGTTAGATTTGATCGGGGTTTCTATCACATCACCACCGCCGGTGGCTGTGCTCTTTGTTGGTTTATCCATCAGGCCGCGCATGCCGCCCAACTGCTTGATCTGGTCCTTGCTGCCGCGGGCGCCTGATTTGAACATCATATAGATGGAATTGAGCCCCTTCCTGTCTTTGGAAAGCTCTTCCATCATCTCGTCCGTGACGCGCACGGAGGTCTTCTTCCACTGGTCAACCGCACGGGAGAACCGCTCGTTTTCAGTGATGCCGCCTTTCATCTGCAGGTCAAATATCTTGGCAACTTCCTTTTCGGCAGCTTTCAGGATCTGATCCTTCTTCTTGGGCACTATGATGTCGCCAAAACTGAAGGTCACGCCTGCCTTGGTGGCATAGCGGAAGCCGGTTTCCTTGAGGTTGTCAAGGATGATGGCGGTTTCCCATTGTCCGACAGCTTCGTAGCAGAGCATGGCCAGGTCATTAAGCTTGCCCTTGTCATAAGTGATGTTCTGGAAGCCGATCTGATGAGGCAGGATCTGATTGAAGATAACTCTGCCGACCGTGGTCAGGACAAATTCGTGACCGATCTTGACCTTGATCCAGGTATGCAAATCAAGGCTTCTGCCTTCAGGGATATCACCCTTTACATTATAGGTGAGCTCTTCCTGCTCATAGGCAGCGATCACTTCATCCATACCATAGAAATGGCGCAGTTTTGTGTGATCCACAGGAGGGGCTTCCTCTTCCATGGTCAGGTAATAACAGCCCAGAACGATATCCTGGTTGGCGGCCATGGCCAGACGTCCGTTGGAAGGCAGCAGCAGATTGCGGGTGGAGAGCATCAATACTCTCGCTTCCATCTGCGCTTCCTGTGACAGAGGCACGTAAACGCCCATCTGGTCACCGTCAAAGTCAGCATTGAAAGGCACGCAGACCATGGGGTGCAACTGGATCGCCTTGTTCTCCGTCAGAACCGGCATGAAGGCCTGGATACCAAGCCTGTGCAGGGTCGGAGCGCGGTTCAGCAGGACCGGATAATTCTTTATCACATCTTCCAGAATGCTCCAGATCTCCGGCTGTTTCTTATCGATCAGTTTCTTGGCATTCTTTACTTTGTCAACTTCACCCAGTTTCTGCAGACGTTCAATCAGATAAGGTTTGAAGAGCTCGACCGCCATTTCCTTGGGCAGACCACATTGCCAAAGCTTGAGTTCAGGCCCGACCGTGATCACGGATCGTCCCGAATAGTCAACGCGTTTACCAAGCAGGTTTTGACGGAAGCGTCCCTGCTTGCCTTTGAGCTGATCGGTCAGGGATTTGAGCGGACGGTTGCCGCGGCCTCTGACCGGCCTGGCCTTGCGGGAATTGTCGATCAGGGCGTCGACCGCTTCCTGCAGCATTCTCTTTTCGTTGCGCAGGATGACTTCCGGTGCCCGGATCTCCAGAAGCTGACGCAGACGGTTGTTTCTGGTGATCACTCTGCGGTAGAGGTCATTGAAATCCGCCGTGGCAAACCTACCGCCTTCCAACGGGACCAGTGGTCTCAGGGTCGGAGGCAGGACCGGCAAAACGTCCATGACCATGTGTTCGGGGCGGTTACCGGATTGCAGGAAAGCATCGACTATTTTCAGCTTGTTGATGATCTTCTGTTTTCTGAGTGTGGAAACTTCCATCTTGAGGAGTGCTTTCAGCTTCTCCTGTTCGCCTTCCAGATCGATGCGGGACAGCAGTTCTTTTACTGCTTCTGCGCCGATCATGGCGATGAAGTTGCCGCCGAGTTTGTCCCTGACTTCATAGAATTCATCAACGTCGATCAGTTCCAGACGCTCATAGGGACTGTCGCCCGGGTCAATAACAATGTATGATTCATAATACAGAACTCTTTCCAGATCCTTGACAGTCATGTCCAAAAGCAGCCCGATCTTGCTGGGAGCGCTTTTAACAAACCAGATGTGCGCCACCGGAACCGCCAGTTCTATGTGACCCATGCGGGTGCGTCTGATCCTGGACGACGTGACAAGCACACCGCATCTGTCGCAGACTGTGTTCTGAAAACGTTTTTTCTTATATTTTCCGCAGGCGCATTCATAGTCGCGTTCTGGACCAAAGATGCGCTCACAGAAGAGGCCGTCTTTTTCGGGTTTGAGGGTGCGGTAGTTCAAGGTATCGGGCTTGGTAACCTCGCCATAGCTCCATTCGTCACGAATCACTTCCGGAGAAGCCAGCTTGATCCGAACCAAGTCATAGGCCGTGAATCTGTTGTCTCTGCGATTTTCTTTCATGTTCTACACCCCTTAGCCCAAATCATCTTCTTGTAAAAATTCAATGTCAAAGCCCAAGGACTTCAACTCACTAACCAGAACGTTGAAGCTTTCCGGCACTCCGGGAGGAGGAGGATTCTCACCTCTGGTAATGGCCTTGAAAGCACTGTTGCGCCCGTCCACATCATCGGATTTGATGGTGAGCATCTCTTCCAGCAGATGAGCAGCGCCATAAGCTTCCAGAGCCCAGACTTCCATTTCTCCCAATCTCTGACCGCCGTGTTGAGCTTTACCACCCAGGGGCTGCTGAGTGATCAGAGAATAAGGTCCGGTGGAACGCGCATGCATCTTATCAGCGACCAGATGGTTGAGCTTCATCATATAGATGACGCCGACCGTCACGCGCTCCTTATATTTCTCGCCGGTCTTGCCGTCATAAAGAACCTGCTTGCCATCAGAGGGAAGTTTGGCCTTCAGCAGCTCTTCCTCGATGTTCTCAATGGAAGCGCCGTCAAAGATGGGTGTCTCGACATCGAAGCCCAGAACCCGGGCTGCCATGCCAAGATGAGTCTCCATGATCTGGCCAATATTCATACGAGAGGGCACACCCAAAGGATTGAGCACGATATCGACCGGAGTCCCGTCCTCCAGGAAAGGCATATCTTCAATCGGAGCGACAATCGAGATCACGCCCTTGTTACCATGGCGCCCAGCCATCTTGTCCCCGACTTCGATCTTGCGTTTCTTGGCGACATAGACCTTGACCATCTTGCGCACACCATAGGCCAGCTCGTCACCATGCTTGAGCCTTTCCCTGGATTTGCGGTAGATATTCTCGCTTTCTTCCAGAGCGGAACGGACTTTCATGATGACATCCTGGTAGATCTGCATGTTCTTTTCCGTATCCTTCACCAGATCCACATCCAGATTGAGCTTTTTAAAGTTGATGCGCTTCATGTCCTCTTTGGTCAGTTTCTTGCCGGCAGGAACAAAGAACATGCCGGTCTTTTCATCAATGAGGCTGCCACTAACCTGACCGATCAGCATATGCATCAGCTTCTCTTCCTTGAAATCCTCTATCTTCTTGCGTCTGTCTGCCAGTTCCTGTTTCAGGGAATTGATCTTGTCCTCATTCTTCTCTTCCACATCACCGGATTCCTCCAGACGGGAAAACACTTTTACGTCAATAACCACGCCTTCCATTCCGGGTTTTGCCTTGAGCGAGCTATTGGTGAAGTCGCCGGCTCTGTCGCCAAACAAAGCACGCATCAGATTCTCTTCCGGAGAAGGATCGATCTCGATGGATTTGGGCGTAACCTTACCGACGATAACGTCGCCGGCATGAATCACGGAACCAACCCTGATGATGCCGGTTTTGTCCAGATTGCGCAAGGCGTGGGCAGGCACATTGGGAATGTCATAGGCCAGCTCTTCCTTGCCGTTCTTGACGTTGCGGACCATGACTTCCATCTCTTCAATGTATATGGAGGTCAGAGTGTCCTCACGCGCCACTTTTTCACTCAGGATGATGGCGTCTTCATAGTTGTAACCATACCAGGGCATGAATGCGACCAGCATATTGGTGCCCAAAGCCAGACGGTTGTCTTCGACGCAGGGGCCGTCAGACACAGGCTCGCCTTTTTTGACAATTTCGCCAAGTTTAACGATCGGACGCTGATTGACACAGGTGTCCTGGTTGGTGCGCAGGAACTTTTTCAGATAAATGCGGTTGCCCTGGCTGAGATAGAAAGCTTCGTCCTGTTCATTCAATGGCTTGATCTGAATGAATTCCGAATTGACGTTGGTAACTTCGCAGTCATAAGGAGCCAAAGCCACACTGGAAGTATCATGCGCGCCAATGGCTTCCATTCCCGTTCCCACCACGGGGGCGACAGGATTGATCAAAGGCACGGCCTGGCGTTGCATGTTTGAACCCATCAGAGCGCGGTTGGCGTCGTCATGCTCCAAAAACGGGATCATGGCAGCGGAAACCGAGACCATCTGCTGAGGAGCCACATCTATGTATTGAACTTCCAGGGGACTGACCCTGATGAATTCACCCTTCTGACGGGCAAAGATCAGCTCGTCAGTGATGCGGCGCTTTTTATCCAGACTGACATTGGCCTGGGCAATCGTATATTTCTCTTCTTCAGCAGCATCGAGATAGTCGTATTTATCAGTGACCACACCTTTCTCAACCTTGATATAAGGTGTCTCGATGAAGCCGAAGCGATTGATGCGTGAATAGATGGCAGGAGACACGATCAGACCGATGTTGGGTCCTTCGGGAGTCTCGATCGGGCAAACTCTGCCATAGTGAGAGTGATGCACGTCGCGGACTTCAAAGCCGGCACGTTCACGGGTCAGACCTCCCGGTCCGAGAGCAGATAAAGCTCTTTTGTGCCTGAGTCCGGCCAGGGGATTGGTCTGCTCCATATACTGAGAGAGTTGGCCGGTCAGGAAGAAAGACTGCACCACGGAGATCAGGGCATTGCTGTTCACCAGGTCGTGGACATTGACATCGTCAGTATTGGCGATGCTCATCCTTTCCATGACAATTCTGTAAACCATGGCAAGACCGGTGGCATACTGCTCCTGAAGGAGTTCCCCGACTGTTCTGACCCGGCGGTTGGCGAGGTTGTCTATATCATCGACCTCGTCTTCATCCCTATAGATATTGATCAGAGTCCTGAAGATCTGGACAAAGTCTTCGCGGGTCAGGGTCATGGTGGTGATGGGAGTGTCCAGGCCAAGGCGGGAGTTCATTTTGTATCTTCCGACTTCGCCCAGATTGTATCTCTTCTCGTTGAAGAACATACGCTCGATCATCTGCTGAGCGGCTTCGGGAGTTGGTTCTTCACCGGGACGGATAAGCGTGTAAATTTTATCCAGGGCTTCCGCCTGGTTGGTGGTGGGATCTTTACCGATGGTGTTTTCCAGGACCTTGCGGGCAATCTCGTAATCATAGTCAATGACATCGACCTTGCTGATCTTGGTGCTTTCCAGCACTTTGATGAGGGAGTCGTTGACCACGTCGTTGGCGATGGCATAAGGTTTTCCCGGATCATCGGAGGGGATATCCGAATACAGATGTCTGCCCTTGGCAGCTTTGAGAGCAAGAGTCTCTTTATTGTAAAAGACGTCTCTCAGATCGTTGTTTTCGGAGATGCCGATGGCACGCAGCAGGACAGTGACGGGCAGCTTTCTGCGTTTATCGATATGGACATACATCACGTTGTGCAGGTCGATATCGAATTCCAGCCAGGAGCCGTTGTAGGGGATGATCTTGGCGGAATAGAGCAGTTTGCCGCCGGGGTGCTTTTCCTCGGAGAAATAGACGCCGGGAGAGCGCTGCAACTGGGAGATGACGACACGCTCCGCACCGTTGATGATGAAGGTTCCCTGCTCTGTGATGAGCGGAATCTCGCCCAGGAAGACGTCCTGTTCGATGATATCGTCATATTTCTTCTGAGGTGTGTCGGTGGGTTCCTGACCCTCTTCCTTGTTCTTTTTAATGAACAGGCGCATCTTGGCTTTGAGCGGTGCCTGGTAGGAGAGGTTGCGTTCAATGCACTCGGTTATGGAATACTTTTCCTTCAGGACGTTGTATTCAATAAACTCAAGCAGGAAATTGCCTTTGGGATCTTCCAGCGGGAAGATGCTCTCAAAGACGGCCTGCAGCCCCTTTTTCTGTCTGAACTGAGGGTGAATGTCTTTCTGGAGAAAGTCGTTGAAAGACTCCACCTGCATGGCAAGAAGATTGGGAATCTCCACGCGGGGAATGCCTAATTCCTGAAATCTTCTGGTAATGCGAGAATAACTTTTGATGGCTCTCAAAAGCGCACTCCTTTGTCTAAAATGGTCATTGTAAAATCTGAACTAAAGACACACAAGGGAAGTGAGAAAAATCCTTCTCCCACTTCCTTGCGCAATTGTGACAATACTATTTGATCTCAATACTGGCGCCGACATCTTCCAGTTTTTTCTTGATGGATTCGGCTTCTTCTTTACTAACCTTTTCGACAACCAGTTTGGGAGCGCCGTCAACTAGGTCTTTGGCTTCTTTGAGCCCAAGCTTGGTGATCTCGCGGACGACTTTGATGACGTTGATCTTTTTGTCGCCGGCACTTTGAAGCATGACGTCAAATTCGCTCTTTTCTTCTGCTGCTACGGCAGGTCCGCCGGCAGGAGCCGCTGCCACTGCTGCAACCGGTGCTGCAGCAGAGACGCCGAATATCTCTTCCATTTCCTTGACCAGGTCGGCTAATTCCAGAACCGTCATTTCTTTAATGAGGTCAATTACTTGTTGTTTTTTATCGGACATTATTCCTCCATGAATATGAATATTAATTATGATTTTACTTTGGCAACGGCATCGACTGCATAGACGAATTTGCGGATGATGCCCTGGGTGACTCCCACAAATCTGCTAAGCGGAGCCTGGGCGCAGCCCATGACTTTTGCCAGCAGTTCTTCGCGGGACGGAAGACCGGCCAGATCCTTCATCTGCTTCGCATTGAGCAGACTTCCGGCTACGAAACCAGCCTTGAAACTGGGAAATTCCTTCTCAGCCATGACGTCTTTCAGGAATTTCACCATCACTCTGGCGGGGGCTATTTCATCGCTTTTGCAGATGGCCAGAGCGGTGGGACCGACCAGATAATCATCCAGGCCGGTGATGCCGAGATCGTTGAGTGCGATCTTGACCAGTGTGTTCTTCTGAACGAGATAATCAACCTGCTCGCTTCTGAAACGGGAGCGGAGCTGATTGACCTCTTCGATGTTGATTCCCTTATAATCCACGAGCACAATCGCTTTGGCAGACTGGAGGCGCTCTTTGAGGTCCTGGACGATGTTACGGTTGCGTAAGATTCCTGCTTTGTCAGGAACGACATCGTTGTTTATTTTTTTAGCTTGCACCATTTATCCACTCCCTTAGCTCTTCGCTTCCATGCTGGCGCCGGCAATATTGAGTTTGACGCCGGGGCCCATGGTTGTGCAGAGGGTTATGCTCTTGATGTAAATACCCTTGAGGGTAGAGGGACGATCACGCAGGATGGAAGCCAGGATGGTCTTGACGTTTTCCTTGAGGCTGTCATCCGGGAAACTTCTCTTGCCTGCCGGGACGTGCAGATTGGCGAATTTATCCACGCGATAGGTGACCTTTCCGCCTTTTGCTTCCTTCACGGCTTTGCCGACTTCCTGGGTCACTGTTCCGTCTTTCGGGTTTGGCATCAAACCTCTGGGACCGAGGACCCTGCCGAGTTTTCCGATCTTGCCCATCAGGTTGGGTGTGGTGATGACCATATCAAAGTCAAACCATCCGCCCATGACCTTTTCGACCATATCTTCCAGACCGATAAAATCAGCGCCGGCAGCTTTCGCTTCGTCCGCTTTGTCTCCTTCAGCAAAGACCAGAACTCGCACCGTTTTTCCCGTGCCGAAAGGCAGGACGATGGAATTGCGGATCTGCTGATCAGCTTTACGCGGGTCAACGCCAAGATTGAAATGCATCTCGACCGATTCATCGAACTTGGCAGCCGGAAAGGCTTTCATGGTCCGGATGGCATCGTCGAGGTCATAACGCTTCTGGCGGTCAAAACTCACATAAGCCTGTTTGTATCTTTTACTATGTTTCATATGTTCTCCTTAATGAATACGTTCTCCTGCAAAAGAAGTTTAATCTTCAACAGTAACACCCATGCTTCTCGCAGTGCCGGCGATCATACTCATCGCGGATTCAAGGGAATGACAATTCATATCCTGCATCTTCTGTTCTGCTATCCGACGCAGTTGTTCCTTATTGATCTTACCCACTTTGGTCTTGTTGGGAACACCGCTCCCTTTGGCCAGGCCGGCTTCCTTTTTGATCAGAACGGAAGCGGGCGGGGTCTTTATCTCAAATGTAAATGATTTATTCTTGGCAACATAGATCACAACCGGAAACACCATGCCGGGCTCTGACTGTGTCCGTTCATTGAACTTACGACAGAATTCCGGTATGTTCACACCGGCCTGACCCAAAGCAGGGCCGACGGGTGGGGCCGGAGTCGCTTTACCGGCCGGAAGTTGTAATTTTATGATAGCTGCCGCATCTTTTGGCTTTGCCATTATAGCACCTCAATCATGTTGGTTGGATAGTTGCTGCACTTTGTGCCGCATCTATCTTTTGGTAATTTCTACCTGGTCAGCGTTTAGTTCGACCGGAGTGATTCTGCCAAAAACAGTTACGTTGATGACGAGTTTTGCCCCGTCATCACTGGATTTGACGATCACGCCCTCGAAATCGGTGAAAGGTCCGGAGATAACTTTGACCATATCTCCCGGCAGAAAGTCATAGGTTTTGGCAGTTTTATCTCTGTCTGCAATGCCCAACAGCCTTTTGACTTCCTCTTCGCTCAATGGAATCGGGTCTTTACCGTGTCCCAGGAAATTGGTCACTCCGGCAATGTTTCTGATGTAGGTGATCAGTTCCGGAGAGATATCCGCTTCCAGGATGATGTAACTGGTAAAGAGCTTTTTTTCGCGCTCCACTTTTTTGCCGTCGCGGATCTGAAAGGTCTTCTGCACGGGAACCAGGAGCTGGCCGATTTGTTTGCCCAGTTCGGTTCCTGCCAGACC
>Ga0209610_1001210_pt1 | contig 13327 bp, 9 predicted proteins | sample LakKivw275mmetaG_FD_184137 | JGI IMG/M metagenome (GOLD analysis project Ga0209610, IMG submission 184137) | Anoxic lake water microbial communities from Lake Kivu, Rwanda to study Microbial Dark Matter (Phase II) - Lake Kivu water 275m metaG... | ecosystem: Environmental > Aquatic > Freshwater >...
GCGCTACTTCCGTGAAGAATATGAAGCCCACGTCCTAGATCAGCGCTGCCCGGCCCGCGTTTGCAAGGAGCTTACAGCCTACTATATACTCCCCGAGAAATGCTACAGGGGCTGCGACCACTGCGTGCTGGCATGTCCGGCCGAGGCCGTCTTCAGCGATGAACAGGGCATTAAGGTAGTAGACCAGCTCAAATGCACCAAGTGCGGCAGTTGTGAGCTGGTCTGCCCCCCGGAGTATAATGCTGTGATAAGGCTTTCGCCGGTCAGCCTTGTACCCGCAGACCGGCGTACTAGGCCGGATACAAAGGAGCCCAAAGCATGACCGTAACGATCGCTGTCGCAGGAAAGGGTGGCGTGGGCAAGACCGCCATCTCGGCCATATTGGTTGATTTTCTCTCCAACAAGGGTGCTGTGCTTGCGGTTGACGCCGATCCCAGCACCAACCTTAACGATGCCCTGGGGGTGGATGTGACAGGGACCGTGGGCAAGATGCGTGAGAAGATGACGGACGAAGTCAAGACGGGCCGACTGACCATGGCTGTCTCCAAGCAGGAGATACTCGACGCCCGCATACACGAGTCGCTGGTTGAGACTGACAGGTTCGACCTGCTGGCCATGGGTCGCCCGGAAGGGCCGGGCTGTTACTGCGCCGCCAATCACATGATACGCTTCTCCATCGACAAGCTGGCAAAAAGCTATGACTACGTAGTCATGGACTGCGAGGCCGGGCTGGAGCATATCAGCCGGCAGACGACGCAGGATATCGATTTCATGCTGGCTGTGACCGATCCCACCATGCGCGGGCTCAACACATGCATCCGCCTGCAAGAACTCAGCAAAGAGTTACGCACCAATATCAAGGGGGGCGTCCTACTAATAGTAAACCGCCTGCGCAACGGCCTGCCGGCGGAATTCAAGGATGCGGTGGATAAATCAGGGCTGATGCTCTTTGCTACCATACCTGAGGATCCCAATATCTCCGACCTGGACATGAAAGGCAAACCGCTTACGGCGCTTCCGCTTGATTCCAGTTTCCGCCGGGCGGTGCAGGAGATACTCTTCCGGCTGAAGGTTCGATAGGCCGTTAAACCTGACAGATTGCAGATATGCCGTCCCTTTGTGACACTGTGTTAAATATTGAATAGAGTGTAAACGGCATGGAAGATAAAAGTGGCCGGCTGTTGAGTTTGGCGGATATAGAGGGGAAAACCAGCCCTCATCAGCTGCAGGTGAAAGGCGCGTTGAAGATGCGGGCTGCTCCTCTTGAGTACGTCAAGGACGTTGAGTCGCTGGCAGCCTATCTGGGCGGCACTGTCGTGAAGGCCGGTATCGCCGAGGATTGGGCCGTGAGTAAGGAGATATTCCCGGGCGTAATAGTCAGTTTTATCTTTAACAGTTCTGATGAGGAATTCCCCGCCAGGCTGAGAGCACTTTACAGTGGTGATAAGATTAGGATGGTCAAGGGTGAAGAGCTTGCCACCATCACCGTATCGCTGGCCAACCACCTGTTACGTTATGTGAGGGAAGCCAATGCCGGTGTGAAGCTGCCGGATATCTGCTACAGGGTTTAAGCTCACGGATAATGAAGCATGGATGATGAATTAAGGGCCTTTATCGATACCAAATTTCAATTGCCTCCCATCGAGGGGGAAGATAAAGCATGCTCGCTGGAGGAGGCTGTCAGGGGCCACGTAAAACCCGGCATGTCCATCCATTTTGCCGGCAGAAGCGGGGCGCTTTTTTATCAGCTGGTGCGAGAGTTCTGGGGAAAAAAGGGGGACTTCACCATCATCAGCCCCTACGTATCCGCCCTGCTGCTGGCTCTCATCCGCGGCGGGCTGATGAAGAAGGCCGTTACCAGTTTTGCCGGCAACACCTATCCCACTCCCGGCCCCAATCCGCTGGTGCAGAAAGCCTACATCTCGGGCGCGGTTGAATTTGAAAACTGGACCATGTTGACCATCACAAAGCGCCTGCTGGCGGGCGCCATGGGCTGGGAATTTATACCCACACGCTCCCTCATTGGCAGCACCATGGCCGAGGAGAACAAGGGTGATTTCAGCGTCATCGATTCGCCTTTCGGCGGCGGGCAGACCGGTTTGCTCAAAGCGCTGAGGCCGGACATAACCTTTGTGCACGGCCTGGCGGCGGACCGCTCGGGCAACACCATACTGCCCTATCCCCTCAGCATCGATGCGTTCGGCGCCTGGGCAGCCAGACAGGCGGTCATCGTTAGCGCGGAGCACATCGTCCCCACCGATTATATCCGCAGCCATGCGCACCTCGTACGCATACCCGCTTACATGGTCAAAGCGGTTTGCGAAGTTCCTTACGGCGCCCATCCAGGGGGCCTGCCCAACTGCGGCATACCGCAATACGAAGGCTATTTCGACGACTACGAGTTTGCCACGATTATCCGGGATGCCTCCATGGACGAGACACGTTTCATGGGGTTTATCCGCGAATGGATACTCAATTGCAGGGACCATAAGCAATATCTGGATAAGCTTGGTAAGGATAGGCTGCGCTATCTTAAAGACAAAGCCAAGCCTCACTCATGGGTGGTGGAAACTCTGGCAGCTGTGCCCGGCATAGAGTTCCAGAAGGAGTCCAACCAGCTTGAAAGGATGGTGATAGCAGGGAGCAGGCACATAGCCAAACTGTGTCAGACAAAGGGCTACAGGACCATGCTGGCCGGGGTGGGACTGGCACAGCTCGCTGCATGGATGGCGGTTTACAGTCTGAAAAAAGAGAACCACGATACCGAGCTGGTAGCGGAGAACGGCATGTATGGCTATATGCCGGTGCCGTCGGACCCTACGGGCTTCAGCATGCACAATTTACACTCCTGCAAGATGCTCACCAATATTGAGACGGCCCTGGGCATCCTGGCCGGCGGATCGAGCAGCTCCTGTCTGGGTATCCTCGGGGCGGCCCAGATCGACAGGTACGGGAACGGCAACTCCACCAAGATACCCCACGTCTATTACATCGTAGGGTCGGGCGGTGCTAACGACGTCGTCAGCTCCTGCCGCGAGACCATAGTATTCGTCCCCGCCGGCAAAGAAAGGTTGATAAAGGATGTTTCCTATATAACTTACCCGGGCAAAAACGTTAAGACGCTGGTCACGGACGTGGGCATCTTCGAGAAGCCCGAGGGCAAGGACACCCTGGTGTTGACCTCTTATATCCCTTACGGAACGGCCATCAGGGAGGATGAGGCTATCAGGGGCATAAAGAGGATGGTGGGCTGGGAGCTGGAGGTGGCCCCGCATCTGGAAAAGATAGATCTGCCCTCGTATGAGGAAAAAATGATGGTCAGGCTTTTCGATCCCTACGGCTTCTATACAAAGGTCTGAGAAGCGCCGCCTATTGAGTCCGGCCGAACTCCCTCTTGAGCTGTTGTGAACTGAGGTGCAGCATGGTGGGCCGTCCGTGGGGACAGGTGCGCGGTTGCGTAGTGCCCGCAAGCTGGCGGATCAATTCCGTCTGTTCGCCCGCATCCAGTTTCTGGCCTGCCCTGATCGCGCCGTGGCAGGCGATTAACTGCGCAGCCTTCACGTCCCGCTTGCTCGGCTCCTTTTCAATGCCCAGCGCATCCAGTATTTCCACGATGGTATCAGCCAGTGCCGCTCCGCTTAACGCGGATGGCACGGCGCGTACCAGGCATGTGTTGCCGCCGAAAGGCTCGATGGTGAAACCGAGCTCGCTCAGAAGGCCGGTGCAGCCTGTCAGTGACTGTATCTGAGCGGGTGTAAGCTCCAGCGCCAGGGGTTCCAGCATGCCCTGCACATCCGGCTGCCCGGCCTTCCTCCGGGCTAATATCTTCTCGAACAGTATGCGTTCATGGGCCGCATGCTGGTCGATCAGGTAGAGTCCCTCCTCGCCCTCCGCCAGTATATAGCTGGAGGAAAGCTGTCCCAGTGTCCGTAAAGGGGGGACCTCCGTAGCATGGGGTTCCCACAGGGGCCGTGCGGATGCCTCTTCGAGGTCCGGCCGCGCTGATGGAAGTGGCGATTTTGCCAGGGTATCCCTCAGCGTTTTTACGATGCTCGTGAAGACGTCGTTGTTATTGCGGAATTTAACCTCCAGCTTGGTTGGGTGTACGTTGACATCCACCTCCTCCGGAGGGATGGCGATATTGATTACCGCCAGCGGGTGTCTACCGCTCATCATCAGTCCTTCGTAGGCGGTCTCAACCGCTTTGGCCAATATGGAGTTGCGCACATAGCGCCGGTTGACGAAGAAGCTCAGGTAGCTGCGGCTGGAGCGCTGCACGGAAGGCGGGCTGGCCAGTCCCTGAATGTAGAGTAGACCATTTATTCCCTCCACCTCCAGCATTTTCCCGGCGATGTCCAGGCCGTAAATAACTGACACCGCCGACCGCAGTTCAGCGTCCCCGGTGGTGCTCAGGGTGGTGCGGCCGTCGCTGACTAGCTCGAACCGCACTTCGGGATAGGCCAGTGCAAATTGGCTCACCAGCGCAGCTATATGTCCGGACTCGGTGGCGGCGGATTTCAGGAATTTCAACCTGGCAGGAAAGTTCTGGAAGAGCCGCCGTACCGTTACTGTGGTGCCCTGCGGACGGCTTTTTTTCTCTCTGACAGTGGTCCTGCCGTTCTCTATGCGCAGGTAGCTGCCGGCGCTACTGCCGGGGTCGCGTGTCAAGAGCTCAACCTCGGCCACGGATGCTATGCTGGGCAGGGCTTCTCCCCTGAAACCGAGTGTATTGATATGCTCGAGATCTTTCAGCCCGGTTATTTTGCTGGTGGCATGCCGCTTGATCGCTATCTCCGCCTCGGCCGCCGAAAGCCCGCAACCGTTGTCGGAAACGCGCAGGTAGCTGACACCGCCGTTATTCACCTCAATATTGATCTCGTTTGCGCCCGCATCCAGGGAGTTCTCTATCAGTTCCTTGACCACGGAGGCGGGACGCTCTATGACTTCACCGGCTGCAATCTTCGAAGTTACCTCGGGCGGGAGTACCTTGATGGGCATGAGCTAATTCTACAACACTTTCCCGCCCACCACCGTCCTCACTACCTGGATGTCCTTTATCCTGTCCTGCTGCACCTTAAAGGGATCGTCGCTTAAAAAAACCAGATCGGCTCGCTTGCCCTGCGTGATGCTGCCCTTGATATCTTCTTCGAATTGCAGGTAGGCGGCGTCCAACGTGTACATGCGCAGTGCCTGTTCGATCGAGATGCATTCTTGCGGCTCAAAACCCTCGCGCGTGACGCAGCACTGAATGGCATGCAGCACGTCCTGAGATTCTATCGGCGCATCGGAAGCGCCACCCACTTTAATGCCTGCATCTAGGAACGATCGCAGGGGGTAGACGGTTTTACAGCGCTCCGTTCCCAATCTCCGCGGTAGCCAGCCTTTCTCGGAGTGTATGAACATGGGCTGTGTAGAAACCAAAACGCCCAGCCCGGCCATTTCCCGCATTACATCCGCACCCATTATGGAAGCGTGCTCGATGCGGTGGCGGCAACCCCGTCGGGGGAACTCCTTAAATAGCTTTCCATAAAGCTCCACGCAAAGCCTGTTGGCGGCATCCCCGATCGCGTGTACACACACCTGCCATCCCGCATTGTGGGCCGCAGCCATCTGGCCGTATAGTTCATCCGGCGTGTGCATCAGCAAGCCGCATTTCCGAGGGTCGTCCGAGAAAGGCTCCTGCATGTAAGCAGTAGAGGAGCCGAACGTGCCGTCCGCGAAGAGCTTAATGCCCCCCAGCCGGTTTGGACCGGTATTAAGAGAGCTGTTTCTCAGCCCGTCCAGGCCGTTTATGTCGGGTGTTATCAGCAGCGAATACAGGCTGAGAGGGCACAGCTCGCTAAAAAGCTGCATGGCCGCAACGTCAAAGGCGCCGGCCGAGCCGGCCGGCCCTTCGGCGCTCGTCTGTAATACGACGCCGGCGGAGGTCAGGCCCAGAGAGATCAGCCTTTGGAAAGTGCTGCGGGCGCTTTCCGTCAGGACCTGCATTTCGGGCATGGGCATGCTGTTCATCACCAGTGGCAGAGCGGATTCACGGAAGATACCAGCAGGGGAACCTCCCACCTCCCGTTCTATGGCGCCTGCCTCGGGGTCCGGTGTAGAAGAGGTTATTCCGGCAGCTTCAATAGCCAGAGTATTGGCAAAAACCGAATGGCCGTCGTGTTTGATCACAGCTACCGGCCGTTCGGTGCTGACCGCATCCAGGTCGTGCCTGTCGGGCACCCGTTTCTCGCGCAGGCTCTGCTCATCGAAATTGAGGCCGATCAGCCAGGAGTCGTCGCTCTTTCTCAGCAGGGATTCTCGCAGCTTCTGTTGCAGCTCCGCCATGGAGGCCACACCGCCCAAATCGCAGTTCATGGCAAAAAAGATCAGCAGGACCGGGTGCATATGTGTATCGATAAAGCCCGGCAGCAGAACGCCGCCACCCATATCGACCGGCTCATATCCTTTTCCCAGCGCCGAAGTGCAGGATTCCTTTGTGCCGACGGCGATAATTTTCCCTTTCCGCACGGCAACCGCCCCGGCAAGCGGGCAGGCCGTGTCGATGGTGCGGACCGTGCCGTTATAATAAAGCTGACCTTGATCCGACATAACGTGGTATCCTCAGTCTACGGGTATCAGCGAGCCCACCGCCATCAGCAGGTAGGCAATGAACACCAGCACACAAATAAAAACATTGCCCCAGTTACCCATGCTGAAAGCGGGCATAATATTAGCCTTCTCCCTGCGGCTGATCAACAGCGCCGGCGGTATCAGCAGCGCCATCAGGACGGCCATGGCTCCTCCCGCATAGCGCATATACTCCAGAAAGCCCGCCAACCCGAATAGAGCCATAAGGATGCTGGGGACGGTTGCGGCCAGCCATGACAGGCGATAGCCCCATTTCAGCCTCTCGGCGATTACCACGGCCAGCGCATAGCCGATGCTCCAGTAGCTGGTCAGCAGTCCCAGGAAAGCGAAGACCGAGCCCAGTATCACCGCCCATGTTCCTACGGCATTGCCCCAGCCGATGATGGCCACCTCGGTCACCGGTTTGGAGACCAGAGATGCCATGAAGGAGATGACCAGTGTGAAAACCAGGTTTATTGTAATGCCCAACACCACGGCGCCCGGGACCAGCTTCTTGTTCCAGGAGAGCCCTTCCGCCGCCTGGGGAACGGAGAAAAGGCAGGTCAGGCAGAACATGACCATACCGAAGAGCGCCAGGATTTTCGCCGTGTCGCCGCTCCAGAGGGGCAGCGCATTGAAGGGATATGCGAAGGATATGACAGACAGCACCAGCAGCACTATAGCGATGCTGATAATGGACCATTTCTCGCTTACTCCTACCGCTTTCAACCCAGCCAGGACGATGCCGGCGGCTATTATGTAGGTAATGACCTCCCCGGCCCACAGCGGCAGCGCCGGGAAGAGGTTGCTCAGAAGCTCGGCGCAGCCGACGATGTACGCATAGAAAGTAACCAGCACCAGGGCGAAGATAATCCAGGTCAGGGCCTTCCCCCACCAGGTCTGCTTGAAAACATATTTTCCGAAAAGCTCAACCAGTTGCTGCGGCTTGTCTTCCCGCAGTACGACCTCCACTACCATCAGGTGCAGCAGCAGGCTGAAGGCATAGGCCGCTAGTGCGATTATAATCAGGTCCATTATCCCGTTCAGAGAAGCCAGGTAAGGCACGGCCATGACTCCGCCGCCGAATCCCAGCCCGGCTACTACGGCAGCCGCCTCAAATAGGGTAAGTCGCCTGTGCTGCTCCTTCATTGGTTACCTCCTGATAAAATTAATTTCGGTGTAGCGCTTTCCGGTTTATAGGTCGCCCTGCTCACAGACCACATCAGAATCAGGCTAACCGCCAGGCTGATCACGATGGGCTCCAGCCAGGGTATCTCAACGAATTGTTTGACGGCGTAAAGGGCCACGCAGACTATGGTTGATACGATGCTGCTGACAATGGCGCCCTGACGGGTGGCCTTTTTCCAGAAGAAGGCCGCCATGGCCGGGATAAAGACCGCCGATACGTACACGGCAAAGGCCAGCAGCAATATATCGAAGATGCCGCGCATAAACATGGCAAAAACGATGCCCAGCGCCCCGACCAGGATGATTACGAGCTTGGCCCACAGCAGCAATTTGGTTTCGCTGGTCTGAGGACGGGCCGCCTTGATCAGGTCGTTGGCTACGGTGGTGCCGGATATCAGCAGCGCAACCGAGGCAGTGCTCATCATCACGGCCATCAGGCCGGCCAGGCACAGGCCGACAAGGCCCATCGGCAGATATTTCACGATCATCACGGGGATGACTGCATCGGTGGAGCCGTAATTCTGCACGATATTCGGCACCAGGAAGATACCGAGGATGCCGAGCAGCACAACCACAACAGACCAGTACACGTAAACGCCGGCCGTAACGAACATCGAGTTCTTGATGACCTTTCCGCTGGTCGCGGCATTGGCCCGTTGCCACAACCCGGGGTCCACCAGGCAGAAGCAGAAATCTATGATCCAGATAGATACCAGGTAGATGGGGGATATATCCGGACCGGTGCCCGCTGCGGCGGATTGCCAGGCCGTCGCCAGCATCGAGCCGGAATCGCTGGCCAATATAAAGATCGGCAGGATAACGCCAATGCTGACCAGCATGATGACGGTCTGTATCAGGTCGGTGTAGGCGACCGCGAAAAGGCCGCCCAGTACGGTATAGAGTATCATGACCACGCCGGCCAGTATGATCGAGGTAGTATAGGTCAGTCCCAGAGATTGGCCCACCGCGGTGAATATGAGGCCTATGCCGATGATCTGCCCGCCGAACAGAGCGATGACCGTGATGAACATGGCGGCGCCGCAGGCCAGGTTGATGCCCTTGCCGTATCTTTTAAAGAGCGCGTCCGGGATAGTCCAGATACCCAGCTTGCGCAGCCTGCCCGAGAGCAGCCCGAAGACGACCAGGCCGGCGATGTAGCCCAGGCCGGCAGTGACGAATATGATCCCCAGCTCATATGCCTTCCCTGCCTTGCCCATGGTGGAGGCTGCGCCGATGGCGGCGCCTACCAGCGTCCCGATCATCACCAGGAAGCCCAGCGATTTGCCCGCCAGAGAGTAATCCGTAAGATTTTTGATCTTTCGGCTGGTCCAGATGCCCACGGCCACCATGCCGGCCAGATAAACTAAGATGATGCCGATATCCACCCAGCTTACAGAATCCATGCTCGGTCGCTCCTTATATTTACTTCAGCGGTTATCTTCAGGGCATAGTGAGCTTTACCGTCGGGCCGGTAGCGTATTTGTCCAGCGCCGCCGTATCCATCGTAACGCCCCAGCCGTATCCCGCCGGGATCCTGGCGATGCCGCCGCTATAGTCTATGGGAGATGTTATGAGGTCGTCCTCCAGCATGACATAACCAAAGAGCTCGACGGCATGTCCCAGCGTCGGCAGGCGAGCCGCCGCCAGGTGAATCAGGGCTGCCGATGAGATGCCGGCCGACTGGTTGTGAATTACTATCCCCATTTTGTGTTCAGTGGCAAAATCCATGGCCCTGAGCGCAGCCGTTATGCCGCCCGGACGTTCCGTATTGATACCGACCACGCGTATGGCGCCAAGCTCAGCCAGTGTGATTATATCGCCCAGAGAGAAGCAGCCCTCGTGTGACATAAGGGGTGTTTTAGCATGCTTTTGCACGTAGGCCATTCCGACATAATCTGTGGCGGCCACGGGTTGCTCGGCAACATCGATATCGAAGGGTTCGATGGCTTGAATAGCCTTTATAGCCTCCTGCGGCGAATAAGCCTGGTTGTAGTCAACCCGTATGCGGACCTGCTTGCCGAATTCCTTCCTCATCGCCTGCAGAATGGCGACGTCCTCGGCTACCCCGTGCCCCAGCTTCAGGCGCAGGGTCCTGTACCCGTCATCGAAGAACAGCTTCGACAGGAAAACCATGCCGTCGGGATCCATGAGGGGTATCAGCGCGGCCAGAGGAATATCCGACGGTTTTCCGCCCATCACCTCGCAGGCCGGGACGCCCCTGACCTTGCCCATCAGGTCGTAGCAGGCCATATCCAGCAGCCCTTTGGCTGCCTCCGACCTGGCAACATTATTATCCATGCGCCGGCAGATGTGTTCTGTGTCGAACGGGCTCTGCCCCAGGACGTACCTGGCCAGGGCCTGGCGGATAACCTCGATGATCTGGTTGGGCGAGGTGCCGGTCTCAGGCCACCAGACGTAGGATTCGCCCAGCCCTATGTTGCCTGCCTCGTCGACCATTACGCAGATGGCGCAATCGATGCCTGTCCAGGCTTCCTCCGCCGGGATGGCCATTCCCAGGCCGCCCGCCTTGCTCATAGCCTCGCGGACTATCTCCTGGAAAGGTATGACGACAGGCGTGAGCTCGATGCTGACAATGCGGGGCGCGTTCCTGTCCTTTCCTGTCAATTGCAGCCGCCTCTGGTTGTTGAGACTGAAATATATCATCAAGTATATCCAAAAGGCAAGGAATGGCGGGTCGCGTGTATTGTTTGCACTTGCGCGGCAGGCTGTCAATCTATAGAATGGGGAGTAATTTGCGCAAATTTCGCGGCGCGTAAAAAAAGAAATCACAGGAGGCTGACAACAGAATGGCAGAGAAAGTAGTGGAACAGGTTGAAGAACGAAAAGTAGCCAGTATGCTGCCCCCGCATGTAAAGGAGTTTTACAGGAAGGCCGAGGCAGACCTGGATGGCTTTTGGGAAGAGGCGGCGCTGAGTGCCAGGCATGACCTTCACTGGTTTAAGATGTGGGACAAGGTCTTCGAACATAATTACCCAACCTTCAAATGGTATGTGGGCGGCAAGACCAATATCTGCTACAGCGCAGTGGATTTCAAGGTCAAGATGGGCAAGGGCGCCAAGGCGGCCCTCATTTATGAGAACGGCGACACCGGCGAGACGAGGACCGTCACCTATATCCAGCTGCTGAACCTTGTGAAGAAATATGCCGCCGCCTTAAGGGGAATCGGCGTGAAGAAAGGAGACCGCGTGGCGGTCTACATGCCCATGGGCGTGGAGGCGGTGGGTACCATGCTGGCCTGCGCCAGGATAGGGGCGGTGCACGTGGTCATCTTCGCAGGCTTCTCCCCTAGGGCCATAGCCGACCGCGTTGAGCTAAGCGGCGCCAAATATTTGATCTGCAAGGCGCGCGGCACCCGCCGCGGCAAGCCCGTCGATCTCAAGGAGATGGTCGACGACGCTATCACCCGGCTCCCTAAAGAGATCGGCTTTAAGCATACGGTTGTACTGGATGAGCCGCATGATAAAAACATTCCCATGACCGCGGGCCGTGATATCTTCTGGAAGGACTTTTTAGCCAAGGGCGCCGGTCAGAGCGGCGACTACGTCGAGATGGAGGCCAACGAGACGCTCTTCCTGCTGCCGACATCGGGCACTACGGCCAAACCCAAGGTCAGTGTCCAGTGCCACGGCGGCTACCAGGTCTATGTGTACTCCATGGGCAAGTGGATCTACGACCTCAAAGCCAGCGACATCTGGTTCTCCACCTCGGATATCGGCTGGATCGTGGGCCACAGCTACAATGTATACGGCCCGCTGCTGCACGGCTGCACCTCGATTTTATATGAAGGAACTCCCGACTATCCCAATAATGAGATGTGGTTCGACATCATCGAGCGCAACCATGTGACCGGCATGTTCACATCCCCCACCGGCATCAGGGCCCTGGCCAGGTTCGGTGTGGAGCCCGCGCACAAGCACGATTTAACGTCGCTCAAGAGGGTTGTGTGCGCAGGTGAAGTGCTTAATCCGGCGGCCTGGAAGTGGTTCCAGGAAGATGTCTTCAGGGGCAGCATACCGGTAATCGATCATATGTGGCAGACCGAGACCTCCGGAGCCATTATAGGCAATCCCTATGGCCTGGGCATGGCGCCCATCAAACCGGGCTCGGCCACATTCCCCACTCCCGGCGTCATCACAGATATTGTGGACGAGAAGGATGGACATTCCATGGGTGTCGGTGAAAAGGGCATCATGGTCATCAAGAAACCCTTCCCCGGCCTAACTCCCACACTGTGGGGCGATCCTGAACGTTACAAGACAGATTACTGGGAAGCCCGGCCCGGCACCAGGGGCATGTACTATGCCGGCGATGCCGCCTCGAAGGATGAGGACGGCTATATCTGGTTCGCAGGCCGCGCCGACGAGGTCATCAAGATAGCCGCTCACCGCATCGGCACCGTCGAGGTTGAGAATGCGCTTGTATCGCACCCCGCTGTGGTTGAAGCCGCTGTGACTGGTGTTCCGGATGAACTGCGCGGCGAGATAGCCAGCGCCTTCGTAGTGCTGCGGGCCGGTTATGAGCCGAGCGATGCGCTCAAGAAGGAGCTGATCGACCATGTCAGGAAGGAGATGGGCGCAATCGTGGTCATGAAGGATATCGGCTTCATCAAGATGCTGCCCAAGACACGCAGCGGCAAGATCATGCGCCGCGTCATCAAAGCGCTGCTTATGGGTAAAGACCTGGGCGACCTCTCCACTATCGAGGAAGAGGCCTCTGTTGACGAGATCAAGGAAGCGATCGGCAAGATAGGCAAGCTTTAAAAAGCTTTAAGCATAGAAGAAGGGCGGGACCGAAGTCCCGCCCTTCTCATACATGCGAGGAGCGAAGCGACGCGGCAATCTTAAGATTGCTTCACTTCGTTCGCAATTACAGAACGACCGCTACCCTCCTTTCCGCTTCTTTAGCTCCAGCGCCGTCTTTAGCCCCTTCTCGCGGATTACCTTGAAGGCCAGCCCCTTCTCCGTCTGGTGGTAGAAGCGGGTACCGTACTTTTTAAGCAACTTTTTATCGATCTCGAAGCCCAGTCCCGGGCGTGTGAAGGGCTGCAGCATGGCGTTCTTGTCCGGGATGATGGGCTCGATGATGCCCTCGCGGTACTGGGGTATCCAGGAGGGAGGCTCGTTGGGATATTCTAACGGATGAGTATTTCCCGTATCGGCCAGCACCAGGTTCCATCCGATGTAGAAGCCGATGCCGCTGGTCCAGGTATGCGGTGAAAAGACGCGGTTGTTCTTGTGACAGGCGTCGATAACCTTCATAACCTGCTGTATACCCCCGGCAAATGTGGCATCGGGCTGATAAATATGGAAGCAGTCCTTCTCGAACATTATTTTGATCTCGTCCCACCCGTGGTTGAGCTCCCCACCCGCTATCTTGACCGGTGATACTTTCTTGAGGGCGGCCAGCCCGTCGTAGTCGTGCCAGTCCAGCGGCTCCTCCAGCCACTCGATTTTGTTATCCGCGCAGGCCTTGGCGAAGTCGGTGGCGCGCTTCAGGTCCCAGGCAGGTA
>Ga0209610_1001212_pt1 | contig 13321 bp, 12 predicted proteins | sample LakKivw275mmetaG_FD_184137 | JGI IMG/M metagenome (GOLD analysis project Ga0209610, IMG submission 184137) | Anoxic lake water microbial communities from Lake Kivu, Rwanda to study Microbial Dark Matter (Phase II) - Lake Kivu water 275m metaG... | ecosystem: Environmental > Aquatic > Freshwater...
GGTTTGGGCAGCCAGATTACCAACGGCGGAACCGTTGTGAACGATGATTTTTGCCCCTTCCGCGGCTAGCCTGTCTCTCTCCTTGGTCTCTTCCTCGGCTTGCGCAGCAGGGGTGGCGAAAATCTCGTCCACCACGGCGCGGATCTCATCACGGATGGGGATCAGAACCTGGGCCCCATTGGACGTGGTGGTGGGTATGGTCATGGAGCTATCAATAACCGCCGTCTTGATGTGTTCGTCGTCTATTTGACTGGCCAATTGAATCAGCTTGACCATCTCTTCGAGCTGGAGGTCTGTCTGGACCGCATCGCCCACAGTCTTCAGCAAATCGGGCAACTTGGGCAGCAACTGGGGCAAAAGATCAAAGCGCAGAACTTTGTCGCGCACAGCCATGATGACCTGTTGCTGGCGCCGCAGCCGGTCGAAGTCGGTGCCGTTGTGACGGGTGCGAGCGTATTTGAGAGCGAGCTCGCCATCCATGTGTTGCAGACCTGCCGGGATATAGAGGGGGTCGTAGCCATACGCTTCATCAGGATATTTGGGATCGTTGATCTCTTTCTCTACGTAGATGTCTATCCCGCCTATGGTGTCTATGGCCTTCACAAAACCATTGAAGTTGATGCGGACGTAATAGTGGATGGGTATTGCCAGGTTATACTTTACTGTTTTGATAGCCAAGGCGGGCCCGCCGCCTGGGTATTCCTTTAAGTCGCCGGTGCGATGGGCGGTGTTAATGCGCTCCTCGCTGTAGCCGGGGATGGTCACCCATAGGTCACGAGGGATGGAAAGCATGCCCGCCGTATTGTTCTCAGGGTCAATGGTCAGCACGATCATGGTGTCGGTGCGCGAGGGGTCATGCTCGCCCTCTCGCTGATCAATGCCCAGGAGCAGAATGTTCACCCGCTCTTTCTTCTGCCAGTCAGGCAAGAGTTCCCCGCTGGTAGCGATATTACTTTGTCTCTCTTGGCCGGGGATGGGGAGCAAGTTCACATTTGGCAGTGGGGAAAGCTGAGCATGGGCTACGAACTCTCTTACGGCAACATAAAAGAGATAGCCGAAGTAGAGCCCGCCTATGATGAGGAACACGGAGAGCGTGCCAAGCAACAGCCTGGACCAGGAGGAACGGTGGTTATTCGACTTACGGCTCATGTATTGCCTCCACGTGAAGCGAGAGCGCTGTCAAATCTCAGGAACCGGCCCCTCTCCATGGCTTCGGAAAGAGGCATATATCGGCATTTATTATAACACATTTCTATAGACAGGGCAAAAACGATTCTCCCTACTCCGCAGGGATATTGGTTACATAAAGCTTGTTGCCGCTGACAAAGTAGAGCCGATGATACGCTTCACTCGCAAAGAGGCTCTTCAATTGATCCAGTGCCTCGCCTTCACCAGCTTTGAATTGGCGTAGGAAGCGCCCCTCTTTCGTGAGCTGCACAATGCGTTTGTTGCCTGCGTCAGCTACGTAGAGAAACTCCGCCTCTTCGCTGGTGAAGAGGGCAGTGGGGTTTCGCAACGGCTCGTAGAGCCCCACTAGCTCGAAGGGTGCTGGCTGGCCGCCGAGGAACTTCAGGATCCGCCCGTCGGCGTAGAGGACGTAGACTTGGCTGTCTATAGCCATGTCCACGGCCCCCGCCAGGTTCACCTCTCCAGGGGTGGGGAAGTATTCCTCAGGCAAACCACCGTAATCGGGTTCGTAGCGCAGGATCTGATTCAAACTCGAATCCAGCAGATACAAGTTGCCTTCGTAACTTCCCAGTATCTGTGGTTGGATCCATTTGTCGCTTCCGCCGATAGATAGCACCTCTATACCCTTCATGGGGTCATATTCCAGTAGCGAGCCTCCACTCTCCAGCACAAGGAGGCCGCCCCTCAGCCGTCCGCCCTTGGCCTCCACCCAGACCATGTCCACCAGCTCACCCACCACGATGGGGTCCCGCTGATCGCCTTTGCGCAGGAGCACCGGTTCAACTTCCAGCTTCTGCAGCGCCTGCATGGTGTCGTCGAGGAGGTGCTTGTAAACTCGATCGAGGCCCTTGTCCAAGACATAGACGTCTATGCCATTGATGATCACTCGGCCGGGGTCGCTACCTGGCTCGCTGTATTCCCATAGAGGGCTTATCCAATGCAGCTCGATCACTCTATCAATCGCCTTCAGTCTGTTAACAGCCTCCCCTCGCAGGTCAGGCAGCGGAGGCTTGCCGGGCTTCAGCTTCTCAGCTTCGGCTAGAGAGTCCAGGGCTTCCAGCAAATGGCCTCTCGCTGTGGCTTCATCCGCCTGTTCGGCCAGAGCCATCTGCTGCTGGGCCTGGCCCACAAGCCCCTCAAAGCGAGCTTGCCGGGCTGTCCCCTGTCGCCAATAGACAGCGATCACCAAGACGATGACGATGACGGGAATAGCGATGGCGGTGCCCATCCATAAGTTTCTGTGCCCTTCGGCTGCCCGATATGGTTGCCGTGGCCGTACGACGCGCTCGCTGGGAACTGGGGCCTCCTTCGCTTCAGATGGGCCCGGTACAGGCTCAGGCAGGAGCCTTCTCAGGAAGTTACCCGTTCCTCTCAAGGTGCTCGCCAGCAGCGACGCCATCCTGCGCTCCAAGCTACCCCAGTCGGGATGGGGTAGGCGCTCCTTTGCTGCCACTTTGAGCCCAGCCATAGCCGGCCGTCTCGTGACCGCGCTCTTGATCCTGGGCCTTTCCCCCGCCGGGACAACGCGGATGATCATGGCAGAAGTGTCTCCCACGCCAGCTAACTCCTCTAAATCGGCCAGGGCCAGCCCTACATCTTGCTCGACGACGGCCTGGGCGACCTGTTCTGAACTGACTTGTTGAGCCAGGGAGCTATTCGTCAGGAGGATGACGTCTCCAGCCCCCACCTTACGATAGTAAAAGCGGACTGACACCTCTCTCCTAAAGCCCAGAGGGGTTGCCTCTTCAGCGGTTAACTCGCTTTCCGGAAAGCTCGTCACCGCTCCTTGGCGCGACACGTACACTGTGGTTGGCCCAGCTTGAGTGATGTAAAAATTTCCCTCCCTAAGCACGGCGCAGGTGACGCCCCCAGTTCGTTGCTCATGGGGGAGCGAGCTGAGATTCTCCTGCAATAGAAAGGAATTAGCAGCTCTTATGGCCTGGCGCAGCTTGGCAGTGATGCTGCCCCGGGCTCGAAAGTACTCTTTGCTGATGATCCTGGTCAACTCGCGATAGATCTCATCCCGACCCAAGGGATCGCCTGTCACCTCAACCATGATGTACAGGCTTCCCTCCCTGGGCTTATGGAGGATAGCACGAGCTGGCTCAATCGCGGCCATGTTCGTGGCCTGTTCCTGCCTGACCCCGGCGACAAGGCTGAGCTGTCCTACGATGGTCTCTAGCTTTGGACTCATGGTCGGGCCTCCGTTTTGAGTTAGCGATTGAAGTCGCCTCTAATGGGCTTGCAGCCGAACGTCCACCTATGTGAACGCACCTGCCCACGCAGGCTTCGACGCGAGCTCAGCCGAGCGGTGGGTAGCCAGCTTTAGCTCTTCAGGCGCGGTTTCAACCGCTAGCTTCTAGCTCCCGAAAGATGTCTTCAGCATGCTCCAAGAGCAAACTAATGCGTTCGGGAGGCGTCTGCTTCACCTGAAAATAACGCTCCAGCATTTGGCGGGGCGTCATCTCTTCGATGGGCTGATCGCCCAGGCGCAGCCGCACCTTGCGCTCTACGTCCTTGACGATGGCCGCGATGTGGAAGGCTCCCGCCAGAGCACGGCGGATTTCGTCCTCGTTGATGAGGGGCTCCTTTTCGGCGGCGGTGTGGACGATGATCCGCACTACAGCATCTTCGATCTCGCGGTTTGCAATGGCCTCCAGTATCTCGGCGATGGGATCGTTGCTTCGAGCGTCTACCTCGACAGTAACGAAGGGGCGGGCGTCTGTTTTCACGAACTGCCAGGTAGCTCGCCCTCGCTCCACCTCGGCCACCACGAAGCCCTTGTCCTCGCGCTCCTCGCCAAAGTCAATGCGCTCGATGCTGCCGCTGTAGATCACGGGGGGATGCTCGTTCAAAACCTGATGTTTGTGAATATGGCCCAGGGCTACGTAATCGAAGGCCCGGTTTCTCGTCAGGCTAGGCGGCAGGATCACCTCCTGGCCCAGCATGACGCTCCGCTCCGAGCCGTAAACCGCTCCCTGGACAGTGGCATGAGCGGCCAGGATTGTGGGCAAGGACGGATCCAGTTGGCTGATCAGGCCATCAGGCCCCTCGAAGATGTTGGTTATCTTGTCCAGGATGAGCTGGTTGATTTCCCCCAGGTTCTTGTTCTTGTATTCGTCGTGGGCCAGCAGCGCGCTGCGGGTAATCCAGGGCAGGGCCACGATCTGGACGTACCCGTCCTTGGTCTCAACGGGGATGACCTCCGGCTTTTTGGCCACGTGGACGTTTTCCACCTCCAGGGTGGCGAAGATCTCCACGGTGATGGCCCGGCCCAAAGCGCTGGGGGTGTCGTGGTTGCCTGCTACCAGCACGGTGGGGATGCCCGCCGCTGAGAGGCGCCGGATGCGCCGGGCGAACTCTCTTTCATAAGTGGGGCTGGGGTCGCGGGTCTTGTAGGCATCGCCAGCGAAGACCACCAGGCTGATGTCGTTCCCCAGAGCATAATCCACCACCTGGTCGTAGACGCGCAGAAAGTCCATCAGGCGGGTGCTGAGCCCCGTGGCCGGGTCAATCCGCCCATAGTTTTCCACCCCCAGGTGGAGGTCAGCGAAATGTAGCAATCTAATCAAGAGAAAACCTCACTACCAAACATCGAGCGTTTAGCGGCCTCAATGTCCTCGTCAGTGATGTTTGCACCAGCCCAGATTCCCTCCAGAGAAACAGGATGGCGGCAAATCCTTTCCGTTGGCGGCTTTGTGGTCAAGAAGAGCATTCTTAGCTCTCGAACGCTCTTCTCTAAATCGAGCAGCTTGCTGTAAATATCGTAGCTATTGATGGTCTCTGTCTGTGTCATGACAATTAGCTCTCCTCCCTCTCATTTCTCGTCTGGCAACTTGTTAGTATGCTCGTCACCCTCCCGCAGGCTGCGACGATATTTGAGCATACAAAGGGACCTTCGGCTCGGTCTTGACCCGCTATCAGGATGACTTTCAAGCCTGCGGGAGGGTTGCTGTACGGATACGTCACTCCCATTCTATCGTCGCTGGTGGCTTGGAGGTAATGTCGTAGACCACGCGGTTGATGCCTGCCACCTCATTCACGATGCGGCCCCCGATACGGGCCAGCAGGTCGTGGGGAAGCCGCGCCCAGTCGGCGGTCATGCCGTCACGACTGGTTACGGCCCTCACGGCGATGGTCGTCTCATAGGTTCGCCCGTCGCCCATCACCCCCACACTCTTGGCAGGCGTGAGCACAGCGAAGTACTGCCAGACCTCCCTCCCCAGCCCGGCCCGCTCAATCTCCTCGGTCACGATGGCATCGGCAGCTCTCAGCATGTCCAGTTTCTCTTCCGTCACCTCACCGATAATGCGGGTGGCCAGGGCCGGCCCAGGAAAAGGCTGGCGGTAGACCACCTCCTCGGGCAACCCTAATTCCAGCCCCACCTGGCGCACCTCGTCTTTGAACAGATAGCGCAGCGGCTCAATGAGCTCGAAGCGCATGTCCGCCGGGAGGCCGCCCACGTTGTGATGGGTCTTAATGCGAGTAGCTGTGCCGGTGGCGGCTGAGGCACTCTCGATGACGTCGGGGTAGAGGGTGCCCTGGGCCAGGAGATCGAAATGGCCTAATTTAGCTGCCTCCTCCTCGAACACCCGCACGAACTCCTGGCCGATGATGCGCCGCTTCTCCTCGGGGTCAATCACGCCCCGCAGCCTCTCCAGGAAGCGCTTTCGGGCATCAGCGAAAACCACGTTGAGCCCCAGGCGGCGGAAGCGCTCCAGGTTATGCTCCGCCTCGCCCTGGCGCAGGAGCCCGTGGTCAACGAAGATGCAGGTCAGCCTGTCGCCCACTGCCCGCCTCACCAGAGTGGCTGTCACCGTGGAATCCACGCCACCAGAGAGGGCGCAGATGACGCGGTCTTCGCCCACCTGCTCTCTGATCCGGTCTACGGCCTCCTCGACGAAGGAAGCCGGCGTCCACGTTCCCTTCAGCCCGCAGACGTTGTACAGGAAGTTGCGAATGATCTCTCCGCCCTGGGGAGTGTGAACCACCTCTGGATGGAACTGGAGGCCGTAGAGCTGGCGTGTCTCGTCGCCCAGGGCAGCGATGGGCGAGTTAGCGGTGGAGGCGAGGGCCACGAACTCTGGGGGAAGCTCCTCCACGCGGTCGCCGTGGCTCATCCACACCTTCATGGAGAAGGGAAGCCCGGTGAAGAGGGGGGAGGAAAGGGCCAGGACGGAGAGCTCGGCGGGGCCGTACTCCCGCTCCCCCGTCGGAGTGACCCTGCCCCCCAGTTCGTGGGCCAGCGCTTGCATCCCATAGCAGATGCCCAGCACGGGCAGGCCGCTGGCGAGCACGTAATCGGGCAGGGTTGGCGCTCCCTCGTAGTAGACGCTGGCTGGCCCCCCAGAGAGGATGAAGCCGCGGGGGTTGAGGCGCTTGACCTGCTCGCGGGGCGCGTTCCAGGGGACGAGCTCGCAATAGACGCGGGCCTCCCGCACCCTTCGGGCGATGAGCTGGGCGTATTGAGAACCGAAATCCAGGATGGCTACAGCTTCAACGGTCATCATCGTCCCTCGTCCCGCTCAGCGATGATAAGTTCCGAAAGGGGCGGGACGCCAGCTATCATCTGTTGTATCTCATCATGGGTCATACGAGGTGCTTGGGTGATCAAGTCATCCCATTCCTCCCATGAGGTCTTGAGGTGTAACCCTGCCTTTTCCATGGCCTCTTTTATCCTCTCTCGTTCCGATTTTGCCTTTTGCTGACGCCTCTCCAGTCACTCCTCGATGGCCTCAGTGACGGCTTCACTCACCGCCTCATCTGAAACCAGTTCTTGCCGCAATTGCTCTACCAATCGCTTCGGTAGCTCTATCGCAATTGTGCCCATCCTGCCCTCTAATCCGCTCAATCCGCTCTAAAAATCCGTTGACAGTTCACTCCGCGAAAACGATGCGGCCATCGGACATGTCGGTGATGACCACCAGGGATTCGATGGGGACGCCCAACTCGTCCAGCAGGGCCCGCCCCCCTTCAAATCTCTTCTCGATGAGGGTCCCGATGCCCACCAACTCTGCCTCTGCTTCCTCCACCAGCCTGACCAGGGCGGCGAGGGTCTGGCCGGTGGCCAGGAAGTCGTCTACGATGAGGATTTTGTCCGAGGGATGCAAGAACTCAGGCGAGGCCATCAGCTCCACGAGGCGACCTTTGGTGTGGGAAGGGGCCGTCTGGCGGTAGACCCGCTCAGGCATGGTGATAGGCTTGGTCTTGCGGGCGTAAACCACTGGAATCCCCAGGGCCAGGGCCGTGGTCAAAGCAGGGGCTATGCCTGAGATCTCCGCTGTCAGGACCTTGGTCGCCCCAGCGCTGCCAAATCGTTCGGCCAACTCCCGGCCGACCGCCACCATCAGCTCTGGGTCAACCTGATGGTTGACAAAACCATCAACCTTGAGGATGCCTCGCCCCAAATTTCGGCCCTCCCGCTTGATCCTCTCCTTCAGCGCGTCCACTGGCCTTTGTCCTCCTTCCTTTTTCGACACCTACATCGGATTGAAAAAGCAACGGATGCTTCGACAGCCCTTCGAGCGGCTCAGCACAGCTTGCCCCAGATTCGCTTTATTCCCAATCCGTTGTTGTGTTGCAGCAGATTAATCTGTAGCCTATTTTACTACAAGCTGGCCGATGTTGCAAACTCGTGCTTGTCAAGGGAGACAGTATGGGGTATAATTGGTTGTAACGAGGCAATGAGGAACAAGGCAACGAGTAACGAGGCAACGAGGAGGTTGGATTGCCCTTAGAATTAGGCCCCATCAGTCAGCAAGTGGATAGGATGGCCGCGTCGTTTGTGGCCGAGGAGCGTGGCAATCTACTGGAGGAAGCGCGAGAGCTCCTGCGCACCGTGGATGCCGAGGAATTGCGGGCCAAAGTGCGTGCCCGCCACGAGAATTACCCCTGGCTGGTGGCGATCCCTGCCCACACCCTCAGCCAGACCTTCTCGCCCCTAGTGCCTCCCACCGACTTCAGCGTCGTCGCTTCCGACGGCTCCTCGATTCCCCCGGACCGCCACAGTCCGTTGCGCTATTACGTGATCAACGCCAGCCACGCCGTCCTCACCTATGGCAGCCATCCCAACGCCGATTTGGCTTCGGAGGGGCAGCTCTATTTCGAGGACGATGATCTCTACGTATTGCCTGGGCGGAAAAGAATTCCCATTGAGGAGGCGCGGCTGGGTGTGAAGATGCAAATCGCCGAATTGCAAGCGGCGTTGAAGGCCATCCAGACGGCAACTGACCCGATGGTGGTGTTGAGGGATGGCTCTCTGATCCTCTGGCCGTTGCAGAACGAGGAGAAGGAGGTCAGGGAGGAATTTCTGGATCAATTTCTGAAGTGTCTGAATGGGTTTCGAGCGGTCAGCGTGCCGGTGGTTGGCTACATCAGTTACACTGGCAGCCATGACGTGGCCAACGTGTTGCGGGTCTCGCTCTGCCGGGGCGATCCATCGGACTGTGAACATTGCTCCCTTTCCGAGGATCAGCAGGCCCTCTGCTGTTTCCTGGGCACAGCCTGGGATCGGCAGTTGTTCGAGAGCCTTCTCGAGGAAGGCTGGCGCTCCGACGTTTTCGAGAGCACTTCGGCCATCCTGGATCATTACGAAAGCCACCGCATCCAGTTCTTCTACCTGAACGTGGGCGGCGAGGTAGTCCGCATCGAGGCTCCCCAGTGGGTCATGCGGGATGAGGGGATGCTGGACCTGGTCCACGCCCTGGTCTGCGACCAGTGCCAGCGTAGCCCGGACTATCCGCCCTATCCCCCGGCCTTGCAAGAGGCCCACGAGCAGGCGGTCATCACCACAGCGGAGGGGCGGCTGGTGGAGGAACTGGTGGAGAGGGCCCTGGCGGAGCGGGGCATCGTCTACGCCCGCTCGGCCAAGGACCGCAGCAAGCGGAGAAGAGGGGTGTAATCAGATTGGGCATGGACGTTATTTGACTGGGTGAAGACGCGTTGTGCGTCATGCGTCAAACGTCAAGCGTAAAACGTGAAGCGTAAAACGTGAAACGTAAAACGTGAGAATGACCTTCTGGGGGATAATCATGAGAATTGGTGAGATTATCGAAACGGAGACGACGGGCTTTGTGGCTGAGAGCCTGGAACTCAACCAGCCTCCGGCCCTGGGCAGCCTGGTGAAGGTTGAGGTGGGAGAGGGGGGCTGCGTTTACGGCGTGGTCAGCCACGGCACCACGACTGGTTTGGACCCCGGTCGTCGCGCCGTGCGGCGCAGCACCGCTGAGGTCTACGACGAGGCCATCTACGACGAGCACCCGGAGCTGAGGCACACCCTGCGCACCGAGTTTAGCGTCCTCCTGGTGGGCTGCGTGGAGGACGGAGCCATTCGCCAGCACCTGCCCGCCCAGCCACCGCCCCTTCACTACTCAGTGCATCAATGTACAGAGGACGAAGTACGGGCCTTCAGCGAGTGGCTCTACTATTTGCGATTGCTCCTCTCGGCCCTCCCCCCGTCCACGGGAGGAGTTGGAGGGGGGTTATCCGAGCAACTCCTGGCCGCTCACGTGCGCCAGGCATATCGCCAGCGGGGGGAGGACAGAGAGTGGCTGGAGCGGGCCGCGCGAGAAATCGCCGCCCTCCTCAAGCACGACTACGAGCGGTTGATGACGGTGTTGTATGCGATTGAGCCAGAGCAGCGGATGGACAGCGGATAAGCGAATGGGGAAGGGCACATCCGCTTATCCGCTGCGTACCCGTTGCGGCAAGAAGGAGTGAGCAGAATGATGAGCGGCAAAATCTACCTTCTGGAGGAGGACGGCACACTGCAATCTTTGAGTAAACAGCCCTACGCCAGCGAAGATCTGCTGCAGACCCTCCTCGAGCACTATCCCGACCTGTTGGCTGGTGAGCAGATAGATGAGGCGGCACCCCGCCGTTGGCTTCTGGTGTCCCGCGAAGTCGGTGTGCCTGGGGAGGAGGACAGCGCCGGGCGGTGGTCGCTGGATCATCTCTTTCTCGATCAGGACGCAGTTCCAACCTTGGTAGAGGTCAAGCGTGGCAGTGATACCCGTGTACGGCGTGAGGTGGCAGGGCAAATGCTGGACTATGCGGCCAATGCCGTGCTCTACTGGCCGGTCGAGACCATCCGCGCCAAGTTCGAAGCTGCCTGTGAGAGCCGAGGCGATGATCCGGGCCAGTTAGTGGGAGAGTTGATTGAATCCGATTTCAAGGATGATGTGGCTGTCGAGGCGTTCTGGGGCCAAGTCAAGACCAACCTGCAAGCAGGGCGGATAAGGCTGGTATTCGTCGCTGATGAGATCCCTCCCGAGCTCAAGCGTATTGTGGAGTTCCTGAACGAGCAGATGGATCTTGCGGAGGTGTTGGCGGTTGAGATCAGGCAATACGTGGGTGAAGGACTCAAGACCCTCGTTCCTAGAGTTATCGGCCAGACCGCGGAGGCGCAACAAAGGAAATCCAGCGGTCGTCGTGAGCTGAGGCCGTGGAATGAATCCTTGTTCTTCCAGGAGTTGGAAAGGCGGGATGCTGATGAGGCCGAAGTTGCTGGAAAGATTCTCGAGTGGACGAAAACCAAGAGGCTCTCGATCCAGTGGGGTAAAGGCAAGCAATCCGGGTCATTCTCTCCAGTGTTGGAAGACAAACCTGCCCGCTCACTGGTGACGGTATGGACATCTGGCCAAGTCTCGATCAACCTCCAGTATATGCAAAACTCGTTGCCTTTCGACGACGAGAACAACCGCTTGGAGTTGCTGAGGCGTCTTAATGAAATACCAGGTGTTGCATTACCTCAAACCGTGATTACCCGGTTTCCGAGTATTCCCCTTGCTGCGTTGAAGAATGAGTCTACTCTCAAACAGTTCCTTGAAATATTCGATTGGGTTGTACAGGAGATACGAGCTACGTAACCTGGCCTCTCGCCATGCTTTGGATGCGCCGCTTTCATGGAGAGAGCCGCTGACAAGAGGGAGAAGTCACTATGAAACTATTCCGCCAACACGTCGCCATTGCCGTTGATGGCGGTGGCATCAAGGAGGGGCATTGGAATCGCTGAGGCCGCTGAGTTCGTCGCTGAGATCGCTGAAGGAGCTGCCTCAGCGTCATCAGCGTCCTTCAGCGGGTTCAGCGATTCACCGTTCGGTCGCTGGCTGGATGCCCGGCTCATTGGGCTGAGGGAGGCAGAGGTAGCGGTGGTGGAGGGGAATCCATAGAGGAATTCAGAGGTCTTGGAAGGTCACTAATTGCTCCAGAGGCCGATCCTCGCGGTCAATCAGGTCGAAAGCAACACCTAATCTAGGAAAGCGTTGCATCAATTCCCACTCTTTGTCGTAGATCTGATAGCGGATGTCCTCGGTTGAGTTGTTGACAATGATCCAGATTCTCAAACCCCAGTCGTGTGTGCGCGCCATGAGCTTCTCTATGCTGGGGATGCCTTCCAACATTCGACGGAAGACCGACATGGAAATCCACGGATCGGGCCTGAGGCTTGCTTTGCCACAGGTTCAAAACTTGTTGATGGAGGCAAATAAGGTGTCGTGGCCTCTCGCACGTGTTTCTTGGCCTCATTAACTGGAGTGTCGTTCTTTTCCATTTACATTCTCCATTCGGTATGGCGGCAGATTGAACCTGGGGTGGTTATTCTAACACGCATCGTCGTTTTTTGCAACTATGACCAGCAACATCTAAGCTGCGCTAGCTGAGCGGGTCGAAGATGCACGGGCTTTACTGTGAACTGGGCTACGGTCTTCCCAGGGTCAGCCAGACACAACGGCGACGGTAGGCGGAGTGCTGTCAACTGATTTTGGGAACGGATTGAACGGAAAGGGGGAGGTAGAGGGTGAATCTGTTCTAGGTATCCGTTCAATCCGCTCTGAGAATCCGTTGACAGTACCGTTGACCGCAACTTCACCACTACACTCTTGGGGAAAAAAGCACATGACTGGTAAGCTCGTCAAAACGCCCTACGATGAAACAACCTACAAGATCATTGGCTACGCCATGGCCGTCCATCGCAAGCGAGGACCGGGCTATCGTGAGGATACTTACCAACGTGACCTCGAAGTCCATTTCACTGGAAGCGACCTCGCCTATGTAGCTCAAAAGAACATTGAGGTCTACGACAGCAAGAATGGCGATGTGCTGGTGGGCTACTACATCCCCGATTTCATCGTCGAGGAAAAGGTCGTGGTGGAGATCAAAGCATTGAGCGGCCTCGACAATAGCCATATCGCCCAGGTTATTGCCTATCTGGCGGTGACCGACTGCCCGATAGGGTTACTGCTTAACTTCGGCACGCGGAGCCTGCAAAAGCGTCGCATTTTCCCACCCAAGAAGGTAACAGAGCACACGGTCAACCGCCAATGGCTCTTCGTCCCCGATTGGCTAAAAGCAGAGTAAAAGGGGGGAGTGAACATGAAACGTAAACGACTAGGCGTAGTAACCGACGGTGCATTTAACGCGGGGTTGACGGTGCGGCTGGATGCGGGCTGTTCGACGGAGGATCTGCGCATTGGCGATTTCGTGATCGTGGAGGGGGAACATATCCGTTACTTCAGCATGATCTCGGACCTGCAACTGCGGGCCACCGACCCCACCCTGCTGGCTGACCCGCCCCGCGACGCCTCGCCCTTTATCTCTCAGGCCCTCTCCGGCATCAACACCTACGCCACGGTGCAGGTCAAGCCGATGCTCATGCTGGAGAAGGGTGCCGAGTTCGCTTTCACCGACGAACTGTCGCCACCGCAGCCGGTGCGCACTATCCCCATGCACTTCGCCGAGCTGTGCCAGGCTGATGCCCTGGACTTTGCCACTGTTTTCGGCCAGGAGAGCAAGCTGAATTTCGCCGTGGGCACGCCGCTGACCATGGACATCCCCTTATGCCTCAAGCTCGACCGCCTGGTGGAGCGCTCCAACGGCATCTTCGGCCAGACGGGCACGGGCAAGAGCTTCCTGGTGCGCCTGATGCTGTGCGGGATCATCCAGGCTGGGGTGGCGGTCAACCTCATCTTCGACATGCACGACGAGTACGCCTTCGGCAAGCGGTCGGAGGACGGCCGGTGGGTCAAGGGGCTGCGCCACCTGTTTGGCAGCAAGGTGCTGATCTATTCCCTGGACGAGCGAGCCGCCAGCCGCCAGGGGCGCAACGTGGACGTGACCCTCAAAATCGGCCTCAACC
>Ga0209610_1001218_pt1 | contig 13309 bp, 9 predicted proteins | sample LakKivw275mmetaG_FD_184137 | JGI IMG/M metagenome (GOLD analysis project Ga0209610, IMG submission 184137) | Anoxic lake water microbial communities from Lake Kivu, Rwanda to study Microbial Dark Matter (Phase II) - Lake Kivu water 275m metaG... | ecosystem: Environmental > Aquatic > Freshwater >...
CATCCTCGTGATAAAAGTTCCACTTATCTATTATTTCAGTATCTGCACATTTTTCAGTTAAATTAAAGTGTACTTCTGCATTTTTATACCAGTCGATGGTAAAAGTAGCGTTTTCAACAGCAAAATCAGGGATAACTAACTCCGGAGAAGAAATAAATTCAACAGTTTCTATAATAGAATTATTATCTTTATTCTCTTCTTCTTCTAAAACGGATACCGCTAATTTGCACTCATGAAAACCAGGCAAGTAAACCATGGTGTTATCTATATCATCTTCCTCTTCTCGATCAAGGCTGAGTAACAATTCGATACTGAATGATTTATCTGAAATAGCAGGCAAATTATCTATTTCTTCTTCCCACACTTTTTCATTATCATCATAATGATGATCATCATTGTGGTCTATAAATAAAGATAATTTTAAAGGTATATTCTGATATTCTAAAGAGCTACTTAGAAAATTCTTCTTACTTTCATTTTTTACCCAACAGTTTATAATAGCTTTATGACCCGGGTAATAATCATTTTCTAAAACTTTTCTAGAATTAAGAGGGATAAAAGAAGGTAGTTCCTCCCAGCCAACTTTTAACTCTAAAGGAGGGGGTACATAAACATAATCAGTAAAAGAACATAACATATTATCATGCACCTTTACGATTAATTTATTTTGAGACCATTGATAAAAGGGCAATACATCAATCAATAATGAAAGTGTATTGTTTTGCCATTCTCCGTTTAGAGGCTGATCTTCGGCGAAAACCGGATAATATTCTCCAGTATCATCAGGGTATACTAAATTATAATACAAATAGGGTTGATCTTCTGAATCCTCTTCGGTCACTTCAATCTCTATCTGGTTATTTTCCATATCTACTTTGGTAATTCTGACTTCAGGACGATGTTCACCATATTCTACACTGGTAATACCGCGGTTAAACATAATTGCCTTCAATCCGTGCATCAATTCAGTATCGTTTCCATAACCATCATCTTTATTCTTCCAGTAATACCAAAAACTATCTTCCCAGACATCACCTTCATCAATCAAACAATCTGGCTGCCTTACCCCACTCGCCACTGTTACTCCTATACTATATTCTCTTTCCCCAGCTATCATCTCCCAGATATGCTCAAAATTTGGGTCTTCTAAATAGTCATACCATTTTAAGGGAACCGGCCATTCTATTGGCTTAGATTCTTGCTCGCTCTGGGGCAGATATTCCCAACCTTTGGGGTCAAAGATGTCCCATAACACGGCTGCATTTTCCGCTTCATTGAAAGCCCGTTTATCATCCGGAATTTGATCTCTCCAATTAAAATCGCCTTTACCATCAAAGGCTATCCGGGGAACTATTTCTGGCAGTAATCCAAAGGGAATAATCTGCTCGGTATCAGGATAATAAACTTCTTCAATATTATAAGCCTTTTTATAACTAAGTAAATTGGATAAATCACCCTTTTCACCATTAATGGTAGGCCAGTTTAATACAGCGGCAGAAAAGAATTCGGCCCATCCTTCTTTCCAGCCAAATTCAGGGCTCTTACAGGTAATAACCTCATGATCTGAACTTTCCCAGAATTTTAAAGGTCTAGGTAAAGTCCAGTAAATATCATGCATTATCTTATGCCCATATTCGTGAGTAACCGAAGAACGTAAACCCTGCCATCTTTGACTTATGGTTTTATTATTACGGCTAATTACATCTCTATCGATTACCTCAGGATAGTAGAATCCTTTCTTTACATCAATCCAAGCTATGCCCGGGGGATTCAAAGTTTGATTATAATGAGTAACCTCGGTATCGACCGGATAAAACAAGCTGGTATCACGCTGGATAACTTCCAGATCGGGCAATCGCTCTTTAAGCCAATTGAAGTCATCAAGAATCACTTGACACATAAAAAAGGCAATTAAATGATTATAGCCTTCCCCCTCTTCATCCCCATCCCATTCTTCTATATTATTTAGAGGACCTCCCATATATACATCAAAGGTGATAGTTTCATCGTCTCCCACACTTCTGTCACCAGTCTGACCATTATAGGGCCAAATATCTAAGGCTCCTTCATAACAAGCAACCCATACCTCATTATCCGTCACCTCACCACTAATAGTAGTCAGGTTAACCTCCGCCCGGACTTCAATATCTACCTCCCAATCTCCCACCAGAGGATTTCTGTGAGTTACTTCATAGTAACCCAAATCATCAGTATAGGTCTGTTCGTCAATGGTAAGAGGACTATCAAATTCTACTTCTAATAATAACCGTCGTGCAGGTAAATAACAACCACCTTCAATATCCTCTGGTTTGGTATCTTTGGTGGCATTTATCCCCTGCTCTAAATTCCAATATTGGACTTTCCCGCGAATAGTTACTTCTGCAGAAACATTAGAAATAAATAAAACCAAAAAACAAACTAACATCATAAATAAAGTAATTTTAATTTTCATATGATTATTCCTAAATTTCTTTCTAGGTAAAATACCCTACATAATTTTAAGTATAATTCTATTCATATATATTTCTATTTAGTTCCCGATCTCTGGATTTCGCGGTAACCGGATGATGGTTCTCCCGTAAACAGAGTAATGCTCTCTTGTTTAAAAGCTATGTGATTATCGTTAGATAATATACGTTCTACTCTAAAGAAAAAAGTAGTAGCACCGGCTATAAAAGATCTGGGAATACTTATTAAACCATGACAGGTATAACCAACCGGGTCACTTGAAGGTGAAACATTGGGAAGAATAATATCTGCAGTTTGAAAGAGTCCTCCCATTGAACCAGTGCCTGGAAATCCATAAATAAGCTTAAACCTTGCTGGAAAACCTCTTCCTCCGTCAGCCTGATTGGTAGCAAGGGCAGTAATATCCAAGGTTAGATTGGTATTTCCTGAGGGAATGTTTTCGAAGGTCCATTCCGCATAATGTTGCAGGGCAGAATCTCGCAACCAGTACCAACCCTGGATCAAGTTACCATTAGACCTAAACTTATTGGCAGTGAATCCTTCTGAATAAAGATTTTGAGATTGCTCTATCTCACCAGATGGGTAAACAGAGATATTTATGGAAAGTTGATAATCTCCTTCTCCCGATGAACGAGTAACCTTGATGCCCCAAATTCCGCTAACATCAGCTGTATGCTGCAGAGTTGTCATATTCCCCTGAGGGGTTAGTGAAACTGCTCTTGAAGAAGTAGATCCAGGACGGTACAGATAGAGCTTAAAATTAGCTTCGGGTGGCATAAAAAGTTGAAGATTTATAGTCTGCCCTTCTAAAAGATTTATATTATACCAATCTTCCTTATCCGCTCTATTTAAAAATCCAGAAAAGGCTCCAGGATAAAGAGCAATCGAATCCTCAAAAGAATCTCCAGCATCGTGATTGCTTCCTGCATCGTTCTGATTCTGAATATCTACTGAAAGCTGATAAATTCCCTCACCGGAAGAACGATTTATCCTAATAAACCATACTCCACTAATATCAGCCACATGTTGGAGATTTCTTATATTGTCTTGAGTTGCAGTGTAACCAAGGTTGGAAGTTGATCCAGGTTTTCTTAGAAAGATAGTAAAAGAGCCACCGGAAGGTTGAGTAAGTTGGAGATTAATAATCTGTCCTTCTTGTAAGTTTAAACTATACCAGTCTTCTTTATCAATTTGACCTCCTGCTATTTGTCCACCAAGGCTTCCATAATAAATACCAGGTTGAATTAAGAACGCCTCATTCTGATTATTTGTATCAGGTAATTGGCTACCCTGGTAGAATTGAGTCTCTTGGTAAGGAGGGAATATTTCTTCTCCAGTAGTTTCTACTATCTCAATGCTTCCTTTTTTAAAAGCAACGTGATTAGTATTAAAGGAAATCCGTTCAGCGCGCAAAAAAAGAACAGAGGCTCCCTGAAGAACTAATCTGGGAATAGTAACCTGACCTTGGCAGGTATAGCCAACAGAATCACTCGGTGATGATATATTCGGTAAAGTAACTTTTTGGGCTACAAAGACATTTCCACCTGGCACTTCATAGATAAGTAAGAATTCTGCAGGAAAGCCTCTCCCACCATTCTGACGGTCAGTAGCCAAGGCAGTAATATCAAGGGTTAAATCATTATCCCCAGAGGGGATATTTTCAAAAGTCCATTGGGCGTAATTCTGAAGGGAAGAATCTCGAAGCCAATACCAGCCATTTATTAAATCACCATTAGAGTTAAAATTTTTAGGAAGATTTGAGCTGTTGGCTGCAAAAACTGATAGACTCATAATAGCTAAAATGGAAAGAAAAATTAGAAGTGTAAGTACTTTTCTTATTTTCATAATATCTATCTCCTTTATTTATTTTATTATATTTTAAAAGAAATTATTTTACTTTTTATTATATTTTATTATACAATAAGTTAAAAATCGCTTCTTTTTTAGAAATTTTTTTATTTTCCTTTATACCAATACCTTGATAGAAAATAGATAAATCGATAAAATTACTTTTCTGAATCAACTTGACTTAAAGTAAGTACCCATTTTCCACATCTGTCTCCCCAACGAGCAATTAACTTATCTTCAATAAATATTTCTACTACCTCACAACGATTAGGACAACCATCACATTCAAACCCTCTGGTGCGATACTCTTTATCTACTAAATCAAATCCTCTAAAACTGGTTTCTTTCCCAGTATTTTCAAACTCTTCCTTAGCTAATAAAGCCGCTCCTATTGCGCCCATAACTTTATGGTAATCAGGCACAATAACTTCTTCTCCTAATTCTTTTTTAAAACTTTTTCTTATTCCAGAATTGGAAGCTACTCCTCCCTGGAAAAAGATAGGAGGGCAAATCTTTTTCCCTTTGGCTACATTATTTAAATAATTTCTTACTAAAGCCTCACATAAACCAGCAATAATATCTTTCTTCTCATATCCTAATTGTTGTTTATGGATCATATCTGATTCCGCAAATACGGTACATCTCCCTGCTATTCTTACCGGGTTGATCGATTGCAAGGCATAATCTCCAAATTCTTCAATGGGAATTCTTAATCTATAAGCCTGTTGGTCCAGAAAAGAGCCGGTTCCAGCAGCACAGATAGTATTCATCCCAAAATCAACTACAATCCCATTTTGTAATATTATTATTTTAGAGTCTTGTCCACCAATTTCAAAGATAGTACGAACCTTTGGATTAATTTGCAAAGTTGCAACCGCCTGGGAAGTAATTTCATTTTTCACTATATCAGCCCCTACTATTGTTCCCGCCAATACTCGCCCACTTCCGGTAGTACCAACACCTCTTATATTAATAGAATCTAAAGAGATGTTTTTCCTCATCTCTTTCATACCCATTTTTATCGCTTCAATTGGTTGACCTTGAGTTCTAAGATAGATTTGACTTAAAACTTCTCCTTTTTCATTAATAAGGGCAAGATTTGTACTTATTGACCCGACATCAACTCCTAAAAATTCTGACATTTATTTCTTTCTCTCCTTCCCAATTTTTTCATCTTCAAGAGATCTACAAAGGCATCTAATCTGGTAATCAATCCTTCTTCTCCAGTTTGCTCATCATAAATTAAAGTTAGTACTGGAAAATTAAGGTCTTCGCTTACTTTTTTATTAATAGTTTCAGCTACGATCTCTGGCATACAAGTAAAAGGAACTACCTGAATAGCTCCATCCATCCCCTTTTCTGAGGCTAAGACAATATGACCTACGGTAGATTGACCCTCACCACCTACCGATTGGGCAAGATAAGGTTTTGCTGCTTTTTCAACAATATCTTCTAGTATATTATTATTTTTATAAAATTTTAGAAAAGCGCTTATCCAGGGTATCGTGCTTACACCTCTTTCTACTTCCACTCCTAAATCTCCAAGTTTTTCTTCAATATTTTGATTAACAAAGGGTTCGAGGGCTACATAAAACTCACCTACTAATTTAATTTTAATCAAATCCTGGTTTTTATTATCCTCAATTATTTTATTATAATCACTTAAAGTTTTTTGTTTAATATTTTCTATCTCTTTGATAGAATTAGTACTATCAATTAAAGAAAGTCCTTTCTTGAGAATTTTAGAAGTGACTCCTTTTATATTTTCCCGAGGCCTTGTTTTTAAAGCTATTTTTTCTAATTCTTCTATGGTAACAAGTTTAGCCCAGGCTAATTTAAAGGCTTTTATAAAAGAGGGTAAAGATTTTTTATTTCTTAATCGATTAACTTGGTTTAATATTCGAATAAAGTTTCCACGGGGAGCTTCCAAAGTAATCATTTCAAATTTATAACCTAAATTCCTTAAAATCATTCTTTGAATTTCAGAATAATATCCAAATCTACAAGGTCCCCATCCCCCCGCCATTATAATTGTATCTGCCCCTTTTTCTAAAGCTTCGATAAAATTTCCCAGAACAATCTTTAAAGGCAGGCAACAATATTCTGGGGAATATCTTACCCCTAAATCAAGGGTACGTTTGCTATTAGGAGGAGGAAGAATTACTTCGTGTCCCAGGGTAGAAAGTAATGCTTTCCCCGCAATAGAAGTAAGATTGCCTAAATTAGGCATAGTTACTTTCATATCTTTTCCTCCTAATAATCATATCCAGAAAGGCCTCAGTTCGGGTATCAATCCCAACCTCTCCGGTATGCTCATCAAATACAAATTCAGTATAAGCCACCGAAGGGTATTTCTTACTCTCCTGATGGATTATTTCTCCAATTAGAGAATCTTCCCCACACTCAAAAGAAGTCAGATGAATTATTCCATCAATCTTTTTCTCTAAGAAGTAAAACGCTGAACCTACTGTCTTCTTAGAAAGAGTCCAGAAGAGAGGCTTATATAATTTTTTAAGTTGTCTTTCTATATCTCTTTTTTTAACCATTTCAGCAGTCAAGACATTTATTTTAATCTTTTTTAATTTGGAAATTAAATTCAAATTAATAAAATAGTCATAGACTAGATAAGAATGACCTAATAAAGCGATATTGAGAAAACTTTTTAAATCATTGGGGGGGAATTTGTTATTATATTGCTGGCTGATTATTTTTGGGCCTAATTCATCTTCTTTTGATTGTAAATATAATTGTAGGCTTTTTTGTGCCTCATAAAAAGATTGATAAATCTTCTTAGAATTATTAGTAATTAATTTCCCTATCGCTAAAAAGGAATTCTTAATATTAGTAGCCGATTTTCTTATATCGATAATTGGTTCTATAAGGGGAGGAAGAGGAAAAATGGAACTTTTAATCATATCAGGAAGACCTAAAAATTTAGGACAAAAATAGGCACCTTTTTCAGCACAGACCATACGGGGGATAAATAAATAATCAACCCGGTCTTTTAAACTCATCACATGCCCATAAAATACCTTGACCGGAAAACAAATTTCACTAATAGCTGACCTTATCCCCAAATCGAGTATCTCTTTGGTAGTAGGGCCAGTAATAATTACTTCCGCATCCAAGCCCTCCAGAAAACCCTTCCACAGAGGAAAGTATTCATAATAAAGAAGCGCTTGTGGTATCCCAATTTTTAGATTTGCCATAACCTTTGACCTATCCTTCTATGAATAAAACTTTACCTACTATGACCGATCATCGGGACGAACCTTACACCCATAGTCCCCTTAGAACTGACTTCTCCTTCTATCTTTTCAATTTTCATCAAAGTCTGAACCATCCATACTCCACCCAAAGGTATTACTATTCGTCCTCCATCATCTTTAATCTGTTTAAGAAGAGGCGGGGGAACATGATCAGGGGCACAAGTTACTATTATAGCATCGTAAGGGGCATATTCTTCCCAACCATAATAACCATCACCAATTTTAAAATAAATGTTTTTATAACCTAAATTTTTCAATAATATTTCTGATTTTTTAGAAAGACTTTCGTATATCTCAACGGTATACACTTCTTCTGCAATTTCAGCCAAAACTGCCGCCTGATAACCTGAACCAGTTCCTATTTCTAAGACCTTTTCTCCTCCTTTTAGTTCCAAAAGCTGAGTCATTAAAGCTACAATATAGGGTTGAGAAATAGTTTGACCTTCACCTATAGGAAGGGGGTAATCATTATAAGCTGATTCTCTAATTCCTTCATCGACAAATTCGTGACGGGGGATAGCAAGCATTGCTTGTAAGACTTTTGAATCGACTATGTCTCGGCTTTCTAATTGACTTACCACCATATTCTGTCTTTTTTCTATATAATCATCTATTTCGTCAATTTTGTCATATTCATATATGACTATTAATAAAAAAATTATAAATACTAGTAATATAAAAATAAGAGGTTTTTTCATAATAAAACATCCTCTTTATTTAGTTCCGTATTCTATTAAATTATAATTTTTATTTCTTAATAATCCTTACTTATTAATATTTTTAGTTATTTAAAGATATCTGGAATAAAATTTTGCTTTACAAACTTATTATATCAAGAACATAAGACATAGTAAAGATAACAAAGAACTGTAACGCGTTTTTATGTAAAATTTTGTGCCTGGCACAAAATTTTACATTCTTCTTCTGGCTGCTTCTTTAATTAATTGTAAGGCAATAACCTCTCTTTGTATCTGATTGGTCCCTTCATAAATTTGGGTAATCTTGGCATCTCTCATTCTTTTTTCTACCGGATAATCTTTCATATAACCATAACCACCAAATATTTGCACTGCATCAGTGGTAACTTTCATCGCTACATCAGAAGCAAATAATTTGGTCATTGAGGATATTTTGGAAATATCTTTTGCATTACTATCAATATATCGTGCTCCAGTATACAATAAAGCTCGAGCTGCTTCTATCTGAGTAGCCATATCAGCCAACATAAATTGAATCCCTTGAAAAGAAGAGATAGGTTTTCCAAATTGAATCCGTTCCCGGGCATATTTTATTGCATCATCTAAAGCCCCCTGAGCAATACCAACCGCTTGAGCTGCTACTCCTGGTCGTGATTTATCCAGGGTTTTCATCATCACTAAAAATCCCTTACCTTCTCCACCGATTAAATTTTCTTTAGGAATTCTACAATCATTAAAGATTAGTTCCCGAGTAGCGGAACAACGAATTCCCATTTTATTCTCTTTTTTACCAAAACTAAAACCCGTAGTGCCTTTTTCTACCATAAATGCTGAGGCACCACGACTGCCTCTAGTCCTATCTGTTATAGCAATTACAGTGTAAATTTCTGCTTCTCCCCCATTAGTGATCCATTGTTTATTACCATTTAGAATATATTCATCACCATCACGAACTGCAGTGGTACGAATACTTCCGGCATCGCTGCCTGCATCTGATTCGGTCAAGGCAAAGGCAGTTAATTTCTCCCCTTTAGCTATCTGAGGTAAATATTTTTTCTTCTGCTCTTCTGAACCAAATAATATTATAGGATAAGCCCCTAAAGCACTCGCAGCATAAGATACAGCAACGCCAGCACAGGCCTTACTTAATTCCTCTATTATAATACACAAGTCTAAAATACCCTTCCCCAGCCCACCATATTCCTCTGGAACAAATATGGCAAACAAGTCTGATTGGGCAAATATTTTCATAAGTTCCCAGGGAAATTCTCCTTTTTCATCTAATTCAATAGCTACTGGAGCAATCTTTTCCTGGGCAATCTGTTTTACCAAATCTTTTATCATTTCCTGTTCTTCGCTTAGAAAATAGTGCATCAATGCTTCCTCCTTAAATTTATTAAAAACATTTAGTAAATATGTCCCCTTACTTCGAAGGTTACAAAAAACTAAAAGATTTCAGAATAAAATAACAATTTCTAAAATTTCTAGTAAGAATTAAGAATTAGGATCTATTTTTATTATTATAATACAATTTCTCTAATCATATAATAATAAACTATTAATTCAAAATTATTTTTTTACATTTTAATCCAATCTTCTTTATTAAAATTCTTAACATAACTAATCCTTCTGCCAATAGAAGGATGGGTATAAAAAAGAAATTCGATTAGGGGGTGAGGATAGGCATCAGCATTCCATTCTCTCTTTATTTTTTCTTTAATTGTAAAAGAAAAGTTAGGGTACTATTTTTAACTTCTGAAAAGAACTTCTTCTTTAGTAAAAAGGCGAGTGGCACCTAGTAGAGCTAAGGTAGCAATAACCATATTTGCGCTAAAAGTAGTAATAATGTGACTCCAATAAATCTTCCCCATTAGTATTTCTTTAAAAACAAAACTACTATTTAATACCGGGACTAAAAACATTTTACCAGTCAATTCTATTCCTTGACTTATGGAGATTATCCCTAAAAAGACAGTCAGCATATATATAGGAGTAATATAACTTGAAGCTTCTTTAATATTGCGGGCAAATATACCTACCATTATCAAAACTGCACTAGCTAATCCGACCAAGGGGAGCAATACTAAAAATAGCAAAAAGATAGTATTAAAAGAAATTCTAAACTCCACTCCTTCTATACCTCCCATAATAGAAGTTCCGGATAAAAAGGCAAGAGTAAGCCCTATCAAACCTAAAATCATGCTGATAAAAGAGATCAACATTACGGCAAAACATTTTCCTAATACAATTTCTAATCGATTTATTTGACTTACCAATAAAGTAGTAATAGTCCCTCTTTCCTTCTCGCCAGCAGTAATATCTACCGCTGTATGCATCGCTCCTACAAAGATGAGTATTATAATCAAATAAGGGAGTAAAACTCCCAACAATGAACCAGTCACTTTTTGTGGTGACGCTACATTTTCCGTTTGAAGAATTAAAGGACGAATAAATTCTTCTTTTAAATGCATAATAGAAAGCCGTTGAGAGATTATCTCCTTTTCGTATTCTGCAATTGATTGACTAATTCTTTTTTGAGTTATCCTTGATTTGGTCTCTGTAGCATCATATTTCAAAATAAGTGGACAGGATCCTCCTTCTTCTATCCTATCTTTAAAATCTGAAGGGATGATTAAAATTAATTGGACTTCCCCTTTTTGTAGTTTAAGTAGAGGGTTATCTTGTATAGAAAGAATTTCAATTTTTGGGTTGCCTTGAAAATATTTCACCAGTGGAGGGGAAAATTCTGCTCCGATTATTATAACCTTAGAGATAGCCTCCTCTGATTTTTTATTTCCCATCTGATTAAAATAGCCAATTCCCATAAATAAAAGAGGATAAAAGATCAAAGGGATTATTATCATAGCAATTATGGTTCTTTTATCCCGAACTGTCCCCACTAACTCTTTGATAAAAATAAGTTTGATATTTTTCCAATTCATTCTAAATCCTCTCCTTGGGTTATTAATTCAAAAAAAATTTCTTCTAAATCTTCAGATGATGAATTTTTCTTCAATTCTTCTAATCTTCCCTGAGTAATAAGATTGCCCTGATGAATAATTGCTATTACATCACACAATCTTTCCGCTTCCCGCATTAGGTGAGTAGAATAAATAATGCATTTTCCCTGCTCTCTAAATCTTTTGACATATTCAGTTACAGTTCGAGCAGTAATTATATCTAAACCCAAGGTCGGTTCGTCTAAAATCAATATGGGGGGATCGTGAATAATACAGCGGGAGATAGAGAGTTTCTGTTTCATTCCAGTGGAAAGTTTATGGACTCTAACATCTTGAAAATCTTCCATATCTAAATTATGAAATATTTCAGCCATTTTTTTTTCAATAATTTTATCTTCCATCCCGTTAATTCGGCCAAAAAATCTTATAGTCTCTCGAGGGGTAAAGCGGTCGTATAATCCTGTTTCGCTGGATAAAAATCCTATCTGCCTCCTTACTTTGTTTGCTTCTTTAACCACATCAGATCCATTTATTATAACTTCCCCTTTAGTGGGGAGCATCATAGTAGCTAAAATCCGCAAAGTGGTAGTTTTACCTGCTCCATTAGGACCTAATAATCCAAATATCTGCCCCTCCCTGCAGTTAAACTTCAGATTATTAACTGCTACTATCTTACCTCTTTTTTTATCATTGAATATCTTAGTCAATCCTGCTACCTGTATCATTCTTTCCTATACCCTTCCTTCTAAAATCCAACATTCTTTTAACCATATTAAAACCGTCTCAAGGCATCAATAATTTCTTCTCTTACTTCTTTATCCTCTTCTATTTTTAGAGCCTTTTCTAAAGCATATTTTGCTTTTTTTCCTCCAATTTTACCCAGCGCCCAGGCGGTATGACCTCTCACCATCGAGTTGTCATCTTCTTGTAAAACCTTTATTAAAGGATTAACAACCCGAGAATCGCCGATATTTCCTAAAGCCAGAGCGGCATTTCTTTTAATTACTTCTCTGGGTCTCATGGCAATCTGGTTATAAGCAAAAAACCTTTGATATTCTTCTTCGTTAATTTGTAATAGTGGTATTAAGGGAACATTTGAACTGATATATCCATATTTGGGCTGGTATTTTCTGGGTTTTATCTTAATATTTTTTGGGCAAACCTCCTGACAGGTGGTGCAACCATATAATCTATCTCCCCAGATTTCCCTGAAAGCTACAGGTACTTTCATCGGTCTTTCGGAAATATATTGCAGACACCTGCTGCGATCGACTATATAAGGAGAAACTATTGCTTGAGTGGGACACAAATCTATACATATTTTACAATCACCACAGCTTTGGAGAAGTGGAGCATCTGTCATTAATTCTAATTCAGTAATAATTTCTCCCAAGACTACCCAGGAACCAAATCTTTCGGTAATAATTATACTATGCTTTCCATACCAACCAACCCCAGCTCGTGCGGCAATTGGCTTTTCCACTAATGATACATAACAAGATTTATTTTTAGATTTATATTTAAAATCACTTCTTTGATTTATAAAATCAACTATCTTTTTTAATTTTAATTTTAGATCATAATAGAAATTACCAACATCGTATTTAGCAATTTTCCCACCAAGTTGTTTTTTATCGGTTATATTTTCTGTCTCTTCTATCAAATAATCTTGAGCCACACTAATTATAGACTTTGCTCTTTTTAAAATACTCTTCGGATTACATCTTTTTCCAATTTTGTTTAGATGTAAATTATCAGATCCTGCTGAAATATTTTTCGAAGCATAATAATCACTTTTAGGGATATAACCCTTTTCTATATTTTCTATAATCTGCTTTTCTGTTTCCGGAAAAGCTTCAGCATTAGTAATCCTGACGATATTTAAACCAATTTCTTCTCCTAATTCTTTTATCTGTTCAGTTAATGACATAAATCCCCTATTAATTATTTTTTAAATGCCTGAACCATAATGATTATACCAAGTGCAATTACAATTAGAGGCCATAAATTACCCCAAGCCACCCAGGGGAAAAGACTGCCAGATAGAAAAATTACACCAATAATT
>Ga0209610_1001219_pt1 | contig 13302 bp, 16 predicted proteins | sample LakKivw275mmetaG_FD_184137 | JGI IMG/M metagenome (GOLD analysis project Ga0209610, IMG submission 184137) | Anoxic lake water microbial communities from Lake Kivu, Rwanda to study Microbial Dark Matter (Phase II) - Lake Kivu water 275m metaG... | ecosystem: Environmental > Aquatic > Freshwater...
TCGCACGACGAGACCTGCTGCTCGTAGCCCCAGAACACCTGGCAGGTGTAGTAGATCGTGGTGCACTGGTCGTGGCATTCCCAGTACCACACCTTGCTGCACACCTCTACCCAGTCGTACTCGCAGATCGTGTTGTGGGGGCCATAGCAGACCTTCGCCCACACCCAATGACAATCCGTGTAATACTTCCAACCGCACACCTGGCTGCAATCCTGGCGCGAGCACGTCCCGGGGACGTAGACCGGCACGCTGATCCAGTTCGGCGAGCAGCCTTTCTGGTCGTAGCTCCCGTCACAGCCGCTGCCGCAGGTGAAAACGTTCGACAGGCTCCACTGCGAGGCGCAGCCCCAGCTCCTGATCTCGCAGCCGTTGACGATATCCACCACGGTGGTGCCCAGGCAGCAGCCGCTGGCGCAGTACTGCGAGCCTTCGCCGCAGTCCGCCCCGGCGCATCTTTGCTGGGATGGCCAGAACAGGACGATGCCGATGACGACCAAGATGGCGACCAAGAGACTGGTGAAGACGATGAATCGCTTTTTTCGATCGTTCATGGGCACTCCGTTGGAATAGCAATCAGCGAAATGGAGGCTTGGGGATACAATCCCCAGTCCACAGCTATCCAGTTGTCTGGGGTGATACTGTTCTCAAAGAACTGCGTGCTGCCGCCTTTGTCCAGGAGCAAGCCCAGGTCGCACTCGAAGGGCAGGGTTGTCTGGCTGGCGTAGCATTGCACCCATTGCAGACCGTCTGGGTGCACGTACCAGTCGCTGATCACCACCTGGTAGAGTTGCCCAGGTTGGGAGAACACCGCCTGCGCCTCCTGGCTCGAACGCCATGCCTGCGCGCCCAGGCCGAAGCTGTAATATGGCTGGTCGGGGAGCGAGAGGGCGGTCATCCCCAAAGTGACCCAAACGTCCTCTATCGAGCCGCCTGTGTCGAGATAGTACAGCCGCGCCAGGTCGAGATGGTAGCGTTCGTCCGGTCTCCTGCCGGCCACTTCGAGCGTACTTACTTGTCCGCTCGTCACGCCCAAGAACTTCATCTCCGGCGGGTTGGCGGCGTTGGTCTGGTACTTCAGCCCCCATTGACCTTGGGGGATGGTGGCTTGCAACGCTGGCTGGATCGCCGGACACGGCTGGTTTTCGAGAAGGGCGATCTCTTGCGGTTGGTCAGGTGTCACAAGAGACGGGAAGGAAGCATACGAGCCAGGCACGGATAGATGGAACGCCGGGGACTTCCCGCTGCACGTCTGCGGACCAGGCTCGACATCAGCCTGGCAGATCAGCCCGCCGGCCGTGAACAGCTCTTCGCCCAGGTCAGTGATGGGCACGGGCAGGCCGAACCAGATACCCGTCAGGATCGTTTCCCCTGGCTGGATGAGCTGTCCCTGGTTGTCTGCCAGGTCGCGGGCAAAGCTCAAGCCGGAGTCGTAGAAGTCGGTGAGGGTGATGTTTTCCGGCTGTTGCGGGGGGTGGACGTCCCAGGCGAACAGGGCGTTTTCCAGGTAATGCGCCGCTAGCGGTTCGTCAGTTTTGTTAGTGATGCGGTAAAGCAACTGCACGACCGTTTGCGTGTTCTCCGGCAGCAGATTGGCGATCTCCGGCACGGACACGCTCGGGGCGGCGAACAGGCGGGCCAGCTCGAAGGTCACGCCGCCAACCGTGACCGGCTCGGAGCTCGAAGAAGCTCCCACCTGGCTGAGATCGTATACCTGCGCCAGGGGCTTGTCGTGGTTCAAGCTGGCGCCCAGGACCACGTTCCCCAGGCAGTTCTGGCTGCCCTGCGGGATCGGGCAGTTAAGTACCAGGTCAAGACCCATGATCTCACTTGGCGGAACTTCCGTCCCCAGCCAGAAGCCGAGCGTGTAGCTCTGGCCTGGTTCGAGGCTTTGATCGCTCGTGTGAGGCAGAACCGTGCCGGCCTGGAGGGTATCTGCCAGGCGGATGGCGTCCAGCGACCGTCCCTGCTCGTCCAAGAGCGCCAACAAACCGACCGGTGGGGCAATCACGTCTGTATTGCCGTTGTTGGTCACTTCCAGTCTGACGTAGAGGAGGGTCTGCTCCCCAACCAGGAGCGGGGAATAGGCATACAGCTCCGGCAGAACGGTTTCGCGCCTGGCGACCAGTAGGTGGGAGAGGCGGTAGGTCACGCCGGAATAGGTAACCTGGGCAACGTCGTCGAAGCGGAAGGCTTCACCGCGTTCTTTTGAATGGGGGAGGGTGTAAGGGGTAGGAGTTAGGAGATAGGGGGTAGGTGAAATGTTCCCTGTGGCAGTTTCAGGGGTTGAAGTTGGCGATGCAGGCATTCCGGTTGCAGTGACGGTCAGCGTTGCCGATGCAACCTGAGTGGTTGGAGTGAACGTGACAGAAATCGGAACAGCCTGATGTGAATTACTACAGCCGGCGATCAAGATTGCCAGGATCAACAACACTAAAAAGCGAATTATTTTCATGGCACACAACCTCCTGAATTGTCGGGAAGCTCCGCATCAGCGCCGCTGAATTCGACTGCCCATCCGAAGGCAAACCACCCTTCGACTTCGCTCCCTGTGGTCGCTTCGCTCAGGGCAGGTCCTTCGGGAGCAACGCCGCTTTGCAGGAATTGGGCGCTCCCACCATGGGAAGCCAGCTCGAGATCGAGCCCCGGCGCGCAGATGCCGGCCGGGTTGAAGGGCGCCCACTCCTCGCACTCCTCCCAAGCGATCTCGCCATCCCCGCGCAGGAAACCGGTCAAGGTCAGACGGAGGCCCCTCCCTGGCTGGGAAAGGATGAAGATCATCGCCGATTCCTGGCGCGTCTCCCAGGCTCGCTCTCCATGAGGGTTGGGGATATTCATCGGGTAGTACATCCCATTTCCATCCACGAATCTGCCAGCCTGAGCTTGTCGAAGGCCGGTGGCGAACCACAGGGCGCGCAGCTCGCCGTCAACGGACAGGTAGAGCAGGCGCGCCAGGTCGAAAGTCCGTTCTCCGAGTTTCGTCTCTCTGGCTTCACCGGTGGTCACGCCCCACAGCGAGACCGAGCGAGCTGTTCCACCTGGGGATGAGAACTGCACCCCGCGCAGGGGGATGGCCGATTGGACAGCAGCGGTCACTCCGGCGCACATCTCTGCGCCGGGCGTTTCGGTACCAGGCGTCACTAGTGAGATCGGCGTCGCGGCGCTTGTGAGATCCGGCGTGCCGGCCGGCAGCGCAGCAGGCGGCAAGCCCCACACCAGGCAGCCCATGAAGGCGACCAGGGCGAAGATAAGCAGGCCGCTCAGGATCAGGCTGGTTCTCTGGTTCATGGTGTACAGGCTCCATCGGGTTGGTGGACGCCGGCCGAGGCGAAGACGTTGATCTGCACTGTCGGGCGTCCAACGAAGGACAGCAGGAAAGTATTCACCGGGAAGGACAGGTACACGCCCACGGCCGGTTCGCTGCTCGACCAATTGCTGCGCCCGGCGCCCAGGCGGACGGCAGCCGGTGGGTAGCCGGAGATCGAGCCGCCTTCGTAGTCCGGAAGGACGCGCACATCACTGGTGAAATCAACGATGCCTCTCAGGGACATCTCCTGCTGGAGCAGGTTTGTAGCTGCCTTCTGCGCCGTGGAGGCGTCCAGGTGGATCGGGGCAGGCCCGCCGGCGCAAGGCGGTGAAGCCAGGCTCTCCCAATCCCGTCCTTGCGAGACGCCGGCCAGGGCAGCCTGCTGCGCCGCTTGATAGCCCCAATTGCGGGCCTCCATGAGCAGGTAGCCATCCACCAGCCCGGCAGCCAGCAAGACGAACAGCATGATCAGTAACGCAGCCAGAACTGCAACTTGACCACGCTCTGCCTTTCTTGTTGGTAGACGTGACACTGGAACACGTGACACTTGGCACTTCCTCACGGATACTGCTCCACAATGCCCCAATGCGAGACGCGGATGGTGACCGTCGTTCCGCCGACCAGGGGGATCTCCGGGGTGTAGGTGCAGCTCGCCTCCAACCGGAAGGCAACCCCGAATGGCAGCGCGGCCAAGCCGGATGAGCCGATCTCGCTCCCGCTGGCGTTGTAGACCCTGACCGTCACCGCACTGGCCGAGCCGCCGCCGAATGGATTGTTTGCCACCGCCTGGTTGATGACCGAAACCGACCAGTTCCACTGGGCCGGGTCCAGGCTGAGGGCGCGCGCCGCCACGCCCACGCCGCTGTCCAAAGCGTGTCGTATGCCCACCCCGCGCGCCAACTCGATCCCGCCGAAGAGCAAGGGGACCAGGATCAACAAGACGAGCAGGAATTCGAGCGAAGCCTGGCCGGGTTGTGTGTCAAGTTCTCCAGTGTCAAGTGTCATGTAGTACGGAAACACGTGACACTTGCCTGCACCTGGGGCGCAGGCACAGGTGAAACGTAACACGGAAGCACTGAAGTTATGATCCAATTTGGACATTGATCTCCTGCAATTTGTTGGATATGCTCTGGGTGACAGCGTACAGGGCCGCGCCGGCGACGGCGACGACGATTGCACCCAGGATGATCCATTCCAGGATGGCATCTCCATGATGATGACTGAACATGAGCTACTGCCTCCCTGCCAGGACTATCCTGCTTCCGGCAAGGACAGCCCCGGCAGAAGCAAAGAACCTGACGACTTGCCAACGTGCTAACCTGGCAACGGTCGTTACGGATGTGCGGATGGGACCGCGATGCTGGTAATCCAGCTGGATAGGGCAGTGCCTTGCGTGCTGCCGTTCTTGGCGACGTTGTAGGCCACCACGCCGACCACGGCGATCACCAGTGCACCCAAGACCACCCATTCCAGGATGGCGTCACCTTTGTGTTTCGTAAACATAGTTGAGCTCCTTGGTTTGATAGATAGGACGAACGGATCGAACAGTGTTGGTTACTATGTGTCACGTTTCAAGTTTCAAGTGCCAAGTTCCAAGCGCCACATGGTACGTGGAACTTGACACGTGGAACTTGGCACAATCGCACCACCTCCTTTCAAAAGCCGCCTCCCCATCCCACGCCAGCCATACTGGCCAACAGTCGGGCGACTACGGGGTAGAGCAGCAACACGATGGTCGGGCCGAGCAGGGCGGGCAGCACCAGGATGGTCAGTCGGGTGGGGATGCGTTGCATCTGCTCTCGCACCGAGGTGACCATTTCGCTTCTCAGCCTGGACAAGGCATGCTCGAAGGGCACATCCGTGCCCATCGTTCCGGCTTCGGAAGCCTGCATCCAGGCCACCAGGTCTTGCAGGGCGGGGAGGCGCGTATCCTGCGCCAGGCGTTCGAGCAGCTCCAGCCCGCTGCCCTGGAAGCCGCTTGCCAGGTAACGGGTTGTGACTCCTGCCAGACGAGTACATCCTCTTTTGGCCACCTCCTCCAAGGCGCACAACAGCGAGCCTTGCAAGGGCAGGGCGATGCGCACATCCATCAAGAAGGCCAGCGTCTCGGCGTTCAACTGCCGCTTGCGGTAGTTCGCCAACCACAGGCGCACGGCAAAGGGAGCAGCCGCCAACAGCAGCACCAACATCTGGTGGGTGAACAGGTACAGCCCCAAGCCGGCAGCCAGCGCCACGGCATAGATCTGCAGCCAGGGCAGGTTCTTCAAACCGAGCAGATCCTCCTGTGAAGCCCGGTAGGGTGTGGCTCCTCTCGATGCTGTCCCCAGGAGGCGGGCAATTCGCCGCCGCCGGCCGGAAGCCAGCCAGGTCAAGCCAGAGCAGATACTGGACAAGGACAGGTACATCAGGACGAAGAGGCCCAGGCCGAACAGGAAGGTGATCCCGATCAAGGCGATGTTCATCCGGCCTCCAACTGGCGCAGCTCAGCCTCGACGTAGAAACTGCCCAGGGCGGCTGCGCCCAACATGCTGACGAACAGCGTCCAGTTCCTGGCGTTCTCCACGAAATAGAAGCGCCAGTTCGGGAGTACGCTGGCTGCCAACGCTGCAGCTACAACTACTACCTGCAAGACGCGTGTGGTCGAGCGCACCAGGGTCAGCGACTGACGGGACTGTTGGCGCAGCTCCATGCGGCTCTCGACCTCCTCTTTCAGCAGGCGCAGCGTGTCCAGGAAGACTTCCTGGTTGGTATCCTGGACATCCGCCAGCAAGCCGGCAAAACGCGCCAGCACCACGTGACCGCTGTCCCGCAGCGGTCCGACGGCCTTCGCGGTTTCCTGGTTCATGCTCAAGCGGGCCACACAATTCATGGCGGCTCTCCGAACAGCGCCATCCGGCAGTGTGGAGACGGCATCGTTCAGCGTGCGCAGCAGCGAGCGATTGATAGGATAGCGGCTGGAGAACTGGACGATCAGGTTGGCGGCGTCTTCGTCCAACCGCCGCAAGTGTTGCGAGCGGACCTGGGCGCGGTACAGCTCGCCGCCGGCCAGGATGACGCTCAACGCCAAAGGTGAAAGCAGCGGGTCGAAGAGCAGCAGTGCAGCCAGGGCAGCCAGGGCGATCCAAAAGGGACGCCATTGAGCCAGGTTGCGGGCAAGAGCAGGAACAGAAAAGCCCTCTTTTTCTTCTCGCGCTGGATTGGATGCCGCGTCCTGCAGCGCCAGCAGCCTGTGTGCGGCGCGCGGCAGCCAGGCCCTGCGAACCAGGTCGGCGAGACCGGCAATCAGGTCTACGGCGATCTCGATCAACTGCCTACAGGTCAGGTACAGCCCGATGCCGAAAAGCAAGGTGACAATCCAAGAGAACAGAGTTGGTGACAACGAATGCAGGTTCATAGTGTCAGTATGATCCTGCTCGAAATTGGTTGATTGGTCTGTATTGACAGGAATGTATCAAAAATGGTACATTTGGGATCATGACGAGGTGAGTGATGAAAAACGAACATCTTGGTTCCAGCTTCGATGATTTTCTGACCGAAGAAGGGCTGCTTGCAGAAGCCGAAGCGGCGATCAAGCGCGTCATTGCTTATCAGGTCGAGCAACTGATGGAAGAGCAGAACCTGACCAAGACCGAGATGTCGCGCCGCATGAACACCAGCCGGGCGGCCCTCGACCGCCTGCTCGACCCTGCCAATCCATCGGTCACGCTCCAGACCCTCGATCGCGTCGCCAGAGCATTGGGGAAACGCCTGTAGTTCACCCTGGCTTGATCTTTTGGACAGCCAACTATCCGTTGAACGATAAAAAGAGGGTAGGGTCATAGATTCTCCCAGGCGTGGTGCAGCAGGTGGGCGCGGTCGAAACCCTGTCCCGACTTCCAACCCGAGTACAACGTTTCCAGACGGTACGTCCCATCCGGCGCCACGCCGGTAACCAGTGCCACTTCCGCCACGAAGCGAAAGACGCGCTTGGCCTCAGAGCCTGCCCCGAGGGTTTTTCCCGAGGGGTTGCGCGCCAGGTGGACGACCAGGTTCACCCCGCCAACGATCAGCTCGCGCACCACCTCACGCCCGATCTCGGATTGTTGCTGTAATGCAAACTTCTCCAGCCTGCGCAGCGCGGCCTGGATCGTCCCGCCGTGGATGGTGGAGTAGGCGCGGCGGCCCAGGTTGGCCGCCATCAGGAACTGCATGGCTTCGCCGGGCGAGACGATCTCGGAGAGCAGGATGGCGGCCGGGTTGGTGCGGGTGTAGACCACGTTCAGCACCCAGTCCATCGTGGCGACCTCTTCCTGACCGGGCATCAGCATCGAGGGGGCAATTGCCCGCATTTGGAAGAGGCGCTCTGGAGGTTGCAGCTCCTTGAAGGTCTCCAGGATGGCGATGGGCGCCTCCGGGGGGAAGTACTGGCTGACGGCGTTCAACAGGGTGGTCTTGCCCGAAGAGAACTCGCCGGCGAAGAGGATGTTGCCGGCCTGGGCTGCCACGGCCCAGGCCAGGAAGCGTTCGACCGAGCCTTGCGGCAGCGAAGCCACTCGCGCCCGCAAGTCTTCTTCCTGGATGTCCTCCAGGCTGCCGCTGAGGCGCGGGGTATGCTTCTCGAAGGCAGCCCTGGCGCGCAGCTCTTCCAGGCCAAGCTCTTTGCTCCCGTAGCGGCGGATGTTGATCGCCGGACAGTCCGAGAGCGGGGGCAGCAGGCCGGTGAAGCGTTCGCCGCTGGGCAGGTCCACCAGCACGGCGCGATGGCGGGGGGAGATCTCCTGCCCGCGCGCATCCGCAACCCGTTTGACCAACGCCTCCCAATATTCGTCGGGGGCGTGGATAACGTTGCGCTGGAGCATGCCGCCGCGCTCGATGGCGACTTCGCCGTGCCGGACATAGATCTCTTCGATGTCCGACTGGCGCAGGAACTGTTCGAGCAAGCCGATCCCGCACAGCGAGTCCGCCAGGCGGCGGGCCGCGTCATCCAACTGAGCGGGACGCACGTGAACCTTGAGCAGGTGGCGCACCGTATCTTGGAAGCGGCGCAGCGCTGCGCCGTCGGTTTCGCCCCAGGCAGGAACGTGAACCGACTGCCCCAAAATGCCCTCCTGGACGACGGCCAGCAGTTCCAGATCAGCCTGGTCGAGGCCATAAAATCCAGTGTCATGTGCTCCGGTGTCAGGTGTCACGTATTACCTCCGCGTGACGGGGGACGGGTGACGTGCGACGTGCGACACACGCCACTCGCCTACGGTGTTGCCAGCGTCACCCATAGCAATTCGTCTTCCAGCTTCGACATGGCAATGGCCTCCAGGATGGCCTGCACCGTCTCCGGCGGGGCAGCCACTACCAGCATCTTCATCGCCGGCGGCTGTTGTCCCTGATCCTGAGTCTGCGATTGCGCCGTCGTGAAGGGTTGCATGGCAGCCTGCCCATCCCCACCGAGCACCGCCACAACTGGCACCGTGGCAACGTAGATCACCTGCGCTTCTGGGGTCGGTTCAGCATCAGCCTGGTCTTGTGCGGGGAGCTTTTGCAGGCGGTACAAGTTGACCTGCTCGCCGATGCGCACCTGCCCGCCCACACCGCTGATAGGATCCAGCGGGATCGAGACGACCTCCAACGATGGATCAGCCAGGCGGAATTCAGCCGGCGGGGAAGCCAGGCGCATGGACACCGGTTGACCGGCGACCAAGACCGAGGCGCTGATCCTGCTTGCCAGGTCGCCGGTCGAGAGGGCATACCCGCTCCCGCTGGCAGCATCCACGAGGGCGCGGGGGTACTCACGCATCTCGAACATGTCTGCCGTGAGTAGAGTGTAGGGTGGGATGTCAGCGACGGGTACGGGCAGCTTCACCATCGAGACGCCCGCCAGGTAATTGGCGCGCCAGTAGTTGGCGCCGAAGATCGCCGCACCCAGGGCAACCAACGCCAGGCTGATCGAAAGAATGCGTTGCTTCATGAAAGGTTCTCCTTGAAGGCTGCCAATGCCGACCATGCCCGGCGCAGGGTTAAACCCGAAAGGATTACCTGCTCGGTCAAGGCAATCTGATCGCCTGCCTGCCGGATATCCTGGCGGCAGATTTCCCAGGAAGGGACATCAACCGCTGAAAGCCCCTCCTCCAAGCCGGCCGCGCCGTCAAACCGGATATAGAGGCCAAGGGGGATCGAGTTTTCGTTCATGGCTTTTTGCTTGCTTTCTGGTGCTTGCGCTTGGTCCATCCCGGATAGACCAGGTTCACGAGCGGCTCAGCCAGGCTGCTATCCAGGTGGTCTGCCTTGCGCTCATCGTAGCCGATCCAGGCCGAGAGCTGGCCGCCAAGCGACAGCCACTCGCCGGGCGTGCGCACCTGGTTCAAGACCAGGTGGATACGAGGCTGCGGGTCGAGCGCGGCCGTCTCCTCTTTCAGCCGCCGCAGCATGACCTCCGTCTGTGCCTGCGAATCCAGGCGTGGCGTAGTCACCACCAGGATGTCAGTTGCCAACTCCAGCACATCCTTCCACAGCGGGTTGGTTGGGAAGGTATCGCAGACCGTCAGGGTGTGGCTGCGGGCGATCCCACCCAACGCTCCCGTTGTGCGCTCATCGGCAGCCAGCACATCCGCTTCCCAATTGTCCGCGGGGTATAGGTGTACGCCTTCCCATGCGCCGGGCTCGGCTTGCTGGGTGACCACGCCATACAGGGAAGAACGCTCCCCCGGCAGGCGTGCGCTCAACGAGCTGCCACCCACGCCAGCCTCGACCAGCGCGGTGGCCAGGCCGGAAGCCTGGCGGAAGCGTTTGGCGATCGCCAGGGAGAGGGTGGTCTTGCCCACACCGCCGCAGTAGTTGGTCACCATCACAACCCGAGGTGGGAGATAGCGCACACCTGAGCGCAAGCCGCGCACCAGCAGCGCCTCGCCGATCCAGCGATCCGGGGCGGCGGTGAACTGCGCCGAGGAGACCACCACTGCGCCATCCTGCCGAAGGCTGTCCAGTGCGGTGCGCAGGGCGGGGCGGGACATCTGCGGGCATTCCTCCAAGATGTCCACGTCTGCAATCACCAGAAGTGGGTTGGTTGCTAGCGCACGTATCACGCCCAGGGTGGACATTGCCTCGCGCACCTGAAAAACGTCCGGCTGGATTTTCTCGACCACCTCCACCGAGCGAGCAGCGACCAGTGCCAGCGGAAGGTGGTGATTGCGAGAGAAGACGAATTTCATGGTTTCTTGCCCTTCTTCAAGAACTCACCAGACGAACGGCAGCAATCGCCACCTCACTCTGGCTGTGTAGAAGCTGTAGCCATTGCAACCCAGGATCTTTTCTTCCTGACGAATGCGCCAGATGATCGAGCCTGCAAAGACCAGGAAGATCGTGAGGTTCACCAACGCAGGAGAAACTGCCAGCGTCCCGCCCATGGAAAGCAGCTCGCCGAGGTACATGGGATGTCGTATCCAGCGGTACGGGCCGGAAAGCACCAGGCCGCGGTTGGCAGGCGAGATCCCGAAGGCAGTTCCCAGGCAAGTGAGCGCCCACAGGTTGAGCGCCAGTCCGGGAAGCGGCAGCAGTTCCGACCAAGAGAGGGCATGAGCGACCAGCGGCGTCTGCACGAGCATGGGCAGGACGGCCGAGGCCCAGGCTGCAAACTGCACCGGCAAGGAGGCCGCTTTCTCTGCCTTGCGACGGACGAACAACAGGAGCGCAGCCAATCCTGCCTGGAGAGCCAGCAGCAGGCCAACGGCGCTGAGGCCGAGACGGGCGACCTGCGCCAGGCGGACCAGGAACAACAGGAAGAACAGGGAGGCTCCGGGAAGGCTCATGGCGATCAAAACATCTGGAAGATACTGACCAGCAGCGGGATGAAAATCGCCAGCATGAACGGCACGAAGAAAAAGACCGAGATCGGCATGAGCAGCTTATTGTCCAGCGTCTCTGCTTGGCGGGAAACGTCCATGCGGTAGTCACGCGCTAGGCCGCGAGCGACATTCGCCATCTGGCGCGGACCTTCTGCGCCCTTGGAAGCCACCATGTCCATCAAGGCAGCAAAGGCTTCCAGTTGGGGCAGGCGTAAGCCAGCCAGGTAGGGGACCAGGAAGCCGGGCGTCCGCTGGCGGGAGAACAACAGGCGTCCCGCCTGTTGAGCGTGTTCAATGGCCTCGCGCAGCAGGACGCCCAAGGGGCCGGGGAGAGAGGCAGACCGTACGAGGGCGTTCTCTGCCGATACGTCCGCGCTCATCTCAGCAGCGATCAGGGCTGCGGCTTCGGGCAGCGAGCGCTTCACCATCTGGCGTACTTCCCCGGCGCGGGAACGCAACTGCATGTAGGGATAGTAGGCGAGCAACAGCACCGCGCCGGCGAATACCAGGCTGAAAGCATGGAAGAGCAGGATATAGGCGATGCCAAGCCCGGCAAACAACACCACACGACCCAACACGCCGCCAACCGTCTGCCCCTGGTAATGACCGCCAAGCTGCGCCCAGCGAAACTCGTGTTTCCAGGCTTCGAGGCGCAGGCCAAGGTGGTCAATCAAAGCCTCCCCCAGCCGATCGGCCAAGCCGCGCCGCCTTGTCTCAGCAAAAGCTTCGATACGAGCAGATGGCGAGCGGCTGAAGGTGAGCTTGAAGCCGCGCAGGAACAAGTAAGCCAGCCCGGCAATCAACCCGGCAGCGAGGAACGGAACGAATTGGCGATAATCCACGTTTGCACCTCAGGGATTAGATGGCATTGTCAATCATGTCGTTGGTCATGCTGTATCCATACACGATCAGCAGGGCAATAGCGGCATAAGCGACCTGTACGATGGGCTGACGGACAACGGCAGCCATGGCTGGCGAGCGGGTCAGGAAGGCGATCATGACCAAGGTCATCAGCACCAACACTTTGACCGTGCCGCGCGCCCCATCGCCCTTGCTGCGCGCCATGACGCGAGCGTCCAACACCGACCCAAGATTGTCCGCCGCCGTCTCGAACGCCTGGGCATAACCTTCGCCGCCGGTCGTCCACATGCGCCCGATCAACTCGGCGACGATCGCCAGCGAGGTCGAGATGCCGGCTGCATCCTGGGCGATCCCTGGCATGGCGGGATGTCCCTGGGCGTGCATCCGGGCGGCTGTCTCCAGCGTCCAGCCGCGCAATGGACCGCCAGCGCGCAGCGTCTGGGAGGCTGTTTCGAGAGCAGCAGGCACGTTGGCGGCCACCTCCAACGCCGATTGCATGCTCGAAAGCAACGTGGGGATCTCGGCCTCGATCTCAGTGCGGGTGCGGTTCCACACCTGTCCGATCAGGCCATTGACGATCACGTACCCGCCCAAGAAACCGACCAGGCTGGTCACGACCGGCAAGCCAAGGATGAGCAGCGCCAGGAACATCGCGCCTCCCGTGAACAGGTGCGCTAGCCACAGGTAGAATTGCTCTTTGCCGCGCGCGTCAATGTGATAGCGGGCGAACGCTAGGCGCAGGCGGTGAGCCGGACTGCCAATCGGTACGGTCTGCCTGCGGGGATCGCCTTCCTCTCCTGGGGCAAAGGCCTCCACGCGGCTCATGCGGGAGCGTTCCAACCGCTTGAGCAGCCACCTCCCTGCTGCGAAGGCCAGGAAAGCAAGGGCCGCAGCGCCGATCAATGGCAGCAAGGTAAAGATGACAGGCGGCAGGTCATACAGGCTCAAGGTCATTGCGGCACCTCTTGTTCTCGACTTATGCCAGGATCGAACATGGTTTCCAGCGCAGCAAGCGGCAGACGCTCACCGATACTTTCACCGGGCGATTGATAGAGGGGGTGGAAAGCCACGTTCCCAGCCCTGAGATGCTTTTCCACCGCCCAGACGCCGACGATCCTGCGCCGGGGTTTCCCCTGCTCGTTGAGGCGAAATCCGACCTGCACCACCAGGTCAATCGCTCCGGCGAACATCTCCTTGGCGCCTTCCGTGCGGATGCCGAGGTCGGTGAACAGCATCAGGCTCAAGCGGCCAACTGCCGCTTCAGGACTCTCGGCGTGGAAGGTGGACAAACCGGCGTGATCGGACCACTGGGCGCGGAACAGG
>Ga0209610_1001220_pt1 | contig 13293 bp, 13 predicted proteins | sample LakKivw275mmetaG_FD_184137 | JGI IMG/M metagenome (GOLD analysis project Ga0209610, IMG submission 184137) | Anoxic lake water microbial communities from Lake Kivu, Rwanda to study Microbial Dark Matter (Phase II) - Lake Kivu water 275m metaG... | ecosystem: Environmental > Aquatic > Freshwater...
GTCAAGCATAAGTCGACCGTATCTATTTACAATCAATAGCTCTATGTAGGATAATTTATAACAGAGGAAATTTAATTCATATACGGTACTGCGGCAGGCGTCTTTACAATTACTAATCTTTTCCATCTTCCGGAGAAGTAATAGGTGAGGCTGACTATCATTGTTATTGCAAAGCTCAGCGATACAGCAACCCATATCCCTGTGATTCCAAGGCTGGTTTTTGACAGCAGCCATGAGAACGGCACCCTTATTACCCACAATGACAGCAGGGAAAAAACCATCGTTATGATTGTATGGCCTGCACCATTTATAACACCGTTTGATATGAACATTATTGCAAAGAATATGTAGCAAGAACCCACTATACGCAAATACGTGATTCCTATATCCATGACTTTGGCATCATCTCCGAGGCCGAACATTGTAAGTATTAGTTTCGAAAGGAAAACTACAATAAGCGATATGAGAATGGTTATAGACGAGGTCATTATAACGCCCCATTTAAATATGTCCTTTACTCTTTCGGGTTTACCGGCCCCAATGTTTTGTCCTGTAAGAGCGGAGACTGCCATGCTCATAGACATTGCAGGTATAAAAGCAAACATGTCCACCCGTACTACAGCACCGAAGGCATTCGTTGCCGCACTACCAAAGGCATTAACAAAGGTTGTTATAAACATGGTACTAATGGAAATGAGTGACTGCTGGATTATTGATGGAAGGCCTATTTTAAAAAGCAGAAAGGTTATGTATTTGTCAAGTATAAGCTTTTTGGGATTGAATGCTACCATATGGTTTTTTCGGTTGAGGTAGGCAATGCTTATTCCTAATGCTGTGGCCTGCGATATTAATGTCGCATATGCAGCTCCGTTAAGACCATGGAGGGGAAAGGGACCAAAACCCCCAATAAAGAATGGGTCAAGAATTGCATTCATTCCCATACCTATAGACGTAAATATCAAGGGAGTCACCGTATCGCCTATTCCCCTTAGTATAGAATTTATGAGAAATCCCAGATAAAGCATGATAAAACCAGCCAGGTTTATTTTAAGGTAGCTTGATGCCATGGCAAAATTTTCAGAAGGCGTTCCCATAAGTCTTAGAAAAAAATCGCTTGAGAGTATCCCTGCAATTGTAAAAAATGCTCCAATTATAAGTGACAGTGAAAATGAATTGCTTACCACCTTTTCAACCATACTGTAATTTTTTGCCCCGTAATACTGTGAAACGAGTATGGTGGTTGCCATTGAAATGCCTATTGCCAGTCCCATAAGTACGAAAAGCACAGGAAAGCTGACACCTGCCGCTCCAACAGCATCTTCTCCTACCAGATGTCCAACCCATATGATATTTATTATGCTGTGACTGGTTCGTGCCAGGTTGCCCATGAGCATAGGGATTGAGAAAACCAAAAGGTGCCTGGGAATGTTCCCTACTGTTAAATCTGTTCCGAATTTCTTGTTCATCTCATTTCCCTATCTACTGGCGGCAAATTACTATATTACGGGATAAGTTTCCAATACATTTTTGATCGCACCCGAATGCGGGTACCCTGTCCTGCAAGCCCCGTCCCTTCACTGCGGTGATAGACAAGACGTCAATAAAATTATAATTAACTTTTTTTATTAGGTCTGCCAAGATGAGGTCATTATTTATTTTTTATGGGCGCCACCACTTTCACGGTAAGTCCTTATACTGGGAGGAGATGGCCTTAATGAGTTTCTTAGGCCCCAGGTAGGATGTTTTGATCTTGCCTCAATAATGGCATCAATGATATCCGTATCTGTCTCATGGGGACAATAATGGGGCCTGTGTGATCTGTCGGGTAAGACCTTCTGCCCCCATGTTCCTCATATCGCTTGATCCACTTGTAGGCGGTGGGAAAATACCCGTTGAGATACTCTGAAATGAAACGAATCCTCTGGTTCATGACGGTAACTCCTTGTCCCACATACTATGGGATTAAACTGTACCAACCCATAGGCACCTCCTTCATGCCTATGAATCATACAAAAAGTGTTACCCATCAACCCAGAATAATCTGTTACCTATGTGTCCGTTCGGTCAATCATTTTGCAGATCGGTCCCATCAGCTATCATTGTCAAATGTCAGAATTTCAGCAACGTCCCCTCGGTCCCCCTTCACCGTCAATAATAAGTTCACTTTGAACCAACGTCCCCCAGGTCATCCCCCGGTGCCAGCTCCTCTTTCAGTTGTGCAAAATAGTCCTTGATGTATTTGTAGTCCTGTAGGGCCAGGTCTCGCGCCTCTGGAAGGGCAATTCCCTCCCACCGGGCATCAATGTCATCGAGCATATAGTCTATTGGTTTCTTTCCGTAGAAGTGTCGGATGTACCTTAGAACACCCACGACCCCCAGCGTATCAATTTTGTCAGCATCATACAGAATCTTTGACTCAAGGGTTGTCCTGTCCTCCGGGGTGGCACCGACATCATGCACGCGGATTGCATGCAAGACAGTGGCTCTTTTTTCCTGCGGGAAGTTGATCCGTTCGAGCACCGGCTCTGCCTTCAGGGCACTGAGAGCACCGTGAGCCTTGTCATCAATATAATGACGCCCAAGATCGTGCAGATAGACTGCTGCAACCAGTATCTCAAGGTCCGCATTTAGCTTTTCTCCAAGGTGGATGCAGCGCCTCAGCACACGGAGAATATGATCCTTGGCATGCACTTCAGAGGGTGAAGGCGCCTTCTGCATCTCAACGGCGAGTTCGTTCTCAAGCACCGGAATCCAATGTTGCCAATGAGTTGTCTGATTGTCCATGTCACCTCCTCTTATCATCTCTATCTTCTACTAATCTTCATGCCTATGAATCATACAAAAAGTGTTACCCATCAACCCAGAATAATCTGTTACCTATCTCCGCCTTTTCATCTGCATGGTTGCAACCCTTTTTTGCCAATATACTCCCATATGCTGTGATCAAGGTAAGCTCGCTGTACCTCCATGATGTCTGCTGTTAAATTGATGATTTCTTTAGCCTCGTCATAGCTGGACACCTCTATGCCAGCCTGCTTTAGGAAATCGAGCAAGCGTCGGTCTATCGCGCAGGTCTGGATGCCAGTCAGAATCTTGAAATAATCGAGGGTCTTCGGGCCAATGCCTTTTATCATTGCAAGTTTTACAAGGTTTCTCTCATTCATTAGCCAGTCTCTTAAATCGTCTTCTGTCTCAATGCTCTCGGATGAGAAGAGGCTAACAATATCGTCAAATCGTTTTACCCTATCCATACCACGCCAGTCCAAGAAACCGCTTGTTGTTCTTTCCATTAAGGTCTTTTTCAAACCCGACATGGTAGCTGCCACGGGAAACTCCCTTCTTATTCGTTTTATCCTGGGACGGACATGTGTTTCGTATCTCATGTTGGCTTGCAGGACAGCATCTGCGATCGTTGCTCCTATGTGATGGTAGTTCCCATCGATTTCGGTGACGATGCTGAAGTCGGACAACCTTCGGATGAACTCGGCCAATTCAGTGGCTTTATCTTTTATTGTCATGATATTATTACCTCCGAACATCTGGCGCTGAGCGGCGGGCATGAGGATGCTGCCCGCAGGGCATGTAACCGAGTGATCGTCCGTTCGAGCGATTTGTTCGGCGCCAATTTCATTATAGCCTTAATTATTATTTTATTCATTTTCAATTTCACCTGTGCTGCGCCGATACAAAACGCTATGGCCCGAACAATAATTATACTGCAATCTATAATTTCTCAAATCCTATAACTGGACATGCTTGTTGTCAAGAATAATGTATTTCAGGAGTTTCCTCAGTTTTTCTATCATAAAACGCTATTTTGGTGAAATTACATATAGTAGAGCGTATCAACATCTGTACTTTATAGCAAATGGCCGGAAGAGCTTTTTGCGAGTCGCGACTTCGAGCACGGGTTGGGTCCCCACTTTGTTTCATTTGAACATCCCGTAGGGCAGGCCGCACTGTCTGAGTCCTGCTCTTATGCGGGACGAGTTTGCGACCTGAGTGAAAATGGAACATTAGTGGGTAAATCCCGCTATCGGCGGGATGGAGTCGCGCGCAGGGAGCAGGGAACAAAACAGCGCTCCGGCCTTACCTATAGAAAAATGAGGAAACTTCAGTAATGTATTTTAGTACGTCGAGGGACACCCACTTCGTGGGTACCCGAACGCAGGCAATAAAGTTATACGATTGAAGGCGAATTGGTATAAAATTTATGGCGAATAGCTGATTACATCAGATGGACATGTGGATGCACACAGGCCGCAGCCTACACAGGCATCTTCCTTCACGCGGGCAATCGGCACATTGGACATAACCTGTGGTCCAAAGAGGGCAATCTGTTTTTCCCGTATCTCCATTTCTATTGCATCATGCGGACAGGCATCTTTACACGAACCGCAGCCGCTGCATCTTTCCTCATTCACCTCTGGCAATACCCTCTCCTCTTCCATATCGAGGAGTATCTCGCCAAGGGCGCCAAGGATTTCTCTGGGCTCCCACCGCTTATCCCTCGGGTGTCTGATGAAGCCCACATGGTATCTCTTTCTCCCCCATTTTGTGGGTGACCATCTGAGCTGCGGCTCAGACCTGTAGAGAGAAAGGAATTCCCTGTCTTTAAAGAGATCTGCGTAATCATCAAACCGGATAACCTTATCAACATTCAAAAGGAGTTCCCTCTTGAGTCCGGCAATATGCGCTTTACCATCATCAAAAGCAACTGTCTCCCCTTCTTCAAGGTGGATAAATACGATGCCCTCTCGTCTTGCCTCCTCGTAGACAACCTCACCGTATGAGGGCGTGACCATATTTTTCGTAAGTACATAGACTGTTTTTCCGGACTTTTTAAGGTCTCTTGCCATGGCGATGAATTTAGCTGAAACAAACTCATAGAACATCCTGGCCCTTGTGTCTTCCGTTCCAAGGTAGAACAGACAGGAGACAAAATTGCCGTCAAGAGGTGCAATTTCAGGCTCAGGCTCCCTGTAGAGCCTCTCATCATTCCTGATAGCTTCCGACGGGAAGTCCGATCCTCTGATGGCGAGCATGCCTGCACCGAACCCTGTAAGGATGGCATCCTTTATACTCATGGGCTCAAGGGCGCCGCCGGAAACATAGACGCCTTCAACATCCGTTCTTAACGGCGCTTCCTCCTTTACAAACCCGAACTCATTGAGGGAAAATTCGAACAATTTGCTCAAGGGTACAAGCTCTGGGTTGGGGCGTAGCCCGATGGCAAGGACCACATAGTCAAAGTGCTCTTCCTTGATCTCTCCGCCTGTGAAATACCTTACACTCACGCCTTTCTCATCCTCTTCAAAATACCGCGAATTGGCCCGTACAAAAGTAACGCCTGCATCCCTGAATGCATTTTCCATGTAAAATTCCTGGCCGAAAAACCTGAGGTCATTATAAAAGACTTTGATCTCGGGCTTGGCCCTCTGGAGGCTCCATTTAATCTCCCGTATGGTGTAAGAACAGCAGACAGATGAACATAGAGGATACTCCTTGGAACGGGACCCGACGCAGAGCACGAATGCCACCTTATTCATGTCCGGGGGAAACTCCGCATTCCGCTGGTCTATAAGGGCGTCGTACTCAAGGCTCGTGAGCACCCTCTTCCCCTTAAACTCAACAGGATCATAAGGGGAAAGGCCTGTTGCTATGATAACTTTGTCTACTGTCAGAGATTGTCCGTCTTCAAGGGTGACAATGAAAGCATTGTCTTTCTTTTCCACTGCCGAGATCTTGCCTTCCCTTATCACCGTGAGACGGAGGTTATCACGTATCTCATCGAAAAACGTCTTGAACCCGACCCTGCAGTTTGCGATACGCGCCATAAGGCCGCCGGGCTCAGTGGCACATTCAAGGATGGTAACGTTATGGTGTTCTTTCAGGGCAACCTTTGCAGCAGATATACCGCTTATACCGCCACCTACTATCAATACGTTCATATTATGTTATTCTCTCCCATCATATAGAGTACAAGGTCCGTGAGATAGATGATCTTCCTGCCAGTTGAGAAGGTCTTAAGTGCCATATGGCAGAGTGGGCAGAATACCACCATGATCCCTTTCGACTTTTCGAGAATCAGGGTAGAGAGCTTCTCCGTGGCCCATTTGTTGGCAAAGAACTGGTTGCCTCCGCAGCACCGGTCCTTTATCTTCTCCCCTTCGATCTCCCCGCCGAAGAAGGTAATTAACTCTTCCATAATGTTTCTGTTCCTGATGGATGTCTCTTCGGGTCTGAGAAGGACACAGCCGTAATAAGGTGTAAATACTTTACCTTTCAAGTCCCGCTTGACGTTGAGAGAAGCCATAATATCCTTCTCGAAAAGCTCAAGGGGATGCAATATGGCAAACTGGTTACCTGAATTGGCCTCCTTCAGGTTTTTGTAGCATGCAGGGCATGGCGCCACGATCTCGCTGCACATGCCTTCTGCCTTTTTCAAATTCTCCCGAGACAGTCCAGCAAGCTCACTATGGTCTCCGTATTCCAGTGCCCCACAGCAATTCCAGTCGGGGATCTCATTGAGGCTGTGGCCCAGCTTTCTGAATATCTCCCGTACGCCTTTATCAAGCCTGCGGGCAGAACCGGTTAAGGAACACCCTGGGTAGTAACCGTAATCCATCCTATATTCTCTTCACTTTATGTGGCAAATGGACGCTTATATACCCTGTCCATCTTGTCATATATTTTATGTATCCCTCTTTCAGTAAAAAGGGCACTGCTTTCAGAAATACATAGGGCTCGTAGACCCTGCCCCATATGTCGATCGACCCCTTGAAAGCCTTCTCAAAGGGCGAGGCAACGGACAGGCTTTCCCGTAAAGCCCTCACCACCTCCGGTATCCTTATCTTCCACGGGCATGCACTGGTACAGCGATAGCAGTTTGTACAATAGCGGACCAGGGCATTATCCTTTTCTATAGTGTTGCCGAGGAATAGCGAGGAGAGTAGCTCCTGAGGATTCATGTCTATTGAAAGGTCGTTCACAGTGCATACAGATGCACATATTTTACAGCCGAGACAGACTGAAAAATCCTCTCTTTTATAATCTGTCAATTCAAAAACTTTTTCAATCTTCTGCATCTTTCAACTCTTCCTCAATAAAAGTAAGATAGGGTATACTCTCGTCAAAGCTTCTTCCAGCCATGTAAGAAAACATATCCTGAAGCCTCTCAGATATACCCTTGAAATATTTTGTCAGGGGAACACCCTGCGGACATGCCTCTTCGCATGCCCCACAGCCAACACAGGTCTGTGACACATGGTATATCCTGATAAAATGAAAAAGTTCTCTTCCCTGAGGGAGCATGGTAGAACCGGAACGGAAGACTTTATTGAGCAGCGCATCACCCTTGGGAAGATAATCATTACCGTTGAAGACACAATCAATGCAATAACAGACCGGACACATATCCCTGCAATTCATACACATGATACACTTGGATATATCTTTTGAGAACGTCTCCATATCACTTTGAAAGCTCTCCACTTTATCTTTTGTCTTGATGAGCATTTCTGCCCCATTTGCTTCATAGCCATCATCGAAAAGCGACAGGAACTCTTCTCCACGTTCTGTGTATGGGAATACCAACAGTGAGCCTTTCGTATCAACCCGAATACCTGCGTCCCCCACCACACCTCTTCTTTCCCTGCAAACGGTGCACGGCCAACGCATAGAATCTGTGCCATCAAAATAACCTTTTAAAGCATCTATTTCAGTGGGTATATTCTGGACATCATTTTTCAAAGAAACAGCACCAAAGCAATCGATGGATACCCCGATGATGCTCTCCCGTTCTATCTGACTCAGTTTCGTTAACTCCCCGTATGCCCTGATTTCACATGGCCTGAGCATGAGGATAATCTTTGTGCCCTTGGAAAAAAGGCGCCTGAGATATATGGCACCATTTACACTGAAATATGGATTAAAAAGTGAATAATCCTGAAGATTTTTTTTGAACAGTCTGTGTTTTACCCTGTTTTCTGCTGTCTCGAAACCCAATACGAGGTGCTGCTCATTTTCTAAGAACTTTTGTAATGCTTCTTCAATAAGTCTTTTATCAACCCTTTTCCCTTTCATAATTTTGCTTCCTTTATCTCTTCATACATTTTTGAGACTTTGTCCACGAAGCGTCTTGCTTCGCTTGCACTAACCCAGAAGAGCCTGATCTTATTTTTTATGGAAAATGCATTAAACATTTCTTTTAATGCGGCAATTTTCCGGCGTGTATAATAATTCCCTTTGATAAAATGGCAGTCACCGGGGTGGCATCCCGCAACAAATACACCGTCTGCACCTTCAAAAATGGCTTTAATGACAAAAGCAGGGTCAACCCTGCTCGAACATGGAACCTGGATCAGTTTTACACCTTCAGGGTATTTCATCCTTAAGCTCCCTGCCATTTCAGAAGCCTTGAAGGAACAGAATGAACACGCAAAACCCACTATCTCCGGCATTTTGTCTTTTTTCTCTTCAGTCATATTACCTCCAGTACTTCAGTAAATAGTTGTTAGTGAATAGTAAAATCGAAATCTTTGGCTCTTTGTTTTTTGCTGTTCACTATACACTATTCACCATACACTGTTTTTATATTGCCTCCAAAATCGCACCTATTTCATCGCCAATGTAACTATCAAGATAGCCCTTAAGGCTAATTGCTGATGAGGGACACGTACTGTTACACAACCCGCAGCCCATACATGCCGCTTCTTCCACGTGTACCACCCGCCGTGACTCGTCAAACTTGATAGCCTTGGCAACACATGCCTGTTCACATGCCCTGCAACCACTACACCTCTTCGTATCCACCAGCGCAATAAATGGTTCCACAAAGGTATATCCAAGGTTCAGCAGGCCATAAAGCTTTACTGCAGATGCACGCCCGTGGTTTATCGATTCTTCTACATCCTTGGGTCCCGAGCATGTTCCGGCAATAAAAATGCCTTTGAGCGCTGTATCATAAGGCCTGATTTTCGGATGTGCCTCAAGGAAAAATTTATCCTTGTCAAGGGTGATCTTGAGGAGCGATGCGATATACTGGTTATCCAATGGTGGTGACATCCCTATAGATAATACTGCAAGGTCAAACTCCCGTTCAAAAGGCATAGTTAGAAGTGTATCTTCGCCCCTTAACAAAAGCCCTCTACTTTCCGGGATTATCTCAGCAATGTTCCCCCTTGTGAAGAGTACTCCTTTCTCCTGGGTATCTTCAAAGTATTCTTCTCCGCCCCGTGGATGTGCCCTTACATCCATGTAAAATGATTCCACGTAAGAATCCTTATAGCGCTCCTTCACCTTTTCAGCTACCCGTAGAGCATTGATACAACATACCCTCGAACAATATGGCTTTCCAATCATCTCATCCCTTGACCCAACACAATGGAGTATGGCTATCCTCGGTTTTTCTGGAAGCGATAATGCCCCGTTCTTTTGTTCAAAATCCAGCGTGGTAAGTATCCTTCCGTCCGTCTCTAAGGCTTTCTATATACTGTTGTGCATTTCTCATCGTCTTAATACCTCCTTCAAACCTAATGAAAATTCTTATGGCAGTTGGTACTTTTGCTTTTACATTGCCAGACCCCCGTCCACCCGTATCACCGTTCCAGTGATATATTCGCCCTTAGAAACAAGAAAGTTCACCATATCCGCAATTTCCTCCGGCTTTCCAGGACGGTGTATAGGTATATTCTGAACTTCGCGGTCAATCTTCTCTTGTGTATTGAAAAGCCCACCCGTCATATCAGTTGGAACAAATCCCGGGATAATTGCGTTCACTGTTACGCCTTTCGATGCAACCTCTTTGGCTAATGACATGGTAAAACCTAAAAGTCCTGCTTTTGCTGCACCGTAGGCAGTATCTCCTGGATAGCCATGGAGCGCCACATAGGAAGAAAGATTAATAATTCTTCCCCAGTTTTTTGCTATCATAAGGGGAACTATATGCCTGCAGCAATGAAAGGTGCCCCCTAACACGGAGTTGATGACAAGATTCCAATCCTCAAGGGTGAGTTTCTGAATTCTGCCACCCCTGTGTATTGCAGCGTTATTAACAAGAATATCGATACTCCCCCATTTGTTTATAACATCATCCACCATGGACTTGACTTCATCGTCATTTGCAACATCAGCTTTTGCAATGATGGCTTCTCCACCAATGCCTGTTATTTCTCTGGCAACTTTTTCTGCAGCATCCTGTCTTGACCTGTAATTCACAACAACAGAGACCCCTTCTTTTGCCAATCCTATTGCGATTGCCCTTCCAATACCTCGTGATGAACCTGTTACGAAAGCAACTTTCTTCTCCATGATCATATGCCTCTCTACTTTAAGGTCGAGGTTAAGATCAAAGTTAAGTCCGTAATCGATAAATTTCCAAGCTCAGCCTCAGTATGAACCTTAACCTTTGATTGCAAATCAGTATAAATCACTTGCCCGGGACATACCTTAATTGTCCCTTAATCACTTTACCTGCTGGGTTCCTCGGGAGACTCTCGACAAACTCTACATATTTTGGAACTTTATAATTTGCAAGGTGCTCTGCACAAAATTGTTTGATCTCTTCTTCACCACCCTTCTCACCTGTTTTCAAGGCGATGACAGCCTTTACCGCTTCACCCATAACTTTATCTGGTACCCCCACTATCGCCACTTCTAATACCTTGGGATAACTATTTATCACATTTTCTACTTCAAGGGAGTATATCTTCTCTCCACCCCTGTTAATCATGTCTTTCTTCCGGTCTAATATATACAAAAATCCTTCATCATCGATTTTACCTATATCACCTGTATGGAGCCATCCATCAGCGGTAATAGCTGCCTTTGTTGCTTCCTGGTTCTTCCAGTATCTTTTAAAGACTTTTACACCCCTGAGCATTATTTCACCTATGCTCTCAGGTGGCAGTTCATTGCCTTCATCGTCTACTATTTTTGCATCTACCATGGGAAGCAATTTACCAGCAGCCTTTATCTTTCGAAATACATCCTCGTATGGCGTTGTGCAGACCATTCCAAAGCTCTCAGTCAAACCATAGCCCACACTGATATTGAGATTCGGCAATTTATTAAAAATACCTTTGACCATCTCTTCCGTAGCAGGGGAGCCGCCAAAAAAAGCAGTTTTGAAGTTTGAAAAGTCATATGCATCAAAATCTGGATGATTGACCATGAGCCAGATAATATTTATAACACCTATATAGGCTGTCACCTTTTCAGAGGACATGATCTCCAAAAATTCTTTGGTCTTAAAAGTCCTCATATAGACACATGGAATTCCACTGAAAATTGAAGCAATCATCGCCTGATTGAGACCTGTGATGTGAAAAAGAGGTATGCAGCCTATCATCTTATCCCCTGGTTTTAAAAACATAAAGTCACTCACAAGCATCGCCGTTAATACGAGACCCCGTTGATGAAGTACAGCACCCTTAGGTTTACCAGTGGTGCCCGAAGTATACATGATCAAAGCATCATCTGATTCTGACAGTGTTGCCCGTGTAAATACATCTTCTTTGTTTTCCCTTAATAATGAAAAAGGGAGGGTCTCATCGGGCACATGAGGTCCATTGAAAAATATCTTCTCAATCGTTTCTAGCTTGTCCCGTACAAACTCGATAAAGGGCCAGTACTCCTCATCAACAATCAATACCTTGCTCTCAGAATCGTTTATCTCATAAGCCAGTTCTTCGCCCTTGAATCTGGTATTGAGCGGCACAACAATAGCTCCCAGTTTCATCAATGCAAAAAAACTTAAGGGGAATTCCAGTTGTATACCTAAGAGTACAGCCACATGGTCTCCCCGTTTTACTCCTTGTTTTTCCAGTCCCGCTGCAATCCTGTTCACTATCCCGTCAAATTCTTTGAAAGTTAGACGCCAGTTGTCACAAATAAAACCTTCTCTGTCTGGATATTTTTTGACGGTATCTTCCAGCAATTCTACAACATTTTTAGGCCTGTTTTTGAAAATCTTACCCTTGAAGTCGGGCCATTCTTCTTCCACAATCTCCCAGCCCATTTTGCTTTTTAATGTTTCCATCTCACCCCACCATCTTAGTTATATTCGTTCCACAATTACCGCAAACCCCTGGCCGCCACCTGCGCAGAGCGTTGCGAGTCCACGGTGTAGATCTCTCTTGGCCATCTCGTAGAGAAGGGTGACCACCAGTCTGGCGCCGGTGCAACCCACCGGGTGGCCAAGCGATATACCGCTTCCGTTGACGTTGACGATGTCGCGGTTCCATCCCAGTTCCCGTTCGCAGGCCAGGTACTGGGCTGCGAATGCCTCGTTGATTTCGATAATCTCGATGTCATCCAGCTTCAGGCCGGCTCGTTTCAACACCTTCTTGGTTGCTGGAACCGGACCAATACCCATGTATGCCGGATCGACACCGACCACCGCATAGCTCACAATACGCGCGAGAGGCTTCATACCCAACTCCTTCGCTTTCTCCCTGGTCATAAGGATGACGGCTGCAGCCGCGTCATTAATACCACAGGCATTGCCCGCCGTGACCGTCCCACCTTTTTTGAATGCCGGCGGAAGTTGGGCTAGTTTTTCCATGGTCATATCCGGCTTCGGGTGCTCGTCCGTGTCATACATTTTCGGCTCGCCTTTACGCTGGGGGATAGGCACAGGTGAAATCTCATCCTTGAAACGCCCTTCTTTGATCGCCCTGCCGGCATACTGCTGGCTCCGCAGCGCGAAGGCGTCCTGCTCCTCCCTGGGGATGTTGTATTGCTCTGCCAGGTTTTCTGCGGTCATTCCCATTCCACCACCGATGGGATGTTCCTGCATGGATTTCCAGATCATATCGACGCACAACTGGTGTTGGAGTCGCATACCCCACCGCGCGGTCGGCAGCAGGTAGGGCGCGGTACTCATGCTCTCCACGCCGCCGGCAATAACGTAGTCTGCGTTATCATCGGAGATGCTCTGTACACCGGAGATAATGGCCTGCATCCCCGACCCACAGGTGGCGACGATATGGAAAGCAGTGGTTTCAAAGGGAAGCCCAGCTTTTACAAGGCCGATCCGGGCGATATTGTGATCGACGGGCTCGAAGCAGTTACCCATAATCACCTGGTCGATCACGTCCTTCTGTATCCCGGTACGTTGGATGACGGATTCAATAATGAACTGCGAGAGTTGGATTGCAGTTATATCCCTTAATGATCCGCCGAATGTTCCTATGGGCGTGCGCGTCGCTCCTACAATTACCACATCCTTCATGTACGGCCTCCTTCGATTTTCGATGACAAATTATTATTGTAAAAAAATCTCTTCAAATT
>Ga0209610_1001221_pt1 | contig 13291 bp, 5 predicted proteins | sample LakKivw275mmetaG_FD_184137 | JGI IMG/M metagenome (GOLD analysis project Ga0209610, IMG submission 184137) | Anoxic lake water microbial communities from Lake Kivu, Rwanda to study Microbial Dark Matter (Phase II) - Lake Kivu water 275m metaG... | ecosystem: Environmental > Aquatic > Freshwater >...
GTGTCTTCGTAGAGATAGAAAGTATCGGCGACGGCGGTGACAGCGCCGGAAGGTGAGAAGTTGGTGGTCAGCGGGGCGCTGATCGGCGAAGCGGTATTGGTCACCCTGACCGTCCAGGTGCGGGTAATAAAAGCGCCGGAGTTATCCGTAGCCTTGGCCGTGACGGTATGGTCGCCGACTCGAAGATTGGTGGGCGTCCAGGTGATCAGACCACTCAAGGAATTGATTTCCATACCGAAAGGAAAAGCGGTTAAAGAGTAGGAAACAGCATCGCCGACGTCCATGTCGTTGGCTATCAAAGTCGTCGAGTAGAGCGCGTCTTCGGCCGTCGACACGATGCCAGCAGGAGCGGACGCCCAAGTGGGAGCATCGTTGGTATTTACAACGACAATGGTGATCGTAATGGAATCTTTGCCGCCATGGCCATCGTCTACTTCAAAAGTGACTACATCGCCTGCCGATACGTCATCGTTATTGGGTCGCGCCGTTTTATTGGTAATTATGCCCGTAGCCGGATCAATCTGGATCCAGCCCGGGTCACCGGCGATGATCGAATAGGTGATGGTACCCTGCCCGTCGTCGGTAGAGTTCAGATCCAGACTGAAATCCTGATCTTCTGTGGCGGAGACCGTCGTCTCCGAATTGGTAAACTGCGGCGGCACATTAAGGGTCTGAACGAAGTATTTTTTACTGGCAGTGCCGCCGTTACCATCGCTGAAGATAATCTCCAGTGAATCCAATCCGACGTGGACATTGGAGGTAGTACCGTTGAGACGTCCCTCCCCCAGGGAAATGACGGAAGCCCAGGCCGGTTTGTGGGTAAAGGTATAACCTGCACCAACGCCGTCAGATTCATCGCTGGCGGATACATCGAAACTGTAGGGATAATCCTCGAAGATTTTAATGGTGTCGCCGCTGGTCGTATACGGTGATTGTGAGACCGTAAGGCCGGTGAGGACAGGAGGATTATTTAGAATCGTGAGGGTAAATTCCAGCGTGTCTCTACCACCGTTGGCGTCGCTGACGATTATGCCGATTACATGCTGACCGACTTCCTGATTTGTAGGTGTTCCGGTTAAAAGTCCCGCGGAACTCAAACTCAGGCTTGACGGCAGTGTGTACCTGGAATTGTATGTGGTGCTACCCCAGGCATCGTCGGAAGAGCGAAACTGGTAAGCATAAACGCCATCCTCGGTAGTGGTATTGGTGGGATTCAGGGTCGTAAAGGCCGGTGGATTATTTGTGATTGTGATCGTGGTATTGGCGGTTGTGGAAGTGACGTTCCCGTCGTTGTAACGAATTGAAAGCGGCACAACTCCGACATCTGTATCGCGTGGCGTACCGGATAGTTCGCCGGTGGTCTGGTTGATAGAGAGCCAGGATGGCCCGGTAGTTATGAAATAGCCGTTTTCGCCCGTGCCCTCGTCGCCTTCATCGTTGGTGTTGAAGTCGTAGGCGACTTCGCTGTCCTCGGTGACCGCAATTGGTCCGCTGGCAGTAAAGGTTGCGGCGATATTGTTGACGTCTAAGGTCAACTCCTGGTCGTCAGTACCCCCTTTGCCATCACTGACGCGCACCGTAATCGTACTGCGCCCGACCTGGGAATTGGTCGGAGTGCCACTGAGCTGTCCGGTGCCGGAATTGATGCTCAGCCAGGCTGGTTTATCGCCGACGATTGACCAGCTGTATCCGGTTTGGTTTTCGGGATAGACTGATACTCCCTGGGTATAGGCGGCATCTTCAGTTGCCGCACCGATGACGGTGGTGGTAATGGTCGGGGCAAGGTTAGTGACCGTCACCGTCCAGGCATAAGTGACGATACCACCGTTGCCGTCGTCGACCTTTACCGTAATATTGTTGGAGCCGATGTGTTCGTTTTTAGGGGTGCCGAGCAGGGCGCCGTCAAGAGCATTAATCGAAAGCCAACCCGGATTAACTTCCAGGGAATAGCGCGTGTTACCGACGCCCTCATCACTGCTGTTGACGTCATAACTGTAGAGCGATTCTTCCTGAACAGTCAATTCGGGGGTAATGACCATCGTAGGGGCGACATTGGTGACTGTCAGCTGAAAACTTGTGCTGGCTTGACCGCCATTGTTATCGGTGGCGCTGATGTTGATGTTATGAACACCGACCAGACTGTTGTCGGGCGTCCAGGAAATCACGCCGGTCGTGGAATTGATCGTCATGCCGGCAGGAGGTCCGGAAAGAGCATACGTCACGCTCGGATCACCTTCATCATCGGTGATAACATTCAGGCTAAAAAGGGCATCCTCGGCGGTGGACGTATTTTCAATCGCGGTGAAGCGTGGCGCGATATTGGCGACAGTGATGACAAACTCGTGGTAACGAATGCCGCCGTTGCCGTCGTCAATCTTAACTGATACGGCATTTTCGCCGACGTCGGAATTATCCGGCGTGCCACTCAAAACGCCGGTCGCGGTATTCAAATCGAGCCAGCCGGGCTGAGTCTGCCAGGCATAGGCCGTCGTACCTAAGCCTTCGTCGTCATAGTTGATATCGTAATTATAAGCCGCATCCTCGGTCGCGCCGGTCACCGCGGTGCTGGCCAATTGCGGTTCGCGGTTTTGAACCTGCAGGGAAATGCTGGCGGTGTCCGTGCCCCCGGCGTGCCCATCCGAAACGACTACCCGGAAATTCACTGCCCCGACGTGGCGATTGTCGGGTGTTCCCTGCACTAGCCCCGAAGCGGCATTGACGCTTAACCAGGAGGGAAGGTCAAGCCCGAAATAGGTTATCGTTCCCTGATTATCGTCGGTGGAATTGAAGTCGAGGGTAAAGAGCACGTCTTCGGAGATCTGCGGATCATAGGCGGCATAGGATATTTCCGGAGGCACGTTCTGGATATTGATAACGAGCTGGACGGTATCCTTGCCACCCTTGGAATCATCGAATTCGACCGTGAAGCGATTGGCACCGGAGAAAGCATTGTTGGGATTGCCGTGCAGTAGACCGGTGTCGAAGTCAAGACTCAGCCAGGCGGGTGGCGTCTCGACATCGTTCAGAAAGCGGTAAGCCGTCGCGCCTAATCCTTCATCGTCGGCAGTAAGATCGGTGCTGTAATCCTGATCTTCCGTACCTGCGGGCAGGACTGTGGTCGTGATGCTGGGCGCTTTATTTTGCACGGTCAGATTGAAACTCAGAGTTGCACTACTGCCGTTGCCATCGCTGGCGGTGACTTTTACTAAGGTCGTCCCGACATCTAAATTGTCTGGCGTTCCGGTCAGCAGACCGGTGAGAGCATTGATGGACAACCAGCCCGGAAAGAAACCGGGTTCGAGTGTGTAGCGCACGACGCCCTGACCTTCATCCGAAGTCTGTAGATCAACGCTATGGAGCTCGTCCTCGACAGCGGTCGAATCGGTGAGCGGGAGGAAGGCGATAGGCGAGTTAAGAACTTCCACGATCCAGTTTTTCTGGATGCTTTTCGAACTGTCATCCCTGGCGCGGACGGAAAAATTCTGATAACCGACATGACTGTTATCCGGGCGCCAGGTGACTTTGCCGGTGAGCGAGTCGATGGAGGCGCCGGAGGGATTGAACTGCAAACTGTAGCGGATTTTATCCCCGTAAATGCGGTCAACGTCATCCGCCGTCAGTTGGACAGTGAGCAGGCTGTCTTCCTGCACGGTCAGCGTCTCGGCCGGTACGATGACCCAGTAGGGCGTGTCATTGGTGTTGGACACATGCAGTCGGAAAGTCAGAAAACCCTGCAGGGCACCGTCGCTGACAATGGCCGTGACCGTGTGTGTGCCAACCTGATCGTTGGTTGGAGTCCAGGTCAGCCACCCGGAAAGGGAGTTGATTTCAATTCCAGCCGGAGCTCCGCCGGCCAGCGAAAACTCGATTTCGTCGTTATCGGGATCGGTCGCAGTCAACCAGACGTCCCAGAATTCATCTTCCTTTAATAATGTATCAGTGACGGTGCTGGTAAAATGCGGCGGTTCGTTCGCCAGGGCGATGCTCAGCCCCACGGTGACCATCCAAAAGAAGATTATTACCGGTTTTCTCGTCATTAAATCTGCAAATCAGTCAGTCAAGTAAAAAATCCGCCGCGTGCTTCCTCACTCAATAGCTTTCGGCATCAATCTGTCTCAGCCAGGCCTCGGCCTTGTCCGCCACGGTACGATCAGACAACGCCTGAATGAAAACCTTTTTCGCTTCCGAAAAATCCCCGGTCAGATAATAAATCTCTCCTAATTTCAGCAGAGTCTGGGGGTTGGCAGGATTCAGACGCAGACGCTGGCTGTAATAGTCCAAGGCGCTATTGAATTTCTTTTCGTTTTCATAAATGCCGGCTAAATCGGTGAGTGCGGCTTCCATCCAGGTAGCGGCGTCGGGATTGACTTCGCGTGCCTTGCGGAAGAAATCGGTAGCTTCCCGGAAATTGCTCTGCGATTTGGCCAGCAGGCTCTTAATGAAATAGATTTTGGGCACCCAGACCGTTTGTCCCTCGTTGCCCCAGCGCCGCGGGTCAATCTGCCGGAATTCGGCGAGGGCGACGTCCCATTGCCGCAGTTGATAATAACATTGTCCGAGGTAATAATGCAGATTGAACTGTTCCTGCCCGGTGGGTACCAGTCTTTTCAGAAACAGCAGACTGGACTGGTATTCGCCAACTTCAAACAGCGCCAGTCCGAGGTCGGCATTCAGGCGCTGGAAAAGCGGATCGTAAACGAGGCTGCGCTGGAGATAGGTGATTTCCTGCTGACGGTCACCGGAACGATAGCTGATTTCCGCCAGCGCGGCGTAGATTTCGGCTTCCAGGCCGGTCGTCGTCTTGGTCAAAGGTTCCAAAATCTGTCGGGCCGAATCAGGCTGGTTGTCAATGAGGAACTGATAGGCGCGGGCCACCTGATGACCCCGGAAGGAACGCCCCAGCACCTGACTGCGGTAAAATTCGATTTCGGCGAGTTTGAAGGCGTTGTGCTCCTGGTGGATGCGTCCGCGGTAATACGCCGCCACGGCGATCAGGCTGTCTTCATCCACCACGTTGTTGAGAACTGCGAGCGCCGGCTGGAAACGTTCCAATTTATACAGCAATTTGCCATATTCGAGGAAATGCCGGTCCTGGCATTCCGCAAGTTTAATCAGTGTCTCGAAGAGATTGAGCGCGTCCGCAAGCCTACCCCGTCGCGCGGATTGCAGAGCGCTGTTCAACAGGGAATCGGCGCGGGAGAGCGGGGCCTTGCCGTCTTTAGGTTTTTCGGATACCGCTGTCGGGCTGAATCCGCCCATCGGATAGGGGATATAAATCGGTTGCTGAGGTGCAGGAGCGGTGGACTTGGCGGCGGACTCTTCCTGCGGTGCCACCTTTTGCATCTCGGTCCATTCCGTTATTTTCTTTTTATAGAAATCGCGCTCGTATTGCAGGTCGAGAATTTGCTTGACCAGTTCCTTATTCCGTTCCTCGAGTTGCATCAAGGTTTGTTCGGAGCCGGGTGCTTTGGTGGTTTTGGTTGTGGTAGTAGCTGGTTTTTTTGTCGTAGCCGGGGCACTGCGCCGACTGCGCTGGGCGAAAAGCGGATGACTGAGAGACGCCAGGCTTAGGTCGAGTCCGAGCAGGAGGCTCAGACCGATTATTCCGGTTTTAGTGGAGAATAGCCGCATGGGTGTAAGATACGCTTTCCCGGTTTTGGTGTCGTGATTTTGGTCAAGCATCGTCGATCTCACTCGATAAATTTTACCTGGTCAAGCCCTAAAGTAATCGGTTCCGAGCCGGGCAGTGACAGGAGTCGTACGGTAATCGTCCGCGCATTTTCGTCAACGCGGATGACCTCCGCTTGTTCGGCTTTCAGGGGCCCTGACAAAATGGTGACGCGTTGCTTCTGAACCTGCGTCGGACGATATTCCTGAGTCTGCGCCGGCGGTTGCGCTGGCGGGACTTCGACAGGTTCGATGACCGGTTCTTCTTCGCTGACTTCAGCACCCGCTCCGGGCGAAATGAACCAGCTGAGTGTAAAATTAATCCGACTGCCGCCCGAAAATTTTTCCGGCGTATAGGCGATGTCCAATTTCATTGGGCCGTACAAGATTCCGCCGCCGAACGCAATACCGTTGTTGGCATAACCGCCGCGGACCGCCACCATGTCTTTTATCAGATATTCCGCTCCCAAACTATAATGACTCAGTTTGTTGTCCGTCAGAAAAAAATCGGTGGCCAGCAATAAATTGCGGATATTCAGCGGATCGTAATAAGCCAGTCCCATCCCGATCTGGGTCGGGTAGGTCTCCCGGTACTGGGAGTTGGTGTTCCATTTCAAACTGGAATTGACATTCCGGAATACGCCACCGATCGTAAAATGATCGCCCAAATAGATTGCAGTTCCGATATCTATCGCATTACCGGTCGCATAGTATCCCGCCAAGTTGTGATAAAGTAACTTGACGGATAGGCCTATCGAGAAAAGTTCGCCGACCATCCGTCCGTAACCCAAATTGAAGGCGCTTTGCAAATCGGAAAATTTCTGGGTGATGAAGCCGTTCTGGTCGCGGCCGGTGATGTTGTCAATGCCGAACTGCGTCCAGCCCAGGGCGAAATTGCCAATGTTATTCATCGGGTAAACAAAAGCGAAATCATAATAGCGCCGGTCCAAATTCAGACGCGCCAAAGTCGCATTGAGCTGAATATCAGCTAATACTCCCAACATTCCGGGATTTACGAACAGGGCGGAAGCGTCGTCGGTCAGGGCCAGGGCAGTGCCGCTCAATCCGAACGCCCGCGCTCCGGAAGTCAATCCGAGAAAAGTACCCGCCTGGCCTCCGGTCTGGGCGACCGCCGCGCCGCTCAGGCTTAGAGCTAAACCTATAACGCAGATCCGGCGGTTAACGCAAGACAGCCACTTTTTCAATTTTTTTATCTCCTTGTGCGGTTTTGACGATGTAATAATAGACTCCGTTAGCCACCACATCCCCGTCGGCATTACGACCATCCCAGATTAGCTCTTTGGTCGGATCGTTGGCGGTGATAGGTTCATTTTTATACAATTTCAGCACCAGATTGCCGACCGCGTCGTAGATGCTGATGTCGATGAAGGTGTCATAAGGAAAGATGGTTTTAAAATGGACTCCGTTGCTGGGATTGAAAGGATTGGGATAGGCGTAGATGTACTCGGCTTTCGGCTCCGCCTTGAGATAAACCGGTCGCGAGTAGTTGGGAATCTCATCGAAGGTAAATGCGGAGTAGTAGTAGATCTGGTGATTGTCAAGGTTAGCATCCTCGAAACCGGTTGCCCTGCCGCTGTAGGCGATGAAGGTGCCGGGGGTGTTGAGGGAATCCGCGAATCCCGCCGTACTGCGAATAATGGTGACGCCCATGAAGTCTTCATCGTTGGGATTATGCCACTGAAACTGCAATTTGCCACTGCCGGCTTCCTGTACGCGAAAATCGGTAATCGCCGCCGGCGGGAAAGTGTCCACCGGAAAGATCACCGAGCTCAGATTATCGCTGGTACCCGCGAAGTATCGCAGGCTGGGAGTCATGAACCTGAGCGAATCAAAACCAAAGTTCGCCTGACCGGTATCTTTGGCGACGAAGTGCAGGATAAAAAACTCACCGGGAGCTTTCACGTAGCGCCCAGCCCCGAGCGTGACCCCGACCATATAAAGCATCGTGTCGCTGTCACTGCTTTGCGGGTGAATGTCCCAGAACGTTGCTCCCTGAAACAGGGTCGAGGAGGTGCCATTGAGGAAGCGGTACTTGGACTCGGTATAATTCAACAAAAGCAGCACGGATTTAATCGAGTCACCCTGATCCACACCCACTGTCAGGCGAACGGTATCCCCGAGCGTGACCGTTGCGGAGCTGATTTGCAGGTAGACGTGCGGGGCGGTCTGGGCGGTCAGGTTGGCCACCCATCCGGAGACCGTCAGGATTATGCACACGATGAGTAAACTTGCTTTACGCATATTATTTTCCTCGTTAGCGCAGGAGTAACATTTTGTGCGACTGGGAGTGCTTTTTTCCGGTTATCAATATAAAATATAAACCGCTGGCGACCGGCGCATGCAGGTCATTACGACCGTCCCACCAGAAACGATAAAGGCCGGAACTCAATTTCTGACGCGGAAATTCCCGGACTAAATTGCCACCGGTGTCGAAAATTCTGATGCTATAATCGCCATCCGCTTCCGATCCTATCTGCAAGGTAATAAAGGTCCTTGCGTTGAATGGATTGGGGTAATTCGACACCAGCAGAGTCTGATGAGGCAATGTGGTCGGCAACTCCGCGCTAAACGGTGCCAATTCGATGGGTCGGAGATCAGCGTCACGCGCGATGACTTCCGTGATTTTCAGGGCGGGTGCTACAGAATGCGTCTGCTGGAGTCGGATTCGGCAGAGCGTTCCCTTTCCGTCGAGCGGGATGTCCGGAAACAACAGGTTGAGGTCGATCTGCCCTTTTCCAACCGGCGCCTGCAGGAACAGATGCCGATTTGCCATTTGCTCCAGCCAAGCCGACGGCTGGACGGTAATCATTTCCTCTCCGCAACTGGCGTAGGTCAACTTAATCTGCAGAGCGGCGATATTGGATGCATTTTGGATGTTGACTGCATAACAATCAAAGCCGTTTTCACTGCCTTCAGGCACCAGCTCCAAGGTTAACGGCAGAGATTTGCCGTCTGCCTGTACTTTCTGCAAAAAGGCACCCTGATAAGTGCGTCGGTAATTGCGGACCAACATCAGCAGGTCGAAAAAATTGGTGGTGTCGTCGCTGACTAACTGATCCGGATCGAGCGAACCGGCACTGCCAATGTCGAACCGCGCGTGCCAGTTGCTATGGGATCTGCCGAGCCAGATATATTCCGCTAATAAGGTAATGTCTTCCCAGGTCACCTGGCTATCGCCCATATGCTGGTAGTCGGCACGGGCTTTGGCGGCGGTGGCGTAAATGCAATCCCCGAGGATGAACTTCGCCCAACCGTCATATCTGTCCGCTGGATTGGTGCCATTCTGCAAAATGCGATAAGTATGGTACCGGATGTTGAAATTATCCCGCAAATCCTCATTCAGGATATAAATCGGACTTATCCCGGGACGGATCACCCGGAATTTGAAGCGGGCTACGGGTTGGTTGTTGATCTGTCGCCATTGCGCTGTATCGGTCAGGCTGTTTTGCAGACGTCCGCTGAAATGATAAACCGAACGCGTCGGATCGGTGGGTTGGTCAGAACGATAAACGAGTGTATCGCTGACCCAGTACCCCGGATCGGCGCCCCACGCTTCGCCCAATGCGAAGCCAGTTGTATCGAGTTCCAGAATGGTATTATCGAAACCAATATCGAAGGCGGCGGCAGACAATTTGAACTCATTGTTGGTGGTTGTCAGGGGCAAATGCACATCCGCAAAGAAAGTCAGGTCGGTGAGTCGTTGCTGTTTGCCGCCCGCGGTATTGAGCGGCTGATAATTGGGGAAAAACATGTTGCGTCGGATGCTGTCATCCTCGGCGATGGTGGCGAAGTTGTTCCGAATGGTGACGGGCAGATTTTTCGCCTGATAATAGAATCGGCTCTGCGGGTCATGGGAAAAATTGGCCGTGGCGCTCGGATAGACGGTGAATCCGCCCAGTGTATCAATGCCGAACCAGTATTGATCAGGACCGCCGGCTCCCGTCGTGATTTCGAGATTTTCCGGATCGGAATCCCGCCAGTCATGCAGGCAGGCGACAATCCAGAGATATTTTGTTGCGTCTAACTGTACTGTATCGATAGCTATATTGAGCGGAATTACTCCTTCGTCTTGCAGTGGCAGAGGGGCAATGGTGATGGATGAGTGCACCAAAACATCCGCTCTGTTGAAAATTTTATCTCCGTCATCCCGGTAGAGACGCAACTCATCCACGAACCAGCGCGAGGCATGATTGCTGATCGGATACAATTCCAGGTTGGTCAAAGCATACGAGCGCGGGTCGGACGGGCTTTTTGAAAAACGGTAGTAACCGATAGCCACCGTGTCTCCGGAAGCGAGGTGCCCCCAGTGATTGTAGGCGCTTTTTGTCGGATAGTACAATTTCAACCCGACCTGTTGCTGGGCGGGGAGGGAGGCGCAAAAGAGAACCACCAGCAACGTTATCAGAAACGTCCTGAACCGGCCTATGTTGATATTAGGAGAAGAGAAAGGCAAGGTCTTGCCGCTCAGCGTAACAGAATTATTTTATTATAAAACTGATTGTGTTCAGCTTTTAATGCTACCAGGTAAATACCAGCGGTAGCCGGAACGCCTCTGCTGTCGGTTCCGTCCCATTGGTAGCGATAGATGCCCGCCGGATAGTACGCCTCGCTAATGGTCCTGAGACACTGCCCACGCAGGTCGAAAATCTGCAGTCGGTAATGGCCGGCTTCATTATCCCTGAGCCGGAATTCCAAGGTTGTGCTGGGGTTGAACGGATTTGGATAGGCCTGCAGGGTTTTGAATTTTGTTGGAAGAAGGACGCTTTTTTCGACCTGAGCCGGAATGAGAGCACCGGTTGACGAGTACATTTCTATAGATTCCAGAAAAGGTCGAATCATCGCCGATTCCTGGACTTCGAAATTGAGGGTCAGCAAAACGCCATTGCCGTTGATGGTTTGCGGTAGAGCGAGCAGGGAGATGTCAACCACTCCGTCGTTCAGCGATGGAATATGAAGGAACTGCACAGTCTGCGGAGCATGCGCCCGGATCAGCGAACCGGGTTCGGCATTCCGGAAAATCAGGGCTCGCGGATCGAAGCGCAGTTTGCATTGCGCCGAAGTCAGGTCGCGGATTCCGGCGACTGCGAGCTGGAGACTGATCAGCTTGTCCTGACTTTGCTCGACTTCACTCAAGTAGATTTGCACCGCTTGCGGCTGGGAAACGACAGCTTTCTGGTTGAAGGCACCCGTGTAACTGCGGTAGTAATTCGTCCCAATCACCATCAGGTCATAGAAATTGGTGGTGTCATCGGGGACGAGCGCGTCGGGATCGTGTGAAAACCTACTGCCGACGTCGAATCGGCTGTACCAATTCGCCGAGTCCGGACTGAGCCATAGGTAATTCGAGAACAAGCTGATGTCGGTCATGGCATCCACCTCGGCATCACACTGGCCGTTGGTGAGCGCGTCGGGATTGCCGGCAAAGTCGCCCAGAATGAATTTCGCCCAGGCGTCGTTTTTGGGAGTCGCCGCCGTGGTGGCGTTGGTGGTTTTGCGGTAAACGTGATAGGGAATGCCCCACTCGTCGTGAATAGTTATATCGGAAAGAAAGAGCGGACTGATGCCGGGTTTCAGCACAGTGAAGTCGAGAACCGCTAAATATTTATTGGCGATGCTGACATAATTGATCGTGTCCACGACAATACCCTCAAACCGCACAACCGAGTAATTGGTTTGTGAACCCCCGCTGATTACCCCGAAACCACTGCCATCGTCATGGAATTCCTTGCCGTTCCAGGCGTCGCCGTAATACAGAGAATCGAGGCGCAGAATGGTATTGTCCCACCCGATGTAGAGCGAGGCATAGGTCATCTTGTAATTGGCGGCATTGGTATCAATCAGGACGTACGCCGAAAAGTGCAGGTCACTCAGGATTTCACTTTTACTTACCGTAGTCCCGTTAAGCGGAGTGTAGTTGGGGAAAAAATGCACATCGTCTTCCAGCGTGGACTGGTTTTTATTATGAATGGTCACCGGTAAGTTGAGCGCCCGCACGGTGAAAATGTTGCCGGAACTGGTGGCGTAATTGTTCGGTGTGCCGTTATCAATTCCCAAATCGTTGTCATTGATAGCGAGGCCTACCGCGGCCCCGTTCTGATTGCTGATCTCGATATTGGTCGGATTGGCATCGCGCCAGTTGTGGACGACCATGGTCACGAAGAAGGTGGTGGTGTCTTCCAGGATGTAATTATCGGGCACGGTGAAGCGGATCTGATCTGTCGGTGAGGACTGCACGGCGATATTCACCGGTTTGGAACTGACCAGCAGATCCTGATTGCGGTCTAAACTGCCGGGGTAATCATCGGTATTCTGCCAGAGTTGCACGGAATCAATCACCCAGCTGGCGAAAGTAGTCGTGGGGCGTACCCAGAATTGGTTGAGCTTGTAAGTACCGGGGGTCAGTTTGATGAATTGCACTCTCACTGCCGTTTTGATTTCGCCCGAAGACAGTTTCTTGCCCCAGTCGTTGGTGGCGAACGGAAAGGTGATCAACCAACGATAATCCTCGGCGAGAAGGCTGGCGACAGACAGTAAAAGAATGAGGCTAAATTTTCCGAAATTCGAACGTTTGGTCATGGCGAATTCCTTATAATGGAGTTGGAAAATATGCTTTTTTCAGTCTGATTCATTGCAGAGCAAAATTTGGTTTTGATTCGGCAGATTGTCAAGAAAAACCTTAAGTGAATAAAAAAGTGGGTTGCCAGCCGCTGGTGAGTGCTCCAATTCGGCCGGTTAATCAGTGCATTTATACGGGCCCAACCGAACGACTAAATATGTGATTCAGCCCACTTAATGGGTAAGATTGAGTGGCAGATGAAAATAAATATTGACAATTAAGAAATTTTCTAATAAAATGTAACCGTTCTTTTTAGCGTGAAGTTCCCTTTGTTGTTGCTGGCCGGCATTACCGGCACGTTTTTTCAACTCAAGAACGACGAACCGAGGAAGGCTCACTATGCAAACCAGCCCCTCTCCACAGGGAGAAGGCTATTTGGTAAATCCATTTCCTCCCGACCGCTCCAAAACCGGCAGGGGGAAGGTGCAAGCTTTTATGACTTGTAGTTCTCGACGAGAAAAGACAAAAGACGCCGTAGACGGCGTCCCGATAGAGGGGTGGAAATATATGGGACAAAACATGAAGCATAAGGATACATCTGCCATGCGTAAATGCCTACTGCTTTGCATTATTTTGGGCTTGACCGGATTACTCCTGGCCCAGGAGAAAGCACTCTACGTTGTCAGCGGCTACGTCTATCTCGAACATCAGTCCGACCACAGCGGAGTCAAGGTCACATTCTACAATCTGCCTTCGATGGAACCAGAAGACTCGACCATTTCACAGGCCAACGGCTATTATTCGATTGCCGTATCACCCGGCTATTATTTAGTTGAATGGACAAAATCCGGCTATGTACCGTGGGAACTCGGCGGTTTCGCCCTGGCGGAAAATACCGTCCTCGATCCGATCACGCTCATCGCCGGGCAAGTACAAGAAGTCAGCGGGGATGTCTCCGGCAACTGGACTACCGGCTATGTTTACTATGTCATGGAGAGCATCACTATTCCCACCGGCCAAACCCTGACCATCGACGCCGGAGTGCGC
>Ga0209610_1001222_pt1 | contig 13288 bp, 16 predicted proteins | sample LakKivw275mmetaG_FD_184137 | JGI IMG/M metagenome (GOLD analysis project Ga0209610, IMG submission 184137) | Anoxic lake water microbial communities from Lake Kivu, Rwanda to study Microbial Dark Matter (Phase II) - Lake Kivu water 275m metaG... | ecosystem: Environmental > Aquatic > Freshwater...
GTGACTTTTCCCATTCACCCTTGACAAGCTTTCCTTTCTCCAGGCGGTGTAATGCTGGATAAAGAGTTCCTTCCTTGAACCGGAAATACCCGTTGCTACGTCTATTCAGTTCTTTTATTATCTGGTAGCCGTACATAGGTTGAGAACTAATTAGGCAAAGAAGCAAGCACTCAGTGTTGCCTTTAAGCAACTCACGTTTATAATCCATTGTTATTCCTCGTTTCCATAATCCTTAGTATTTACCATACCATCGAAGAAAGCCTTTGTCAATCCACTCAGTGAGATTGTTTAGCAACCTATTCCCTGACCCCCTTCCCTTGGCAAGGGAAGGGGGAGTGTAGATAAGAGGGGGTGAAACCCCTCTCTATAAATCTCTTCCCCCTCTCCTTTTAAGGAGAGGGGGATAAAGGGGGTGAGGTTAGTAAACACTCTCTCAGTGACTCTCCGTACCTGGAGCGATGGAAGGAGATGTGCTACACTTCTGGTAAATTAATCAACCATTTGAGGTAGAAGTGAAGGAAGTAATTATAGCCAGTGTTGTGCGGACGCCTGTAGGTAATCTCGGTGATTCTTTACGAACTATTCCGGCATATGATTTAGCTGCTCTGGTTCTCAACGAAGTGGTGAAGAGGGCTAATATAGCTCCGAACTTGGTTGACGAGGTAATCATGGCGCAGAATTACCAGAGTGGTGAGTATGTAAATATTGCGCGGATGTCACTGCTTAAAGCTGGCTGGCCGGTGGAGGTGCCGGCGCTTACCGTTGATCGTCGTTGCTGTGGTGGCTTTGATGCCGTTTGTCTGGCTGCGATGGCAATTCAAAGTGGCAATGCCGATATTGTGGTTGCTGGGGGTGTGGAGAGCATGAGCACGGCTGAATTTTACATAACAGGCGATGTGAGGTGGGGATTGGGGGGAACCGGTGATATGCCTAAAGGTCATGGACACACCTCAATGTGGGGAATACCGATGTACGACAGAATGCAGCGTGGTAGGGTGATGTCTCAACCAGAGGAAAGATTTGGCGTTTTGCCTACAATGATGTCCTGGGCTGAAACAGCAGCTAAGCAATACGGTATTAGTAGAGAGGACGTGGATAAGTGGGCTTTATTAAGCCATCAAAGGGCGTGCGCCGCTATGAAATCGGGGAAATTTGAAGACGAAATCATTCCTGTACCAGTCCCACAACGTAAAGGTGAGCCAGTATTGTTTGCTAGGGATGAGCATCCCCGTGCTGATACCAGCCTGGAAGCGCTTTCTAAGTTAAGAGCAGTTTTAAACGGTGTTTGCACTGCCGGTAATTCCTCTGGTGAAAATGATGGTGCTGCAGCGTGTGTGGTGATGTCAGCAGAGAAGGCTCGGCAGATTGGTGTGGCGCCAATGGCTTATCTTAAATCGTTTGCCTTTAGTGGTGCTGACCCCCGCTATACCTGGAAAGCAGTTCCTACTGCGGTAAATGAAGCGTTACAAGAAGCGGGGCTTACTCTGGAACAAATTGACCTTATTGAGTTGCATGAAGCGTTCGCGGCTCAGGTGCTGGCGAATTTTGCTGAGCTGGGAATAACTGAAAAGGACCGTGATAGGGTGAATGTCAATGGTTCTTGTATTGCTATTGGTCATCCACTAGGTTGTACTGGTACTAGAATCTTAACCACGCTGCTCTATGAGATGCGAAGGCGGAATGTAAGATATGGACTTGAGGCTATTTGTGGTGGGGGTGGAATGGGTGTTTGCGGTATTTTGGAAAGGAAGTGAGCCTCATTCTCTTTCATTATATCCTTCGTCAACAGGCAGGTTTGATTGCTGAGCAGCTTCCAGGGCAAGTTCATCGCAGCGGTTATTTTCGGCACTTTTAGCGTGTCCTTTAACCCATTTGAATTCAACTTGGTGATACTCATATAGCTGCAAAAGTTGCTCCCAAAGGTCGGGGTTCAACGCCTTCTCCTTTCTATTACGCCGCCAATTATTCTTACGCCATCTTTTCACCCATCCTTTTGTCATTGCCTTGACTAAATATTCGGAATCGCTATAGAGCGTTGCTTCGCACTTCTCTTTGAGCGCTTTTAACCCCACGATTGCTGCCATTATTTCCATGCGGTTGTTAGTAGTTTCGCGGTAGCCCCCGGATAATTCCTTTCTACGTCCTTTATATAATAGGACTACCCCATAACCACCAGGTCCAGGATTCCCCAGGCAAGCACCATCGGTGTAAATAGTTACACGCTTAAGTCGTTCCATGTAGGTGAAATTAATTATAACAGAGATTGTTTAGCAACCCATCCCCCTGACCCCCTTCCCTTAGCAAGGGAAGGGGGAGTGTGGGTAAGAGAGGGGTTTCACCCCTCTCTATAAATCTCTTCCCCCTCTCCTTTGAAGAAGAGGGGGATAAAGGGGGGAGGCTAGTAAACACTCTTATAACAGAAAGTTGAGCAAGCTAGGCTTTTGTTGCTATACTTATAACTCATGGTTGATTTGGACCACTGTCAACAAGCTCTGAATATATCCTTTAAGGATAAATCTTTATTGTTGCAAGCCTTGTCACATAGTTCTTACTTGAATGAAAACCAGGACTTCTCTTTGCCGAGCAATGAGCGGTTGGAGTTTATTGGTGACGCTGTATTTGGACTTGTGATAGCTGAGAGGTTGTATAGTGAGTTCCCCGAGTTCGATGAAGGGTGGCTAACTGCGATGCGGGCTTATCTGGTTTGTCAGGATACTTTAGCTGAAGTAGCTTCTTCCCTCAATCTTGGTGATTGGTTCTTAATGGGGAAGGGTGAGGATGCCAGCGGGGGAAGAAGAAAGCAAAGCAACCTGGCAAGCGGTCTTGAATCTTTGATTGGTGCTATATACCTTGACCAGGGGTTATCTCGGGCCAGGAAATTTATCTTCAAGCAGATTGAGCCTTTCCTGGAGAGGGTGAAAAGGGGGAAGGTTAGTCTTAACTATAAAGCGTTATTGCAGGAGTTTGCGCAGAGGGAGAAGATGTCACTGCCAGTTTACCGTGTAGCGCAGGTTATTGGGCCTGATCATGATAAGCGATTTACTGTTGAGGTTATGATGGACGACAAGGTCATCGGCGTTGGCACAGGCAAAAGTAAGAAAGCTGCTGAGATGGAAGCATCACAATTAGCCTTGGCGAAAGTGAGGTGTAACCATGGGTAGGCGAGATTTCAGGTGGAGAGAACGGAAGAAGCCAAAGAAAACAGTGAAGAAGCCTCAGACGATACCGGAGATGTTGCCCCCGGTAGAAGTAGAGGTAATCAAGAAGAGAAAGAAAGAACCCGAGGAAGAGTAAGGGGTGACAGCTTACTTAAGCCTTTATCGCAGTGGCGAGCTGCGTGACCGGGTAGAGGCTGCCCGGTCTTTGTTGCGAAACTGTCGTGTTTGCCCTCGGCATTGTGGAGTAGACCGCCTGAATGGTGAGCTGGGCAAATGTCGCACTCCAGGAGAGGTAATGGTATCCAGCTATGGACCTCATTTTGGAGAGGAATCGCCGCTGGTGGGCAAGAATGGCTCGGGCACGATATTCTTTACCAATTGCAATTTGAGGTGTGTTTTTTGCCAGAATTATTCCATAAGCCAGCTAGGTGAGGGGGATAAGGTAAGCAAAGAGGAGCTGGCTTGCCTGATGCTTTCCCTTCAAGACAAAGGCTGCCACAATATAAACCTGGTCTCGCCTACTCATGTAGTTCCCCAGATATTGGAGGCTTTCGAAATGGCGGTAAAGTCAGGTTTGCAGCTTCCTCTGGTGTATAACTCGGGTGGCTACGATTCTATAGAGACTTTGAGATTACTTGATGGTATCGTTGATATTTACATGCCTGACATGAAGTATAGCGATGAAAAAAATGCTGAGAAGCTATCCGGGGTTGAAAATTATCCCTCAATAAACAGAGCGGCGGTAAAGGAAATGCACCGTCAGGTGGGTGACTTGCAAATCAACGGGGATGGGATAGCGCAACGGGGACTTCTGGTGCGACATTTGGTTTTGCCCCATGGGCTAGCGGGAACAAAGGAAGTGGTGAGCTTCCTGGCCAATGAAGTTTCGCCTGATACCTATGTTAATATCATGGCTCAGTATCATCCCTGTCATAAAGCCTTTCAGTTTCCCAGCCTGTCGCGGCGAATATCAGCCGGTGAATTTCAGGAGGCGGTGACGCTAGCTCGTCAGGCTGGGTTGTGTCGGTTGGATGAGCCTCGTCCTTTGCTACTGAGGCTCTAAAGTGGAAAACATAGCTCATCTTTCCGCCAGAGTTTACGGTTATGTGCAGGGCGTTAACTTTCGCTATTTTGTCATCCGTGAAGCCACGTATTTGGGTTTAACAGGCTATGTTCGCAACCTACCCGATGGTGTTGTAGAAGTTGAAGCTGAAGGGGATAAAAATCAATTGCAAGAGCTGGTGGAGCAACTAAAGGTAGGTCCCCGCGGAGCTCGAGTAACAGAGGTGGAAACAAGCTGGTCAGACTACTCAGGGGAATTCGACAGCTTTGAAGTAAGATATTGAGATTGTTTAGCAACCTATCCCCCTGACCCCCTTCCCTTAGCAAGGGAAGGGAGTTTAACGCCCCCGTGTAGGTAAGAGAGGGGTGAAACCCCTCTCTATAAATCTCTTCCCCCTCTCCTTTGAAGGAGAGGGGGATAAAGGGGGTGAGATTAGTAAACGCTCTCATATTGATGATTGACAAAATCTGTGATTAGGAATAAGCTGGGAAGTTGTAGGAAAGGAGTCGGGATATGAGACCGCCGGGACCGCTTGAGATAGGGCTTATTTTACTCATTGTGCTCATCATCTTTGGTGCTGGGAAGCTACCTCAGGTTTTTCGTTCTGTAGGTCAGGGGATAAGAGAGTTCCAGAAGGCGAAACAGGGCGAGTTTGACGAGAATAAGCCAGCAGAGAAACCCGAGGATAGGCCAGTAGAGAAACCGAAGAGTCGGAAAAGCACCAAGAAAAGCTAAATTCCTCTACGTGAGGGAGTGCCACATATGGGTTTCTGGGAAGTAATCCTTATTTTGTTCCTTGCCTTTATTTTCGTTGGACCTCAGAAGTTGCCTGGAATAGCCAGGGAGCTGGGCAAGGGGGCTCGCTGGCTCAAGAAAAATTATGCCGACTTCAAGGTAGCCATTACCAAAGAAGTTGATGGGGTTAATACTGATACCGAACGGTGGGACAAGACAAAAAGCTGAGTATCACCGAACACCTCCTGGAGCTGCGCAGTCGCTTAATTAAATCAGTAATAGCTTTAGGTGTGGGTATCGCCATCTCCTTTCCATTAGCCTTCTATATTTTCGATATCCTCAAATCACGGGCGCCGAGCGATATGAATCTGGTGTTCATAAATGTCACCGAGATGCTTGGCACCTATATGAAGGTGGTTTTTTACTGCGGTATAGCTCTGTCCCTGCCTTACCTTATTTATCAATTGGTGATGTTTCTTTCCCCAGCATTGACGGGCAGGGAAAAGCGATATCTCTATTTCTCAATGCCGCTGGTTGTTGTCCTCTTTGCTGCTGGTGTTTGCTTCGCCTATTTTATCTTTCTGCCCCCAGCGCTCAAATTCTTGCTCACTTTTGGCAGCGATATTGCCCAACCAATGATAACCGTGAGCAATTATGTCAGCGTTCTGGTGAGGCTGCTCCTCGCTGTTGGGTTGGTGTTTGAAATACCCCTGGTCATCACCTTACTTGCCAAGCTGGGTGTGGTTAGCCCTCAGAAGCTTGCTAAGGGCAGGAAGTGGGCGGTGTTGGCAGCATTCGTTCTCGGCGCCATTATCACTCCTACTGTGGACCCCGTTAACCAGACGTTGATAGCCGCCCCGATAGTTGTTCTTTACGAGTTAAGCATCTGGCTGGCTAAGCTGGCATATCCCCGGAAAGCCGTGGCTCCCTCTGGCGCCAGCAACGAGTGAGGGAGAGTGTCATCGGGAACTCCTTTCCCACCCATCATTGCGGTGAGCCAAAGCCCTGAATGTAGCGAAGGGGAAGCGTGGCAATCTCATCAACCTCCCTCGCCCTTTAATTTAACCGGGAAAAAGTGGGCTAATTCACACAATCTGAGGCAGGCTCTTGACTCGTGCCGTTATTTTTTGCTACAATAACATAGAAGGATAAGGAGGTATGGCATGATAAGGATACAAGCCTGGTTATGCCGATGGGGATTTCCTGATCCAGGCTCTCCGCCAGCGTAGGAAGGCGTGGAGTCTGGTAAGTGAGTAACATGCGCTGGAGGGGAGCTTTGGGAAGCCCCGAGCTCTTCGCTGTAATATAAGGCTCTTATAGAGCAACGGCTACTCAGCCGAAAAGTGGAATGGGAGAGTAGGGGTGATGTTAGAATTGAATAGGAAGATTGGAGAGGAGCTTTAATGACTAAAGCTCCTCTTCTTATGTAGAGAATGGTGGGCTAACTCCACATTTCCCACCTGTCATTGCGGGCCTACCTTCCCCGTTGTTATTCTGCACCTATTTCCTGCCTGTCATTGCGAGCGAAGCGTGGCAATCTCGGTGGGGCATCAGATTGCTTCGGCACTGACGTGCCTCGCAATGACAGAGGGGATGTCATTGTGGTGAGCCAAAGCCCTGAATGCAATGAAGGGGAAGCGTGGCAATCTAATCAACCTCCCTCGCTTCTTAACCGGGAGAGACTAGTTGCACATTCTGACATTTCGTTAACATTGCTAAAATACTTGACAAATTACTATATTAGTAATATAGTAATTTCATACAAAATAAGGAAATTTTTCCATGAGGGTTGCTCGAACTGCCAGATTTAAGAAAGCATGGAAACATCTTAATGAAGAGGAGAAAGCAATAGCTCGTAAGGCAATCAAAAACCTGGCAATGGACATTCGATATCCTGCTCTCAGGACAAAGAAAGTAAAGGGAACGGAATATATTTGGGAAGCCAGGGTAAGTCGTTCACTGAGGATGACTTTCCAAATTGAGAGGGATACAATCCTCTTGCGTAACATTGGGCATCATGATGAAGCACTGGAGCGACCTTAGGAGGTGATGAAAATGCCGTCGTATAGCAAAGTTACCAGGCATGGGCAAGTTACCCTTCCAGCATCTGTGCGTAAGGAACTCGGAGTTGAGGAGGGTGACCTGGTCGAAATTGAAGTGGTAGATGACAGGGCAGTGCTAATGCCAAAGAAATTAGTGGACAAGAGCCAGGCCTACTTTTGGACCAAAGGATGGCAGGAAGCTGAAAGGGAAGCTAACGAGGATATCAAGGCTGGACGCGTCAAGACTTTTGCCTCAGTTGATGAGCTAGTCAAAGACTTAGAGCAAGAATAATACTTCCTCATGGGGGAAGCGTGGCAATCTCAGCATCTCCCACCTCTTAATTTACCGGAGAGGCTAGGTTAACTGACACAATCTGGCGAAATGTTGATAGAGAACTAATCCCCGAAAAGGGATTGAAATGTATTAGCAACAAATCCTTTTTTGTTTTTCCATTCGCTGGCTGTAAAGGGGAACATTGAGGGAATTAGCCAAGCTGGGTTGAAACGCCTTATTTTTGCGAAATTTTAAAGGGAAAGTTGGCAAAATTACACGAAGGGCGTCCCCCCGAACGGGGTTTGAAAGTTACCCTCCTAACTGCTTCTTGATTAGTTTAAACGAGGAGCTGGGTTAAGTCACACAATTTGACGTTTGTGCATTAGATGCAGGGGATGTCTAGTATTGATGTTTGACCCGCCGATCGGCTGAAACTAATGTTTCGAAAGTGCACTGCTATACTAACAAGGGGGTGCTACTATATAATATTATTAGGGGTTTGTATGCGATTTCAATTATTGGGGAGGTGATAAGATGAGCCTATGGATGGTTAGAGCAGGAAGACGAGGGGACCAAGAACAGGGGGCTTTGGACAGCGGCGTTGTAACTATTGGTTGGAATGAACTGCCTGACCTGTCCAATGTGAAGGACCGCCAGGAACTCGCAAGACTTTATAAGAGTATTCATCCAAGTGCCAAGAAGCCCCAGCTAACCAATGAAGTTGGGCAAGTTTGGAGATTCGTTAGTGAAATCAAAAAAGGTGATCTTGTGGCGCTTCCGTTGAAAACGCAATCCGCTATAGCAGTAGGTAGAGTTGAGGGAGAATATGAATACAAGAAATTGGCAGACAACATAAAGCACATCAGGCGCGTAAAATGGCTAAAAACAATTCCAAGGTCTGCTTTTGACCAAGACATTCTCTATTCTCTCGGAGCGTTTATGACCGTCTGCCGGATAAAGAGGCATGATGCGGAGGACCGCGTTAAAAAGCTCCTTCAGACGGACGATATTATAGAAGCGGAGGGGGAGGCCGGGGTGATTATGGAAGAGACCATCGACATTGAGGAGTCTGCAAGAGACCAAATTGTAAAATACATTGGAGCTAAATTCACTGGGCACGGCTTGGCAAGAATTGTAGAAGCAATTCTTCGAGCTCAGGGCTACGTAACAAAGTCATCACCTCCTGGTCCTGATGGAGGTGTTGATATTCTCGCTGCTCCAGGTGCTCTAGGGTTCGATAACCCCCGTATTTGTGCACAGGTAAAGTCTTCTTCATCACCGGTCAATGTAAATGTCCTAAGAGAATTGCGAGGTGTGATGTCAAAAGTTAGCGCAGAACAGGGATTACTAGTTTCGTGGGGAGGGTTCAACGCTGACGCTCTTAGAGAGGCAAGAGATGCCTTTTTCTCAATACGGCTATGGGACCAAGGCGATTTACTAGAGGAAGTTTTCAAATGCTATGAGCGATTTAGTGATGAACTAAAAGCAGAGTTGCCACTAAAAAGAGTATGGGGCATAGTTCTTGAAAAATAGGCATCCTAAAAATGGGGAATAACATGGGTATTGAGGCAACTTTTCTAGTGCTTTAGAAGAAACGAAAGAGGGGCTTGGATGGATAGACAGTTCAAAGAGAGAATCATTGAGTACATTAAACAAAAAGACCCAGCTGGAGAGCTGGTATCTGAGATCCATCCTACTGACGACTACTCAGGTGGGAGGATTGTCTACAACAAAAAAAATCTAATTCTGCATCGTAATATCTCTAAACTCAAGGACGAGGAGTATGTCCGTGCCTATTTAGTGGTTAAGCTAGCTAAGGAATTAAAATACCCTTCACTTTGCATTGAATTGGAGAAGGAATACGAAGCAGGGCGGCCAAAGACCATCAAGCCGCGCATTGACATTCTAGTAAAAGACAAACGTAAGAAGAAAGAGGGCACATTCCTATTTATCGAAGTAAAGCCGCCGGACAAGTATGAAACCGATAAGGACCTCATCGAAGGTCAACTATTCAAGCTTGCAGCTCTTGAAAATGGCGTGAGCCCTGTTCAATATCTCGTCTACTACACTGCACAAAAGAACAACGACTTAATCGAAGACCAGGCTATCATTATTGACTTCGCCTCTTATCAAAATTTTCAGTCTTGGACTGAGGCCGGGAAAGTCAGTCGTGATTGTCTGCCGGTGGAGTATGGCATTGCCCGAAAGTTGGTCTATGTTAACAAGAAAGATGAAGACCTGGGGCCAGAAGAGAAAAATCTTGACCGGCGGGTTACTCATGACCGATTCAATTTCCTAAGGAAGGATCTCCACAATGTCCTTTGGGGTGGAGGAGGAATGAACTATAACGACATTTTCAGTAATCTTGTCAAACTTTTCCTGGCTAAGATTTTTGATGAAGAGATAACCCCAGAGGGGGAACCTTATACGTTCCAAATCGAGTTCAAAGGCGGTAAACCTGGATCTGCCGAGGAGATTTACAGTAAGATTAACAAGCTATTCAAGCAAGCTCAAAAAGAATACCTCGGCTACTCCGATAGTGTTATTCGAAATTCTGTTGGTATTGACCGAGAGAAGATTTCTGAGAACAAAGTTGCCTATGTAGTAGAGCAGCTCCAGGGTATCTCACTCTTGGAGAACGAGAACAAGGACAACGGTGATCTTCTGGGAGATTTCTTTGAGGGCATTGTCTCAGAAGGTTTCAAACAAGATAAGGGACAGTTTTTCACCCATCCTAACATTGTCCGCTTTATTCTCCACGGCCTTGACATTGACCAATTTGCTATTGACTTAGTGAATGGGAAGGAAAACCCTGTCAAGCCTCGCCTTCCCTTCACCTGTGACCCAGCTTGTGGCTCTGGTACCTTCCTTATCGAGGCTATGAATCTTACCACCAGGACCATCAAAAATAGTGGAAAGATAGAACGGTCAAGGAAGATTCAAGAATTCTTGGCATCAAACTTTCCCCCTCTGCGGGAAAACATTTGGGCGAGAGAATTCATCTACGGCATGGAGATCAATCCAGACCTGGCACTTGCCACTAAAGTCAATATGGTTCTTCATGGCGACGGCAATATCAACATCTTTGCTAAGGATGGGCTCTTGCCCTTTTCTCATTACGAGATACCAAACAAAATAAGCGCACTCAAAACAAGCGAAACTAAGATGAATTATGGCTATCCCTATGAAGTTAATGAGTCCTTTGATGTGGTGATGTCCAATCCTCCTTTTAGCGTATCTTTGGATACTGAGACCAAGCGTACCCTTCCCAATCGCTTCATGTATCATGACAAGCGGAATTCAGAAAACCTCTTTGTTGAACGGTGGTATCAAAACCTCAAAGAAGGTGGTCGGATGGGTGTCGTGCTCCCCGAAAGCGTTTTTGACACAGCTGAGAACATGTACATTCGGCTCTTCCTTTATAAGTATTTCAAGATTAAAGCTATCGTATCCCTTCCTCAATTGGCTTTCCAACCTTTCACTTCGACCAAAACCAGTCTCCTGTTTGCTCAGAAAAAGACACGCCAAGAAGTCGAGGCTTACGAAGAAAAGTGGCGAGAGTTCAGCAATGAGTATCAGCGCCTCAAAAGGCGGGTTGTCAAGTATGAGAAGGGAGAGTTTGACAATGAGGCAGAGGCAATCCTTAAACGATACCTAAAACACTATCTTGAAGGGGCTGACCAGAATCTCTCGCCTAGAGAAATAGTTGCTAAGTATCAGGACGAGATTACGGAAATAAATGCCAACCAAGATTGGTGGATCTTTGGCGAGGTTTCAAAGTACTTCGATTACGAAATTTTCATGGCGGAGGCTGAGGACATTGGCTATAAACGCACTACGCGAGGGGAGCAGAAACGGCCTAATGAGCTATTTCAGGAAGATGACCATGGCAATATCGTCATCGATACTAAAAATCCAAAGACGATTTTGGACTGGGTGAAGCTAAAGGTTAAGTGGGATTGATATGCTCGTACAACCATTCACGACGGAATTTACCAACATAGGGGGGCAGGTCTTCCTCCGTTGTGATCCTAAGTATCGGTATTTTTGGGATAACAAGAGGGGAGAAGTTATAGCGAATAAGGAAAGCATCCCGCTTAAGGAAATCTTGTTACCACTCCCCAAAAAAGTATTTAAGAAAGGTGATTTGGATAAAGAATATCTACTTTTGGGAATTAATACATCGGAACCTCGTGATGGTCAATTAAGGAATCTCCCTGGCGTTATTAAAATAGGCTCCGACAAATTACTTCTAAAAGACGCTGACATAATAATTACTAAGTTGGGTGCGACACATGGTTATGTTTTCGATAATACTTTGAAAGGACAAAATCTCATTGGCTCTACGGAGCTAATACCATATCAACTTATTAACAATTCCTATCTACCAGCATTCTTGAAATACCTTTTACTTTCACCTGTCTATCTATCTGCATATGCCGCCCTTCAATCTGGCAAGACGCCTTCGCATTGGCGTGTTGCTCCACTGGACCTGCTCAGGATTAAGATTCCTAAAGTATCTACACCAACGCAATCTGCGTTCCTCAAGAAGGTGAGCACCTTTCAAGAGCGCATCAATAACCTTAAAGAAACCCTAAGTAGCTCCGTTTCCATCATAAACCGGGTCCTTGCCCGTGAATTCGGTTACAGCCCAGAGGAATATGAAAAAAGAGCAAAGCAGCATACCTACCAAAAACGGTTTGCCGATCTTGACAAATCATTCCTCCTTCGTAGCAGCGTCAAGTTTCAGCATCCCAAGTACAACTACCTAGATGAAATCCTAAGTCGACATGACTATGTCAAGCTTAGGGGATTTTGCGTTTCACCAATACACAGAGGGATATAACCAACATACTCTGATGGTGCCGAGATCCATGCAATAAAGACTACTAACCTAGCAAATGAATTTATAGACCTCACCGAGACACAGAAGGTAAGCAGGGAATTTTATGATTCCAAGAAGGATATCGCTGGAATAGCGGAAGACGATGTACTTGTAGCCTCTACTGGAGTTGGGTCAATCGGAAAAGTTGATATCTATGAATCAGATGACCTGGCAATCGCAGATGGCCATCTGAGCATAGTGAGATTCAATAAAGTACGCGCAAACCCTATGTACATGACCTACTATTTACGATCAATTTTGGGATATCTTCAAATTGAGCGTGATTTATCAGGCGAAACCAACCAGATAGAAATCTACCCGACCCAACTTGAACAAATATCGGTTATCAATCTGCCTCGAGAAAAGCAGGACGTTATTGTCGAAGAAATCCAAACAGAGCTTAAAGAACTCCAAAAGCAGAAAGCTCAAATCCAGAAACTTAGAGACCAGATTGATATGCTTGTCATGCATGCAGTAACGAAAGGGGTTAACACGAATGGAATGGATTGAAAGAAGAATCCACACAAACAGTGATTATCTTGAAGGACTGATATCTTCACCCCAACATAGATTTGATAGCAGGCTCCGTTCGCTACTTCCAGAGAAACCTGGGATCTACCGCATATTGGCCAGTTCATCTCACGAGACACTCCGCGCTGGTACTACAATATCGAGCAATAATCTGCGCCAGCGCGTGTATCAAAATCATTTCATGGGCACCCAGTCTGGCAATATTCGCTCTCAATTAGTCAAAGGGGGGATGTGCAAGGATTTAGATGAGGCTAAGGGCTTCCTTAAGAACTTTTGCACCGTACAGTGGATAGTAATCGAAGATGATCAAGAAAGGAAGTGGGCAGAGCATTTTGTTCTAGCTATACTACAACCCACCTTCGGCGACTAAACTTGATGACTACTGTACAAAAGCTTGTTTTGTTGCCTAATTGCACAAAGTAGCGAATTGTTTGGCCGTGGAAGGGCCTCCTTGCCGCAAGTGTTTACGCTCCCTTTGAGCCTTCAATTTAGTCTTGGAGCCTTCGGCAATTTGACACTGTAGTAAAGTATTACTCTTCGACGTTCAGGATTACAATTGCCTTTTCGATGAATCTCTCGGCAGAGTCGATAACCGCTTTA
>Ga0209610_1001223_pt1 | contig 13287 bp, 17 predicted proteins | sample LakKivw275mmetaG_FD_184137 | JGI IMG/M metagenome (GOLD analysis project Ga0209610, IMG submission 184137) | Anoxic lake water microbial communities from Lake Kivu, Rwanda to study Microbial Dark Matter (Phase II) - Lake Kivu water 275m metaG... | ecosystem: Environmental > Aquatic > Freshwater...
TCACTAAATACTTTGGATGCCGGGTTAGCTCAGTCGGTAGAGCAGAGGACTGAAAATCCTCGTGTCCGTGGTTCGATTCCGCGACCCGGCACTTTGAAATCAAGGGGTTAGCTGAGGTAGGGTTAGCCCCTTTTTTATTACTTAGCCTAAACCGTGCCCATAAAGTTTCCATCTCGATTAATTCACCATTCCTTGTGCTTGTTGAAAGGGGATAACCTCTCCACGCCTGGTAATTTCAACCGTGGAGTCTTGCTTCTCGTGGTATATCTGTTTTCGCCTTGCAGCTTCCCTTAAATCCTGATCGCTAACTATGTTATACCGATCAAACACGCTTCTTGTCTTGTGCCCTGAAATCTCCATTGCCACTCTTTCTGGGGTCCCACTTCTAATCATGTCCCTTATTGCTGTCCTTCTGAAATCATGGGGTATTTTTGTAGGAACCCTGACTATTTTCTCTTCGCCCTTTTTGTTTTTAATCACAACCACATTCCCGTTATCATCCTTCAAGGGTTCCCAAAGACCAGCTTTAATACATGCTGAATTCCATGCCTTCCGGAATCCTTTGATCTGTACCCCATCCCGTTGGAAGAGGTAAGGACAACCCAATTGCCTCTTACTGTGGAGCTTGCGCATCTCCTGTAAAAGTTCTTCGTTCATATAAAGGGTTCGTCCTTTCTCGTTCTTCGTCTCCCCTGGATCAAGCCTTACCGTCCCTTGCTCCAAATCAACCTTATCCCAGGTTAAGCCAAGGATCTCCGCTTTTCTCCATCCTGAATGATAGTAAAAGACAATGATCGGTCTTAACTCCTCCGGTAATGCATCCTTGACAGCCAAATACTCCCCATATTCAAAAAATCCCTTTCTAACATTGGACTCTTTCAACATGGGAATATAGGGAATCAGATTGACCTTTGGGGGGGTGCATTGGGAAGCAAGATGAAACATTCTCTTCAAAGCTGCCAGTTCCCTGTTTATTGAAGCATTGGACATACCGGCCCCCATCCTCTTCTCGATGTAGGTCTTAACTTTGGCTGTTGTAACATCAACGGCCTTCATCCCCCCAAAAAACTCTTTGAGGTATTTTACTGATCGCTCTGCTTTGGTCAAGGTGTCCTTCCCGTTGATTCGATAATCCGTCAAGAAGTCCTCAGCCAATTCCCCGAAAGTCACCTTGTCAAAATAAATCCCTGGAAGCTTGCCCTCCGAAATCTCCCCTTGTCTCTTTTTCAAAAGGCGCTCAGCCTTCGTGATCTTATCGGTTTTGCAAGATTCGCGCAAAGGCTTGCCGTTGCGGAAATACTTAATCCAGTAAATGCTTCCTTCGATTAGTTTCCCCGTTTTGGGATCCCTCCATTTTGGCCTGTAAATACTTCCTGTACCCCTTGGCCTTCTCTGCTTCTTCTCTTCATCCATCTTTTTCACCTCCTTTCCTTTTGGATTTTTTGATAAGCTTAATATCATACCTCAGGTGATCTAAGATTTTGTCAACAGTCTTAGCCCCAAGGTTCCCCCCATTTTTAAGGGCTTTGTAGAGAGAAGAAAAATCAACATCAATAGCCTTTGCCACGCTGTAGATCGTGGTTTTTTCTTTCTTGATTATTTCCCGTAATGCTCTTACGATTTTATTCATATTGGTTTATATACCATTACCGCTTTTTCTTGTCAAGGTGTTTCTTTTCACAAGCCCATTTTTTTGACTTCCCTAAATATAGGTAATCTTATTCTTTGAGATATAGCTCTCCAAATCCTTAACATCAACGAAAATCCGTTTACCCTCTCTCACGATTGGAATAGACCCCTTCCAAACCAATTCCCTCATGCTCCACAAGGTCCGGCCAAGGTAATGGGCAGCTTCCGGGAGGCTGTAAAGGCGCTTAGGATAACTAATCCCCTGCGCCTGTCCTACTTGCTGATTTCTAATGCTATTTATTTCACCCTTGCCCATTCTTTGCCTGTCCTATTTTTCCAATTAGATCTTCATTTGAATTTAAAAAACTCTCTGCTCTTTATTTTCCCTCAATGCTTTAAACTCCTTCACCATTGAAAGGATTAACCTCTGATACTCGCTTAAAATCCTCCTGAGCCCCTTCAAATTGCTTACCAGAGCCATCTCATTAATCCTCCGCTCCAAGGTAAGCATCTCCCCCCACTTATCAGGTCTATTCGTCTTCATCCAGGGCAATGTCCCAGATTGATAAGTCTTGGCGATGTGTTCAAGGGTGGCTTCAATAAGTTCGCTGGCCGTCGCCCATCACCTCATAAAAATCGCATTTTGAAGGGACTTTTTCTCCCTCTTTTTGGGTTGAAAATTCTCTCCCAATTCTCTCCTGAACCTTTTCATCTTTTCTAAATTCGTCGGGAGAGATATTCACTAATAATTCTGAATGGTTATTGTTACTTTTTATTTCTCTCCTGCTCTCCTCAATATACTCTGAGGAGAGAAAGAGAGAATTTTTTTCATAAATGAAAGGGTCTCCTCTTTTACCCTTTCCTGTGCGAATTATTTTCTTCTGTTCAAAAAGTTGTCGGAGTGCCTTCGATACAATAGAATGGCCTTTCCCTGCCCGTTCCCATATTTCCTTTTCGCTCAGTGGTGTCTCTTCCAATATTTGAAGGATCACCGGAATAGTCTCCTCAACTTCAACCATCTCCCGATTTCCAGTTGCCCTAAGGGTTCCATCTGACTCTAACACTACCACTGTTTCAGATAAGTCCTCTCCATACCTCTGGATGGTAAAAAGTATTCTACTTTCCTTATTTCGTTTTTTAATATGGATAGACGTATCTACCCCACCCAATAACCCCGTAGAGCCTAAGATATCATCCCCATCTGGGCGGTCTTTTTTCCCTGCATGGTGAAGTAATTGGATATGGCAATTAAACTGTCTTGCAGTTGCCATAAGGGGTTCTAATGCCCTTGTGACCTGGGCATAGTCATTAAGGTCTTTTACCCTACAAAACTTTTGCAAAATATCAATGACCAGTAGTTTGGCTCCTGTCTCTTCGATAAGAGGAATGACTTCTTGCATGGCCTCAAAAGGGGCTGGCCCGAAGTGAAAGATTAAGGGTTCATCGGTTATCCCTATTTGGGAAAGTTTCTTCTGGACTTCTCTTTTCTTCTCCTCTAATGCTAAGTAAACGACAGGGCCTTTTTGCGTTTTCCTACCAAGAAGATCGTCTCCACGGGAAACAGCAACCGCCAAATTAAATGCAAATGTCGTCTTACCTACTTTTGGTTTCGCAATTACCAAGGATAAACCACCGGAAGGGAGAATCCCATCCCATAACCAATCTGTTTCAGGTTCTTGATTGGAAAGAAGGTCTTTAACATGAATGAGTGAAAAATTATGTTTACAAATCTGAGCATTTTTAGTGATATCTTTTTTTTCTGCTTCGATGGGATGATTCCTTTTGTGAGCCTTAATCACCGAGTCAAGGCAGGTTTCAATTTCCTTCTGTGGCAGTGGGGGTTTGAATTGAGAATTAGTAGCTAATAGGATAGGAAGGGTTTCCTCTCTTGAAAGCCCCTTCCCAATGTATCTACCAGCTAATCTTGTGATGGCATTATTCCTCTCCCCCTCTGAAACTCCTTCTAATAGTTCTTTTTCCCATCCTGCAGGGATATGTTTTTCCTCTCCATTTGGGATATCTTCCACCCGTGGTAAAAAATCAAAATCAGGGAGGTTATATTCTTTCTGCGGTTTAAAGACGATTAGGGTCACTTCTCTTGGAGGGGCATACTTATAATTGAGAGTTTTAGGAATCCTAAGAATCCGTGAGGCGTCGGTTGAACCCATATCCCCATTAAAATAGGAAGCAAGCCTTTTGAGAAGATTCTCAACTTGTGATATTTCCTCTTTTGAAGCAGGACTCTTCAGTAGCCAATAGATGTGGATTCCTCCACCACTATTTATCAAGAAAGAAGGCTTTAAAGGGAAGTCCTGATATCGTTGTCGAATCTCATTCTTTTTTTCTTCTGGAAAACCTTCCATATCTACATCAACCCATAAGGCAGGGATTTGAAGAATACCGCTCTTTGACCCATCACCATCAACCCTTGTTGCGGCCCCAAAATAAGCATTTTGTTCTTTGTTAGCTTCCAGAATAGCAGGGATGGAATCTATCTTTGACAATGGTAGGAAAATATTTTTTGCAGAGGGTAAAAGGCGGAAGTTAACAAAGCCTCCCCTACAATGCTGGTAGAGGGATTTGAAAAAGGTAACGGCAGGGTGTTTATCCATGTTGGCTGTCCCCCTCTCCATCATTGTCCAGGATTAGAGCCATCACCTCCTTGAAAGGAATACCAAGGGCCTTCGCAATGGCCCCTATCTCTCCCTCCTTGGGTTTGACCTCTCCACGTTCAATTAAGGACAACCGAGTTTGAATAATTCCAGTGGATCGGGCTAAATCCCATTGACTCATAAATCTCTTCCTACGCTCCACCTCAAGTTTTGTCACAGGGAATGCCATCGTTTAATCCTCCCTTCAGAAAAAATAAAGGCGTGAGTTATATCCCACGCCTTCAATATATTTAAATGCAAGCGTAAATAAAAGGTAACGCCGTTAACCCTTTCTATTTCTTTCTTGCCCTCCTTGACTTTTCAATAGCCTTGCATTCCTCAGAACAGTATTTACGAGATATCCTGGAACCATGAGGAAGAGGTTCAAGGCAATCAGGACGGGCGCATAATTTGCCTCCGACAGCTTCATAATACCTCTTCATAAAAGGTCTTGCATAAAGCCTAAAATTCCTGATCTCCCTCTCGGTCGGAATCCTATCACGAATTAATTCGTTTCCCTTTTTGACAACCTTCTCCTGGATTTCATGAAGAGCCTTGTCAAGATCCCCTACCTGTTCATGGGTGAGTGGAATTCCCTCAATTGGCTTCCTTTTCTCAATCCTTTCACTTTTTCGGCGGAATTTTTCCCGTTCCCATGAGTTAGTTCTTGGTTTAACCCTCTTAAATAGGGCATTTTCCCCACAGTTGCGACACATCTTTATTTCTTTACTACCTAACAGCGTTTGTAATGCCTCATCTTCTGGTAGTCTGTCATATTGAGGTTGAGATAAAGCCCTCTTAATTCCTCTCTCGTCAACTGACCCGCAATTGCAACATTCATACTTATAAACCCAATCCCCTCCGGTTTCATCCTTCCGGGCAATTAAATGTTCCTTGGCCATTCTACCGAAAATCAATGACCGTCCATCTTTTATAGCGGACATTATCTTGAAATTTTTTCTTTCATCATCTGTCCATTTCTTTTCTTTTGCAAATGCCTCAAGTCTCCCATCGAGGTTTAGATGAGCAATCGCAGGTTTTTTGAAAAATTCCTCAAATTCCTTTATTTGCTGTTCAAGGGGAAAATCATGTGGGAGGTTATGTTTGGAAAGTAAATAATCAAGCGTGGATGAGCTTTTGTCAGAGATTTCTGTTACTGAGAAAGGACTACGTTGTTTTCCCTTTTCTTTCACTGGTCACCTCCTGCCATGACCTCCTGCAAGGTGAATCGGGGGAAACCGGGCAGGAGTTACCGGCTTTCGGGGTGCACTTCCCTATCCCCCTGTTGCATTAAAACTTACTCTTCCATATAGGGCTTGATTAAGGTTTCAAATTCTTCCAATAACTTACACCTCTCAGTCCCCACATAGCATCTAAGGAAGAGGTCTCCCTGTATTTTAGTATTTTTATCATCACTCATTTGGTCTAACACCGCCACTTCTTTTCCCTCAAAGACATTAAACAAAGCTTGAGTGATATGCCGATATTCCCTTTTTGCTGGTATGTTTTCTCTTCTGCTTTCCCATGTATGTCTATACTGTGACTCTATCAAAATAAAACACCTATCCAACTTTTTATTGTAGTGACTCATGTATTGTGTAGTTCCATATCCTCCGTCGTCAGACCACATCCCTAATTCTCTCTTTGGAGAAGCAAATGGATTAACTTTCTCGCTGTTAAAGAAAAATTTCTTTGCCCCCTCTACACACTTCTCTTGAAGAGCCAAAGTGCTTTGGGCATTAACTGAGGATACCATTACCAGTGTAAAGAATAGAACTAAAAATAATCTTTTCATTTCAATGCCCCTCCGCCCTTATTTTCTTGGGTCAATGGTGTCTGGAAGACATTTTGATTCATAAGAAAAATCTACCCGATTACCTTCATTTGGATTTAGCACGGAGAATCCGACCGTATCCATATAAATAGAAGGCTTAGATTTTGAATACGCATCCTTCAAAAAGTTAAAATTTTTATTTTGTTTTTGAACGCATTGATCGTAAGTAGGAAATGCCGAATTAATATGCCATTCAGGTGGATACCATTTCCCTTCTATGCGGTTCCCAATTTGTTCCCATAGCACCCAAGCACATTGGGCATTCGCAAGAGGACAGCCGTACCCCAAAATAAAAAGTCCGATAAGGATAACTCCCACTCTAACCAATAACGATTTCATTTGGTCACCCCCTTACTCCTCCATATATGGCTTAATTAATTTTTCAAATTCTGTCCTTGAGTTACATTTCCTGTCTCCCACTTCGTTTATACCCACCGCACTGTCATAATGACCAATCATTTTACGCTCGAAAACATCTATAATTTGGACTGCTTCATCCTTCTTTCCTCTCCATTCCATTGGAGCCTTCCATATGGTCGTCATGTCAATTCTAATAAAACATTTATCTAATTTCTTATTATAATGAGATATATATTGGCAATACATTGTGTAATCTTTGGTGCTATCTACCGGTTCACAGCCACCGCTTTCCGAAACTATCCTCTTTGCTCCCTCCGCACACTTCTCTTGGAGAGCCAAAGTACTTTGAGCATTTGCAGAAATAGGAATTAACAAACTTACCACAGCCAAAAGAACCAAAATCGTTTTCATCTCGTTTCACCCCTCTGGATGAGATAAACAAAACCCCATTCCATTTTCAGAAATGGGGTCTAAATTCATTTGTCAACCATATCTCACCCTATATGGTTAAAGGTTAATGTTAGAGGGCCTCTGTTTCGATAGGATTTTATTCTTTTGAGGACAGGGTGTCAATGAGAATTGAAAAGTTAGCGGATAGCGGTTTTACAAATCCAGCTATTGTTTCGGAATAAATCTCCCACTTGGATCGATGTATCCTCCTCCAACATCGGGCATAAAGCCTCTGGGACTAAGGACGCCACCTTTAGTGGCAGGATAAAACTCTCCAGTTCTTGTATTAATAGCTCCGCCCTTTGTCTCTATTAACCCCTCTGGAGTGGAAATTGTCTGGGAATCCCCTTTTGGGACATCTCTGGTATCTTTAAAATAATACTCAGTTGATATGACTTTAATCTCCCCCTTTGAATGCATGATTGATTGCGTTCTCGGAAAATATACATCCCTCTCATAAAAATGACTATCGAAGAAATTTTTAACATCTTTTCTATATTGGGTGTCTCGACCGAATTCTGGATTACTAACCAATCTATCTAATTCCTCTCTCAGGTTTTGTGCAGCATCGGGGCCACCTGGAATTATATCCCCTGCACGGTACATAATCCGCTGTCTTCCTGGTTGGTATATATCTCTTTGAAAATAGATGCTTCGATTAAGTTTCTTGATCATTCGTTGATATTCTGGATCTTTTGTAGGATCATAAACCAGAATTGGAAGGCTATATTGGATTTTCTTTTCCTGTTGTGATCTTTCTGGGGCCTGTTTTTGTTTTGCTTTTATGACATCCTTCTTAAGTGGCATAGTTGGTGGACTTTCTTCAACGGCTTTGGTTTGCACTTGGTCTCTGTATTTCTCTGGTATTGTTGTAGGGTCTTGCGTAAAATGGACAGTCCCTTTTTCGTCAACCCATTTGTAAATCTCTACTGCATGGCTCAACTGAAAAATTGGCAATGAGCCAAATAGAGTTATTAACAAAACAATCACCATCGTTTTCATCAATCCCACAGTCCTCTGATCCTCCTTCGGGTAGCAGTCTATCAAATTGGGAAGAAAAATCAACAAGAGTCTTTGGGGATTATGCACCCCCCCGATCCCCCTTAGATTGGCTTCTTACCATGCTTGTTCTTTCAGCCTGGAAGTTATACTTTTTTATACTTTTGTTAATCCCCCAAGTTTGATATTTGTTTAATGCTTCCTAATGTCGAAATCCAAATTTCGTTAAGAATCTTCCAGTTTCTTTAGAATATCCTTGGCTGCGTTAGATATTTGGTTCAGTGTGATTTCATCCAGATAGACAAAATCCAGCCGATGGCAAAAGTCTTCCCATCCTCTCCTCACCAAAGGGTTATAACTATACGGACTGTTTGTTTTTAATAAATAGAACAGCGTATAGTTTGGATTCAAGGAGAGCCCTGTAAGGCAGGCCCTCAGATATTGGTAGTCAGATGGGAAATTGGAATCTTGATCAGCTACCAACCTGACGCCCATTGCTAACATGGTTGGGAGAAAGACTTTAAATCCTTCTTCCATGAAGTATTTTTTAGCCTCTTTTTTATTCCTATAAAGTCGCTTTTGAAATATATCCTCACAGATTTCTCCCAGGTCACGATAAAGGGAATAGGTGAGCGGATCTTTGAACCCCCTCCATTCACTATAGAAACCTTTTGGACTTCGAGTGTCTGATTCCCAGAGGGAATCAAAATACCAGCTAAGAAGGTAATCAATACTGTCTCTGTGGATATAGACCCCCTTTTCACCTATTGAGACAAAGACCCTTGCCTGCCACCCCTTTTCATATTCAGAAAAGGGGACGATCTTTTTTCCCCCAAGGATTAAATAATCAAAGGCCACCTCTTCAGGGACTTCTGTCTTATGAATTCCTTTTCCAATCACCTGAGCCAGGAGATAGGAATTTCGGTTCTTTTCTTGCCAGACATCATATAAAAGCTTTTTTGAAATGAAAAAAGCCTGCGTCTCTTTTTTATCATGGTAATCAAAATAGCCCTCAGTCAAAGAACTTAATTGTTCTTTATATTTTTCCTTATAGAAACCTGCCTCTAGGATGTCCCTTTGAAAGAGTGAAGCTCTCACTTCGTAGTCAGCATAGTAATACTTCATAAGGCTATACACGAGCTTTTCAAAATGACTTGTATGGGTGATCAGTAAAGAGACACCGTAGAGAGCAATAAGACCCATAAAAAGGTGGGCATATCGTGAAGAAAACATTCGTTTTAGAAAATGGTAGAGTTTATCCCTCATGGCTTAATAATTTCTCAACATATTCTCTATATTTCGATTTTGGAAACTTCTCTAAGAATTTCTCATAAACATATTGAGCCAAGTCATCCCGTTTGAGTTGTTCTCTGTAAATCTTTCCCAGATTAAGATAAGCCTCCTCCATGTGGAGGTCTAAAGGCTGGTCGCTGTCAATCAATGTCTGCAACGTATGAGCAGAAAAGTCTGTTTTAAGATTTTTGTTTAACAGCATGCTCAACTTAGCTTGATACTTGGCTTCCAGAACCGTCAAATACTTTTTCCAATACTCGATGAATGCGTCCGTGGATTTTTCAGGCTCTCTTTCGAGAAGGAGCTTAATGGCTTTCTCATAGTGCTCCTTTCCCTCAAGGGAAGCCCTCCAGCGGGTTTTTGCTCTTGCCAGATTGAGATGGAGTTCTGGATTATCTGGGTCTGTTTCGAGTAGTTTCTCTGCTGCCTCGATGCCTATCCCATATCCTCCATACTGATTCAATGTGGTTTCAGCCACAAATTCCAATTTCTCCTTTCGTGCCTCGGTCTCATAATGAAGGTACTTACAGGCCCCAAACCCTGCTGCAAATCCTCCCACATGACTCCAGAAGGCCACGTTCTGGTAAATGCCCCGAATAGAATCGATTCCTCCCATAAAGTCTTTGATGAACCATAGGGTCAGGATGATGACAGCGGGTATCTGAATCCTTATGGGTAACCAGATGCTGATCAGAAGTTTGATTTTTGAATAGTAGCACCGATAAAGATAGACTCCCATGATCCCTGATATGGCCCCAGAAGCTCCTAAAACTGGAATAAAAACCCTTTCCCTCATAAAAAGCCCGACCATTGTGCCGTTAATTAATCCTGCAGCAATACCAGTTAAAAAATAGAGGAAGAGATAGGCTTTCCAGCCCAGCTTATCCTCCACGAAAATTCCGAAAACCCACAGGTAGATCGAATTGCCAAGAAGGTGCCAGAGACTTGCATGGAAAAACATGTAGGTGATCAACTGCCAGGGGTACTGTTCCCCAGGGACTGAAAAAAAGTAAGAACTAATCCAGAATCCGATGTCATAATAAGCCCCATGAAGAGAGATGAAAATAATCCAGTTAGCCAGAAGGAGGCCAATTGTGGCCCATGGAACATTCTTTAGCTTTAGGTTCGTTCCAACAGGAATCACTCGTTATGCCCCCAGAATAATTTGATTGTCGGGCTTCAGTAATTTCGTCAGTTCTTCGATTGCTCTTTGCGACTCCGAGATGAAGACGTGATTCGACTCCGATCCATCCGTTAGATGCACAATTTTTTTATATTCTCTCATGGCCAGCCAAAATTGCCCCACAATTTGATAAACCTTGGCCAGATTGAACCTTGGCTCACACTTTTGAGGGACCTTGTTGATAATTTCCTGATAGGCAAAAATAGCTTCATACCATTTTTCTTCCCTGACCAATCTTTTCGCTTTCTCCATATCATCCTGGTAGAATTGGCTTTCGTAGGATGCATCTGAATGGTTGAAGCCATAGATCAACGAGGTATAGATTGTTGAAATCAGATCAATGAACCATGGTAATGTGTAGCTTAAGATTGGAACGGCGATTAAACCGACTATAACTACCCAAATGGATGAAGTGAAAGGACTGATAAAACAGATGATAATTAGCAGAGCCATGCTGAAGACTATTAGATAATAAATTCGAATCTGACGATCATCATCATCCATGCAATAGGCCACCATCATCTCAAAAATAATATAATTGATTTTCCTCTGGTTCCTAAGTGTGCGGTCATATTGGCCATCTACCCCGCATTAATCCAATACAAAAAGAGCAACAATAGTGCCAATATATCGTTATGATTAGAAGTTGTTATAATCAATAGCCTTTATTGACATCATATTCTGGTGAAAAAGTCCTAAACGGTCAGTTCCTGCCACATTTGGGCACTACTATGACAAAATTGGGCTTTAATTGAGAGAAAAAGTCCTCCCTCAATTCCTCTTAAAGAGTCTCCTTCCTACTGAAGGGGGAACGCCTATTCGAGCAAAAAACCAATCAAATTTGTAGGATTCCTGGCAGCTCATATACGGTGATAGTTGGGTAGATTATTAGGTAGGATTATGTAGGAAGGGACATCAGTCACTATCAAGGTCAATCTTTTTTGTCTCTCCCCTGTCCCTGGCTGGCTTAATTACTAACTCAATCTCTCCCCCTTGAATGCCAGTCAGTTCGTGCCTATCTATAAAAAGACCCTTCATCCTACCAATCAATTCTACAGCCTTCAACCGTGTAGGCACATCGGGGGCTTTCCTCTCATCCATGAATTTGCCCTTCCAAGAAGCAAGGTAAAGCCGATCCGCCTCTAACCCCTCCTGGAGCTTTTTGGCCAAAACTTCATCGGTCAATCCGTGTAGGATTAGTGTTTCCTCCATCGAAAGGTTAAGACGTGTTAATATTTGATGCCCAATTACCTTTAGAGAATCGTTATCCTTTCCCTTACTTCCTGCATATTTGGCACATTCAGCGAGTGACTTTCCTTCAAGGTAGGCTTTCAAAAATCTTCTTTCTTTAACGCTGGGATTTTTCACTTGCTCACCTCCAACAGATAGAATGTATTTATCTGAGTGTTTCGTAAAACGTCTTATTCGTTACTCCTGTTTTACATTCCTCTTTACGATGGTCTCTATTCCCCAAGGTGCATCACTCTGGGAACATTTGTTCAACACCCGCATCAATCAATTCCCAGAGGAAGTCGGTAAGGGTTTCACCCCGTTCTTCAGCTACCTCCTTTGCCCACTGCTTAAAATCAGGGGGAACTCTGAATCCTATGATAATCATATTCTCTTCGCTCATTCTTTCCTCCTTCTTATCGCTTTTCCAAAACAATAAAATTGACACCCCTGTCTCCCTTGATATAATCGGATTCGGGAGAATCAAAATCATATCGAAAGGAGACAGGGATATGCAGTCTTTTTGGCCACAACAAAAATGCCCATTATGCGAAAACATTGCGAGATATCGAGGTATCGAGGAGCGTAAAAAATATTTTAAGTGCCCCGACTGCCATGATTTTGTTATTCCCCAAAATCGTGAAGAAACCATCTCCAAATTGAAGAAAGAAATCCGTGAAGACTTATCAAAAAAATCAGCAGCCTTAAAAAAGGAATTCGCCTTATTAATTTATTTCTTTGAATCTGTTGAAGGTACTTTGGAATTGAGGACTGAGATAACACCAAGGGACAGGTGGATTCCGTAGTTACGAAAAAAGAATCATCCAACATATATAATCCACTCAACTGTTCGCAAGGGCCTGAAACATAACCACCTCTGGATATAATGTCATCTACGATTTTTAGTAAAATAGGAACAATATCACATGGTTCTTTTTCTGGACCAAATGCGTGTATTTCTATAGCTATCACTTTATTGTATTCAGACATTTTTATATTCCCTCTGTTTGCCTAAATCGCCTACCTGTTTTTAAAATCAGTCATTACCGGAAATTTTGGCTCAATCCCCGGATGAAATTTTTTGGGGGAACCCCAATTTTGACCCATTTTCCATAGAGAAATTTTTGGGGGAAACCCCTTTTTAAGCCACTCCTCCAAGAGGAAAAATTTTGGCTCCACAAAGAGAGGATAGTGTGCGTCTGAATGGAGTTGACATACATATAAACCCCCTCATTGGAGTCCCGTCAGTGGATTTTGCACCTGGGATCACTCTTTCCCTGCGCAGTGGCGAAGATGGGAGGGTTTCCCGTTATTCCAAAGAAAAATTTACAGGATGGCATGTGCGGAGAAGGGTTGATTACTCTTCCTCTCTCCCGCACACACCTTTGCCCATTACTTTGCCCATGAGATTCAAATTGATGCCAATTCCCACCAATCAACACCAACCTTGACATTTCAAATCACGGAAGTTAAGTTACTGTAAGTCTTAAAAACATTCGCTTTTTGTTTCTATTGCCCTTATTTTAACTTTGGACTGAAAATCCTCGTGTCCGTGGTTCGATTCCGCGACCCGGCACTTCGCTTTTAATCAGGGCAACTTCGATTGCCCTATTTTTTCATCCGGGGAGGTAAGGAATGTTTATCTCGCTCATCCTAAA
>Ga0209610_1001225_pt1 | contig 13260 bp, 8 predicted proteins | sample LakKivw275mmetaG_FD_184137 | JGI IMG/M metagenome (GOLD analysis project Ga0209610, IMG submission 184137) | Anoxic lake water microbial communities from Lake Kivu, Rwanda to study Microbial Dark Matter (Phase II) - Lake Kivu water 275m metaG... | ecosystem: Environmental > Aquatic > Freshwater >...
CGTGGTGACACGTCGGCCGGCATCCGCCAGAGCGACGGCATCCCCACGCGCCTGCGCTCGCAATAGGCGGCCGAACGTCGCCTCCTCAGAGGCCCCTTGCCCGTCCGCCGGAATCGGAACATCTGTCGTGACACTGTCCAGGCTCTAATGGTGCGAACTGGATAAATCAACAGGCTGCTAGCGGACGAGTTTCGAACTGCCAAGTGGCTGACAGCCGAAGCGCTGGAGTCGCTCTGCGCGCCTTGAGGCACCCGGAGTGCACTCGAACTCGCGGCCCGATGACGCCCCCAACTCGCAACAAGAGCCTTCCCTTGTTGTGGGAGCGGGTCTCCAGCTGCTGCCCTCCAGGTCGGGCAGAGTTGCGGCAGGCTCGGCCCACGGGCTGTTGGCTTTCCTATAGCCTCCTGACATCCGGGGACCACGAACTCACCAGAGGGACTTCTTCATGCCCCTGGCAAGACGCTGATCAAGGCACGATGACCTCAGTCACGTGATTGCTGCTTCCCGCCACTGGATCACTGACCCAGATATCGTACGTCCCCAGATCCGACGTCGCTACACTCGTGAAGGACCACCCTATGCTCCCGCTTGCGTCCGCTGACACGCCCCCCGTGATTTCCTGCCCACTTGGCTTGATGATGTGCTGGGTCGCGGAAGCGTAGGGGGTGAATCCCCATCCTGTGAAGGCGAAAGTTCCACCACGCGCGCGCTGACTGGCAAGACCTCCATCTACTCGCAGAGCTGGAGTAGCGCGTATGAAGTACGCATGCCGTGTTACGTTCACCGTGGTGCTTTGATCCCACGTGTTCGTCTGGTACCCTGACTTCGACGCGCTGAAGTGCCACATCCCCGGCTGCCCGGTGATCGTCACGTAGCCACTCGCGTTCGTCGTCTGGCTAAACGAGTTGCTGGCGCCGTCGTGCCCAGTCACCGACACTCCCAACAACACCGGCCCGCTCGCACTCCCGTCATGTACGTACAAGGTCAGCGTCACTGGCGCAGGAGAGGGAGGATTGTAGGTCACCGTGAACGACCGGGATGCCGTCGCACCGGTGTTGTCCCGCAAGGTCACTGTCCACGTCCACGTCTTGCTCTGTGAGCTTGTCTCGTTGGACAGCACCACGGGTCTCAGGGTCATGGACCCATCAGACCCGACCGTCACCGCGGCGTTCCAGTTCGCGTCGCCCTGGTTCCAGATCATGCTTCCGTTGTCCGGTCCAGACCAGCTGTAGCTCACCCGGTTCACATTGAGGAAGTTGCTCCCCGTGGCCTGAAGTGTCGCCCGGTAGGTTGAGGAACTAGTCGGGATCGTGGACGGGCTCAGACCAGTGAAGGTAAGCGTAGGAGGCGGCGAGCTCACCGTAAGGATCTCCGCAGGAGAAGGCTTCTTGTCGAGGAGCGTGGCGCGGTCGCTCGTCCACTGACCAAACTGGTAGTACCAGCTCCCCGCCTCGCTCGACGAGAAGGTGTGAGAAGTGAAGGTCACCGTCTGCTGAGCACCGGCCGCCAGAGTCACGCTCTTCCACTCGTTGATCACGGCGGTGTCGATCGACGAGCCGACCTTCCAGACGCTGAGTCCGACAGGGAACGTGTACGTCCCCGTCCCCGTGTTCTTGACCACGGCGGAGAAGCCCACCGATGACTGGCCCGCCGTGGCCGGGTTGGGGGTAACCGTCCACCCCTGGATCGCTCCCGTCGCCGTCGGCGACGAGGTCGTGAACGTCAGGACCGTTCCTTGCCCCCAACCGGAGCTGTTCTTCGCCCACGCCCGGAAGTAGTACTTGGTGCTCGGACTCAGGCCTGTCATCTGGAAGCTGAACGTGTCCCCGGACACGGTCACGCTGTTCGTCCAGCCGTCTGAGCACGAGGATGTCGTTCCCCAATCGAATCTACGTTCCGTGATGCTCGCTCCCCCAGTGCTTGTGACTGCTCCCGACACTGTGGCTGACGTCGGGCCTACGCTTGTCGCAGCGCGTGTCTCTACCGTCGGCACAACGACCGTGGCCGTCGGATCGTTCACCGTGACGCCCCACGACGTCGCGATATTCGCTGGCTGGTGGTCTGTGTCGTAGACGTAGGCTTGGACCACGTACGATCCCGTCGCGCCAAACGTGTACGACCAGCTGTCCGTCGTACTACTCCCGGAGATCGCGTGCACTACCTGGCTCTCGCCGCCCACGAACCACTCGACGTGTGCAAGATCCCCGTCCGCGTCAGCTGCGGTCACCGAGAAGGTGGTCTGCACCCCTCGAGTCGTTGTCACCGAGCTACTAGACGGCGACAGCCGCGACACCGTAGGGGCCAAGTTGACGGCAGCTGTTGTTGTGAACGAGAGGGGTGTACCCTGGCCCCACCCCGCGCTGTTCTTTGCCCATGCGCGGAAGTAGTACTTGGTGCTCGGACTCAGGCCTGTCATCTGGAAGCTGAACGTGTCCCCGGACACGGTCACGCTGTTCGTCCAGCCGTCTGAGCACGAGGATGTCGTTCCCCAATCGAATCTACGTTCCGTGATGCTCGCTCCCCCAGTGCTTGTGACTGCTCCCGACACTGTGGCTGACGTCGGGCCTACGCTTGTCGCAGCGCGTGTCTCTACCGTGGGTGTAGTCACTGTCGGTGTCGGGGTGACTGTCAGGTACGTGTGTCGAGTCACTTCTGACGATGTGTCCTCGTCCCACGAGTTCGTCTCGTAGCCCGACTTCGATACGCTGAAGTGCCACATCCCCGGCTGTCCGGTAATCGTCACGTAGCCGCTCGTGTTCGTCGTCTGGCTGAACGAGGTGCCGACGCCGTCATACCCGGCCACCAACGCACCGGACAGCACCGGACCACCCGTGCTGCCATCATGCACGTACAGCGTCAGCGTTACGACCACTGTAGCGCTGGTCCTTAGCTCCTCAAGGATTGCGTCCAGAGGAGCTTCGGCAGTTCGGAGACTCCCGTGACTCAAGCCAGAGAAGCGCTCGATCCTAGTCGCCGCTACCGGAAGCCCTAGAGTGCTGGGCCATATAGCGCTCGGGTACGGCACGACGCCATCGTTCCCCACCGTCTCGCCCAGCAGTTGGTTCTGCAGCCAGGACCCCACTTGTCCAATGAGACCTCCTGTATCTGCTGCGCTTATGCTGTCGCTAGCATAGAGGCTGTACGTTGTCTCATCCGGCTTCGTATCACGGATTCTCGCATTCAGATTCCGAAGCCACTGGTTGCCCTGAAAAGCTGCGAGGCCCTCGGGCACCCACTCGCAGTCTCTTCCCCCCGCGGTCTCTGCCAAGGCGAGAAGGCCTTTCACGACTGCCACATATTCATCCGGAAGGGGGTCAAGCGATCTCGGGAGTTCCAGGATACTCTCTTCGGTATCGATGACGTAGTTTATGAAGCCCTCTGCGGCAAGGGGCGTACCTTGGTGCGGTGTCCCGAGTGTGATCAGGCGCAGCACACTGGCGCCGTGTTCTTCGATGGCTGACCGCGCGACGAGGCCACCCATTGAATGGGCAATAATCACGACCTGCCGACCAGAGAAGTAGCTAAGCCATGTCGCCAGATCCTTGCCATTCTCGGACACACGCCGGAACGGATCGTAGACGAAGCCATAGAGGCGTGGGGGCTTGGCGGGCCAGGGATCACGCTCAATGTCACGGGCAACCCACGCCGCCAGAGCACCCCATCGGTCTTCGACTAGCTCCTCGAAATCCTCAAAGGTGATACCCTCACCAAGGAACTGGAATCCATGCACCAGGATGACTGCCAGCTGGCCGGCCTCAGGCAACGGTTTCGGTAGAGAACCATCAGGGTTCACTCCCACGCGTACACTCGCCGGGTCAGTATGTGGGACAACATCCAGGAGCACGCTGACTGACGGAATTAGCGTCTGCCCCTCAAAGCGCCGGAATTGCTGTGCGAGTTTGTTGCCTATGTTGTCCTGAAGCCATGCATCGATCTTCCCGAATTCGTCAGCCAAGCTGAGCAAGCCGGCCTTCACAGAAAGAACGGCTCCTACGACCTCTTCTCCAAGGACCTCCGCAGCTTGTCTGGCCTTTGAGAGGGCTCCCGAGACGTTCACGACAACCTTCGTTGTTGTAGTGCGTACGTAAGTACTGATTCCCCTGAACAGAACCCGGCCACGATCAGCGAGACCCAGAGGACGGACCCACCGGACAGAAGACTCCCCGCCTGACAGGGATACTGTCACCTGCAAGACTGTATACGGTGGTACCCCTTCCGCCCCCAAAGGGATTTCAATGATCATGCTTCCGTCTTGGCGAATCTCATGGGGTTGGACCTGTTTGCCGCTTGCGGTTGAGGGCCAACTTAGGATGGACGCCGCCGGAATTTCAACCACAACTGCACGGCAAACAGGAAGAGCCTCAAGCAGGCGTTCATTCTCGGCAAGATCAGCGTCCCCGACAGCGACAGGGACGCCTGGGGGCAGGATGCCGTGACGGATCGTCACCGACGCACCGCTCTCCGTCGCGACGGTTGTTGTGTCCTTCTCTGTCTGCCCTGTTGTGCTGTAGTAGAAGACGTTCACCTGCAGCATTGCCTCTGAGCTAGACCCAGCAGCGTCAACAACGGTGACCCGCGCTGTGTACGCGCCAGGCAGCTCATACGTGTGGGTTACTTCCATGCCCTGATCAGATTGACCGTCTCCAAACCGCCAGTCCCACAAGGCAATGGCGTCACCATCAGGATCATAGGAACCGGAGGCATCAAACCCGACGTGCAAGGGCGCGGGCCCTGACAGCTTGTCTGCGTGGATGACGATCACGGGGGGCTCATTCCGCTGGAACCACGAGCACCCGCTGAGAAGGACTATGACTACCGCCAACCACACCAGACGGAACTGCCTCGGCACCGCTCTCGGTCCGTTGGCATGCTTAGTAGCTACTGGTGTCGCCTCCAAGTGCGGCGTCGGGATTGCAGCACTGCGCAACGATCGGATTGCGCGCACTACCCTCCTCGGCATAGTCCTCCCAACTGCTGGGCCACCTTCCTGCCCACAGCCCGCGCGATGTCCCGCGGACTGCATCCGAAACGCATGCCGAGAACCTCGACCCCTGTGGCATTCGCGGTCACCTCGTACGCGGTGAACTCCCCTGTGTTGAGGTCGAGGACCTGGACGTCCACCGTGATCCAGCAGGTCACGCCGCGCCACAGCCAGTCGAGGCCAGGAATCTTCAGCGTGCGAGTCGTGAGTTCCTTTGCATCGGTGATTGTCCCAGTGACCACGAAGTCCGCCGCCAGGACCTGGGCGGTTCGGCAGCCGCTCTCCGACATGGCAGTGGCGGTCGCGGTTGCCAGAAGCTCTCCGATGTCGCCCGCGCGGAATCTGAAGCCCGAGGCGTTCTCAAATGGAAGCACTCCCAGGGTGAGAGGAGAGACCTTGCAGCCATCAAAGCAGCGCGCCGGGAAAGGGTACGCCCGCGCTATCGCTGTGGCCAGCGGGCAGGCTACCTTCACCCCTGCTCGCTCGAGCGACTTCTTCCCTGCGAGTTCGGCAGTGAAATCCACTCCGCCTGTGTGCCTAGCTTCGGCGGCGAGGATGCGGCCTGTTCGGGTCTCGATGGCCCGCACTTCCGCACGGGCGCGGCCGTCCTGGAGCTGCGGCTGACCCGGGACCCGCAATGCTTGGAACACAGTGACCGTAGATACGGCTTCACCGATGACCAGCACGTCAGCTACAAACCTGTCGGAGAGGCTTCTGATTGCTGTCAGATCCCCCGCGTAAGCTCTCTTGACGAGGTCTGGGTCTGCCAGACGGATTGCCTTGACCTGCAATTGATCGACGACGTGAAAGCCGTAGCTGAGGAACTCGTGGATGATCGCCGTCTCCGCCGCCGGATCCGGGACCGGTCTCGGGATGACGTTTATGATCACCGTCTCCGGGATAATCACGCACACCGTGGGACACGTCGCGCCGGATGCAGACAGCGCAGCAGACAGGAGAAGCCCAACCACGATCAGCAGTCTCGGAGCCAAGACAACCTCCCTTGACCTCTCAGGACCGATCTCGCTCGCCACACACCGACCAGATGCACATGGGCAGGGCCTCGTGTGTACCGGGTTACTTAGTGATGATAGCACATCGTTGGGTTCGGTTCCCGAATGAGCGAGACTCCTCGCTACGCAACTGCGTTTGAGAAAAGCTCCTGGAGCGAGGTTCCCGTTCAAGGAGGCTCACTCTTCCTGATGAGACCAAGCCGGATCGCAGGTGAAGGGGAGCCGCTGCGCAGCGCAAACGTCGGCGTCTCAAGCGCTGGCGGCTGTAGTGGCGCCGAAGTCGCCCCATTCATGTGCTGTACGTGGCCAGCCAGGGCGCTGCTCCTCACACCTAGTTCGGAAGTGGTCCACCACGGGGTAGTTGTCGCAGCGGCGATCCGGCTGCGGCAGCGTCGCTGAGGTTCGCGGCTACCACACCGCTTCCCCAGCCAAAGGAAAACGTCGCAGGCAAGCTACGACCCCGACCACGAGATCACCCAGCTGGTGGAGTCTAGCAAACGACTTTCGAACTGCCAAGTGGCTGACAGCCGAAGTCTTGGAGCCGCTCCTTGTGACCGTCATCGCCTCCCAGACTGCGACTCACGTCCACTGTCAATTGATGCCGGTGCTCACCTTGAGTGAGAACCTCGGGCTCCTTTATGCTCATCTTGCGCGAGACAATTCTGGCTCTTGTCTCTGCAACGGTCCTATCACATACTGGTTGTACTTCTACGTCTGCAAGGAGCTAGCTCATGAACGAGAAGTCCAAGGGTACGGCTTATCTGCTGTGGTTCTTCTTTGGCCTCATCGGGGCCCACAAGTTCTACCTTGAGAGGATCGGGATGGGAATCCTCTACATCTTCACGCTTGGCATCTTTGGAATAGGTTGGTTCATTGACCTCTTCACGCTAAGTCACCAGGTCGAAGTCTACAACGCGATGCATCGACAGGCCGCAGCGGGGAACGTCAACCAGCAACAGCAGAATATCGTAGTGAATGTTCCTGCCCCTGTCGCCACCGGCGGGTCGAAACCCAGCGCCGAGAAACAGATACTCACGCTGGCCGCTTCGAAGCCGACCCTGACTGTCAAGGATGTCATGGCAAAGACGACACTCGACATCGAGGAGGCAGAGGCTGCGCTGAAGAGGCTCGTCGCAAGAGGCATGGCCAAGGAGCTAGTATCGTCGGAGGGAAGGTCTACTTACGACTTCTCGTAGTCTGTCCAGTCCCGCAATGGTGTTGACACTTTAGGCCTCATCGTGACGTTGGGCTCGGACAGCACCCAGTAGATCTCGGAAGGAGCGCCCTTCCGCACGGTAGCCCTGGTTCGGCTGCTCGAAGCTGTAGAACCAAAGGAGCCCGTCCAGTGACGCCTGCAGTTGGAATCGCTCATAGAAGTACCTGTAGCAGAAGGCAATCCGCCCCTATTCTCCCCCGGCGAATAGCACTACGGAATGCGACTCACTAGACTCCGGCGATGAGCGAAGGAGTTGCTGGCAAGTCGCAGGCACAAGGAGGGACGATGTTTGGAAGAGGCATGCCCCTGCAGGGAAGGAAGGCCCGGGAGAAACAGCCACTAGCAGGAGCGGTTGCGTCCGTAGCTCTGCTTCTTGTTGCCGTTGGCTTGAGTCTCTTGTCTGGGTGCAGAGGAGACCAGGCCACGTTGGCCAAGCTGCAGACGGAGCTTGCTGATGCAATAAGCCAGGTTGCTGTGACGTCCGCGGGGAAGAAGAGCCTGGAGGACCAGCTGCAGACGACTCAGGACGACCTTTCGAAGTGCCAAGCAGATCTCCGAAAGGCCAGTGCTAGTGTCGCGTCCTCGAATTGTATGATCGTACGATGTCCGCCGCGGCCTTCGTCCAGTAGAAGGGTCGCTTCTCGTCGTTGAACCGCTTGATGTAGGCAAGGAGCTTCGTTGTCAGGTCTTCCTTGGACGGGAATGTGCCACGACGGATCACCTTTGTCTGGACGAGACTGAACAGCACCTCCACGAGATTCAGCCACGACGAGTACGTCGGGATGAAGTGGAACACGATCCGGCGATTCCGTCTCTGCGCATGCCACGTCTGGACTTCGTCCGAGCGGTGCGTGCTGACATTGTCGAGGATGACGTGGATCTTGCCCTTCGGGTAGGCGCGAGCAACCTGTTTCATGAACGCGATGAACTCACGCGAGCGATGCCGCTCTTCGATGCGCGGTGTGACCCGGCCGGCGTGGATCTCGAGTGCTGCGTACAGCTGCACGGTCCCATGTCGCTTGTAGTCGTGCGTCTGCCGCTCGATCTGATCTGGTCGCATCGGCAGCATTGGCTGGGTGCGATCCAGCGCCTGGACCTGTGTCTTCTCGTCGACGCACAACACGACAGCGTTCTCGGGTGGGTTCGTGTACAGCCCCACGACATCGATGACCTTGGCCACGAAGTTGGGATCCGGCGACTGACTGAAGGTCCCGACACGATGTGGCTTCAGCCGGTTCTCCTGCAGGATACGGTGCACGGTGTTCTTTCCGATGCCGGTGGCTGTGGCGAGACGGCGTACGCTCCAGTGTGTCTCCCCCGGTGGAGTGGCCGTGCACGCCGTCTCGATCACCCTCAACCGTTCGGAGTCCGAGTAGACGCGCGGGCGTCCGGAACGTGGCAGATCCGCGAGTCCATCGAGACCCGCTTCGGCAAACCGCCGGCGCCACAGACCCACCATGCGCCGGCTGAGATCGACTTCTGGGGCGATCGCGGTACTGTCCTTCCCTTCCGCTGCGAGAAGGATCGTTCGAGCGCGCTGGACTTTCCTGTACGGCTCGGTACGTGATGCCGCCCACTCCTCGAGAACCCTTCGCTCTTCAGCATTCACCGTGACTACAGTCGCTCGTCGTGGCATGGCCCAGCATACCACATCTCGCCGCCGAAGAGAAGGCACTAACGGGACGCGACACTAGTTCAGAGCAGGTCACTCTTCAGCTAGCGCAGATCGCAGCCGAGAAGCAGAAGTTGCAGGCAGATCTTGACAGTGCTCTCGCCGAGCAGAAGGACGCAGGCAGCGGCAAAGGCACGACCGGCCCAGTCGTTCCCACGCCAGAACAAGGGAAGGTTCTGTTCTCGGACGACTTCGGGAATGGATTGGGGAGTTGGAGTCTTGCCTCCGGCAACTGGGAAGTCCAGGGCGGCAACCTACATCTTCGTGACAGCGGGAACGGGTACGCCTACGTAGCAGCAGGCAGAGGCTGGATTGACTACTCCGTGGAAGCTGATGTGGTCGTCCCCCCAGGCAACTACTGGGGCTCCTGGGTCGAGCTCGTCATAAGGGCAAGAGACGATCTGAACAAGGTCAGCCTGGCCTTTGACAGCGGCTCCATCGTGTTCAAGACCTTCGTCGATGGGCGGTTGACCGACGTTGAGAGCACGCGCGTTCGTCCGGGCCCCCCCTCAGAATGCCGCGTGACGGTCAGCGCTGTAGGCAACCAGTTCGACTGCTATGTGAATGGAACTCTGCGCGCGCACTTCGAGTCCTCTGACTTTCAACAGGGCACAGCAGGCGTTGGGGCGACAGGGGCGGGCGGAAGAGACGACCCTTCTCATAGATTCGACAACTTCGAGGTGCGCGCACTGCCTTAGGAGTGCGACGGCTTGGTCTTCACTCGGAGGGATGGCGCTCAGCATGCCAAGGACTTGTCATGTGCGCCTCACCAGCCCGGAGGTCACGATGTCCAAGATCTTGGGTAGTACGGGAAAGATGTGCCGGGCCTTGACGATGGCGAGGTCCGTTTCGGGGACCGCGTCACTGCTGCTCATCCTTTCCCTTGTCTTGTGGCTTGCCTCGTGCACCAGCCCACCTGCCCGAGTCCAAGAAGGCGCTCCGAACCCGAGTACGACCGCGGCGAGTCCCACTGGTGCTGTGCCCGCCAGCCGCCCGGCAGCGACGGCGCAATCCAGGACGCTCACGCGAGACATGGCAGCGGATGTCCTCATGGGCGACCCGCTAGCACGGATGGCCTGGGGAAAGGTCCAGGTCGATGACCACGTCACTAGATCGCAGCTGCAAGCGGTGCTGGATCAACTAGCGGAAGGCAAGTACATCATTGGGTACGAGCTGCCTGTGGTTTTCCGCCCGTACTTCTGGATCTGCAAGACTGGAACGAACGGGGTCGATTCCATCCGGGACTCCTTGATGGGAAGGCTCGACACTGGCGACGAAGACATCGAGATTGCCCTAACGGGGAAGATAGCTCTCGACAACGTCGTGATGGCACTGTGTCGGAAACGTGACATTCGGATCACTGGAATCGTCCAAGAGGGCGAGTACGCCAAGGTCGACTACACATTCTCAGCCGGTGAGCTGACTCCCCTATGTTGCCTGCTCGCACCGGTGCTGACCGAGCTTCCCGATTCGCAGGGAAGCAAGACCATGTCTGGCATGGCGGCCATGGTACGGTATGACGATGGATGGCGGGTTGAGGAGTTCGGCGATTACGGGATCCCTTCAATCCCTAGATCAGCGACAACTTCACCTTGCCAGGCCGCAACACGAAGCCCCGAAGTGCACGCGCAAACCGCGCCAGGAAGTCCACCCAGGCCCGGGGAAGGGCTCATCCCGTCTTCACAGTCTGCAGGAGCCAGCAGTTCGGATGTTGAAGCACCAACGCTGCCCCGAGTTTCAGCGGCGCCAGACGAACTACTCACGACAGCTGGGGCAACCTCTTTGCCCTTACCTGTACCGAACGGCGTGCAGGAAACGAAGACGGCTGCCGCACCTGTTGACAGCGGCGAGCCGCCTACGGCGGGCCGGACATTCAGCCACTTGCCGAATGCCTCTCGGTCGACTTCGGCCTCGGAAGCTGAGAAGGCGAAGGTAGTGGTCGTCGTGGACCCGGCCCACGGAGGGAGCGACAGCGGAGCAGCGAGCGGCGAAGCTCTCGAGAAGGACATCACCCTTGCGATCGCCACTAGGATGGCTGCGTTCGCCAGCGAGTATCCTGGGCTAGGCATTGTGCTAACGAGGGACTCAGACAGAGACCCCTCACCCTCGGAGCGGATAGGTACTGCGGAACGCGAGGGTGCCGCAGCCTACATCGCGCTCCACGTGAACACCTACTCAAGCACTGCGGGGTCGGGGATCGAGACGATTGTCGACGTCGGGCATGCCGCTGGGGATTCTGATTGGTCACTTGCCCTGGCTGTGGAAAGGGCAGTGGTGAAGGCTACGTCAGCAAGGGATCGTGGAGTCCGCGCACAGGGGTCGCAGTTCGGCAGTCTTGCGATCCCTGCCGCGGCGGTTCACGTGGGGTTCATCACTACCCCGGTCGAGCAGGCAAGACTCGTTGATCCTTCCTACCAGGAGCGCATCGCGCGTGGCATTCTTCGAGGCCTTGCTGAGTACGGCGCGAGGGGGACTGCGGGACCGCTTGCCCCGGGAGAAGGCTCCGAGGGCCCGCAGTATGCAGCGAGCGCCGGGGAAGAGAAGATCAGCCTGGAGTCGTACCAGGAACGGGTAAATACGCTCGTCATCCAGTACCAGAACCTGCACGCGCAGGCTGGACAGGATGCGAGCAGCATCTTCTCCGGGGCCGCTGGGGCGATGCTCCGGCTGCGACTCTACGCTGCCGCAATGTCCGATCTGATTCGCCAGGCGATCTATGTGCAGGAAGCAAACTCCCGCGACATCCGCGTGTTGCGGGAGGTCGCGGACGCGAGTCTTGCCGAGCAGTACGCCCAACTCCTGGCATCGTACAATCTCACCGAGGAGCAGCTCGTCACGTACCTCACCCAGACAGGGGACACGCTTCAGGCACTCAGGAGCCGCATGCGCGCGAGCATCGAGGCTCAGTACATCGTCAACGCCGTCGACGCCCAGATCGCCGGGACCATCCAGCCCACTGAGGGACAACTCGTCGCCTACTTCGGGAAGAACATCGCCCGCTACGACCAGGCGGAACAGGTCCGGGCGTCCCACATCCTCGTGGACACTCTCGAAGTGGCCCAGATTGTGCGGGAGAAGCTGGATGCGGGTGGGGAGTTCGCGGCGCTGGCCAAGGAGTACTCACTCGACGCCGGCACCCGAGGCTGCGGTGGGGACCTAGGCTGGTTCGAGCGAGGGCAGATGGTGCGGGGGTTCGAGGAGGCTGCATTCTCCCTCCACCCCGGCCGGACCAGTAGCCCGGTGAAGACCACGTATGGGTACCACGTCATCCGCGTCATGGACCGCAAGGCTGCCCACACTCCGACGCTCGCCGAAGTGCGTGACCAGGTCGCAGCCGACTACGCCAAGGACGAGACAGCGACGCGCGTCAGCACGTGGTACGACCATGTCTACTCGACGAAGAACGTCGACGTCCGGATCGAGATCGTGCGCGCGTTCCTGCTTCAGGAAGAGAGTCCTGACCTCGGTCTTGCGGAGCTCGAACGGCTACAACGAGAAGGAATCACCGATGATCCGTATGTTGCCTACTACATCGGACGGCTCTATGAAGCGAGGTTCAGGGCGGAGCAGGCCGCCAAGTCGTCACTGGACCGGAAGGAAGACAAGTCGCCCGCCGATCTCTCACTATCTGAGCAGAAGGCACTCGAGGTGGAGTACCTCAGGGTCAGGGCTGTATCCGCATACGAGGAAGCCTTGGCTAGAGTCGGGCCTGATGTTGACCTCCAGTCAAGGCTCGATTTCCTGCGCAAGGCGGGGACGCCTTCGTCGCCACCAACAAGCGGCGCTGGCGAGACATCAGTGACCAGCCAAGGATGAGCCGCCCCGGGTTCTTCAGAGGGTGGACTACTTGAGTTCGGCCGCCGCGGCCGGACTTGCCTGCCGTTGATCGTACATTGCCCTAGACTCCCCCGGCAGGATGTTGCCGAATGGTTCTAGAAGCCGACGATTGCTAGACCACTTGACCTAGCTGAGGGCCTCCAATTCGACTGCTATCGCGTTCGGCCACGGTCGCAGCGCTCGATCACCTTCGTCTTGTACAACCCGACGATCACCTCCGCCGAGGCATTGTCGTACGCATCCCCGACACTACCTCCCAAAAGCACGATCCCGCTTCCGGCAACCGGTCCGTGTACTTGATCGACAGGTGCTGCTCGCCCCGGTCACTTGCGCCCGCGGTCAGAGACAAACGTCGCAGACAAGGCTGCGGTGCGCTCTCGCGCGAGGACCGAGCGCATAGACGCTACAGCGATTGCGAAACCTCTTCGTTGGTGGAGGTGAGCGGACTCGAACCGCCATCCTCCCGCGTGCAAGGCGGGCGCTCTCCCGTTCGAGCTACACCCCCAAAATGAGTTCGGAACGACAGTATACCGTTCACATC